>ERZ773043.2149-NODE-2149-length-10509-cov-3.261527_pt1 | contig 10509 bp, 13 predicted proteins | sample MGYA00580636_ERZ773043 | MGnify/ENA primary metagenome ERZ773043 (study PRJEB29015, sample SAMEA2737992) | human oral metagenome | biome: human oral; feature: human-associated habitat; material: dental | place: China | collected 2065 ... | reverse complement strand
CGTCCAGCAAGATGAAAAAAGTCATCGCTGAACAATTAGTCAAAAACGGCTACCTTGCAGATGTTAAACTAGAGGACGCCAAGCCTCGTGGCGTGCTGGTGGTTACCATCAACGAAGAGGGTACTAACAGCACCATCAACGAGATCACTCGTGTCTCCAAGCCAGGTCGTCGTGTGTACGTCGGCTCGGCAGAGATTCCAAAGGTGAAAAGCGGCCGCGGCTTGGTACTCATCTCAACCTCAAAGGGTGTGATGACTGGCGCTGAAGCAGCCAAGGCTAAACTTGGTGGTGAGTTGTTGCTGAAGGTGTACTAAATTACGCTTCGTCGGCAAAGAAAAGCGCTCGGGGAAATCTCCGGGCGCTTTTGCATGCCCAAATTACTTCCGTTATAATACGGCTATGCAGCAGAATAACCCCATCCCATTCACCGCCCGAATCAAAGAACTATGTATTGATTGGCTAGTCATCAGCGCTTATCTACTCTGTCTTTTTGCCGTGTCGATAGCCTGCTATTTTATGACGCTTGGTGGCATCCCGACCTTTTCTGAGTTGCACAGTCAACTCATCGCTACGTTTGCGTCAGTTTTGGTTGTCGTCGCACTATTTACCTATCTTGACTTCAGAGGTGGTAGTATCGGCAAGCGCACCGCTGGGCTAGAGATTTATTTTGCACATAGAAGCTTTAGTCGCAGTCTCGTTCGTAATAGTGTCAAATTCTTTCCTTGGCAAATCGGCCATATGGCCGTCATCCATGGAGTGTATACCGAGTTTGACACAATGAGTATTGTATTGTCAATTGTCTCCTGTATTCTCTTGGTTATTATGTTCTTGATGGGCACGATGCGCCGCGACCGGCGACACCTTGGGGATATGCTGGCTGGGACACAGGTGCAATTAGCAAAGCGCGAGCAGGAGTAGTTATGTTATACTCGCAGCTGTTTTAGGCGGACGAGTTACGATCTCAGCAACGTAGACAGCAGAGCAGCCGAGAGTATACAGGTGAGTAATGCGGCCGGCATCAATGTTGGTCATTGTCTCGTTGGGATCTATTGCCTTAGGAGAGTGTTTTGCTTGCTAGCAAAGTACTTTTATGGTATAATGCCAAAGTAATGACAGAGAAGGTATATGACACAGGGGAGTACACTCCTAGTAGTTCATCATCAATTAATGTATTACTTGATGAGGTGAATAGGGAGAGGACGATACGGCAGGAGGTAGATGATATTGCTCGTGAGATGCGTGAGATTGACGATAGTATTGCTAGACTAAAAACAATACGCCGTGGACTAGAGTCTACTCATGAGATGGACGGCATCGACCAGACGATAGATAGACTAACTGCAAAACGTGCTGGGCTAGTACAAAAACAAAAAGCAGGGCAGTTGAAGCTTCAGCAGACCAGAGATACCGGTCAGAAGAGGCTAGGGCGTAGGGTCGGAAAAAGGTTAGAGCAGGAAATTCGTAATATACGTAAACAGGGTCGCGAATATAGTGGAGATGCACTTGTTGAGGTTGCTGCAGCCGGTCTCGCAGAGCATGTTTATGGCGTAATAATATCGGACGATTCAGATAATCAACCACAAGAAAGGAATAATCATGATTCGTAAATCCCCAGAATCCACTATCAGCGGAAAAATTGGTAACGTTTTGCGCCGACCGCTAGCTAGCCTTATGGGCGTAGTGGCGTTGTTTGCCTCTGGCTGCGGTCTGTCGGGATTGGACGCCAAGCCAGCCCCAGCGACTGTTACCGTGACCACGACGAACAGGCATCCGCAAACGACCGAGACGCCACGGGCGACGCAAACCGTACGCGTCACTGAAACCGTGACGCCGTCCCCGTCAGAACCAACTTCGCGTCCGACAGAGACTATGCCGAAAGAGGGAGACATCGTCACTATTGGCGGGCAAATTACCTGTGCCAACGGCGAGAAGTTTGTCGGTGCGTGGGCAGAGAGAACAGGAAAAATAAAATCGGACTGGGTGGAGACTACTCCAACTAGCAACCAGTCAGTCGTTGACGCTAAAGACATGGTGGGTGTGATCGGCGAAAAAATAAAAGTTTCCGTTGGTTGTGGTGGAACGAAGAAGGATTGGGGTACAGTAAGCTATTCTGGCTTTACAAAATTTACCGGCAAGGATCTTGATATCACCTGCTATCCTAACGGTAACAACGGCTGGTGCGAGGTGAAAGAGAAGTAGTCTCTCGGCTAAACGCCCCGTTGTCTTGACACGTACCCTCCTCGCAAACTACGATATTCTTATGAAAAATCATAAGGACGTGTTCATGGATCAACGGTAGGCAAAAATGGTCCCGTTTCTGAAGCTTCCCGCTACTTCTAAAACTGACGTTATCACACTGCGAGATGTGTTCTATAACGATATGTTGCGGCTGTTTGTGTTTGGCGTCGTGTTATTAACATTGTTTTATGGCGTAGGTGCGTTGGTGGCGGCTGCAGGCAATAATAAATATCCGATTGAATATTACACGCAGCTGTTTTTTGACTACACGCCGGTGGTACGATTGATCATTCCGTTGGGATTTTGTGTAGCGGTAATGGGATTGAAACGAGATGAGCGGTGGTGGTCCTGTTTGGCGGCGGCGGAGTTCATGTTTGTTGTTAACTTTAGTAATCAAACATATCATTTTGAGCTTAGCGGGATGCTGTCGCTCATTTCTGCCGTTTTATTAACGATTTGTGCGTGGCGTTTGTGGGATTATTATGAGCTGCGGCGGGTGTATCATTATGACACGCCACAGTTGACGCGGCCGGCACTGGGGGTGTACATCACGCTAGCGATAGCGTCCTTGCTCATGCTGATACCGCTCAGTTGGACGTCGTGGTTTTGGCGGTGAGTTTTGGTTTACTGGGCTTGATTGTTGGTGCCGGTGCGACCGTCATCCTTCCGTTCGTTATCTCGGTAATCACGCCGATGACTCGATTATCTTTATTGATCCCTTAACCAAAACATCTCGTAGAACTAGGTTTGTAACAATAACTAATTCAGGAAGGATTATTTCGCTACGTCTAGCGTAGCAGATATTCCGAGCGAAGCTCGGTGTAAGCAGCTCGTATACGAGCTGGTAGTAAAACAAAAACATCATGAATGCGGCCAGCGCATTGCTTGGAGGTATGGACGAGACTATGGCTGGTGCCGAGCCTGCCGCATGAAGATTCGTCCGAAAGCGAGAACATGGTTCCGCGGCAGTAAGCTACGTTACCGGCAGCTCTTTTGTCTTCTCATGGCTTAGCAAGCCCGACAGAGTCCTGGCAGTGTTCGTATGGCAACAGGACTCAGCTATACTACCATCCATCGGTGGTATGCCCGCTTTCGCCAGCATCTGCCGTCAGACGGCGGTGAACTACTCTCTGGCATGGTTGCTGTCGATGAAGCATGGTTCGGCAAGCAGCGCCATAGTAAACGCGGCAAACAAACCATTGTCATGGGCGGCATAGAAGTAGACACCAGACGCTTGAGGCTGCAAGTTATCCCCGACACTGAGCAAGATAGCATTGAATTGTTCCTTGAGACATGGGTAGCTAGAGGCAGTCACCTTATCACGGATGCTCATGCGAGTTACAATGGCGTAGAGTGGCTTGGCTACTCCCGAGAAGCCTATAACCACTCGACAGGACACTTTGGCATGAGCAACCATATTGAGTGTGTCTGGAGTGCTATGAAGCGCCACCTGAGAAAACTCTACGGCTGCGTTCCAACCCGCCATCTAGCCCTATTCCTCCGCGAATGGGAAGCTAGGCACAACCAGCGGGAACTCTTCAAGTCCCCGCTGGCATACCTAAGAGCTACGGTTGTGACGGATTAGTTGAGGGGATCAAAATGCCCGGGAGAGATCTCGGACATTTTTTGTGTTAAAATTATAAATATCATGAACTAACATACAATTACTAAGGAGGGAAGAGTGAGATTGGGTATTAAACTAAATCCAATAGTAAACATGGAGCGAGTTCGCTATGAAGCCGTGGAGCGAAAGGGGATTGGGCATCCAGATACGCTATGTGATGCAATTGCCGAACTTGCGAGCCGTAAATATTCTGAAGCTGTGTATGGAATGACTGGTCGCCTGCCTCACCATTACTTTGATAAGGTAATGCTTATGGGCGGTGCGGTTGATATGGGGCTCGGTCACGGAGAGCTTATTGAACCTTATAGAGTTATTTTTGCTGGTAAAGTGACTCGTAAAGTTGGCGATATAGAGTTTCCGGTTATGCAGATTATTACAGAGGCAGCTAAAGAAATTTTAACCGGCGTCCTTCATAACTTTGACCCTGATAAAGACCTAGTAGTGCTTGATGAGCTCCGAGATTATCAGGGTCCAGCCAAGAAACGTCCTCGATACCAACCTGAGCGCATTGAAGACATGCCTATGCTAGATCAGCCAAATCGTGTATCAAATGACGTTAATATTTGTACCGGCTTCTACCCATTATCTCGCTGCGAAAGTGCAGTTCTTGATGTTGAGCATTACCTAAACTCAAAAGGGTATAAGAAGAAGCATCCATACACTGGTGTAGATATTAAAGTTGCTGGTGTCAGAATTGGTGATGATTTAGAGATTACAGTAAACGTTCCTTTCATTGCGCCACTAGTTAGTTCCATGGATCAGTATAGAGAACTTACGAAGCTCCTTACTGCTGATCTTCGTAAGTTCCTTGATGATGGTGGCTATAAAGATGTTCGTTTAACCTTTAACCCGCAGGACGTTAGCGGGCTACCCTATCTGTCAGTAACGGGTTCTGTTGCTGACACCGGCGACGTTGGAGTCGTCGGGCGAGGTAATAGACCGAATGGACTCATCACTCCTATGCGTCCGATGAGTATTGAAGCTGTGAGCGGAAAGAGCCCGATCGATAATACGGGGAAAATGTACGGTGTGCTTGCAAATAGAATCGCAAAAACTGTGTATGAAGAGACGGGATATTGGAATGATGTTACGATCGTTACCTTCCGAGATAGAGCACTCAACGATCCCGCATATGTACTCTTGTCTCTTGACGCAAAGGAAGAAGACGTAGACGCCGTAGAGGTAAAGGTTCAACCAATCGTCAAAAAGTGCTTAGCTGAAACGCCAAACCTAACAAAAGAACTAATTTTTAAAGGAATCGTAAGTTGGTAGTCGGTATGGAAAAGGGTCATGTATTGGTCTTTGGCGCAGATGGATATATTGGTTCAGTGCTAACGGGTGTCCTAGCCAAAACTGGCTACGCCGTCTCCGGCGTTGACGCTGGCTACTATAGCGACCAGTCGTTGTACTCACCCAATGATACGACAATTCTAAGGAAAGACGTCCGTCTTGTGACAGTCGAAGACTTAGTTGGCGTAGATGCGATCATCTGTCTCTCTGATCTTAATGATCCAACAAGCTCGATATACCCTGAGCAGACGAAGTCTATTAATCTACAAGGTCTCATGTCTCTTGCGGATAAGTGTAAGCAGGCAGGGATCAGAAGGTTTCTTTACGCGTCGTCAGCTTCAGTGTACGGGTTTGCCGGAGATGAAAATATGAGCGAGAACTCTAAACTTAACCCATTGACCCCGTATGCCGAATGTAAGATCGCGATGGAAAAACATCTGTTGAGTATCAGTGACGATAGCTTTAGAGCCGCCTGTATGCGGAATGCGACAGTTTATGGACTATCTCCGCATATGCGGTTTGATTTAGTGATTAATTATCTGTGCGGCTCGGCAGTTGCAGATAATGTTGTACGTCTTAAGAGCGACGGGAGCGCTTGGCGTCCTTTTATCCATATCAAGGATTTGACTGAGGCATTTTTGTCTATTCTGAGATTACCCGATAGGACGTTCTCAAATCTGATAGTAAATGTTGGAAACGGACACACCGGGAATCATCGGGTCGTCGATATTGCCCAGATAATAAGCCAAGTTACTGGTTGTCCCGTTGAAATTTCATTGAACAACAAGGATGCTCGTTCGTATCGTCTCAACACTAATAAACTGGAGTCTTTAGGCATTACCTGTACCAGAGACATAGATAAAGAGATTGAGGTTATGGTAAAATTCTTACGAGATATTGAGCTAGATACTCAGCTCCTGCATAATGACGGCTTTAATAGAACAGATCGAATACGAAACTTGATTGAATCTGGGCGGGTAGACAATGAGCTATACTGGAAATAATATGGAAATAGTTGGGGTAATTCCTGCGGCAGGATACGGCAGTAGATTAAATCCTTTAGTTATAGCAAAGGAGACGCTTCCAGTTGGTTTCACTGAAGAAACTACTGCAAATGGGGACATCTACTTAAAACCAAAAGTTGTGAGCGAGTATGTGATTGAGCAGATGGCCGCTGCGGGCGTAAAGAAGATATTTATAGTAACGCGAGCAGATAAATATGACCTATTAAAGCAACATATGGACGGCAGGAGATATGGGGTCAATATTGCCTATATCATCGGTGAGCCGCAATCTATGGTCCACTCCATTGACCTGGCTTATGAGTGGATAAGAGAGTCGAAGGTAGTTATGGGTATGCCAGATACGATAGCTCAGCCTGTTGGTGGCGTAAGTTACTTATTGAAACAGCATAATCATGGTACTAAGGAAGTAAGCCTTGGCTTATATAAGACTAAAAATCCTTCTAAGTTTGGCATGATAACAATTGATAATGACAATGTAGTTATTAAACACGAAGATAAACCTGCGAGATCCGATACTGATGATATGTGGGGAGTTGCCATATGGAATCCTAGATTTACTCAACGCTTACACGAATATATACAAAAGTACGCAGGAAAGTCTGAAGCAGTCTTCGGTGATGTAGTCGAAGAATCGATGAAGATACCTAATGCATGTAGAGCATTTCGGATCCCTGATGGCCGCTATTACGATATCGGAACTTATGAGGAATATAGGAGAGCTATGGGGGAATTATGAAAAAACAGGAAGATTTAATTGAGATAGCAAAAAAGATTCGTCGTTTGTGCGTTAAGATGTCTTCGGAAAAAAGAGCTTCACATTTAGGCTGTGCCTTGTCTATGATCGATATATTGACTTACCTCTACTACGAGCAAATGGACCATGACAGAGATGAATTCATACTTAGTAAAGGACATGCTGTAATTGGATTGTATGCCATACTTTTTGATAGGGGTATAGTCACAAGATCGGAGTATGATTCATATAGGGAGAATGGTAGCTACCTCATTGATCACCCTCAGCATAAAGTCTCAGGCATAACTATATCCACAGGGGCGTTGGGACATGGGCCCGCTCTAGCTGCAGGTAAGGCGTGGGGTAGGCAGATGAAAAACGAACCAGGCGTTACCTACTGTATGGTTGGTGATGGTGAGATGCAGGAGGGCTCAGTCTGGGAAACTCTTCTGTTCGCTTCCAGAAATAGCCTTTTCAAGAATCTTGTTATTATCGTTGACTTAAATAATTATCAAGGATTCTCGGATTCATCAGATAGTCTAGTACCACATAGTGCGCTTATAGATATGCTGAAATCGACGGGTCTTGATGTTCGCGTTATTGATGGGCATAATTTTGATGAAATTAGGAATTCTTTATCTGATGAGTTGTATGCGCCAAGGATCGTAGTTGCTAAGACGACGAAGGGAAGAGGAGTATCATTTATGGAGAACAGGTTTGAATGGCACTATAAAAGTCCAGATCGGGCACAGCTAATCCAAGCCTTAGGAGAGCTGTCATGAGGAAAGTTATAGCAAATACACTGACTAAGTGGGCCGACGAGTCGCGTGACTTCACTGTCCTAACATCTGATTTGGGATATTCTATATTTGATGATTTTCGCTCTGCCTATCCAGATAAATTTTTTAACATGGGAATAGCCGAGAATAATATGGTAGGAGTGGGGGCAGGGCTCGCGCTGACTGGACGAAAGGTTTTTATATACTCAATTGCAACGTTCTTAGCGGCTAAATGCTTCGAACAAATTAGAGATGACGTTTGCTATCATAATGCACCAGTTGTATTGATAGGCACTGGAGCTGGATTTTCGTATGGACAGGCGGGTTATACTCATTATTCCAACGATGATTTGGCCATTCTCCGCACAATACCCGATATTACTATATTATCTCCTTCTGATCCGGTAGAGCTACAGTTGTTGTTAAATGAAGTAATAGACTATGACAGTCCGGTATATATCAGGATAGGCAAAAATGGTGAACCTAGTTTCAGCCAGAAGACGAAGGTAAGAGTTGGCGAAGCATATTATTGCCACGAAGGTGAGAGGGTGGCTATTGTATCTCATGGGACGATTATGGATGAAGCGATGAAGCTTAAGGAATTGCTTCTCGGTGACGGAATCGACGCATCAGTCGTATCCTCGCCGACTATCAAGCCCATAGACAAGCCCTTCTTCAAGGATTTGAAAAGTAAACACGAGAGAATAATTATCATTGAAGAGCATTACCAGATAGGTGGATTGGGTAGTGCACTAAAAGAAATTGGTATACCTGTTGATGTGTATGGGGTGAAGGATCGCGTCTTCTACGAAGGGGGTGATCAAGACTATTTACGGACGCTTCATGGCATTGACGGCCAATCCGTCTATGACGCGATGAAGAAAGAAGCTAATGCGTAATAATTCGTTCATAGTTCTTCGCGGTCCTGCTGGATCTGGGAAAAGTACAATTGCCCAGATGCTCAAAGAAGTATTGAAAGAAAATACGATTATTGTTGAGCAAGACTATTTTAATCACACGCTCCTGAATGGTCTAAAGGACGATACAGGCCTTATAGCAAAGATTATTGAGAGAATTGCTTCACTTGCTCTTGCTCATGGATACAGTGTAGTGCTTGAGGGGGTGCTTCGTAAAGAGAAATATCGGCATACAATTGAAAAAATAAGCAGGAACTTTAATGGTCAATCTATAGTGTGTTATTTTGATATAAGCAGGGAAGAGACTGTAAGACGACATAAGATGCGAGATAAATATAAAATGTTTGACTCAGATGAGATGATTTCATGGTATGGTTTGGCTAGTCCTCTTGGGGTTGGTAACGAGATTATTGTTGACGAGAGCCTATCCAAAGAGGATATAGTCGCCATAATAACCAGGCGATTGATAAAGAAGGGTGACAGTACTGAGAGATAATGTGGCTATAAACTCTGTAAAGGCACTCATTAGAAGCGTTGAAGGTCAGTATCTGATTCTGACGTTTAATCAACATCCCTACTTTGGTGATGATATCGACCTTCCTGGGGGTGAGCTTGACGAGGGAGAGAGTATTTACCAGGCGATTACTCGAGAGGTTTACGAAGAGACAGGACTAAAGATCAAGGATGGTGCTTGCTATATACGTGCTTCAACTCGTAAATACTCTCGGTCGGGTAATCTATATAACCTGATGGAGATAGAGCTAGATGGGCCTACCTCTGTCAGGCTAAGCCAAGAACACATTGATTATGAATGGCTAGAGGCAGGTGAGGTTATTGAGAGAAGTATTCGATCCAAGAATAGATATTTACACCTTGCGGCTGATATTCTCGCGGGCAAATTACGCCATTAAGTTTGCTTTCCTCCAGTAAGTATACTTTTAAGGGCAAATAATTTTAACCCATATTTTTAATGTCTATAATTCTTTTGCTCGTTGAAGAATATCTTTCATATGCATATCCGTCCAGCCACGAAGCCTTAAGTGAGTGGCGATATGCCTATTATACTGGCGATCGAATAGAACATGCCTCCAGCGAGCCGTTTCGGCGTGCTTTATAGTGGGACGATCGTCTATAAGTATGTCTCCGTAGACGAGATGTTTATCAAGTGTTATCTGTGCTAAATTCAGCACGCTCGCTCCAAAATGAGGGACTAGACTGTCTCTTATCCATTCTCTCTTTGCCTCTATAGAGCGCTGGTGATTTGGTATGGGAGATGTACATACTATTGGGCTATAATCTAATGACAGCAATCTCTCCCATCCTACTAGTGCATCATCGTAAGGCTCTATGTTATTGAAAAAGTCGTGCGAATGGATAATATCCTGAATTACGTCTCGATAGTCTTCAGGGTATGCGCTTAGGATGTTATGGTGATCTCTTAATGCGGGATGGGGTGCCTCCATGTCAAGCTCCCTAAGTTGACTGACTACGGCAGCGTCAAAGTCAGCCAAAACCCCGTCCATATCAACGAGTACTATAGGTTTTTCATATTCACTAGACATGACACATGAACCAGAGTTTTAAAATTGTGATATTTTATACAGTGTACTGTAAAATCGCACTTTTTACAAATACTGCACATATGCTTTCATCAACCAAACTGCCACAATGGTAATCTCTTTAAGTGCGCCAGCGGCAATCGCCAGAAACTCATCTAAGGAATAGCATTCTATTTAGGCCGCCTGGGTGCCATGCCACGTAACTACACAGACCCCCTATAGATCCCCTCAACACCCCCTTGCAAGCAACCTACATTTTGTGCTAAAATTCCAAAGTTACTATTAATTTCACGAAAGGTGAGTAATGAGTCTGAGTCGAATCGGAAAACTGCCGGTGGTTATTC
>ERZ773043.2147-NODE-2147-length-10517-cov-2.385490_pt1 | contig 10517 bp, 11 predicted proteins | sample MGYA00580636_ERZ773043 | MGnify/ENA primary metagenome ERZ773043 (study PRJEB29015, sample SAMEA2737992) | human oral metagenome | biome: human oral; feature: human-associated habitat; material: dental | place: China | collected 2065 ... | reverse complement strand
AAGGTGTCGTAGGAGTACCTGCGGGCTCTGGTCCTGGACCCCGGTTTTCCTGTGACTATAGTGAGCGCTTGGCTGCGGCCACCAGGCGTCGGCGCGCGCCCTCCTGGCTCCAGCCGGTGACTGTGCGATCTCATCGAGAAGCTCCCCTTCTTCGAGCTTCGAGGCCTTCGCGTACGCCCTGGCGTACCTGCCTGTGATCTCGGTCCTGGCCTGCACCAGGCACCTCCCATGCCCACCACGGTTCACGGACTTCGCGGACAGTTCTCAGTGAGGCACCAAGCCTCCTTCTCGGACACCCTTCATGAGCTTCGTCGCAAGGTTGACATGGAAGTAATACTATAATACAATCAAACGCAAAGTTAGATATTATTCTATAGTGCAGGTGAGGAGCTCTAATAATTTCTAATTGGCATCTAGAGAGACTGCTTTGAACTCTATTCGAAACAACAACATTTACGTAGGAGATGTTTGTGGTATTTTAAAATTTCGATATTCTTCGAATACCGTAGGTGCATGGCAAGAGTCGCATGAAATATGTTTCAAAAATTCGCACCTTCTGGATTACATCCAATTCTGTTCAAGTGAAGCGTCGAGGAAAAATGACTTACAGCTGGCATGTGAAGGTTGACCAAGTAGGGTCGTTTGACATAGTCGAATCGGATCCACTGTTTTCTGACGGTGCATCGAAACTAATTAGATATGGACGAGTCCCTGGCCGACGCTTGGTCTTTATAGATGAGGCTGTGTATGATGTTTGGGCAGAAGTCTTCAAAAAAAACTTGGCTGATCATCAAGTGGATGCGACTATTGTAAAGGTACCAGGAGGTGAAGCAGCCAAGTCAATGGATGTCGCGCTGAAGTTGGTGCGAGAAATGCGAGTATTTGGTCTTGATCGTCGCCATGATCCACTAATTGTGGTAGGCGGTGGTGCCGTGCTTGATGTGAGTGGTTCCTCTGCAAGCATGTATAGACGCGGTGTTCCGTATATCCGAGTACCTACGACACTTTTAGCTTACGTCGATGCGTCGGTAGGAATTAAAACAGGCGTAAATTATGGGGTAGAAAAAAATCTTCTTGGTTCCTTTTACCCACCAACGTCAGTGGTGCTAAGTCGAGCATTTTTCGATACTCTTCCAACGCGCGAATTTAGTAGTGGTCAAGGAGAAATACTGAAACTTGCCGTCGGTTGTGATGGCGAACTGTTCGACATGCTCATTGATTACAGTGCTCGTACATTTCAAAACTTCGCTCTAGAGGACAAACTTGGTGGGCGTATTCTTAACCGTGCAGTGACCACGATGGTAGAAGAGCTGCAACCGAATTTATTTGAGCAAAACTTGTATCGTTCTGTGGATATGGGGCACACTTTTTCCCAGCCACTGGAAATGATTGCGGGGTTACGTCATGGTGAAGCGGTCAGTATGGACGTTCAACTTTCGGCTGTTATCTCTGCCGAAAGGGGGCTGTTAAAACACAGAGATCTTAATCAAATCGTCACTACAGCGGCTGGGTTGGGCCTTCCAACACGACTTCCCGAAATAGACCCCGAACTGCTGTGGCGCTCGCAGCTCGAGCGAGTTGAACACCGCGGAGGTGAGCAACATACTCCCCTGCCAACAGGAATCGGTCGGTGTACTTTCATTGATGATTTATGTCAAGAAGAGCTGTATGATGCAATTAATTATCTGAGACAAAATTGACCTAATAGTAGTGAGGTATACACATCGAATGAGTATGATGATATTTGAAAAGCTCGTCGAATTGTATGAGCAAGAGGGCTTGGATGTCGCCGCAGGTCTCAATCCAACACTGGCCAATGACTTTTTCGCAGCGCCCTATACTTGGTTAATACGGGACGGGGTAAGTGTAACTGACGCTCTTGGGATTTCACCAACCGAAATTTATCTGCTGGAAAGCCTAGCAAGAGTAAAAGTTGCACAAAAAGTATTTATTGTCGGTAATGGCTTCGGCTGGAGTTCGATTGCTATGGCACTGGCCAACCCTGATTCGCGCGTTGTTGCAATAGACTCTTGCCATGATGAGAATACTCTTGAGGGAATCGATGTTACTAATAGGATCGCTAGAAAAGCTGGGATTAACGTCACTGCTTTAAAAGCAACTTCACCAAAGGATGTCACAAATGTGATCGGTGAAACTTTGGGAAGCGTGGATCTTGCGTTTATCGACGGATTCCATGGCCAGAAACAAATTCTTAAAGACTATCGAGCATTAGCTCCATTTGTCGACAGACGCAACGGCCTCTTCTTATTTCATGACGTTCTCTCCCTCAACTTGTCTCAAAGTTTCCAACAGATAGTTGGTGAATCTGGCTGGCAGGGCAAGATTCTACCTTCTACAACATCAGGAATGGCATTGTTAGTGCCGGAACTTACTCCCAATCTGAGCTCTGTCGCTCGGGCTTGGGGAGGAAAATCATCCGCATGGTCCGTAATTAGAGCGGCAGCAGCAGCGCAAGGTCAGAAGACTGGTGTTGACCAGCGCAAAGAGGTAATATCGTACGTTCGAAACATAGACGAGAGGCCGGAAGAGCAATGAGCATGCCAGGCGATATAGTAACTGAAACGCTCTACGGTTCATCATTTCAATACCGTAGCGGAACTACTGACGAGGTAGTGCTTGATCCTAAATACATACGCACTAGATTTGCTCCGATGGAAGACGCAATCCTCCCAAAAGATGGGGTGGTGCTTGATATTGGAGCCCACATCGGAGCCATTTCCTTGTTGGCTGCACGATATGTCCCTAGTGGGACAGTACACCTAGTTGAGCCCAGTCTGGAAAATTATATCCTTTTGAAGCGAAACATCGCCAATGTCCAAGGAGGTGGTACACATTTTGTGTCTCACAAACTGGCGTTGGGCGCCATGAACGGTCGAGCTAGGCTATACCATGCGCCAGGAAGCGTTGGGCACAGTTTCTATGAGCTTAAGGACTGGGTTAACGAGCCGTTCGAGCCTCGGCCCATGGAATTCGGCGATGCGATACCTTATGAAGAAGTGGAAGTGCGTACGCTGAAAAGTTTCTTATCTTATATCGGCGAAACGGAAATAGACTTCATGAAGATGAACATCGAAGGAGCTGAGTATGCTGTACTGTTAGAATCATCAGAAGACACACTGCGGGCTATCAAGTGCATGACCGTCGAACTACATCCCGAGGGTGAGGGGAAAGCACAGGAACTCATTGGGCGCTTGCACGACATAGGATTTACTACTTCATTCACGTCGACTAATACTCCATATGTAGAAGGATGGGTGACAGCAAAATTATGACCAACAACGGCATGACTTGGGGAATTCTACTAGCTACGGCACGGCCAGCTAACTTGACTGAAGCTGAGGTGTTTGACCACGTTTTGCGTTATGCGTTGGCGGCCGAGAGTTATGAATATGATACTGCCTGGTTAATGGAGCATCATTTTACGGATTACGCCATTGCGCCCGACACGCTCACCATGGCAGGTTTTCTGTTGGGAGCAACTTCGCGTCTCCGGATCGGGACGGCCGTAACAGTTGCGCCTTTCATTCATCCTGTTCGGCTGGCGGAGAGTGTTGCATTGTTGGATCATTTAGGAAAGGGACGTTTCAATCTTGGTCTCGGGCGCGGGATTTGCAAGGAGGACTTCTCGGTTTTCGGTGTCGATCCTAACGATAGTCATAATTTGATGTACGAGGCAGCAGACATCATGCTTCGGGCATGGAAGGAAGATTCAATAAAGAACAACGGGCTATTCTCTTTCCCTGAAACACGGGTGTTACCAAAACCTCGATCGTCAGAACTGACCGTCTATGCTGCGGCTGAGTCAGCAAGTTCTGTAGAATGGGCGGCCAACAACGGGTTCCCGTTACTGATGCAATTGATAACCGATTATCAAGAGTTGGCTGCAAGACTGGAGCTCTACAATAGCTGCGCCGAAGCAGCTGGATACGATCCGAATTCTATAGATCATACCATCGTCTGCCTCGGACATATTTCCGAAAGCAGAGAGCGGGCGAAGGCTGAAATATTTGGTTTTCTGGAATGGTGGAATGATGAGTCCTCTCGCATTGGTTTTGATGATAACGATCTTAAAAGACTGCCCGGTTATAGATATCATCTGAATAGAATTGAGCAATGGGTTCTAGAAGGCAAAGATACAGCCAGCTTTATTGACGAGTGGCTTGACTTGAATCCTGTCGGTTCACCTGAAGACTGTATTCGCCAGTTGAACAAAATAGTTACAGTTACAGGAGTTCGCCATGTCGCTTTAGGTCTGGAAGCGGCAGGTAATCCTAACGTCACTGAGCGTAACATTCGTAGATTTGCTCAGGAGGTGTTTCCGAACGTCCGGCAGTTGACGGAGGAGCGTGACGGAAATGAAAAGACGTCCTGACGAGTTGGCGATACTTGGCGGTGATGCTTCTTTTTTGACTCCATTGTTGGTAGGCAGGCCTGCGCCATTCGACCGAAGCAGATTCTTTGAACGACTTAATTGGGCGATGGATAACGAATGGCTGACTAACGGAGGACCTCTGAGTACTGAATTAGAAACTCGGATTGCAGACTTTGTAGGCGCTCGTTACTGCATAGCAACAGCTAACGGAACTCTTGCGCTACAAGTTCTCTCTCGTGCTGTTGGGATAACGGGAGAAGTGGTCGTTCCTTCGTTCACGTTTGTTGCTAGTGCCCATGCGTTTCAATGGTTAGGGGTGAATCCCGTTTTTTGCGATGTGTGTCCTGGTACTGGATGCATCGACGTTGCTGCCGCCGCCGCTGCGATAACTGATCAGACTTCTGCAATCATCGGTGTTCATCTATGGGGACAGTTATGTAATGTTGATGAACTGGCCTCTTTGGCTTACGAGCATGGTCTACACCTACTATTTGATGGTGCACACGCACTGGGCTGCACGACGGCTGATGGTTTGCCTGTGGGAACGCCCTGGGGAAAAGCAACGATTCTTTCATTCCACGCTACGAAGGTCGTTCACGGATTTGAAGGGGGTGCTGTAGTTACAAATGATTCGGAGTTGGCTACGAGGCTGCGCGGTTTACGTAATTTTGGAAATGGTATCATTGGCGGGCATATGTACGGCGGCACCAACGCAAAAATGAGTGAAGTGTCTGCGGCAGCTTGCCTTACTTCCTTAGAGTCGTTCGAAGAAACTGTGATTAAGAATCAGCATAATCATCAGCAGTATTTGAATGAGCTACGTGATCTTCCGGGAGTCAGAATTCTTGACTACGCCGCAGACACAAATAACAATTACAACTATGTGATTATGTTCGTCGATGAGGCAACCGCAGGTATAAGTCGTGACCTTTTGGTAAAAGTTCTGCTAGCAGAAGGAGTATTTACTAAGACTTATTTTGATCCGGCATGCCATCAAATGGAGCCATATTCACGACGACCTTGGAATCTTCCAGTCACTGAAAAGTTAGGTTCCCAGGTGGTTGCTTTGCCGACAGGAGGAAAAGTTAACTCGGAAGATATTCGGAGGGTTTGCAATATCATTCGTCTTGCCGTGTTAAACGGCCACAAACTTACTCATGTGTAATCATGAACGCAGTTCCGGCGCAAAGCAGAAAGCGAGTGTGAATTCATTGTGAGAACAGGAGAATCAAACTCTCATTTGACGGTGCGGCGCAGTGATCCTATAACGGCATCGGATGTATATCGAACTCTATTGGAGACCGGCAGGAAGGAAGATGTCGGAAAACTAGAAAGTCATAGTGAGCATTTAGTTAAGTTGTTGAATATCTATGGCAAGAAGCCGTTCACTCGATTGAGCGATGCACGTTCGCAGTTGGGTTTAGAACGTGGCGAATTTACATCAGTGCTTGAGATGGCTGTGTCGACACCAGTTCTTCGACTGGCGGTAACCGATGATGTTGCGGGACGCTATTGGACTGACACTATTCTTCCGCTAGAGGCAAAGGGGGTGTTTGATGCTGTTTTGGAGAATAAGCCAACATATCCTTCTGTAGTAGGACTTTATCCTGGGCCGACATGTATGTTTAGGTGTCATTTTTGTATAAGAGTCACTGGTGCAAAATACGGCTCGGATAATTTAATGCCGGGAACTGGTAGTTTGATAGACATTATTGACGAAGCTCCGGTAGACGACCCTAATCGTTTCTATATCTCCGGAGGATTGGAACCCTTAACGAATCCCAATATTGGGAAGCTTGCTACGCATGCTTCATTAAAGGGATTCAAGATCATGCTTTATACTAATTTATTCGCTTTGACTGAGCAAACGTTAAAGCGTCAGCCTGGAATTTGGAATCTTGGTGCGATACGAACTTCGTTGTACGGCCTTAGCGATGAAGAATATCAACAGACTGTGGGGAAATCTCGTGCGTTTAGCAGAGTGCAGAATAATCTTGTCCAGATTCTGCGTATGCGTGACAAGGAGGAAAGTAATCTACGATTGGGGATTAGTTATCTGATCCTACCGGGTAGGGTTCGTCGACTCGATTCGTTATTATCTTTCTTGCGTTATATCCGTGATGCCTCGGGTGGAACTGGAATAGATTTTATTAGTTTACGCCAAGATTATAGTAGCCGTCCTGACGGCAAACTTAGGCACTCGGAACGGCACGAGTTGATTGAGAGGCTGGGCGCTTTTGATGAAGTGGTTTCCGCTGAGTTTCCTTCGTTATATGTAGATTATGGCTACGCGCTTAGCAGTATGTTACTTGGACAAGATGCGCAATTGCCGCATATCGCAGTTAGTGAAATGCGGCCAACGGCACATCCTCAGGTTTCGGTGCAGGTTGATTTGTTAGGTGATGTGTATCTGTATAGGGAGGCGGGATTTCCTGGATTGGAAGGGGCAAAACGATACGTATGTGGCCGAGTTGGGAAGGGCACCGGATTGGGGAAGGTGGTAGAAACTTTCGTTCGAGAGCGTCATGAAGTTCAGCCCAGGGACGGTGATCAGTACTTTCTTGACGGATTCGATCAAGTCGTAACTGCAAGACTCAACCAATTGTCTGATGACTTAGCTGATGGCTGGGGTAAGTACCGTGGTTTTCTGCGGTAACCTGGATTTCTGTGTGATCATGCGTGAAGAATGCTCACCAGGCAAAAATAGTGATTGTCGATGACAATATGGGCCGTTGTTTTTATCGCCTATGACAGCACAATCGATTTAGTTAGGACTCTCATGGAGAATGTTTCTGGAGATATCCACCGGGTACCTGCCGTGTTGGCTGGAGCTCGTGCCTGCGGTCAACAGGAGGACGTTGCTGAGTTCGTCAGTCGGACAGGCGCTCGGTTTTCAATTCCTTGTCTGCGAGCGAAGGACCTACATAGTATTTTAGAGCAGGATAGGGCGGCTATTGCCAATTTGCCTTTGCAGGAGATTCTGGCGTTTTTAAACCGCGTGGGTAAGCAGTGGCGTAGCACAGAATATCCGCGACGTCGCCTTTATGTACGGCAGATGTGTACGGTTCTAGGTTATTCAAAAGAAGCTGCCGAAGCTGAGGCTGATAGAATTGCTATTCTTTTGAATTCGCACGTGCGTATGCACGATATGATCGAGGCTGAGCTCGGTAGTCGCTTTATAATGGATGACTGGGTAGTGCGGGAAGATTGCAAGGTTCGGGCATTGCCGAGAGGATTGATTGTTCATATTTTGCCTGGTAACGTTCCGTTATCGGGCGCCATTTCGATGGTGCGTAGCATAATTACTAAAAATTTGTCTGTTGTTAAGGTTTCATCCAGCGATCCATTCACGGCGGTTGCGATGGCGCTTAGTTTTGCTGACGTGGATCAGGAGCATCCAGTAACACGTGCGATGAATGTTACATACTGGAATCATGACCAACAGGTGGGACGGGATGTTGTGCACTCTGCCGATGCAGTTGTAGTTTGGGGTGGTGGGGAGGCTCTTCGCTTTGCTCGTGCTAATGCACATGAGGAAGCTTCGATGACTTGTTTTGGTCCTAAACATAGCCTGGCATTAGTTGATACTAGTGCTGGAGTCGGTGACGCAGCTCGAGGCCTTGCGCACGACGTCACTATCTACGATCAACAGGCTTGTTTTTCTATGCGGAGAGTGTTTGTTCGTGGACCACTAGATCCGTTTCTTGAGCAGCTTCATTTTGAATTGGACAGACATTCCAGGCTTTTTCCTTCTGGACAATTAACTGCTGATCGTGCTGCGCAGATCCAATTGGGCCTTCGGCTGGACGAGTTCCTTGGTTCTGACGTTGAGATTGGCGCTAATCGAGAGTGGGCTTTAGCAGTTGGGCCACCGTCGGCGATGCCGGTGGAACATCCGCTTGGGCGAGTTCTATATGTTCATCAGGTGGAGTCATTTTCGGAGGTGTACTCATTTATCGACTCGTCAGTACAGACCATTGCTTGCTCGCCATGGTCCGTGGTCGAAGAGCAACGCGACGAGTTGGCAAGACGGGGCGTGTCACGATTGGTTGAACTAGGATTGGCGCATCTATTCCGGATTGGAGGCACTCACGATGGCGTTAACCCCCTGCAAGGCATGGTGCGCATGATTAGCGCCGAAGCATCTGCAGATGTTTTTGGCAAGGGTATGGTGCTTCGATTAGATGAATCTAAAATGCTAGAGGCGGGCACTTTGAAGGAGTTTGTTTTATGAAAATTCAAATGAATACTGTTGGTAGTTCAGGAGATATGCAGTTAGATCAAGTTCTTTCTGCGGATGCTTGGTCGTTAGATGACGATGCTAGCCTGCGTATGGAGTTTATACGACGATCGTTGGTACACCACATTGAGAAGTGCTTGCCATACCATGAATTCGCTGAACGTTGTGGTTTTAGGCCTCGCGATTTAAGGGAGCCTGAGGATATGATTAATGTACCGCAGTTTCCCGCAATGGCGTTTAAGACTGTCCGCACGCTCATGAGTTGTAGTCCAGAAGCAGTTGCTAAAAGGTGCACGAGTAGCGGTACTATGGGCCGTATTAGTGAGGTTATGCGCGATCAGCTCACGATCGATCGAATGCTGAGATCGATACGTTGGGGAACCGAACTGCTTGGACATTGGAATGACGATGATGTGGCTGTTCTAAACTTGGGACCTAACCAAGAGGAGGCTGGTGATTTGTGGTTTGCATACGTCTCAACTCTGTTGGAGGCGTTTTATTCAACATCCCATATGGTAAGGAATGGGCGATTTAATGTCCATCAGGTGGGGGATGTTTTGAATGATTTGGAGGAACGTTACCCGGTAGTTCTTTTACTTGGGCCACCTCCACTGGTACTTTCGGTGTTACGTTCACTTGACGGAAAGCGGTCAGAGCCCAGGGATTCTACGTTTGTCATAACTGCTGGTGGATGGAAACGTAGTACTGGTGAGATGATGGATCGTTCTGATTTCGACAGTTTAGCGTGTAGTGCTTTGAATCTTGCACACAATCGTCAGGTTCGTGATGTATTTAACCAGGTCGAACTTAACACGGTGTTGGTCGAATGTGCGCACCATTATAAACATGTCCCACCGTGGTTGGAGGTGATTGTTCGTGACCCTTATACGCTCGATCCTATCACTGGAGATAAGGAAGGTTTGCTGTCGTATCTTGATCCTACTGCGTACAGCTATCCATGCTTTTTTATTGGAGAGGATTTTGGGCGATTGGATACGGCAGAATGCGATTGCGGACGTGTAGGTCGGCGGCTTTTCGTTACAAGGAGGGTTAAACGTGACGAAGATTGGGGGTGCGCTCGTAAGATGGATCGAGATTACGGGGGTTGATTATAGGAGCGTCGGTGAACGTGATAGTTTGGTTGGAGGAGATTTTTCCCGTCGGAGAAAAGAGGTGCGTTGAAGTTGTTTCTAATATTTACTCATGCGATATTGGAGGATCTGGATTTAAGATTAAAGCTAAGGATAATGCGTTTGGTGATGTTGTAAAGATGGGTTGAAGTGGTATGCCATGGTGTTCATGCGTTTCGTCGTTGGTGTCGCGAAAGCACGACACTGCGTAGTAAGCGGTTTGAGGAGAGTGCTAGTCGATCGATCGTTTTTCGATGAAAAGCTCGACGCCATCCTGTAATTTGAACTTATTCTATGCATGTAGAATCTGAATCTGAACGTTAATTGCATTTTAAAAAGGAGCTATCTCTATGTCTGACATTGATCATCGTGTTATGGTGCCACCATTTCTGAGGGTAGCGGAGCAGCGTACTGCGGTTTCGGGGGCTGTTGTTTATCAATGGGATTTTCGTATCGCTCAGCCCAATGTGTCGGTTTTGTCGTTACCTGTCATTCATTCTCTCGAACATTTTCTTGGATCATGGCAATGAATTTGTGGTCACGGTAGCGCCTATGGGCTGTCAGACAGGTTTTTATATCACTGCTATTGACATTGGTTGTTTCGATGAGATGGCGGAACTGGTTGTGAGCGTGTTAGTTGATGTTATTAAAGCTTCCGCGGTTCCGCTTGCAGATCCGACTGCTTGTGGTCAAGCGGATTGTCATTCCCTCGTGGGCGCTCAACGGGTAGCGGAATGGTTATTGGCACGGCGCG
>ERZ773043.2146-NODE-2146-length-10517-cov-2.952495_pt1 | contig 10517 bp, 8 predicted proteins | sample MGYA00580636_ERZ773043 | MGnify/ENA primary metagenome ERZ773043 (study PRJEB29015, sample SAMEA2737992) | human oral metagenome | biome: human oral; feature: human-associated habitat; material: dental | place: China | collected 2065 ... | reverse complement strand
CATACTCTATTGTTTGTGGGGTATTCTCTAAGTGATTCGACTTTTAATTCAATTTTTAGAATGATTCAAAATACATTTAAATTGGATGCTAAAAATGCTTATTTTTATACTCCCGAGGAACCGTCTATGATCATTCGAGAGTATTATAAGAAGCAAGGAATTTTCATTATCTCTAATGAAGAGAATCTAGGTCAGGAGACATCAGAAAAACAGAACAAATTGTATTGCAGGACAAAAGATTTTTTAGAGGTTCTATCAGAAAACCGAAGTCAAGATGTAAATAATGCTGATGATTTATGGAATCAACTGGCTTTTTTAGATAGACTTAGTTTTATTGATGCGAAAGATTTTTCTAGATATTCTGATTTAAAGAAAAGGGCTTTAAACTGGGATGATGAGTATTGCTGGTTTGGAAATGATCAATTAAGATTTGAAATTGATGGTCATGAAGAATTACGAATTATGGTATCTAAAAAATCTTTATTAAATCGCTTTCTAGATATGGAGATTGGTGAGCCTAGGGATTTAAAGGGGAATCGATTCTTAAGTAAGGCTTTTAAGTTGTATGAAGAAAAACAATATTCTTTAGCAAAAGCAAAATTTAGAGAACTAGCTAATATAGCATTTCGTCAGAAAGACTATTTTAATTTCTTAGTTTGTGAATTTAATTTTCAGCAAATTCAAATAATTGATAGATACGAAAAAACACCTAGTTATGCAGAGCCACTTTATGATGGAGAATTAAGCGAATTAACAGAACAAATTATTAACTCGGTTACAGGAGATGAGAAAAAGATTATAGAATTTTTTAGAGATTCAATCCTTAACTTCAATTTTTTATATAGAAAATTAGAAACTATTAATGAATTATTTGATGAAATTCGTGAAGAGCATGAAAGCTATAGAAGAGGAGGATGGTCTGCTAATAATCATCTATTTAATGCGGAGTTTACAGTAAAAAATCTTTATAACTTTTTAAAATTAAATTGTTTATGTGTTGAACATTATAAGATTTATAAATCAATCATTAATAGATATTTAGAAATATTATTACTCAGTTATGATAATTCATATGTAAATCCTGACTCAAGTATTTTCGATAGAACATCTTCTTGGCTTAAAAATCTTGATTTGGATGATGTTCAATTAATTCTTCCGAATATAGATTTTAAGGTTGTAAATTTATATTTTAGAAACTATTCATTTGGTAAAATAAAAGTTACTGAGAAAGCGAAAGACTACTTGTTGAATCGAATTACTTATCTTCAAGAAAGACTTGAAATTACTGAAGATGAAAATCTTCGAGAGCTTAAAAATATGCTAATTTTTCTTCCTCTTGTTGATGATATTGACATAGAAAAAGTAATAGAAATTTTAAATAATCAAACACTGTATTATAATTGGAGCGAGGAATTTAGGATAATTATTAAAATTGTCCTCGATAATATGGATGTTATTGATAAAGATTCATTGAAATCTAAGATAATTGGGATTGTAAATAAACATTTAAATGAAATTTTTGAGAAAAATTTTTCTAAATTTTCATCGCCCAGCATTTTGCTCTTCCGTAGAATTTCCTTCGCGCTTCGCGATGTCCGCTTTGCTGTCCGTAGTGCCAGCTTCGACGTTGTTTGCCTCGATGCGCGTTAAATTTCCGCTATCCGTTGCGTTCGTATCGCCTCGTGCTAAATTACCGCCGCCACTCGTCGTGTTTGCTTCGTTATCTCTAAAATTTGGAGCTTCGCAACGATCTACGCCTAAACGCTCGAAATAATATCTCTCTCGCTCGCCTAAGTTTTCCACTCCTCTTTCGCATACGCGCTTGATATACGCCTTGCTAGGGTATCTAAGCCGATTGAGCGCCAATTCACTACCCGCGTCTGCGCGCTTTATCAGCTTAGCGATGCAGGCATCATCCTCTTCACTATTTGCGATATAATCCCATATGCCGCAGTATCTATCACCGCCCAGCGTCGTAATCAAAAAATAAACCCAAAGCAGGATTATGGCAATCGATATGCTTCCTTTTATTTTTAAAGATCTCTTTTTTACCATGTTTTTCCTTGAGTAATAAATTTTAACTCATTTTTTCACAAATTTGACCAACGACATAAAATTTACGATATCACCCTCAAAGCTAATCTTATCGCCCAGCATTTTGCTCTTCCGTGAAATTTCCTTCGCGCTTCGCGATGTCCGCTTTGCTGTCCGTAGTGCCAGCTTCGACGTTGTTTGCCTCGATGCGCGTTAAATTTCCGCTATCCGTTGCGTTCGTATCGCCTCGTGCTAAATTACCGCCGCTACTTGTCGTATTTGCTTCATCGCCCTTTGATTTGGGCGTTTTAAAGCCCCAAATCTCGCAGCGATCCCCGCTAAAGCCTTGGAAATAATATCTCTCACGCTCGCTCAAGTTTTCTACTCCCTTTTCGCATACGCGCTTGATATATGCTTGGCTCGGATACCTTAGTCTATTTGCCGCTAGGTCATCGCCGGCATCCGCTTGCTTTACCAACTTGGCAATGCAGGCATCGTCTTCTTCGCCATAGCCCAAAAATACCTCTCTCACATTGCAGCACGAGCTGCTGATTTTTATATATAGGGTGCACAGAATAATAACTCCTACAATTAGCAAAAAAATTTGACTTTTACTGGCTTTCAATTTCGCTTTATCGCCCGACATTTGACCCTCCCGTAGAATTTATATCGCGTTTGATTACGCCTGTTTCATTACGGATTGTATTCGCACCCTCGTGCGTTAAATTTCCCTCGCCGTCCGTTGCGTTCGCTTCGCCTCGCGCTAAATTACCGCCGCCGCTCGTCGTATTTGCTTCGCCGCCCTTTGATTTGGGCGTTTTAAAGCCAAAATTCTCACAGCGATCTCCTCGAAAATCTTGGAAATAATATCTCTCGCGCTCGCCTAAGCTTTCCACTCCTTTTTCGCACACTCGCTTGATATATTCCATAGTTGGGTATCTAAGCCTACTTTCTGCAAAACTATTTCCATCATCGGCGCGCTTTATCAGCTTAGCGATGCAGGCGTCATCCTCTTCGTCATGCCTATCAGAAAAGAATTCCTCCATATTGCAATACATACCGCTGCTTCTTATAACTCCATAAATAATAAAAACCCCCGCAATTAGCATAATAAAAATTTTACTTTTACTAGTTTTCAAGCTCGCCTCCTTCGCGATTAAATTTTGATTTTTTCCGCAGATTTACGATTTGCGGGCGGATCGTAAACTCGCTCACGTTGGACTTCGTGCGCAGAATTTGCAGCGTGAAATTTGCGATCTCCCCCGCATCCACGAAGCTTGCCTCATCATCTGCGGGCTCGAAGCTCAAATCCTCGTAAAAGGGCGTTTTGGTGACGTCGGGGTTGATGCAGCTTACTCTGATCTGCTTGCGCGCCTCCTCGAAAAGGCAGAGCAGAAACGCCCGCAACCCCGCCTTGCTCGCGCTATAAACCGCGCTAAAGCGGCTCGCTCGCAGCGCCTCGATCGAGCTAATGCCGATGATATGGGCGCGGTTGCGCTTTAAATTCGGCAAAAGCGCGCACGCTATGATGATGTTTGCGGCAAGATTTACGTTTAAAATTTTTAAAATTTCGCCCTCGCTCATCGCTTCAAGCGGCGCAAATTTCGCCGTACCCGCGCATAAAATCAGCGCGTCCACCTCGCATGCCGCAGCCAGCGCGCGGCACTCCTTTACTAGCGCGTCCGTATCCTCAAAGCGCGAGCTTAGCGTTAAAATTTCATAGCCGTTTTGTCGCAGAAGCTCCGCAACCGCGCTACCGATACCGCCGCTTGCGCCCGTGATCAATGCTTTCATCTTTTCTCCTTTAAATTTTAATGCCGCTTCGGCGCGTTAAGCTTAGCGCGTCATGTAAATTTCGCTGCGCCAAATTTTCTTTGCTCATTGTGCCCGCCGCTAAATTTACGCGGATTATTTAAACCGCGCCGCGACCTGCGCCGGGTAAAATTTTAAATTTAGCCTGCGGACGTTTTGCTGCGCCGCCGCTTTGTAAAATTTCATCGCCGCTCGCTGTGCCCGCCCCGCACGATTTATAAAATTTAATTTTATAAAGCCGGGTGTGCCGCTAGATTTTAATCGCTCGCTCGCCGCCAAATTTCGCGCCGTATTCTTAGCGCCGCATGCGAGCTGGTACGGGCTGTGATGCTTGCAGCAAACAGCGCGTTTAGCGCCGCCGTATCTTTGCAAAATACGCCGCCTTCATCGCCTCCTCAAACGCGTCGTTGCTTTCGTACTCGCAGCCCAAAACCTCGCGCCACAGGCTCGCATCCTCCATGCAGAGGTAGAAAAACACCCGCTCGCGCCACGGCGAAAGCGCGTCCGCGGCAAATTTAAAAAGCTCGCGCTTGATCTGCAGCGGGTAGGACAGCTTGCCGTTCGCGTCCGCAAGGGGCATCTGCAGAATTTTGCTCCGTAGCCCGCGAGAGCGCAGTTTTTTTACGACGGGTTTGATGAAGGTAAGCGTGCCGAGCGAAACCATCGCGACGCCGCTTGGATCGAAGCTGCGCAGCAGCCGCTCAAAAAGCGCGCCGTAATCGCTCCGCCACCCCTCGTACCAAACCATCGGGTGGAGGTGAAAGCCCACCAAAATGCCGCGCGCCGCGAGCGCTTCGGCTGCAGCCAGCCGCGCATCCAGGCTCGCGCTTAGATGCTCCTCGTTCGCTATGATCGCGGGGGTATTTAGCGAAAAGGTAACGATGAGGTTGCGCGGGATCTCGCGCTGCAGGAAAAACCGGATATTGTTCGACTTGCTTTTAAGCTCCAAAATCACGTTTTGATGCCGCGCCGCAAAATCGCATAGCGCGCTTAAAATGCCGAAGCGATCGCCCCACATGAGCGAGTCGGAGCTCTGACCCGTGCCGATGTGGTAGCTGCGCGCGGGATCAAGCCGCAGGCGCGCTAAATTTGCCGCGAAATTCTCGTCAAAGCCGATTTTCCCCTGCTTGTAAAAGGAGCCGATCGCGCAATACGAGCAGTCAAAGCCGCACGAATTGACCGCATCGAGCGTCAGCAGATTGCAGCAGCGCGTGTTTTCGCTCGCCACCGGACAGCGCCCTAAAGCGATGCGGTCCGCGCGAAAGGAGGAAATTTCAAATTTTCTCGGCGCGTAATCGCTCTTGAAGCTCGCGTACGAGTGCGGGCGCGACTTAAGCTCAAGCCAAGCCTCGCGCACGAAATTAAAAATTTGCTCGCCGCTCGGGACTTTCCCCGCTTTATTAAATTTGGCTTTATTAAAATTTAGCCCGCACCGCTCGCTTATAAGCAGCTCATAAACGGGCGCCTCGTCCCACGCCTCAAAATCGCTCGCAAACTCCGCTAGCTGCTTTTTTTGCTGAAATGAAAAGTGAAATTTCTCAAATAACGCGCCCAAAAACGCGCTTGATCGCTCGCTCAGATTCACGCCAAACTGCGCGCCTAGCTCCTTTTTCGCCTCCGTCATCTTGCTCCGCTTCGTTTAAATTTTGCAAATTATACTTAAATTTCGCGCGCCGTCACTAAAAATCGTTGAAATTTCAGATCGCGCCGCAGAATAGTCGCTCGAAATAGAAGGCGTAAGCTAGCGTAATAGCGACGTTTAGGATCAAAATTCCGCCGAGCGCAAACTTTTGCGGGATTTTTTTGACGCCCGTTCGGTAGTAATACGGCAGGGCGCAGAAAAACGCGGGCAGCACGAGCAGAACGATGCCTAGCGGTATGCCGGTGCCGCCGGTGCCTATCTCCGCACTGCGCACAAACTGCGCCATGGCGGGGAATTTAAGGGCGGCGAAAATGGCCGCTGCAAAAAGTAGCTGCACGCAGACGCAGTAAAATAGGTAGCGCGCGCCTATTAGAGCGTCTTTTAGCCATAGCCCGATACAGAAAAATACTAGCAAAAGAGCTAAAAAGACCAACAAGGGCGGATCCGCGAACATATCCGCCACGGCATACGCGCAAGCCGCGACGCATGCGCACGCCAAGAGGGCAAAACATAGATAAAAACCTTTTATTTTCATCGTTTCTCCTACGCCTCCGCAATACCTTAAAATTCCGCGTCGTATTCGGCATATGAAGCCAAATTTATCTCTCGGCTCGTTTTTTTGCGTACGCATCCATAGTTAAATTTTGCTCTTTATCGCGGCGCGGATTTGCGGCAGGCGCGCCTTTACGAGCTCATAGACGAAGCTTTTGCTAAGCCGCTCGCCGCGCAGATGATCGCTTACGATCTTCATCATCGCCCACGGCGCGCCCGCACGCTCGCAAGCACTAACAAAAAGCGTGCTCTCCATATCGTAAAGCGTAACGCAGTGATTTTTGCACCCGCAGGTAGCGTCTTGTGCCGTGCACGGCGTATTTTGTGTTGCGCGCACTGCGGTATTCGTCGCGACGCTGTGCCTGCCTACCGCGATTTGTGAGGGTTTTACGCTCACTAAATTTTGCGCCTTGACTTGCGTTAAGCTTTGTATTTCAGCCCGCGTCGCGCCTTGCGTGAAATTTTTTGTATCTGCCGCACCGTTCGTTCCTTGCGTTGGGGCTTGTGCGTTTATCTCGCCGCGCCCCTCGATTTCTGCGATATTTGCCTCATTAGTCTGCTCCGCTGCGTTTAAAATTTTAGGCTCGCTTACGCAGATTAAATTTGCCAGCAGCTTGCCGTCCAAACTCGCGCCGCAAAATTCCTGCTCGCGAACGTTTTGAAATTTTAGAGCCTGCTCGCTGTGTTCCCCAACCTGCGAGCTGTAAAGCTCCGATCCGTCCTCGCCGCAAAATTCCTGCGCTGTCGTGCCGTCAAAGTAAAATGCCTCGCCGATTTGCACGCCTTTATCTGCGCAACCGCAGACGCCTATGTTTAGCGCAAAGTCCACGCGCCGCGAAAGTAAAATTTCACCGAAGCGCTCTGAATTTTGCGCGGAGTTAAAATTTAAAATTTTAAAATTTTCAGTCGCATTTTGCGTGGAGTCAGCTTCTGCGTCGCTGCCGCAGAGTGCGCCCGCGTCCGAAAAATGCTTAAATTTTGCGTCTGCGCCGCGTCGATCCTTGCGGAGCTCGCGCCCGAATTCCGCGTCTGTATCGGCACGGCGAACAAATTTTGCGCCGGGTTCGCTCTTAAATTCTATTTCTATGCCGCCTGCAGCGCCCGCTTTAAATTTAGCCCCAAACCTCACGCCGCAGATGTATAGAAGCATCTGCTCGCCTGCGAACAGATCGCCGCTGCGCGTAAGTTTAAAACTCTCGATTATCGCTTGGGCTTCGCAGCGCAAAGCCGTGCAGATTAGTATCATCGCCGCCCCTTCCAAAAGCGCAATTTTAACAATTTGAGCTATAATGTAAGATTAATTTGCACAAAAGGGCGAAAATGAACGATCTCATCACCATCACGGGCGCGCGCGAGCACAATCTGAAAAATATAAATTTGCAAATTCCAAAGGACAAACTCGTCGTTTTTACAGGTCTTAGCGGCAGCGGCAAGAGCACGCTGGCGTTTGATACGCTATATGCCGAGGGACAGCGCAGATACGTCGAGAGCCTAAGCAGCTACGCGAGGCAGTTTTTAGACCGCGTAGGCAAGCCCGACGTCGATAAGATCGACGGTCTGACGCCTGCGATCGCGATCGATCAAAAAACGACGTCGAAAAACCCGCGCTCGACGGTGGGCACGATCACCGAAATTTACGACTATCTGAGGCTGCTTTATGCGCGCGTGGGGGTGCAGCACTGCCACAAATGCGGCAAGCCGATCTCAAAGATGAGCTCCAGCGACATCATCGCCGAGATTATGAAGCTGCCGCTCGGCGCGAAGGTGATCTTGGGTGCGCCCTTGGTGCGCGAGAAAAAGGGCAGCTTCGCCGATATGCTGCAAAGCTTGCGCGAGCAGGGCTACGTGCGCGCTCAGATCGACGGCGTGCTAGTGCGACTGGACGAGGAGATCGAGCTAAGCAAGACGAAAAAGCACTCGATCAAGGTCATCATCGATCGCACGACCATCGACGAGGAAAATTCCATCCGTATCGCAAGCGACGTCGAAAAGGCGCTCAAGCTCAGCTTCGGCGAGCTTGAGGTAGAGATCGCAAACGCCGCCGAGCTTGGGCTCGCGCAGAGCCTGATCCACTACAGCGAGCATATGGCGTGCTTTGATTGTAAAATTTCATTCAAGCCGCTCGAGCCGCTCGCGTTTAGCTTCAACTCTCCAAAGGGCGCGTGCGAGAGCTGCGACGGGCTGGGGATAAAATTTAGCCTCGATCTGGGCAAGATCATCAACGAAAACGCCTCGATCGAGGGCGGCGCGATCAAGGTGATGTCGGGCTTTAACAAGAGCTATTACTATAAATTTCTGCTCGGATTTTGCGAGGCAAACGGCATAAACGTCAAAATCCCGTATGCAAGCTTAAGCGAGGAGCAAAAAAAGCTGATCCTCTACGGCAGCGTCAAAGAGATCGATTTTTACTGGAAAAAACATAAACTCGTGCGTAAATTTGAGGGCGCGATCAAATACGCCTACGATCTGCTCAAAAACGAAAGCGATCTGGACGATTATATGAGCGAAAAAATTTGCCCCGACTGCGGCGGACTGCGCCTGCGCCCGGAAAGCCTCGCCGTAAAAGTCGCAGATAAGGGCATCGGCGACGTGATAAATATGAGTATCGCAGACTGCGTGGAATTTTTCAGCGATGAAAAGCGGTTTTCAAATTTAAGCGAAAAGGATACGCAGATCGCAGCGCCGATCCTAAAAGAGATCAACGAGAGGCTGTTTTTCTTAAAGGATGTGGGGCTTGGATACCTCACGCTTGGGCGCGATGCGCGTACCATCAGCGGCGGCGAGGCGCAGCGTATCCGTATCGCAAGCCAGATCGGTTCGGGTCTTAGCGGCGTGATGTACGTGCTCGATGAGCCTAGCATCGGGCTTCACGAGCGCGATACGCAAAAGCTCATCAAGACGCTGCGAAGCTTGCAAGAAAAGGGAAATTCCGTAATCGTCGTCGAGCACGATAAAAAGACGATCGAGGCGGCGGACTTCGTCGTAGATATCGGCCCAGGAGCGGGCAATCTAGGCGGCGAGGTCGTATTCGCAGGAGACGTCGCGCATCTGCTTAAAAGCAATACGCAAACCGCGCTGTATCTGAATAACCAAAAGGAGATAAACTACCAAAAGCACCGCAAGCAGGAGCTTTGGCTAAGTATCAAAAACGTAAATATCAATAACATCCACGGCCTTTGCGCAAAATTTCCGCTGCGAAATTTAGTCGGCATCACGGGCGTTAGCGGCAGCGGCAAGAGCTCCTTGGTGCTGCAAACCATCTTGCCTACCGCGCTCGAGGAGCTAAATCGCGCTAAAAAGGTGCACGCGGTAAAGGGCGCTAAAATTTCCGGGCTTGAGAGCCTAGATAAAGTGATCTATCTGGATCAAACCCCGATCGGACGCACCCCGCGCAGCAATCCCGCGACCTACACGGGGGTGATGGACGAGATCCGCGCGCTTTTTGCCGCGACGAAGGAAGCGCAGCTGCGCGGATACAAGATCGGCCGCTTCAGCTTCAACGTCAAGGGCGGGCGCTGCGAAAAATGCGCGGGCGAGGGCGAGATCACGATCGAGATGCACTTTCTGCCCGATATCAGCGTCGTTTGCGACGTGTGCCACGGCACGAGATACAACGCGCAGACGCTTGAAATTTTATACAAAAACAAAAGCATAGCCGACGTTTTGGCGATGAGTATCGACGAGGCGCTCGAGTTTTTCAAAGCCGTGCCTAAAATTTATCAAAAGCTAAAGACGCTCGCGGACGTCGGGCTCGGCTACGTTTCGCTCGGACAGCCCGCCACGACGCTTAGCGGCGGCGAGGCACAGCGCGTCAAGCTCGCCAAGGAGCTAAGCCGCACCGACACGGGCAACACGCTATATATCCTGGACGAGCCCACGACTGGGCTTCATTTTGCAGACGTAGATCGCTTGGTGGCGGTGCTGCATCATCTGGTCGATCTGGGAAATTCCGTCTTTGTGATCGAGCACAATCTGGACGTCATCAAAAACTGCGATTACATCATCGACATGGGGCCTGAAGGCGGCGAGGGCGGCGGACGGATCGTCGCTTGCGGCACCCCAGAAAAGCTCGCAAAAGATTTTAAAAAGACAGGTAGCTACACGGGGGAATTTTTGGCGCAGGAGCTAGCGGCGATGAAGAGCGCAAGCAAAAATAAGCGAGGTTGAAAAGCCTTACCGGGGCAAGAATGGATCAAAGCAGGCTTGAGGAATTAAAAAGGCTTCTGAATGAGCGGCGCGGCGATGCAAAGCAAAACTGCAGCGAAAAGCTTGGTGTCGAAAATTCCAAAACTGAGAATTCTGAAACTGAAAATTCCGAAGCTTCGAATTCTAAATCCCTGAATTCTGAAATCCAGAATTCCGAAGTTTCAAATTTTGAATCCCAGGATTATAAAGTTTCAAATTCTAAACCTTCAAATTTCGAAGCTTCAAATTCTGAAACCCTAAATTCCGATCCTGACGCTTTAAATTTAGAAGC
>ERZ773043.2144-NODE-2144-length-10522-cov-7.921659_pt1 | contig 10522 bp, 6 predicted proteins | sample MGYA00580636_ERZ773043 | MGnify/ENA primary metagenome ERZ773043 (study PRJEB29015, sample SAMEA2737992) | human oral metagenome | biome: human oral; feature: human-associated habitat; material: dental | place: China | collected 2065 ... | reverse complement strand
GACCACCGCCAGGGCGGCGCCCGCCGCTGCGACGGATCTGCGCGTCATGAGGGCTGCTGCGATGCGCGCGCTCACTCGTGCTCCTCCTGGTTCTCCTCCTGATCCCGCTCGTCGGCGGGGCGGGAGGACGCCGGTTGCCCGGGGGGCGCCTCGTCCTCGGCTCCGTCCTCCGTCGCGTCGCTCCGCTCCGCGGGGACGTCCCCGCTGAAGTCGAGCATGCTGCGCTCGCGTTGAGCCTGCCCGGTCCCATTGGTCCTCTCCCCCACGAGCCTACCGTGGTTGAGGAGGATCTCGCGCTGGGCGTTGGAGGCGACGTGGGCGTCGTGGGTGACGACGATGAGGGTGGTGCCCTGGGCGTGGAGGCGGCCGAAGATGTCCAGGACGAGCTGCTCGTTGGTCTCGTCGAGGTTGCCGGTGGGCTCGTCGGCCAGGACCAGCTCGGGCCTGTTGATCAGGGCCCGGGCGATGCACACCCGCTGCTGCTCGCCGCCGGAGAGCTGGCTGGGCAGGTGGTGGGCCCGGTCGGCCAGGCCGACGGAGTCCAGCATCTGGCGGGCCTCCTTCTCGTCGACCATGGAGTGGTAGTACTGGGCCACCATGACGTTCTCCACGGCGGTCAGGTGGGGGATGAGGTGGAACTGCTGGAAGACCAGGCCGATGACGTTCTTACGGATGTCGGTCAGCTGGCCCGCTGTCAGGGAGCCCAGCTCACGCCCGTCCAGGGTGACGGTGCAGAAATCAGGCTGTTCCTCGGAACTGAAGACCACCATCGGCATTCCACGGGAGTGGAGTTCGCGCATTCTCGCCGTGATGCCGCCCAGGGGCGCGATGAGGACCCCCTTGGACTGCTGCTCCTCGAACAGGTCCAGGTAGCGCCGCTCCCACGACGCCTTCTGGCCGCTGGAGCCCAGGACCGTCGTGCACCCGAGCGCCTCGGCGGCGTCCTCGACGGCGTGTGCCAGGGACGCGAAGAACGGGTTGGCGATGTTGAGGACGACCATGCCGATCGTCATCGTCCCCCCGGTGCGCAGTTGGCGGGCGAGTTCGTTGCGCACGAACCCCATTTGCTCCATGATCGCCAGGACGCGCTCGCGGGTCGTGTCAGAAACCCGTTCGGGCCTGTTGAGCGTGTTCGACACGGTCGCGATCGACACGCCAGCCCGTTGGGCCACCTCGCGTAGGCCGACTCTGGTGGGCATTGGATCTCCTGGGTTGATCTCATCCTGGCGGCTGGCCCGCCACTGCGGGCGCATTCTCCCAGTGTACCCTGTATCAAACGTTTTACAAGTGAGTTGATGGGGTTTTGCGCGACGGGGCGGGGCGGTCGCTGGCCCCATGGCTTCCGAAGTTTTCTTATGATTTCTTAGGTGAGTAACGGCTTGGGTTCTGTGCTGAGGGGTGCGCGTGGTGGACATTGACGCCCACGGGATCCCTTGATACGATGTAAAAGGTTTCACAGATGAATCCCATCGGAACGGGCTGAGCGCGCCGGCTGACACCGCCGTCGGCGCTGGCGCGACGCGGCCCCGCCTGACGATTCCGGTATGAGAAAGGAAGACCCGTGAACCGTACACATCGCGTCTGCGCGGCGCTCGTCGTGGGGGTGCTGGCTCTTGCGGGCTGCGGAACCGCGCAATCGGGCTCCGGCGGGGCCGAGAGCGACCCCTCCGGCACCACCCTCAAGTGGTGGGCGTGGAACGCGGCCGAATCCGAAACGACCATCGCCGAGTTCGAGAAGCAGAACCCCGGGATCACGGTCGAGTTCACCGCCTACTCCAACGACGACTACCTCAACAACCTGCGCGCCGCCCTCACGTCCGACAAGGGCCCCGACGTCCTCCAGCTCGCACCGGGCGGCACTGTCAACGCCTACGGGGACCTCGTCCAGGACCTGGCGCCGCTGGCGGCCACGGCGTGGGGCGAGGACTGGCGCAGTGGCTTCAACGAGCTCGGGCTCACGCAGTTGCAGAAAGGGGACAAGCAGGCCGCCCTGCCCTCGTACATGAGCGCCGCGGGCTTCCTCTACTACAACTCCGGGATCCTGGGCGAGGCTGGGGCCGAGGTCCCCACGGACCTCGACCAGATGGCCTCGGTGTGCGAGAAGGTCCGGGCCGCGGGCTACGACTGCCTGGCGCACGGCGCCAAGGACGCGTGGGTCAACCTGGACGTGTACCTGGCACTGATGAACTCCATCGAGCCCGGCCTCGTCTACCGGGCGATCGACGGGACGGAGAAGTGGACCGACCCCCGTTTCGTCGAGGGCATGGACGCCTGGCGCTCCCTCTTCACCGGCGGGATCATCGCGCCCGGGGCCGTCGCCGTCAGCGAGTACCCCGACGCCTCCACGGCTTTCTTGGAGGGCAAGGCGGCCTTCATCGCGCTCGGCACGTGGAACACGCCCGCGACGATGACCAAGACGGGGCTCGAGACGGCGCAGAAGAGCGTTTCGACGACGATCGACTCGACGTTCCTGTCGGCGGCCTTCCCCGCAGCCAGGGCCGGCGGCACGCCGACCAGGGCGTTCGGCGGGCCCGACAACGGATGGGCGATCAGCTCCAAGAGCCGCCAGCAGGAGGCGGCTTGGAAGTTCGTGTCCTTCCTGGCGGGCAAGGAGGGCCAGACGATCCAGGCGTCGGTCGGTAACTTCCCGGCGCTCACCTCGGTGCCGGTGTCGACCGACGACGTGATCGTCCCCGAGCAGGCGGCGGACATCCAACGCCAGGAGGAGGAGCTCGCTGGGATGGTCGGGTACCGCCAGATCCCCTACCCGGACCTGGAGGCCGCCCTCGGCCAGGCGCTGGGGGAGGTCGCGGCCGGCACCTCGACCCCCCAGGACGCCCTCGCTCAGGTTGAAACGGTGTCCTCGGCGCTGTCCCGTTAGAACCAGTCCGGGTCCCGGCCCCGCCTGGGCCGGGACCCGGGAGAACGCAGATCGGAAACGGATCGGACCATGCCCACCACACGCGCGGAGCGCGCCCGGCGGCGCGGTGCGGGAGCGGGCGCCTACCTGTACGTCCTGCCCGCGCTCGCCCTCATCTCGGTCACCGCGCTCTACTCCATCGCGGCCAACGTCGTGTACTCCACTTGGGATTGGAACGGGATCTCGGACTCCCACGTGGGCGTCGGCCTCCGCAACTACGCGGACTTGGTCCACGACCGCGTCTTCTGGAAGGCCATCGCCAACACCCTGGTCTTCGGAGTCGCGACCGTGTCCCTCCAAATGGTCCTCGGCTTCTCGTTGGCCGTGCTCGTGCGGACGCGGACCAGGGGCAGGGGAGTGCTGCGCACGCTCCTGTTCGTCCCCGTCGTCATCTCCCCCGCGATCATCGCCACGTCGTTCCGCGTCCTGCTCACGCCGGATGGCGCGTTCAACCAGCTACTGCGCGGCCTCGGCATGACGGGTTTCGACCACGGTTGGCTCACCGATCCGAAGACCGCGCTCGCCACCATCATCGCCATCAACGTGTGGCAGTACACCGGGTACAGCTTCGTCATCTACGACGCGGCGATATCCCAGATCGAGCCGTCGATCATCGAGGCCGCGCGGTTGGACGGGCTCGGCGCCCTGGGCATGTCGACCCGCATCGTGGCGCCGCTGGTCAAAGGGTCCCACATGGTCCTCGTCGTCCTCGGCCTCATCAGCGCCCTGAAGACCTTCGACGTCGTCTTCCTGACGACGGGCGGAGGGCCCGGGGTGGGGACTGAGTTCCTCAGCACTTACATCTACCGGCAGGTGATCTCCCAATTCCACGCAGGGTACGGCGCGGCCCTATCGGTGGTCCTCGTCGCCGTCGCGATGGTGTTCGCAGTGCTCCAAGTCCGTCTGGTCCAAAGGCAAGCAGATGTTTGACAAGCAAGGCCCCGTGGCGCGGGCAGCCAGCCAAACCATGGTCCTGGTGGCCATCGTCGTGCTGGTGGCGCCCCTGTTCCTCATCGTGCGCATGTCGGTCGGCGGGGAGGGGCCGGCCAACTACCTGCGGGTGCTGTCGACGACCCCATTCCTGCGTTTCCTCATCAACAGCGCCGTCGTGGCGCTGACGACCGTCCTGCTCGTCCTGGTGCTGGCGGTGTGCGCCGCGTACTCGCTGGCCCGTCTGCGCCCGCGCGGTTCCGGTGTCCTGTCGGGGCTGATCATGGCCGGGCTCACGGTCCCCGCCATCGCCCTCGTGGTCCCCATCTACTCCCTGGTCGACAGGGCGGGCCTGTTCGACACATACTGGGCGGTCATTGTCCCCCTGACGGCGCTGTCCATCCCCTTCGGCGTCCTCGTGGGATCGAACTACATCCGCGCGATACCGCGCGAGGTCTTCGAGGCGGCGATGCTCGACGGCGCCTCGGACCTGCGGATCCTGGTCTCAGTCGTCGTGCCGATCTCCCGGCCGATCCTGTCCGTCATCGCGGTCTTCACGTTCCTCGCGGCGTGGAACGAGTACCTGCTGCCCCTGTTGTTCCTGCAGGACGTCGACCTCAAGGTCGTCACCCAGATCCCCACCTACTTCCAGAGCCAGAGGCTGGTCGACACGCCGAAGATCTTCGCGGCCAACGTCCTCATCAGCGTGCCCATCATCCTCTTCTACCTCTTCCTGCAGAACACCTTCAGGAAGGGCCTGTCGAGTGGAGCAGTGAAATGAGAGCGCGTCCCAAGATCCTGGCGTACTACTTCCCGGACTACCACGTCGACCCCCGCAACGAACGGTGGTTCGGCGAGGGGTGGACCGAATGGGAGCTCGTCAGGAGCGCCGTTCCGCGCTTCCACGGGCACCGCCAGCCCCGCGTCCCCGAGATGGGGTACCAGGACGAGTCCGATCCGGCCGTCGCCCAGAGCTCCATCGGGCTGGCGCACGCGAGCGGGATCGACGGGTTCATCTTCGACTACTACTGGTACGACGACGGCCCCTACTTGCAGGGGGCCCTCGACCAGGGGTTCCTGCGCGCGCCCAACCACCAGGGCGTGGAGTTCTCCGTGATGTGGGCCAACCACGACCTGCTCGACATCTTCCCCCGCGCCGACGCACGGGCCAAGCCCCCCACTCTCAAGGAAGGGGCCATCGGCAGGAGTGCTTTCGAGGCCATGGCCCGGCACGTGATCCGCGAGTACTTCGCCTCGCCGCACTACACGCGCATCGGGGGCAGGCCGCGCTTCTCGATCTACGAGGTCGGGAACCTCGTGCGCGGCATGGGCGGAATCGACCAGGCGCGCGACGCGCTCGCCTGGTTCGACGCCCTCGCCCGGGCGGAGGGGCACCCGGGCGTCCATTTCGACGCCGTCGTCTGGGGGTTCTCAGTCCTGCCCGCGGAGATCCCGCTGCGCGATCCCCAGCGCCTGATCGGACGACTGGGGTTCGCTTCGGCGAGCTCCTACGTGTGGCTCCACCACCTCGACTTCCGGAAGCGCCCGTTCCCCGACGCCGGGCGCTGGGAGGGGGTCGCCGACGAGGTCTTCGCGCAGTACGCCCACTACGCGAGCACCCTGGGGGTCCCGTTCCACCCGAATGTGACCGTGGGATGGGACGCCTCGCCCCGCATCGCCGCCGGGGCGCCCTTCGGCGCGGGGGCGCTGGCCTACCCGCCGGTGTGGACGAGCAGCCCGGAGGGGTTCGAGGCCGGCCTGCGCCGTGCGAAGCGCTTCGTCGAAGCCGGGGCGGGGGGCTACGCGGAGATCACCATCAACGCGTGGAACGAATGGACCGAGGGCTCCTACCTGCTGCCGGACACGGTGAACGGGACTCGGATGCTCGAAGCCGTCCGCCACGTTCTCGGACCCCGGGATACCCGGATCCGCTAGCCACGACCGATGAAAGCGAAGGTGGTCTCCTTGTCCTCATGTTTGCGGGCCGTGTGCGCGTGCGCGGTGTCGTTGCTGTCCGCTTCTTTCATGGTCCGACCATCGGCGATCACTGCGCCGCCGCAGGCGCAGGACGCGGGAACGGCACGAGAGGCCGCTAGCGAGGTGTGGCTGCCGTCGACGGGCGTCGATTCCCTCGGCCGTGCGATGCCCCGAGCCGACGAGGCGGGGGCGCACCGCCCCAACCGTTTCGTTGGGATCAAGTACTCCCCCTGGCACGGGCAGAACGACTCCCGCGACTACCACAATGTTGTGAACCTGCAGGAGACGATCACCAGGGATCCCCGCTCGGTTGCGGACTCCGATAGTCCTCTGTTCCCCGACGCCGGACATTTCGCGTATTGGGACGAACCCCTGTTCGGTTACTACAGGAGCGAGGACATGTGGGTGGTGAGACGCCATCTGCTGATGCTCGCCGACGCGGGGGTCGATTTCATCCAGGTCGATGTCACGAACGACCGTCGTTTCAAACCGCAGTCCCTGCTCCTGATGAAGGCGATCGCCGAGTTGCAGACCGAGGGGCTGGAGCCCCCCAGGATCGCGTTCATGACGCACAACAACTCGACGGAGTACATGGACGATCTGTACGGGACGTTCTACGCCCCGGACTCCCCGTACAGGTATCCGACGACATGGTTCCGCTTCAAAGGGAAACCGTTGATACTCGGCCAGGATCCTTCCACGACGGTGCGGGACTTCTTCACCTTCCGTTACGCGCAATGGCCGAACGAGGCCCAGCGCGTGGGGGGTTGGGACTGGACGAGTTTCGACACCCCGGTGCGGGTCAATCGGGCCGACGACGGGACTGCCGAGCAAATGGCGGTGTCGGCGGCCGTTAACGCGTCCGATCCGCCGGTGTTCAGTTGGATCGACTACTACGGGGCCGCCGGGGGGCGCAGCAGGGGGTACCACGACGGCCATGAGGACGGCTCCTCCTCCGCGATTCTCCGTGGTGAGAATTTCCAGGAGGAGTGGGACCGTGCGATCGCCGTCGACCCCGAAGTCGTGCTCGTCGAGGGGTGGAACGAGTGGACGGCGGGCAACTGGCAGGATGTTGAGCGGCAGGGGAGGCTCACGTTCTACGACGCGTCCTCCGCTCGTTACAGCCGCGATATCGAACCGTCGGCGGGAGTCCTCGGCGATACCGCCTACATGCAGCTGTGCGCGAACATCCGCAGGTTCAAGGGCGCGCGCCGGCAAGCGGGCGCGAGTCCACAACAAGAGATAGACGTCTCCGGCTCCTTCGACCAATGGAACGACGTGGCGCCCCACTACCGCGCTCCAGTCAATGATCTGGCGCGCGACCATGCCGGCACCGGCGACCAGCACTACTACAACGACTCCGTCGGCAACGATTTCACAGGAGCGAAAGTCGCCCGGGGTGAGGACTATGTCACGTTTCTTGTTGAGACGAGGGACGAGGTGCGGCTATCCGGATCGGGACGGACGATGACCCTGCTGCTCAACACCGACTCGGACCTCGGCACTGGTTACATGGGGTTCGACTACGCGGTGAACCGTGCAGCGCCGTCGGGCGCGGGGATGACTATCGAACGGAGCACGGGAGGGTGGCAGTGGGAACCTGTCGGCGACAGCGCCCGGTTCTCGGTCAGCGGGAATCAGATGATGGTGGCGGTGCCCCGTGCCCTTCTCGGTATTGATTCCCACGCGCGTATCGACTTCAAATGGGTCGACGGGTGGCGGGCGGACGGGGAACCGCTCGACTACTACCAGTACGGCGACGCCATGCCGTCCGGCAGGTTCTCGTTCAGCTACTCGGATCTGGATGAGGGCCCAGCGGCGGCCGTAGAACCTCCCGATGGCGACGACGGGAGCCTGCCTCAACCGGGGGGTGCGGGCACGCGGGCAGGGGGAGTCCATGTCATCGAGAACACCGATAAGCTCACCGAGTACGCGGATTGGAGCTCCCCCGGGACCGCGTGGGCGACGGATGTGCGGTCACCGCACGCCACGGATGGGAGCTACGCGTCGTTGCCCTCGTCCTCGTCGCACACGGATCCCTACTACATCAATACGGTTTCCACCGTCTTCGAGGGAACCGGGATCCGATGGGTGGCGCGACTGGCCCCGGACGGAGTGGAACGGGCGGAGGTGTTCATCGACGGAATGCCGCAGGGAAGCGTGAGTCTGCGGAAGAACTCCGTCCAGGACGCCGCGAGCGTCTTCGAGAAACACGGTTTGAGCGAGGGCTTCCACGAGGTCCTCGTGAAATGCGAGAATGCCGCGGGGTCGGTCTGCTACCACGACGCCTTCCAGTTCACCGCGGGCGAGGACGGGGTCCCCGTGGGCGTCAAAGGCGAGAACGTCGTGCGTCGCGCGGCGGTGGGGGCGTCGTCGTTCGTTCCCCGTCGATGGTACGCAACAGGTCCGGCGATGGTGTCTGATAACAACGAGACCACGGAATGGGTGCCGACGGATGCCGTCGAACAGTGGCTCTCGTTCGATCTCGGCCGCGAGAAGGCCGTCGACCGCATCAGAATCGTTCCCGGAGCTGAAGGCCGTGGCGGCGTGCGCTACCTCCTCGAAGCGCGTTCCTCGGGCGAGTGGCTGCGCGTGCACGAAGGAGTCCTCGGGGGCGGGGTGGCAGAAGCGTCCTTCGACCGCACGACGGCGCGTTCGCTCCGGCTTCGTTTCGAGGGGGACGAGTCCCCCGGACCGATCGCCGAGGTCGGCCTTTCTGACGGCGCGAATTCCCTCACCTCGGACTCCGGCGTTCTCGCGTCGAGCGCCAACGCCGGTTACGAGCCATCCAAGACCGTGGACGGCCACGACGGCACGTACTGGTGCGCCACGTCCTCGCAGATGCCCCAGTGGGTTCAGTACGACTTCGGACGCAGTGCCGCAGTCGGGCGCGTGGACATCGACTTCTACGCCCATGACTCGTGGAGGTACAAGGTCGACGTGTCGGAGGACGGTGTTTCGTGGACGACTGGCGCGGACAGGACGAATGATCCCCTCAACGGACGCCACGCCACCGACAGGCTCGGACTCGTCGGCCGGTACCTGCGGATCACGATCACCGGCTCCGCTTCGAATTGGGCCGCTATTCGAGAGGTGAGCGCCGTTGCGGACGAGTACACGGGGTCCGTGGCGGCGTCCGGGACCTTCGTGTCCGCCTCGTCGGAGAACGCCGGGTACAACGCTGCGAAGGCAGTCGACGGAAGCGGCCAGACCTACTGGTGCGCAGCGTCGGCGGCGATGCCCCAGACGCTGACGCTCGACATGGGAAGCCTCCGCGTCCTCTCGCGCGTGCGCCTCGACTTCTACGCGCATGACGATTGGTACTACTGGGTCCAGGTCTCGCAGGACGGGAGCAACTGGAGCGTCGCGGCAAGCGTTCATGACGAGCCCGGACAGCGGTACGCGGTTCCGGTTCCGGGCACCTACCGTTACATCCGTATCAATGTGCGTTCGAGCCGTGGGAATTGGGCGGCGATTCGAGAACTTGTCGTGGAGGCGCGCCAGCAGTGAGGAATCGGCGGTGCTCTCGAGGTCTGCTTCACCATCGAGGTGCCCGCCCCCGCGTCGGTGAGGGCGGATCAGGGACCTTGCGCACTGCACAGGCGCACCCGGGTCGAATACAATGGGCTGGTGAGCGGCCCTTCGGGCCGGCCACCGCTCGCATGGAAAGGGACGACATGGACGCGTTCACCCAGCAGACCCCCACACGCATCGGAATCCTCACCTCGGGCGGCGACGCCCAGGGAATGAACGCGGCGGTGCGCGCCGTAGTCCGCACCGCCCTGGCGCGCGGCGCCACGCCCTACGCGATCATGGAGGGATGGCAGGGCGCCGTCGACGGCGGGAGCGCCATCAAGGAGATGCGGTGGTCCGACGTGTCGTCGATCCTCGCCGAGGGCGGGACCGTCATCGGGACCGCGCGCTGCGCCGCCTTCCGTGAGTACGCGGGCCGCCACACCGCCGCCCGCAACCTGCTGGAGCACGGCATCGACCACCTCGTCGTCGTCGGCGGCGACGGATCCTTGTCCGGCACCGACGAGTTCCGCCGGGAATGGGCGCAGCACGTCCAGGAGCTGGCCGCCGAGGGGGCTATCACCGAGGAGACCGCGCGGGCCCACCCCGCCCTGGTCGTCGTCGGACTGGTCGGCTCCATCGACAACGACATGGTCGGCACCGACATGACCATCGGCGCGGACACGGCGCTGCACCGCATCGTCGACGCCATCGACCAGCTCACCTCCACCGCCGCCTCCCACCAGCGCGCCTTCGTCATCGAGGTCATGGGCCGCCACTGCGGGTACCTGCCCCTCATGGCGGCCGTCGCGGGCGGGGCCGACTACGTGTTCACCCCCGAGGACCCCGCCGGACCCGGGTGGGAGGACGAACTCGCCCGGCACCTGCACTTCGGGCGCGAGGCGGGGCGCCGCGAGTCCATCGTCCTGGTCGCCGAGGGCGCCAAGGACCGGGAGGGGAACGAGCTCACCACCCAGCACATCGCCGACACCATCAAGGAGCGCACGGGCGAGGACGCCCGCGTCACGATCCTCGGGCACGTCCAGCGGGGCGGCACGCCCTCGGCCTACGACCGCTGGCAGTCGACGCTGCTCGGCTACGCGGCGGTCCAGGAGGTCCTCGCCAGCACGGACGAGGACGAGCCTTGCATTCTGGGCGTGCGGCGGGGCCGCATCACCCGCA
>ERZ773043.2141-NODE-2141-length-10540-cov-3.905293_pt1 | contig 10540 bp, 7 predicted proteins | sample MGYA00580636_ERZ773043 | MGnify/ENA primary metagenome ERZ773043 (study PRJEB29015, sample SAMEA2737992) | human oral metagenome | biome: human oral; feature: human-associated habitat; material: dental | place: China | collected 2065 ... | reverse complement strand
GGCCGAGCTCGAGCAGCTCTGCGCCGAGACGCCCTTCCCGCTGATCGCCCTCGGGGGCATAGCGCCAGCCACCGCGGGGCGCTTCCTCCGTCTGGGCTTCGCGGGCGTGGCGAGCCTCGGCTACTGGCAGGGGCTCTCGCTCGAGGAGCTTCCCGAGGCGCTGAGACGCCTCTGTGCCCCACGCCTCCTGCTCTGCGGCGGGCTCGACCCCACAGGCGGGGCGGGCATCACGGCCGACCTCTGCCATGCCCAGCGCCTCGGCGCGGAGAGCTACAGCCTCATCACGGCCGTCACGAGTCAGGACGCCGAGCACTTCTACGGCCTCACACCGCTCGGGGAGGAGGAGCTCCGCGGGCAGCTGCGGAGCCTCGAGGCACTGCCCCCGCCCGAGGTCGCCAAGATCGGCCTCGTCGCCTCGCTGGAGCAGCTGCGGACGCTCGCGGGACTCATCCGCACCCGCTACCCGCACTGCCTCATCCTCTGGGACCCCATCCTACGCAGCAGCTCGGGCTATCAGCTCCTCCCGACGCCGACAGCTGCGGAGCTGGACGAGGCGCTCGACGCGGTGGACCTTCTACTGCCCAACGCCTACGAGCAGCGCCAGCTCCTCGGGGAGCTTAGCCCAGCAGAGGCCGCACGGCGCTGGCACTGCACGCTGATCTGTAAGGGCGCTCGCCCGAGCCCCGACCTTGTCCCCAGCCTAGGAGCAGGGCAGGACACGAAGGCAGGGGAGGACACTCCGACAGGACCATGTGCCGACCTAGACCCCAGCGCCGCCTACATCACCGACCTCGGCTACACACCCGAGGGCCAGTGTATAGCCAGCTGCTGCCCACCTGCGGGCACCGACCGCCACGGCACGGGCTGCCTCTATGGCACGGAGCTTGCCCTAGCGCTGGCCTCGGGGCTCGGCCTCGAGACCGCCATGCGACGCGCCCAGCGTGCGGTGAGCCACTACCGCCAGGGACTAAGGCCACCTGCCGCACGGCCTCGCCCGACGCTGGGGCGGCGCATGTTCGTCACCCACGGCAGCACACCCGAGGAGCTCCTGCTGCAGACCGAGCGCGTGCTGAGCCTTGGCCTAGCGAACCTCGTGGAGCTACGGATGAAGGAGGCCAGCGCGCCCCTCCGTGAGGCCGCAGCCCGCCAGCTGCTCAGCCTCTGCCGCAGCTACGGCGTCCCACTGCTGATCAACGACGACGTGGAGCTGGCCTTCCGCATCGCCGCCGACGGCGTGCACCTCGGGCAAGAGGATTGCCCGCCCGAGCGCGCCCGTCAGCTGCTTGGCCCCGAGGCCCTCATCGGCCTGACCTGCAATGACGCCCGCCAGCTCGAGCGCGCCCGCCAGTTACCCATCGACTACGTCGGCCTCGGCCCCTGCCACTACACCGAGACCAAGCAGCGCCTAGCGCCCATCCTCGGGCACGAGGGCTACCGCCGCCTCCAGCTCCACGACTACCCGCTGCCCGTCTACGCCATAGGCGGCATCGAGCCCCAGGAGGAGCCCGAGCTGCGCGCCCTCGGCCTGTACGGCATCGCCATGAGCCGCTCCCTACTTCGATCCACAGGGGAGAGCAAGCCCCCCCCTACCCCATACGCCTACTAGACCCTAGACCATGCTTACCATAGCTGATAAGACCTTCCACAGCCGGCTCTTCCTCGGGACGGGCAAGTTCGCCTCCTCCCAGCAGATGGCCGAGGCCGTCCGCGCCTCGGGCAGCCAGCTCGTGACCCTCGCCCTCAAGCGCCTCGAGCTCGACCGCCCCGAGAGCGATAGCCTCCTGAGCCCCCTGCTCACGGAGGGGCTTAGCCTCCTGCCCAATACCAGCGGCGCACGCACCGCACGCGAGGCCATCCTCGCGGCCGAGCTCAGCCGTGAGGCGCTCCAGACGAACTGGCTCAAGCTCGAGATCCACCCCGACCCACGCTACCTCATGCCCGACCCCATAGAGACGCTGGAGGCCGCGACGGAGCTCGTGCGTCGTGGCTTCGTCGTCCTGCCCTACGTGCAGGCCGATCCCGTCCTCTGCAAGCGCCTCGAGGAGGCGGGCTGCGCCACCGTCATGCCGCTGGCCGCCCCCATAGGGAGCAACCGCGGACTCGATACCCGCGAGCTGCTGCGCATCATCATCGCCGAGAGCAGCGTGCCCGTGGTCGTGGATGCGGGCCTAGGCAGTCCGAGCCACGCCGCCGAGTGTATGGAGCTGGGCGCAGACGCTGTGCTCGTGAATACCGCCATAGCCACCGCCGCCGACCCCGTAGCCATGGCCGAGGCCTTCCGCCTAGGCGTCGAGGCAGGACGCAAGGCCTACGAGGCGCGTCTAGCGCCCCAGCGCAGCTTCGCCCAGGCCTCCTCACCGCTGACTGCCTTCCTCTCGTGAGTCCTGCCGACGATGCTACCGACGAGTGCCTACGACTACCTGCAGCGCTACGACTTCGGTCAGCTGCAGGAGGCGATCTATAGCCAGCGCCCCGCCGACGTAGAGCGTGCGCTGAGCCGCCCCCACCGCGAGCTGACGGACTTCCTTGCCCTCATCTCGCCCGCAGCAGAGGCTTACCTCGAGCCTATGGCTCAAGAGGCGCAGCGCCTGACCCTCGAGCGCTACGGTCGCACCCTGCAGCTCTACCTGCCCCTCTACCTATCCAATGTGTGCTCCAATAGCTGCGTGTACTGCGGCTTCAGCGTCGAGCACCACATCCGCCGCCGTCGGCTGACGCTGGCAGAGATTGATCGCGAGGTGGCGGCGATCAAGGAGCTGGGCTTCCGCCACCTGCTGCTGGTGAGTGGCGAAGACCTGCGCGCCAGCTCCTGGCGCTACTATCTGGAGGTGGTGAAGCACCTGCGTCCGCACTTCGCCCAGCTCTCGCTGGAGGTGCAGCCGCTGGAGACGGAGCAGTACGCCGCCCTCGGGGAGGCAGGCATCAGCTACGTCTGCGTCTATCAGGAGACCTACCACGAGGCGGCCTACCCTAAGTATCACCTTCAGGGGAAGAAGGCCGACTACCGCTACCGCCTCGAGACGCCCGACCGCATCGCCCAGGCGGGCATCCCCAAGATCGGGCTGGGCGCACTCCTCGGCCTTGAGGAATGGCGCACTGACAGCGCCTTCACCGCCCTGCACCTGGACTACCTCAAGCACCGCTACCGCCAGACCCGCTACTCCGTCTCCCTCCCGCGCCTGAGGCCCGCCGCCGGGGGCTACGACCCCGCCTACCCCATCGACGACCGCGGCGTGCTGCAGCTGATCCTGGCCTACCGTCTACTGGATCCGCATCTGGAGATCTCGCTCTCGACGCGCGAGTCGGAGACCTTCCGCAACCATGTCCTGCCGCTGGGCATCACGAGCATGAGTGCGGGGAGCCACACCGAGCCGGGAGGCTACGCCGAGCAGCACGAGGATCTGGAGCAATTCGCCATCGCCGATAGCCGTAGCCCCGCCGAGTTCGTGGCCTACCTGCGCTCTGTCGGCTACGAAGCCGTATGGAAGGATTGGGACAGCTGGCTCTAGCGGCGGAGCGAGGGGGCGAAGGTTGGACGGAGGAGGCCGCCGAGCGCTACCAGCGGCAGCTCCTCCTCCCCGAGCTGGGCCTAGAGGGACAGCAGCGCCTCAGCCGCGCACGGGTGGCGGTCGTCGGTGCGGGCGGGCTGGGCTCCACCCTCCTGCCGCTGCTGGTGGGCGCAGGCGTCGGCCAGCTGCGCCTCTGCGACGGGGATATCGTCAGCCGCAGCAACCTCCCCCGCCAGACGCTCTACCGCACGGACGAACTCGGTGGCAGCAAGGCGCAGCTGGCTGCCGAGCGGCTCCGCGCCCTCAACCCCCACTGCCAGCTCATCGCCTCAGCCGAATACCTCAGCCCCGAGAACGCTCCGCGCCTCCTCGGCGAGGTCGATCTCATCCTCGACGCCACGGACAACGAGCCCGCCCGCCGCTGCATCGACGCCTACAGCCGTGCCGCTGGGATCCCTTGGCTCTATGCCTCGGTCGAAGGCTGGGGCGGGCAGCTGGCGCTCTTCCTCCCCGGGCGTCCAGGCTATGCAGAGCTCTTCCCCGAGGCGCCGCCACCCGCCCCGAGCGAGGCGCCCAATAGCTCCGCCGCGCACGCCACAGCCGAGGGCGGCCACCCCATCCCCGTGCTGGCGACGACGCCCGCCCTCATCGCTTCGCTCGCCGCCACCGAGGCGCTCAAGTACCTCCTCGGACTCCCCACGACGCTCGCCGACAGCCTGCTCCTCGTCGACAGCCTCGGGATGCGCATCCAGCGCATCCAGCGCTGAGCCCCCGCCCGACAGTTCACACCACCCTCCAGCCCCTGCCGCCTCGCACGACGCCGAGCGCGGCAGGGGCTTTCTATTTTCCTTGACGTTCTGCCTCAGCTAGGGGCTAAGGCAGGGAGGACGAAGCTCCGACGAAGGATCAGCTAAGGGGGAGGGCACACGAGGGATATCAGTGAGGCTACCGAGGGACGTCCATCAGCCTGCTGAGGGGTATCCATGGGAGCGCCGAGGGATATCTCTCACGAAGGCGCGACAAGGTCATCGCTACGCTCCGCCGCCCTGCGTGCTGCCCTAGGAGGAGCGGGGCAAGGCGCGCCGAGGTAGGTAGCGAGATATTTCGTACCTTTATTTAAGCAAACCAATAGCCCTGCAGCCCATGCTCTACCTATCCATCCTCCTCGTCTGTCTCAGCCTTATCATCTTCGTCCTCCTCTACCAGCGTCAGGCGGCCATCCGTCAGGCACTCGAGCCCAAGGACGAGCAGCTCCAGCGCCTCGACCTCGAGTGCCAGCGCCTGAGAGGCGAGCTCGCCGAGCGCGCGACCCAGCTCGAGCAGCTGCGGCAGGAGCATAGCCAGCGTCTGCAGCAGCTGGCGCGCCTCGAGGAGCAGACCCAGCAGCAGGAAGCCCTCAAGGCTGAGCTCGCGAGCCTCCAGCAGGACTACCTCCAGAGCCAGACCAGCCTCAGCGCTCAGAGCCAAGAGCTCCGACAGCTGCGCGAGCAGCTGGCCACCTCCCGCGCCGAGCAGAGCGAGATCAGCCAGACACTGCGCGAGAGCTTCCGCAACCTAGCCACCGAGGTGCTGCAGGGCCAGCGCGCCGAGCTCAGCACGCGCAACCTCGAGCAGCTCGCCCCGCTCAAGGAGGAGCTCCAGCGCTTCAGCGAACAGGTCGGCAAGGTCTATAATGAGGAGGCCCGCGAGCGCTTCTCCCTGCAGCGAGAGATCATGAAGCTCGTCGAGCGCAGCCAGGAGCTGAGCCAGGAGACCACGCAGCTGACGCAGGCACTCAAGGGCGACAGCAAGGTACAGGGTGACTGGGGTGAGATGATCCTAGAGCGTATCCTCGAGCAGAGTGGTCTACGGCGCGACGAGGAGTACTTCGTCCAGCAGACCCTACGCGATGCCGAGGGGCGCCTGATCACCACGGAGGACAACAAGGGCGGTCTACGCCCCGACGTGCTGGTGAAGTACCCCAACGGCGGGACGCTCGTCATCGACAGCAAGGTCAGCCTCACGGCCTACCTCAGCTACCTATCGGCCGAGACCGAGGAGCAGCGCGAGCAGGCCGCCGCCGCGCATCTGCTGAGCGTGCGCCACCACATCGACGAGCTCGCCGCCAAGCGCTACGAGACGCATACGGCAGGCTCACCGAACTTCGTCATGCTCTTCGTCCCCAACGAGCCCGCCTACATGCTCGCCCTCAGCCGCGACAAGCAGCTCTGGGAGTACGCCTATCGCAAGAACGTCATCCTCATCAACGGTACCAACCTCATCGCCAGCCTCCGCCTAGCACAGGACATGTGGCAGCGCGAGCGTCAGGACCGCAACGTGGAGCAGATCCTCGAGCGGGCCAATAAGCTCTACGACAAGGTCGTGGCCTTCGGCGACCAGTTCGTCACCCTCGGCGACCGCCTCCAGAAGGCCCTCGAGAGCTACGAAGGGGCGAAGAAGTCCCTTGACTCGGGCCGCGGCAACCTCGTCTCACAGTTCGAGAAGCTCCGCAAGCTGGGCCTCAATCCCAAGCGCAAGCTGACGGCTGCCCTACGCAGCTCAGAGGACGAGCACGAGGAGGAGGACGAGGAGCAGCAGGAGGCTTAGCCAACCCTGAGCCCAAGATTTCAGCCGCCTTGGGAGCGCCCTTGATCGTGCTTGCAGCTAAGCGACAGAAAGAGCTTCGCAGCGCCCGCAGCAGGACACCCTACAGAGCGCCTTAGCCCCGCCCCACCGAGTGCGTACAGCTGAGGCCCAGCCTATTTCCCCCTTAATTGTATATTTGTATAGATTCAATATATTAAGTGCATTATGGCATTCACACTAGGAGACCTAGTCCCCGACCTACTGGGGACGGACCAAGACGGTCGTGAGGTACGCCGCTCGGACTACCCCGGGCGCAAGATCATCCTCTACTTCTACCCCAAGGACAATACTTCGGGCTGCACCGCTCAGGCCTGCTCGCTACGCGACGGCTACAGCGAGCTGCGCGCCGCAGGCTACGAGATCATCGGCGTCAGCCGTGACTCGGCCAAGAGCCACCAGAAGTTCATCACTCAGCACGAGCTACCCTTCCGCCTCATCGCCGATACCGACGTCCAGCTCAACGAGCTCTTCGGTACCTGGATTGAGAAGAGCATGTACGGGCGCAAGTACATGGGTACCGAGCGTACGACCTTCGTCCTCGACGAGGAGGGCCGCATCGAGCGCATCCTGCGCGGCAAGGAGATCTCCACCAAGGAGCACGCCCAGCAGCTGCTCCAGCATCAGTAGTCAATCACACACCCCAATAGCATCATGAGCGAAGAAGTAAAAGACATAAAGGTACGCGGGCTCAAGTCTAAGGACAAGGAGCTCAGCCCCGAGGAGCGCCGCCGACAGGCCCTCGAGACGACCCTCGCAGGCATCGACAAGGCCTACGGCAAGGGCGCCATCATCAACATGGCCGCCCGTCCCACCGAGCAGGTGGACAAGATCCCCACCGGCTCCATCACCCTAGACAACGCCCTCGGCATCGGTGGCTACCCCCGCGGCCGTATCATCGAGATCTTCGGCCCCGAGTCCTCGGGTAAGACGACGCTCGCCATCCACGCCATCGCTGAGGTGCAGAAGGCGGGCGGCATGGCAGCGATCATCGACGCCGAGCACGCCTTCGACCCCACCTATGCCGAGGCCCTCGGTGTGAACATGGAGGACCTCTACATCTCCCAGCCTGACAACGGCGAGCAGGCCCTCGACATCGCCGAACGCCTCATCCGCTCGGGCACGATGGACCTGGTGATCATCGACTCCGTCGCCGCCCTTGTCCCCAAGAGCGAGATCGAGGGCGATATGGGCGAGGCCAAGGTAGGGCTGCAGGCTCGCCTCATGTCCCAGGCCCTACGCAAGATCACGGGTGCCATCAGCAAGTCGAATACCGCCTGCATCTTCATCAACCAGCTGCGTGAGAAGATCGGGGGCAATATGTACGGCCCGAGCGAGACGACCACGGGGGGGAACGCCCTCAAGTTCTACGCCTCCGTGCGCCTAGACATCCGCCGCCGCTCGCAGATCAAGGACGGCGACGAGGTGCTGGGGAACCAGACCACCGTCAAGGTCGTGAAGAACAAGGTCGCACCGCCCTTCCGCAGCGCTACCTTCGACATCATCTACGGCGAGGGTATCTCCCGCACGGGTGAGATCATCGACCTGGCAGAGAGCGCCGACATCATCAAGAAGAGCGGCGCCTGGTACAGCTACGGCGCTACAAAGCTCGGGCAGGGACGCGAGGCAGCCAAGACGACGCTGCTCGACAACCCCGAGCTGATGGAGGAGCTGACGGCCAAGATCAACGAAGGCCTCAAGGGCAACAGCATCGCCGCGGGCAAGAAGAAAAAGAGAAGCAAGGACGAAGACGAGGACGACGAAGCCTAGCCGCATGGGAAAGCTCATCATCATCTCCGCTCCCTCAGGTACGGGCAAGAGCACACTCATCACTCGCCTGATGAGCGAGCACCCCGAGCTCCAGCTGCGCTTCTCCGTCTCGGCCACCAGCCGAGCGCCTCGCGGCGCCGAGCGCGACGGGGTGGAGTACCACTTCTTCAGCCCAGAGGAATTCGAGCAGCGTATCGCCCGCGGTGAGTTCCTCGAGTACGAGGAGGTCTATAGCGGCCGCTACTACGGCACGCTACGCAGTGAGGTGGATGCACGCCTCTCGGAGGGCGGGCGCGTGATCTTCGACGTGGACTACGTCGGGGGGCTCAACATCAAGCGCACCTACGGCTCCGAGGCCCTCAGCATCTTCATCCTTCCGCCGAGCATCGAGGAGCTCCGCCATCGCCTCGTCGGGCGCTCTACCGACAGCCCCGAGGTCATCGAGGAGCGTATCGCCAAGGATCAGTTTGACTTCAATGACTTCCTCGCCCAGATCCAGCAGATCAAGAAGATGGGTAACATCAAGGATCTTGCAGCGATGATCCCTGGTGTCGGGAAGGCACTGAAGGATATTGATATCAAGGACGATGCCTTCAAAAGCATCGAAGCTATCATCTACTCGATGACGCCCGAGGAGCGAGCTAAGCCTCATATCCTCGATGGTCATCGCCGTAAGCGCATCGCTCTTGGGAGTGGGACGAGCGTACAAGATGTCAATAAGCTCCTCACGCAGTTCACCCAGACCCGCAAGATGATGAAGACGCTTCAGGGCTTCAAGGGTGGTAAGATGCCCAAGATGCCGAAGATGCCATTCATGGGTGGTGGCAAGCTCCGCTAATCCCTCTCCATACTCTGCCTCATAAAGAAGAGGCCTATATGAGATCATCCCTTGGATAATCATCATCCTCGCTTCACTACGACAGCGTCCATGATCCTTATCCAAGGGATGAACTCTGTTTCCCCTACCACTCTACTTATTATACGTACGATATGAAGCTAACAAAGCTGCCACTGGTCGCTGCTCTATCGCTCCTCGTGCTCTCGAGCAATGCATGGGCACAGAGCACCAAGCGACTCATCGATGAAGTCAATCCCTTCATCGGGACCTCTAACTTCGGTACGACTAACCCTGGAGCCGTCGTACCCAATGGCTTGATGAGTATCACGCCATTCAATGTATCGGGCTCCCCTGAGCTGAATAAGTTCGATAAGGACAAGCGCTGGTGGAGTACACCCTACACCGCTGACAACAAGTTCTTCTCGGGCTTCAGCCATGTCAATCTGAGCGGTGTCGGCTGCCCTGAGCTGGGGAGTATCATCGTATCGGCTTCTGCTGGCGATCTCGATGTAGACTATACGCACTACGGCTCAGCCATGAGTGAAGAAAAGGCACATCCTGGCTACTATAGTGTACAGCTCGATAAGCACAAGATCAAGGCTGAGGTGACGGCTACTCAGCGTACGGCCGTCTCAGCCTTCACCTTTGAGCGCGGTGGTAAGAGCAACATCCTCGTAAACCTCGGTCTGGGTCTGACGAATGAGAGTGGTGCGACCGTGCGCTTCCTCAATGACTCGACCATCGTAGGGAGCAAGCTCATGGGGACCTTCTGCTACGCACCTCAGGCTGTCTTCAATCAGTACTTCGCTATCCGCATCAGCCGTCGTGCACCAGCCTCGGGCTACTGGAAGAAGCAGCCTCCTATGGAAGGCGTAGAAGCTGAATGGGACAAGGATCAAGGCAAGTACAAGATCTATCCTACCTATCGTAAGGCCATCAGCGGGAATGATGTCGGGGTATGGTTCTCCTTCGACACCAAGCCAGGAGAGACGATCTACGTGCAGACAGGGGTCTCCTTCGTCAGCGAAGAGAATGCCCTGCTGAACCTCACTACCGAGCAACCTAAGCTGGACTTCGCTGCCGTTCGTCGCGCTGCAGAAGATAGCTGGGAGAAGGCACTGAGTGTCGTCGAGGTAGAAGGTGGTACGACGGACCAGCGTAAGATCTTCTACACGGCACTCTATCATCTCTTGATCCACCCCAATATCCTGCAGGATGTCAACGGCGAGTACCCGATGATGGGGAGCCTCAAGACGGGCAAGACGCAGCACGACCGCTACACCGTCTACTCGCTGTGGGATACCTACCGCAATGTCCATCCCCTGCTCTCCATCCTCTACCCACGCAAGCAGCTAGCCATGGTGGAGACCATGCTCGATATGTACAAGGAAGGTGGCTGGCTCCCCAAGTGGGAGCTCTATGGGCAGGAGACCTTCACCATGGAGGGCGATCCCTCGATCATCGTCATCAACGACACGTGGCAACGTGGTATCCGTGACTTCGACACCAAGCTCGCCTACGAAGCCATGCTCAAGGGGGCTACGACTCCCAGTAAGGACAACAAGCTCCGCCCCGACTTCGATGACTATGCTTCACGTGGGTATGTGCCCTTGAGAGAGAAGTTCGATAACTCCGTCTCTCATGCTCTAGAGTACTACATTGCCGACTGGAATCTCAGCCAGTTCGCCTCCTCTATGGGCAACAAGAAGGATGCACAGCTCTTCGCTCACCGAGCTTCTGGCTACAAGCACTACTATGACAAGGAGACGGGACTGCTTCGTCCTATCCTCCCCAATGGGAA
>ERZ773043.2136-NODE-2136-length-10558-cov-2.866800_pt1 | contig 10558 bp, 9 predicted proteins | sample MGYA00580636_ERZ773043 | MGnify/ENA primary metagenome ERZ773043 (study PRJEB29015, sample SAMEA2737992) | human oral metagenome | biome: human oral; feature: human-associated habitat; material: dental | place: China | collected 2065 ... | reverse complement strand
CATCGGCCCGTGGCCCTTCGTCCACACCCCCTGGGACTTCGCCCTGCCCCGCGACAAGGAGGGCAAGCTGACGAAGTCCTTCATCGGATCGGATATCTACAAGAACCCGCCCGAGAGCTACACCTTCGCCTACTGCGGCTTCGACCCGCGCAAGGTGGACGCCCACCATGGCGCCAGGGTGCTGCTCGACGGGAAGGACATTGGGGTCGTCACCACCTGCTGCGTGGAGGTGGCGTGCAGCCGGGTGAACGGCAAGATCGTCAGCACCTCGAGTCCCGACAAGCCGGCGGACTTCAAGCCGAAGGGTCTCGTCGCAGGCTATGTTCGGGTGGACCGCAAGCTCGAGCCCGGTACGAAGATCACCCTGAAGGACGACCGCCGTTCCATCGAGGTGGAGGTCGTCGCCGACATCCGTCCGGGCCGCACGGCCCGCGTCGCCATCTGATCCCGAGCGGAGGAAATCTCGGGGCGACCGGCGGAGGGAAATGCGCGTGTTCCGGCAACAACAGGCTCCGTTCGTGAATACATTATTAAGGAGGAATACCCTGTGAAAGCGTTTGACGAGCTGAATTTCAAAGCGGATGTTTCTAAGTGAGAAGAAAAATATCACGAATAACGAGCCTTGTATCGTCGTAGGCGCTACGAGCAAGACCTTTCACGTCCTAAAAGGTATGCGGCAAAAATATATCAACTACTATCCGGTGGGCGTCGTGGACGGGCGGCCTGAGCTAGTAGGGACGTATTGCGAAAACTACGTCGTCAAAGCCAAGAGCGAAATTCCGCAGATGATCAAAGATAGCGGCGCCAAAACCGCGATCATCGCGTTGGCGCTGTATCCGGACGAGCTAAAGGAGCTCTACGACGAGCTTTTTGCGTACGGGCTAAAGGATATCAAGCTCTTTTCGCTTTTGGAGGATGAGAGCAAAAAGATCCGCGACGTATCGATCGAGGATCTGCTCGCGCGCAAGCCCAAAGACCTCGACACCAAGGCGATTGAAAATTTTATCAAAGACAAGATCGTGCTGGTAACGGGCGCGGGCGGCACGATAGGAAGCGAAATTTGCAAGCAATGCTTGAAATTCGGCGCAAAGCGTCTTATCATGGTCGAACACAGCGAGTTTAACCTCTACTCGATTAACGAAGCCACCGGCGCGGATGCGCGCAACGAGTTAAAGATGATAAACGTCGTTTATCGCCATGAGCTGGAGGAGGTTTTTGCAGAATTTCATCCCGAAGTAGTCGTGCACGCAGCGGCGTATAAGCACGTGCCGCTATGCGAGTTTAACCCGCATCTAGCGGTCAAAAATAATGTCATCGGCACAAAAAACGTAATCGATCTGTCTAAAAAATACGGCGCGAAAAAGGTCGTTTTGATCTCGACCGATAAGGCGGTACGACCGACGAACATTATGGGCACGACGAAGCGTATCTGCGAGCTTTACGCGCTAAATTCCAACGACGCGGCAAGCGACACGCAGATCGTCGCGGTGCGCTTCGGAAACGTGCTCGGCTCAAGCGGCAGCGTCATCCCTAAATTTAAACGCCAGATCGAAGCGAACGAGCCGCTTACCGTTACGCACCCCGAGATTACGAGATATTTTATGCTCGTTAGCGAGGCGTGTCAGCTCGTGCTTCAAGCGGCCTCCATTGCGCAGGGCGGCGAGCTTTTCGTGCTGGATATGGGCGAGCCCGTAAAGATCGCCGATCTTGCTAAGCGAATGCTGCAGCTTGCCGGCAAGGAGGAGCTGGGTATTAAATTTGTCGGTCTACGTCCCGGCGAGAAGCTTTACGAGGAGCTTTTGATCGACGAAAACGACAAGAGCACGAAGTATCAATCCATCTTCGTAACCCACTCCGCAAAATACGACCTGCAAGAGCTAAGCTCGCAGATCGAAGAACTTTCGGAGTGCGAGGACGCGCAGGTCGCGGATAAGCTAAAGCGTATCGTGCCCGAGTTTTCGCACCGATTAAACGATATGAAGGGCACGGCTTGATCGGTATCGTGGATTACGGCGCGGGCAATATCCAAAGCGTGATGAACGCGCTTAGCTTCTGCGGCGCTAAATTTTGCCTAGCGCGCAGCCCCGAGGAGCTTTTGAGCTGCGATAAGGCTCTGCTTCCTGGCGTGGGCGCATTCGGCGAGGCGATGGAGAGGCTTCGCGCAAGCGGTATGGACGCCGCGATTAAAGAATTCGTCGCAAGCGGCAGATATTTTTTAGGCATCTGCCTAGGGATGCAGCTTCTATTCGAGCAAAGCGAGGAATTCGGCGCGCGCAGCGGGCTTGGAATTTTGCCCGGTCGCGTCGTGAAATTTGACAAAACGAAATTTAATATTCGGGGGGCGGAATTCCGATCCGAGGATATAGAATTTAGATCGGGCGGGGCGAAATTTAATTCAGACGAGACGGAGCCGAGCGAGCGCAGCGGGCAAAATTTTACTCGCGCCGAAAGCCTAAAGATCCCGCACGTCGGCTGGAACAGCGCGCATTTTATCAAGCACTCGCCGATAAATGCGGGCTTAGGCGAGTTTGAGTATCTGTATTTCGTGCACTCCTACCACGTCCTTTGCGCGCGCGAGATCACGCTTGCGACCACGTTTTACGGCTATGAGTTTGCAAGCGCGATCTGGCGCGAAAATGTATTTGCCTTTCAGCCGCATCCCGAAAAAAGCCACGATGCGGGCATAAAAATCATTAAAAATTTTACGGAGCTGTGATGGAGATTTTCCCTGCGATCGATCTGAAACAAGGATGCGCCGTGCGCCTTAGCAAGGGCGAGATGCAAAGCGCAAAAATTTATTCCAAAGACCCTTGCGAGCTAGCCAAAAAATTTGAAGATCTCGGCGCTAAGTGGTTGCATCTGGTTGATCTCGACGGCGCGTTTGCAGGCGAGGCGGTAAATTTCAAAGCGATCGAGCGGATCGTAAAAAGCACTCGCCTGCGCGTCGAAGTGGGCGGCGGAATCCGCGACGAAGCGCGCATAAAGGAGTATTTGAGCTTAGGCGTCGATAGATTTATCCTCGGCTCGGCGGCACTAAAAAACCCGGATTTCGTAAAGCAAATGGCGAAGCTTTACCGCATCGTCGTGGGCATAGACGCAAAAGAGGGGCTCGTAGCGACTGAGGGCTGGGCGGAGCTAAGCCGCGTAAAAGCGACCGATCTGGCGCGAGACTACGCGGACGCGGGCGTTTGCGCGATCATCTGCACCGACATATCGCGCGACGGGATGTTAAGCGGCGTAAATGTAGAATTTAGCCGCTCTATCGCGAAAGCTAGCGGCATCGATACTATCGCAAGCGGCGGCGTGAAAGATATGAACGACATAATCGCGCTTAAAAACGCAGAGCTAATAGCAGGCGTCATCGTCGGCAAGGCATATTACGAGGGCACGCTCGATCTTAAAAAGGCGTTTGAAGCTCTATAAAAACGCCCGAGCGTAAGCAAAGTTTGAACTAAATTTTAGTAATATGCAAATTTTAAAATTTAAAGGCGATGTGAGGCGATGAAAGATTTTTTTTATGAGATGATCGTAAAAAGCGCGAATGCGAGCGAGCTTTTTAAGAGCTTTGCGTTTGAGCTCGGCGTTACCTGCGTCGAAGAACGCGGCGAGTGCTTCATAATCCGCGACGAAGAGGATCTGCAAAATTTAAAATTTGCGTTTGAAGAGTTTAAAAAGGCGCTCGCGCGATCTCTCAATTTAGACGCCGATCTGCAGATCGAAATTTCAAAAAAGCAAAACAAAGACTGGCTCGATGAGTATAAAAAAGGCGTCGCACCCGTAGCGGTCGGCAAATTTTACGTCCGTCCGAGCTGGTGCGAAAGTTCGCAAGATCCCGCGCTAATCGATCTTCTGATCGATCCTGCGCTGGCGTTCGGTTCAGGCCATCACGAAAGCACCAATATGTGCCTGGCGCTGCTTAGCGAGCTTGCTCGCGATGGCATGAGCGCGCTTGACGTGGGCTGCGGCAGCGGAATTTTAAGTATCGCGATGAAAAAACTGGGCGCAAAGGTAAGCGCCTGCGATACCGACGAGCAGGCGGTGGCGGCTACGCAGCAAAACGCCGAGAAAAACGGCGTGCAGATCGATAAAATTTGGCTCGGCAGCGTTTCAAACTTAAACGAGCAAAGTTCAAGCGCAACCGCGCAACCGCAGTTTGATCTAATCGTCGCAAATATAATCGCCGACGTGATTTTGATCCTAAGCGCGGATCTGAAAAAAGCGCTAAAACCTGGCGGCAAGCTCGTGCTGTCGGGAATTTTAGAAAAATATAAAGATAGGATCGAGCAAGCCTTTTCGGATTTAAATTTCGTGCAGATGAAAAAGCAAAACGAATGGCTCAGCTTCGTATATGAAAGGAAAATATGAATAACAACCCAAATAATCAACCCCCTCAAAACGGCGGCGGAAACAATTTTTTTAATAAAAATCCGATCGGCGTTTTTATAATTTTTGCGCTTATTTTGATAGTCGTGTTTAAAGCGATATCCCCAAGCGGCGGATTTGATAGCGGTGGAGTGCTGGGCTCCGTCTCGGGCGAGACCAGAAGCGTAAGCTACTCCGAGCTAAAATCGCAAATCAAAAACTCTCAAGTAAGCATGGTTTCCATCGGAAGCTCCACGATTAAAGCTCAAGTCGGCAACGTAATCTACACCGCCAAGCGCGTGGATGATCCCGAGCTAGTTCAAATTTTAGAATCGCGCAAAATTCCATACGGCGCGTATAACGAGAGTAACTTTTTGACCGATCTGCTCTTTAGCTGGGTCTTGCCGCTCGTGATTTTCTTTGGAATTTGGATGTTTTTAGCCAACCGCATGCAGCGCAATATGGGCGGCGGCGTGCTCGGCATCGGAAGCTCTAAAAACCTGGTAAGCGCCGAAAAGCCGAAGGTTAAATTTAGCGATGTCGCGGGCGTCGAAGAGGCGAAAGAGGAGGTTAAGGAGATCGTAGATTTCTTAAAAAATCCGGAGCGATATATCAGCCTCGGGGCTAAAATTCCAAAAGGCGTTCTTTTGGTTGGACCTCCGGGCACGGGCAAGACGCTGCTAGCCAAAGCGGTCGCGGGCGAAGCGGACGTGCCGTTTTTTTCGGTATCGGGCTCGAGTTTCATCGAGATGTTCGTAGGCGTGGGCGCCAGCAGAGTGCGCGATCTATTTGATAACGCTAAAAAACAGGCTCCGGCGATCGTTTTCATCGACGAGATCGACGCGATCGGCAAAAGCAGAACCGCAGGCGGTATCGGCGGCGGTAATGACGAGCGCGAGCAGACGCTAAATCAGCTGCTTGCCGAGATGGACGGCTTCGGCTCGGAATCAAGCCCGGTGATCGTCCTTGCGGCCACCAACCGCCCGGAGACGCTGGATGCGGCGCTTCTGCGTCCGGGCAGATTCGATAGGCAGGTTTTGGTCGATAGACCCGATTTTGACGGCAGAATGGCGATTTTAAAGGTGCATATGCGCGACGTTAAATTTGCTCGCGATATCGATATCGAAGAGATCGCGCGCCTTACCGTTGGCTTTGCGGGAGCCGATCTTGCAAACATCATCAACGAAGCCGCGCTTTTAGCGGGTCGCGAGGCAAAGGCGGAGGTCGAGCAAAAAGACCTGCTCGAAGCGATCGAGCGCGTCGGTATCGGACTGGCTAAAAAATCGCGCCGCGTAAGCCCGATCGAAAAGCGGATCGTCGCCTACCACGAAAGCGGCCATGCGCTCATCGCCGAGCTTACCAAAGGCGCGATGCCGGTATCTAAAGTAACTATCGTGCCGCGCGGATTGAGCGCTGCGGGATATACGCTAAATTCTCCGTTTGAAAATAGATATCTGCATCAGCGCCATGAAATTTTTGCCGAGATCGATACGTTTTTGGCGGGGCGCGCGGCGGAGGATGTGTTTTTGGGCGAGATCACCGACGGCGCGGGCAACGATTTGCAGCGCGCTACCGATATGCTTAAATTTATGGCTACTCAGGTCGGAATGACCGATGCGCTCGGGCTTGCGGTGCTAGAAAAGCAGCAGTATTCCTTCCTAAACGGCGGACAGAGCATCAAGGATTACAGCGAGGTAACGGCGGTTAAGATCGACGAATATGTCCGCAAGACGCTGGATGAGCGCTATGCGGCAGTGAAAGAGACGCTAAGGACCTACGCTCCGGCGATTGAGGAGATGGTAAAGGCGCTGTATGAGAAGGAGACGGTCTCTGGAGAGCAGATCGTGGAGATCATCTCTAAATTTGAAAAAGATAACGGCATGCCCACCCGTCTGGTGCGAAATTTAGGCGCTAACGACGATATCGAAAGCGCAAAGAGCGAAGCTTAAATTTAAAGCTTCGCGCGCGGTAAGAACTTAGGGCTAAATTTTAAGAAGGTCGCGCTAAAATGCTTTATGCGCGATCCGCGGCACCGAACGAAAAGCGGTGCAAAAATAAAATTTAAAGAGTAAGAGATGGAAGAGGAAAAGGGAAAATTAATCTACATATTGCCGAATTTTTTCACGGCGGCAAGTGCATTTTTGGCGGTTATCAGCATAATTTCTACGATCAAAGGCAACTTCAGCGCCGCGATCTTTTATATCATTTTATCCTTGATCTGCGACGGGCTTGACGGTCGCGTGGCGCGGCTAACGCATGCGACGTCGAAATTCGGCGTGGAATTCGACAGCCTTGCGGATATCGTGGCTTTCGGCGTAGCGCCGGCGCTGCTGTTTTACTGCGCGGTCGGGCACGATTACGGTAAGGTCGGCTCGCTCATAGCCGCGCTTTACGTGGTTTTCGGCGCGATCAGGCTGGCGCGATTTAACGTCACCACGGGCACCTACGAGCCTAGCGTTTTTATCGGGCTGCCGATACCAACGGCAGCGATTACGATGGCGTTTTGGATCGGAATTTATCTAAAATATGAGCTTTCCAAAGGGTTTGGAGTATTTTTGATCATCGCAATGGCGGCGCTATCGTTTTTGATGGTAAGCAACATCCGTTTTCCGAGCTTTAAAAAGATCAGCCTAAAGCGCCCCAACGCGATTAAAATTTTAGTACTTCTAATCGTCGTATTTTTCTCGCTTTTATATCTTTTCAAGCTGGAATTCCCGGCGGTGCTTACCTTGGTTTATATCATTTACGGTTTGGTTCGCGGAGCTTTAAATTTAAGCGCGGCTAAATTTCATAAAAAAGACAAACCCGAGGAAACGGCGAAATAATTTTAAATAAATTTATCGCCGCGATGATTTTTAAGTTTGTGCGGCTATAATTTCGCCAAATTTTAACGCTTTGAAAGGATTTTTAATGGACAAAAATAAAATCATAATCTTCGATACTACGCTTCGTGACGGCGAGCAAAGCCCCGGAGCGTCGATGAATACGGACGAAAAGATCCATCTTGCGTTGCAGCTTGAAAAGCTGGGCGTAGATGTTATCGAGGCTGGCTTTGCGGCGGCGAGCCCGGGGGATTTTGACGCGATAGAAAAGATCGCGGGCGCCGTTAGCAAGGCTCGCGTATGCTCTCTTGCGCGCGCTTTAGAAAAGGACATCAAGGCCGCGGGTGAAGCGATAAAGGGCGCGAAGCTCGGACGCATCCACACCTTCATCGCTACAAGCCCCATACATATGGAATTTAAACTCAAAATGCAGCCGCAAGAGGTCATAAAGCGCGCCGTAGAGGCCGTGCAATACGCTAGAAGCCTATGCGACGACGTGGAGTTTAGCTGCGAGGATGCGGGTAGAAGCGATATCGGCTTTTTAAAAGAGATTTGCGATGCCGCGATAAGCGCAGGAGCATCCACCATAAATATCCCCGATACGGTGGGTTATCTCTATCCGGATGAGATCACCGCTCGAATAGGCGAACTCGTTAAATTTATCGGTGAGCGCGCCGTAGTTTCGGTACATAACCACAACGATCTAGGAATGGCTACCGTAAATTCCTTAACCGCTATCTTGGCAGGAGCCAGACAGGTCGAGTGCACGATAAACGGTATCGGCGAGCGCGCGGGCAACGCGGCTCTGGAGGAGATCGTAATGGCGATCAAGACGCGCAGGGATAAATTTGCGCCGCTTTATACCGATATAAATTTGAAAGAAATTTATCCATCCAGCCGCTTGGTCGCGAGCATTACCGGCATCGAGCCGCAACCCAATAAAGCGATCGTGGGCAAAAACGCCTTCGCGCATGAAAGCGGCATCCACCAAGACGGCGTGCTAAAGCACAAAGAAACTTACGAGATCATGCACGCCGAGGATATCGGGCTTGATAAAAACTCGCTCGTGCTGGGCAAGCACAGCGGCCGCCATGCCTTCAAAGACAAGCTGGTATCTTTGGGCTATGAGCTTAGTAACGAGCAGATTGAGATCGCGTTTAATAAATTTAAAGCGCTCGCCGATAGCAAAAAGGACGTTTTCGACGAGGATATTAGAGAGCTCGTAAACGACGAGTTCGTGGGAGCCGAAAAGACCTATGAAGTGCTAGTTTTAAGCTCCAATAGCTGCAACAAAGGACACGCTAGCACCGCGCTTACGCTAAGGTATAAGGATGAAATTTTAAGCGATAGCGCGCTTGGAAACGGCGGCGTGGATGCGATATTTAAGGCGATAGACCGCATTAGCGGCATCAGCGGTAGCCTGAAGGAGTATCAAGTAAAAGCAGTCTCGCAGGGCAAAGACGCGCTGGCGAAAGTAACCGTCAAGGTGGAATTTGCGGGCGAGGGCGCCATTATCGGCAGAGGACTTGACGTAGATACGATGCTGGCGTCTGCAAAGGCCTACGTTGCGGCGCTAAATACGTATCTGGACGCTAAGCGTTAGATTGCTTGGCGGGATTTGCTAAATTTAACGCAAATTCCGCCAGATTAAACAAATCAAAAGCAAAATTTTAATAATATTTCACACTTAAAACGTTGGAGTAGGGGGTATTGAGCCGAAACTCGTTTTAAAATTTATTTATGGAGACTTTTATGAAAAAAGTTCTTGTATTGTTATTTGCGCTTTGCGGCGCGGCTTTCGCTAGCGAGCAGCTAAGCGCTTACACTCAGATCGTTTCTTTTTCTGCAATTACCGTTGCAGTCGTTTTAGGTCTAGCCGCTTTGGGTGGCGCGTTAGGTATGGGAAATGCCGCTAGCGCGACACTTAACGGCATCGCTAGAAATCCGAGCGTAGCTAGCAAGCTATCGAATACGATGTACATCTCGCTTGCGATGATCGAAGCGCAGGTTATCTATGCATTGGTTATTTCATTTATCTTGCTTTTCGTAAATCCTTTTTTAACAGCGGGTTTAAAGGCTGCTGCAAATTAATCATAAGCCCGAGAAATCGGGCTTTAAACTTATATAACTCAAGGCTTGAGATCAAGCTTTAAAATTTATGCGACCGTGGTGGAATTGGTAGACACGCTATCTTGAGGGGGTAGTGCCGCAAGGTGTACGAGTTCAAGTCTCGTCGGTCGCACCAGGTAATTTTATTTACTTTAAATCTCTTTTAAGATTGTAGTCCGGAGAGATAAAAAGAAATCAATAAATTTCAATATCTCTCTTAAACTCATCTTTTTGATTATCGATAAATTTGACATATCGATTATAGACCATTTCCGTGCTACTATGACCCAAAAGCCTTGAAAGCTCATAAGGGCTGATATTGGTATTTTTTAAAATATTCGTAGCATATGTATGGCGCATAACGTAAAGTTTACGATACGAAATATTTAAAGACTTAAGTAAAGGCTTCCAGCAGTAGCGAGTAAAAGAAAAATCAGTATTATAAGGCTCATGATATTGATTAACAAACAAATAGTCAGTAAAAGTAAAAATACAATAATATTCCAAATCGCGATATAGGGCATCAACTATAGGAACCTGCCTTATACTGCCCGAAGTTTTGGGACTATTTTCGCCAAATTTAGACCGAGAAAGTTTGACGTATATGAGCCTTTTATCAAAGTCGATATTTTCTTTCTTAAGCGCTAAAATTTCACCTGTACGCATACCGGTATAAAAGCCGAGCTTTAAAAACATTTGAAACTTCTTAGAATAGCACTCGGATGCCTTAAGAATTATTCTTACTTCAGAGTCAGTAAATGGCTTAATTTGAGGCTTAACTAGCTTGAAATTCTTTAAGAAATCAATAGGATTAATACTTATGGCCAAGTCATACTTAGCAAGTTGAAAAATTTGATTCAAACAACTTTTATAATCGCGCAAGGTCTTAGCGCCTACTTCCTGGTTCATCTGTGAAAACCATAACCTAAGTTCACTTGCTTTTATACTCTCTATCTCTCTATCATTTAAGAAATTGAACCTTTTTGTAACAATACTTTCATACTTAAAACGGGTAGAAGATTTCCATTCATTCATACCAATCTCGAGAAACATATCAGCAAAGTACTTAAATTTCATCATTCATCCTTTCAAAACGGATACGGTATAAGCCCTTGATTAGAGTATTTGAATATCAAATTATCCATATCCTCGTATGCGTGCTCGCTTAAAAGGTCTAATATGATTTTTCAGACGCTGTAGAAAACCGCGCTCGATCATCTCATTTTCAAGTAAGGCATAATCGACGATACCGTTAATGTCGCTTT
>ERZ773043.2132-NODE-2132-length-10566-cov-6.570355_pt1 | contig 10566 bp, 9 predicted proteins | sample MGYA00580636_ERZ773043 | MGnify/ENA primary metagenome ERZ773043 (study PRJEB29015, sample SAMEA2737992) | human oral metagenome | biome: human oral; feature: human-associated habitat; material: dental | place: China | collected 2065 ... | reverse complement strand
GTTGCCCACGGTGCCAACAGGAACCGGACGTACGACCTGGCACCGAGGGCGAGGGATGCATCATCGGACATTACGGAGAGGCCATGCCCATCTGGGCATTCCTGGAGGTCGTGACGTTTGGCACGTTGCTCGCTTTCTACCTCTTTTGCTCAAGGCGCTGGGACGATGGCGTGATGAGGGGGGAGCACTACATCCTCAAAGGCGTCAAGACGGTGCGAAATTGCTGCTCTCACTCGTTATGTGCACTTGCACATAACGAGTGCGCGGTCGCGTCCCTCAGCGCCTTGACGCTCTTAAGAACGTAGTGTTCCTGCGGCGTCTCGCTGTTTTCCCAGCGCGTCGCACAGAACAGGTAGAAGTCCACGAGCGTACCGAAGTCGATGACCTCCAGAAACACCCAGATCGGCATGTCATCAATGTGATGCGCTATAAGGTCACCCGCGTAGGCATCGTGGCGCTCGCCCTCGCGGCCGCGGACCTTCATGGTTCCCTAGATGGCGTTTCGGCCCGCGTGGTTCAGGCTCGAGTAGAAGCCAGAGACTATCGTGTAGCCGTCCTCGCCCCGCTTCTCAACGTTCGACAGCACCCTCATCTTAGCGAAGTGCTTTTGAAGATTGGCCATAGCGAGCGCTCGCTAAAACGCTCGCGCCTCCTCGCTACGAACGTGCCAGAAGGCACGTTCGCTTAACGCTCGAAGCGTCTATCGTCATCGCCAGGAACGCCTCGCGGACCCGCCTATCAACCGCCTATCAAGCGACAGAAGTAGCACCTGGCGTTGCTCACCCAGTCCCCCGTCCCCCTGCGTAGGCGGTGTTACGCAGCTCCTAGTCGGTCAGTCTCTCGCCCGCGATATTGATAATGCGGAACCAGCCCCGCTTCCCGGAGTCGGTACCGTCGTACACGTAGACGAACAGCTTGTAGCCGAGAATGACCTGCATCTGATCGTCGGGCAAGCTGCAGAAGTACTGGTCGTCCACACCGAACGCACCGTCGATGTACTCGCAGAAGGCGATGGTACGCTGCTGGCCGGTCAAGACCTTATAGGCATCGTTGTGGTAACCAGCAACCACCCCACCGACGATGGTCTTTCGCCGCTTGATCTGCATGCTAGACCTTCTTGCACGGCTCGGGGCGCAGGTTGCGGATGACGATGCGCGCCATACGTTCTTGCACTTGCCGTCCTCCTCAACCTCTGGTTTCGTGCGTCCCGTACGGTCTTGCATGATGCCGGCCTCCTTGGCGAGGTTGTCCTCGCTAAAGCTCACGATCTCGAACTGGTCGGGGTTATGCTGCTCCAAGAACGTGATGGGCACGCCCATGTCGCCGCCTAGCTCCTGCATGCTGCGGAGGAAGTGGTCGAAGTTGGCCATGCCCGGCTCCGTGACCACGGTAGCGAAGCTCCCGTCGATCCAGGCTCGCTTCACGTCGTCGCGCACCAAGCGCCACGGACGGTCCGCTTGAGCCGAGCACCCGTCGGTCGAGACCTCGAGGCTCTACGCAACCTTGGCCGAACCCGACTTCACCTGCTACCCGTCCAGATGGTTGAGCTCCAGGGTTCCGTCCGAGAGGGGCAGAGCCCGAGACTTCAGCCCAACGCCTCAAACGAGGCCGCGAATCGCCTACGCCATCTCACCCGGCTTGTATATGGTTGTCAGCCCATTCCGCCCTCCGAATAGCATGGCCCTTCGCGGGAATGAGTCCAGCCCCGCGCGACCACCCAAGTTCGCCGCATCGGTGCCGCTCAGGCCAGATGCCGATTCCATTTTGAGCCGCCGTTAGGCATACTGTATGTGCAGGCATACATTCTCGGTAACGATTCGGGGGTCAGGATGTCGCAGGAACACAAGCTCACACTTTCGCGCAAGAAGTGGTGTCTCTGGCTTGCCGGCCTAACAAGCGTACCGTATGTCACGGGCAATATCTCGGCCCCGGTCATTCCCGGCCTCATCGACACCTCCGCGCTCTGCGTCGCAATCGCGCTCGTCGTGCTGTGGGACAGGTATGAGGCGAACTTCGCAGACACAGGGACCACCCGGCGAGCAAAGATAAGGGGCACCCTTATCACCACAGGCTTATATTCCATGCTCGCCCTTACGGTGATTGAGTCGATCTCGGTCATTCGAGGACGGGACCCCCTGGAGTCGGAGCTCGTCATCGCGCTCAATGAATGGCTCTCCCTCGTCGAGTTCGCATGCTTTGTCCTCGCTGCCCTGGGGTGGGCGCTTGCCTCCGGTGATGCGGATCATGAGGACCCCCTGTCCCGATCGCACAGGCCAACACTCTTCTACATGGGCGCAATCCTGCCGATGATGGCCTTTGCGCTCTCGGAGCAGACAGACATTGACTCGGCCCCAGAATCGCTCGTCCTCTGCGGAGCGTTTGCCCTCATGGTCCTGTTCGTCACGCAAAGGGTCGTGCCAAGCTGGTGCCCCTCCCAACTCGATGCCCTGTTGCTGCTATGTGGGCAGCTGAGCGCGATCGCGCTCAGGTCGATCGTCCTCGGTGACATCCGATATGGCTTTGATGAGAACGCGCCCCTCGCCGGCTGGGATCTGCTGCTCGTTGTGTTCACCATTGTTGTCACGCTGCCATACCTCGCGTCTCTCATCCACAGGGAGAGGAAACCGGATGCGAGACCAAGCGCTACGGACGCCTACGACACGGGCATGTCCCTTCTTCGCGGCGTCGATGGCGGTCATACGCTGACAGATCGGGAGCTTGAGGTCCTCGCGCAGACGTTGGCGGGCGAGTCCGCACGGGTAATCGCGGGCAACTTGGGCATAGCCGAGTCTACGGTCGCGACATTCCGCCGTCGTGGCTACAAAAAACTGAACGTATCGGGGAAGGATGCGTTGCTACAGTTTGCAGATGACCAAAAGGCCAAGGATCCCGATCCAACCGACGGATCCAGCAAAACGGCGGAGAGGAAACCTTCCTCCGCACTTTGCTGGAGCATATGGATCTGCCTTTTTGTGGCGGCACTTGTCCTGAGGCCCCCGACTGAGCTTGAGGTGGGCGAGATGATGCTTTTCGACACGTCTCGCCATGTCGCATGGATACTGGGGCTTATCCTGGTCGCGGTGGCCGCCTCACGGCTAGCCTCAGGCCACCAGCTCATCGGCGAGCCCTCTGCCAGCCCAAAGGCGTCCCATGTCGGCAGCCTCCCCTCTAGCCCTGCGGTGCTCCCGCTGTGCGCCCTCTCGTTTCCCATCACCATGTACTTCTCTTGGATGCAATCACCCGACTACCTGCCCTGGGCGGTGCTCTGCCTCCAGCTCTGCCCGATCGCGCTCGGGATGGAGACAATGCTGCAATCAGACGGATTGCCCCGTACCGCCACGCAGCTGATACGGACCTTCGAGGCGGGTGTTGACGCGTTTCTCTTCAGGGGCACTGACGGAGTGCTGCTGTTGGGACTGAGCTGCATCTTCTCCGTCCAGATGGGTGACATGACCTTCTCGGACATTCCCCTCTACTTTTGCCTGTCCTCCATCGCCGTTGACCTGCTCTGCGTCTTCGAGGCAGTCAGCGCCGCCCACGCCCCCAGGCAGCTATCTCGCAAACAGACCGACCGAGCCTTGCGGTACCTGGAGGGACGAGGGCTTGGGGAGCTCCAGGCACGTGTGGCGCTAAGCATCGCCCTGGGACAGAGCACAAGGGAGATCTGCTCCTCGTGCCAGACGACGCGGGCAACGGTCAAGTCGTACCGACTGCGCAGCTATCAGACACTTGGGGTGCACAGCGCCCGAGAATTGCGAGAGATGCTCCTGCGAGACACAGGCTTGACAAGCTAAATTCAAATTGCATCCCGTCAGATAACAGACAACGACGCCCGCATCTGGGATACTACAGTCAACAAGTTGGCCTTCCTGTAAGGGATTATACGAAAGGATGAGCTCTCATGGGCCGCAAAGCGTTGATTTCCAGCCTTCTCGTGAGTGTTCTCGCCTCGTTCATGGCATGGGCCGTCATCTGGACGCTTCAAGATAGCGCGGAGACGGTCCGTGGGGTTGGCGACGATGCCGTCGCGCTCAGCATCCTCAACGTAGGTACGGGCGAGAAGGCAGATACCACTTCCAACGGTAGCGTGGGACGCCTTGCGGACCTGCTCTCAAGGTACGGGGTGGCCGCCATCATGGATGGTAACGAAGACGGTCACCCCGTCCTGTGGGCGCTGGACTCAGAGGGCATCATCCCCTGGCTCTCGCAGTACGCAGGAAGGCTGGTGCCAAGCGACAGGCCACAGGTCATCCTGTTCAAGGGCAGCTACTCGGAGGGTAGGTGGGAGGCCGGGCTGCCGCTCACGCTCCTTCCGGAGGGCTCCAGCGTTATCGACACCATCAACCCGACGCACGACAACAACGGGACCCTGCAGGGCGTCTGCGTGCCGTCGAGGCAAAGTCGGCTCATCCCCGGGACCTACGTGCTTTCCTCCATGCCAAAGGGGCTGCTCGACGAGCTGCGACCCCTGCTGCTCTCAACGGACCTTGAGCTGGGAGGCCTGGAGGAACGGCCGCTGTGGCTCGATTTGGTGAGTAGCCCGATGTTCGTGATAGCCTCCTTTCTGCTCGTCTTTGGGCTCATGTCCACTGGCGTCTTTTGGAGGGTCTCTGCGACAGGCAGGCACGATGACATCAGGCTCGTCTACCTGGCAGGCGGGACCGCCCGCACGATGGTCAGGAGGAACTTTGTCGGTTGCGTGGCTCCCATCCTGGTCGGCGTGCTTGGAGGCGCAGCAGCATCGGCCGTCCTCACGGGGGCAGTGAGCCAGGCCCCGCCTCCCGAGGGACTCCTCGAATGTCTCTGCCTCACGACGGGCCTCTCGACTTTGGTCCTTCTTGCCCTCATGTACCTGGTGCTTCGCTGGGCAATAACAAGCGCGCTAAGGGGGTGCGACTGATGGAGGAGGTCACAGGCGGTATGCGGCTGGCACTGCGTCACTGGCGCGAGCTTGCGGGAACGACCCTCATCTTTGCGCTCGTATGTCTTGCGTTGTCCTTCATCCTGGGGGATGTCATCGTGGAGGTGGGAGTGTTGAGGGGTGGAGCCACCGTGAGGAGGGAGGGGGCAACCACCTTCGCCTGCTTCTATCCTCCCCTCAGGCCAGTAAGCGACACGAACCCCCGCCTGCTCGATATGCTTGCAGAGAAGATCGAGGAGGGTAGGGCCTACTCATCGGTGATCGGAAACCTCGAGGCGGACAGCCCGGAGGACTTCGACGTAAGAACTATCCTGGTAGTTGGCGGAAGGGCCCGGAGCCTGTTTTCCGACCTGGGCCTCACGCCCACCGCCCCTGGCGCCTTCCTTGGGACCAAGGTCGAGCAAACCTCCCCATTCGTGAGGCTAAGGGGCAAGGAGATACCCGTCGCAGGCAGGCTCAGGGGTGGCGCCGTGTGGTTTGACCCATCTTCCGCCGGCATAGACCTCGACGGCTGCCAGGTGCTGCAGGTGACTCCGGCAGAGTTCTCTGGGCTTGGCACGATCGCCCAGGAGGAGCTCGTGCTACGTGCGGTGTTCTTTGACGTGTCGGACGACTTCATCGAGGAGTACATCGCCGAGGCGGCAAAGGGCGAGCTCTACCTTGTGCCACAACACATAGCCGTCGTGCAGCCCCGGGGGTTCGCGGCACTGATGGTACGGGCGAGCCTCTACCTTATCTCGACGGTTGCCTTCTTCGCCCTTGCACTCTTCTCGTTCTGCGCCTCCACGAACGAGATCCTAAGGCAAGAGAGGAGGGCCTTCGCCATCAGGCGCATGTGCGGGGCCACAAGAGCTGCGCTTGCCGTCAGGCTGGCATCGTTTCTCGCGGTGGGCGTGCTGGCGCTTCCCGTGCCCTCGTGCCTCGCGCTGACGCTCCTTGGACCGCCGGTGGGCACCGCGGCGCTCCTCAGCATCCTGTTGGTCTATGTTGCGCTCCTCTGCGCCTTCATGCGCAGGGTGTTCCCAGGAAGGGAGTGATCAAGGTGAGTTGTCTTCTCAGGCTGGAGGGCGTCACGAAGTCCTTCCGAGCCAAGCCCGACCCCGTCGAGGCCCTTCGCGGGGTCACGCTTGAGATCAAGGCGGCAGAGATGGTAGCGCTCATGGGGCCGTCGGGCTCCGGGAAGTCCACGGCCCTCTCCCTCGCGGGACTCATGCTGCGCCCAACGGGCGGGACCGTCTTTCTTTCGGGCGAGGCCGCACCGGATGACGAGAGGGGTCGGGCAAGGCTGCGCAACTCCTTCGTGGGGACCGTCCACCAGAGCTACGCTGTGATAGGCGACATCAGCGGCATCGCCAACGTCGAGATTCCCCTGGAGTACGCCTCGCCGCGACTGCCGAGGGGACGAAGGCGCGAGCTTGCCCGAGAGGCGCTCGGCAAGGTGAGGCTGGGCGAGGACGTCTACTCCAGAAGGGCCTCGAGCATGTCCGGAGGCCAGCAGCAGCGCGTCGCCATCGCGCGGGCGCTCGTCGTCAGCCCAAGACTGATCCTTGCCGACGAACCCACGGCCGCCCTCGACGGGAAGCTGATAGGCATCATCATGGGCCTGCTGAGGGACGCCTGCAAAGCTGGGGCCGGAGCCCTCATCGCAACACACGACGAGCGCGTGGCGTCATGCTGCGACCGAAGCCTCACGCTCGTAGACGGCGCCATCGTCTGAGGGCGAGAGTCCCAGTCTTGTCAGACCCCGAACCCCGCCAGCCCCGTCAGACCCCGAGGAACCCCCCTCAGATTGAGGGGTACCGAGTTTTGGCTGCCAACTGGGCAAACGCCCACGGGATAGTGCCCGGCAGATTCCGGGGCACGCAGCGCCGTCTCCCAGCGGCGCCCAATGTCACAAGCGATTGTCGCCTGCCACGCGCCCCTCAGGCGCCGACAATGGTAAGCTCGCTCGCAAAGCCGTTGAGCTCGATGACGTGACATGCGTTCTCGTCCTCCTCGACGCCCTCGAGAACGATCCTGTTGCGGATGCCTCGCGTGCGCGTGGCAAACTCGGCTCCCTTTGGGACTACGATCCTAGATGCTGCCCCATGCTGGTTGAGGTCGAGTTTGTCGGGCAGTGAGGCGCAGCTGACGTCCACGTCTCCGTTAGCGTCCAGCTCCACGTGGCCGACAAGCCCATCGATGACGACGGTGCTCACCCTACCGCCAAACTCCACGTGTGGGCAGTCAAGACCCCGAAGGACGAGCTCAGTCGTGTTGCCCGTAAACTCAACGCCACGATCGGTCTGTGGCAGGCGCACGATGACGTCGAGGCCCTCCCGGCACTCCGCATCCGTCACGCCCTCCAGGCGAGTCACGTCCACATCGAAGTTGCGACCCTGGTCCAGATACACCCTCAACTTGTCCATAAGGCCAATGGTGTCGCTGCCCAGAAGCACGCAGACGCGACCGTCAGGGCTCGGCTCCGCCACGATGCGGCGCGACCCGCAGACGTTGATGTCAAAGCCCCTCGCGTCCTTCACATCGCACTGCGTAAGGCTCGTGAAAAGGTAGCCTTTCTCGCCCGCCCTGGCAAGCGGCGTGTTTTCGAGTAGCTCGTCGACCGAGACCTCGAAGAGGTGCGCAAGCGCCGTCAGATTGCTGATATCAGGCAGACCAGCGTTCGTCTCCCACTTCGTGACGGCTTGCCGAGAGACGCCAATCCTCTCGGCAAGCGCGTCCTGGGAAAGCCCAGCCCTCTTACGAAGTTCTCTGATTCTGTCGGAAAGCATGTCGCTCCTTGCCGCATCGGTGGTTGTTGGGCCCGCCTGCGGGTCCGTCTGAAACGTGTGCTCGACTGCGTCCATTCCTTGTCCTCTCGTTGGTTGTGACCGAACGAGCACAAGGTATCGGCTGGGGACGGGGCTGGCCAGCAACAAGGGCTTGCACGGGACATATTGACTGCTACGCTTCGTGGCATATGGTCCTGAGCTGGCAAGACACTGCGCCCTCGCACCCTGCGGGCTTTGGGGTGCGAGGGCATCCGACCCGCGCGGCGCCACATGGCGAGCAAGCCGGCGCAAGCGAGACAGACGTTCCGCCAAGATGGACGGGGCAAGCGGCAGCAGACGGGACGCCTACAACGACTACTCGCCGTGCGCGCTGATGAGCTCGGAGATCCTCCTCGAGAGTTCGTCTAGGTTCATGCCAGAGCGCTCCGCCATCATGCGAACGGTGGCCTTGGGAATCATCACCCGCGCGAGCGGGGTGTGGAGCAGCGCAAACTTCTCGTTCACCTGCGGCAACGCGTCTTTGAGCCAGGGATGAGCCGCAAGGAGATCGCGCAGGCGCGTGTCACCATTGATCGGGCTCGTCGCCTGGGCGGATGGGACGGGTGCCTCATCTTCTTCAGGTAACGACTCCTTGGCGGAAGACGACCCCTCAGCGGGCGCCGCAGCCTGCTTGTCCGGACGGGCGGCAGATCCCTCCGCTTTCGAGTCCTGCGCCTGCTCACCATCGCCGCCCGCAGGCTCACCACCGTGCTCCTTCGCGCTCCACGTGAGTAGCGTCTGGGAGCCCTCAAGGCTGCGGATGTGGGTGCAGTCCTGCATCATCTCGAGGATGCCCCTAAAGGTGCCGTCCTCGTCGCGCACTGCCAGGTAGGTGATGTAGATGAACAGGTTTGGCTTGTTGATCCAGAACTCGGCGGATTCCTGCTCGCCGCTACGGAACTTGTCGATGATCTCGCGCACGATGTGGGCAGACTTGCGCGGGTGGCAGTTCATGATGTCGCGGCCGATCACATTCTTGCTTCTGGGGAAGACGCGATGCTTGGTGTCACTGTAGAAGCACACAAGCTCGTTCTCGTCCACATAGGAGAGATCGACCGGCAGATGCTTGTAGATGAGGTTGATCTGCTCCAGCGTGAGCGAGCCTTCGGCAACATGAAGCTTGGAGGAGGCGCTCACACCGCCCAGACCATGCTTGCCGAGCAGCTCCAGAAGGTCCTGCGAGAGATCGGACGTGGTGCCCTCCCCCTTGGCGCCATCGTCTTTCGCGGGCTTCTCTCCCGCATCAATCCACGCGAAGCCTATCTCGTGGTCGCCTGCAGCCATGTCTCGAAACTCGTCAGGTGTAAGCAGGATGAGCGAGGTGGGGTACAGGACGTTCTGCTCCTTCGAGATGAGGTCGCGAATGTCGGCGACGAGCGTCGGCTGCATGTCGATGAACCTCTCCTCGTCCGTATCGAGGAGCTTACGAGCCGTGCCGATCTCCTCCCAGATAAAGTCATCCAGGGTCCACATCGTCGTGGTGGGCCGGTCGAAGCCCTTCTTCTCGAGCATGGAATAGAGCTGGTTCTGTTTTCTGGACAGGTGTTTCTTATACTCTTTCAGCCTATCGTATATGCTGAGCCACTGGTTCTTGATGAGGGGATACTGGACAAGATCCTCGATGGACAGGCAGATCTTCTCCAGCTCGTCGTTCTCTGCGTAGTAGCGCGCGATGGGGTGGTCGTCCGGAAGCTCTGGGCGCGAGCGATCGATGAGGCCATCGAAGAGGGCGAGCATGCTTTGGATGTCCTCCTTCTGGCACTGCCCCTCCTCGAACTCCTCGAGCTCCTGCTCCGCCAGGGCGACCTCGTACGGCTTGATGGAGTCCACCCGCTCGCGCAGGCGCCTTCGGCCTTCCTCGAGGGTGATCGAGCCGCTATTGTAGGCATCCTTCACCTCGAGGATGAACTTGAGCTTATCCATGTCATGCTCGGGAACGTGATCCATCATGCTCTCGGTCTTGCGCTTCATCTGCGACTCCTTCTCTTGAGGCAGACCTGCCCCTCGGGACATGTTGCCACATCAACAATTGTCGAGGCCTACTGTAACAGAGATGCTGCACCCCCATCAGAGGGCGCAGTTAATCCCTACTAATTATATAGCAATTACGCGCTAAAGATCTCCCCAAAAAAGTCGATAAGCCCATAAGATTCTGCACCCCAAGGCCTCATGCCGCCTACCTGCCATACTCCTCCTCGACACGTAGTTACGCGTCGGACTCAGGATGACGCTCTTCTCACTGCCGAGAAAGACCTAAAGAACCGGGCTCTATGTATCAGAACCAATCTTTTTGGGATTGCACATAGATTCGCTGGAACTCTTCATCGCTTTTCGTGAGATACATAACGCCCTCAATGATGCTCACGAGAAACATGGCGAGAGGCACCACAATGGTCCACCAAAGAAAGAAGGTCAGCAAAAACATGATGATACCCGCACTTATGTATCCTAAATAAAACTTGTGAAAACCGAGTATCCCGCAGAATATCGCTAGCAATCCTGCCGCCACTCTGCTCTTGCGAGATACTGGCCGAGTGGAGTATGGGGGCTGCGTGAACACCTGTACCTGCGTATATGATGTTGGTTGCTGCGGGTATGCCTGCGTAGTCGATGCTCCGGGCTGATCATATGTCTGTCCCTGCGGCTGGGCGTAGGTGGCGTAGGGTCCCTGCCGCGCGTCCTGCCCCTGCGGCTGGGCGTAGGTGGCGTAGGGTCCCTGCCGCGCGTCCTGCCCCTGCGGCTGGGCGTAGGTGGCGTAGGGTCCCTGCCGCGCGTCCTGCCCCTGCGGCTGGGCGTAGGTGGCGTAGGGTCCCTGCCGCGCGTCCTGCCCCTGCG
>ERZ773043.2130-NODE-2130-length-10569-cov-24.238444_pt1 | contig 10569 bp, 11 predicted proteins | sample MGYA00580636_ERZ773043 | MGnify/ENA primary metagenome ERZ773043 (study PRJEB29015, sample SAMEA2737992) | human oral metagenome | biome: human oral; feature: human-associated habitat; material: dental | place: China | collected 2065 ... | reverse complement strand
ACCAAGCGCGAACCATTCGTATACCGGTGCACATGGTCGAGACGATTAATAAATTGTTGCGAACGCAGCGGCGGATGACCCAGGAGCTTAACCGCGAGCCGACAATTGACGAGCTAGCCAAAGAGCTAGAGATGGAACCGGAAAAAGTCGAATATGTCATGAAAATCAAGCAGGACATTTCGAGCTTGGACGCTGGCGTCGGCCGCGATGGCGATGACGAAGGCGAGTCGGTGCTGGGCGATTTCATCGAGGATGAAGGTACAATTAGTCCAGAGGAATCAGCCTCGAATCAGCTGTTAAAGGAACAAGTTAAAGATTTGCTAGGTACGCTGAGCGATCGCGAACAAAAGATTGTCCGGATGCGCTTTGGATTAGATAGCGGCAAGAGCCATACGCTTGAAGAGGTTGGCCAGGAATTTGCAGTGACGCGCGAGCGAATTCGCCAGATTGAAGCTAAAGCGCTAGCGAAGCTACGCAAGCATAAAGACGCCAAAAAACTTTATACTTATCTGCAATAGTTTTGGTTTTAGGTGCTATACGTTAACGAAACCAGTTGTACTGAGTAGCGAATTAATCTTGGCGTATAGCGCAGTGATATCGCTGTCGTTAATTAAATAATAATCAGCAATAGCTATTGGTCCGCCTTTTTCGATATCTTCAATCTCTGACCAATCGCGCTGGTTGGCTTGTTCGGCGGTAAATGGCCGCTCGGGACGAGTTGCGAGACGGCGGTGGCGCAAATGTTTTGGCGCGACAATGGCAGCAACGATGAGCTCGCCAGGAAACTCGTGTTTGAGGAACTTGTACTCTGTCCAAGAATAGAGCCCGTCGAACAATAAACGATGCTGGCCAGCATCAATTAAGCGGTGCAATTGCTCGGCGGCGCGGCGGACGATAACGTCTTTACCGTCGCGTTCGCGCCACTGTTTGCGAAATTCGGCTTGCGATTCGGGCGTGATTTCAACGCCTCGGGCGCGCATTTCGTCGTACAAAATGCCGCCGCCGTAGATTTTGGGAAAACCTTTGGCGGCTACAAAATTGGTTGCTTCGGTTTTACCGGCGCCAGGCAGCCCGACGAATGCCAAAATCTTGGCTGGTTTTTCTTGTGATGTCATAACCTTAGTATACATGATTATGGCTATATTCGCTTGTAAGTAACGGCCCTTAGATAGCGTATAATATAAATATGGCCAAACGCTTGGTGATTATCGACGGTAAAAGCGTATTCTATCGCGGTTATTATGCTATGCCTGGGTTGTCGACCGCAGACGGGACACCGACAGGCGGCGTGTATGGTTTTGCAGCGCTGAGCTTAGAATTAATTAAGCAGCTTGAGCCTGATTATGTTTGCGTAGCGTGGGATAAGCGAGGAACGAATATTCGCCACCGCCTGGCAATTTACTCTGAGTATAAGGCCGGCCGCAAACCAGCGCCGCCAGATTTTTATGCGCAGATTCCGATTTTGCACGAGCTGCTGGCAGCTTTTGGCTGGCCGCTGTATGAATTTGACGATTATGAGGCCGACGATATCATGGCAACGCTAGATAAGCAGGCTGAGCAGCACGGCGGCATCGAAACTTATTTGATTACTAGCGACTTGGACGCGCTGCAAATTCTCGACCAAAATACATATCTTTATGCGCTCAAAAAAGGCCTGACTAACATTGATAAATTTGACATTCCAGCGTTTGAAAAGCGCTACGGTATTCGGATTGGCCAATTTCTCGACTTGAAAAGCTTGAAAGGCGATTCGTCGGATAATATCCCTGGGGTGCCGGGGGTCGGCGAAAAGACAGCCGTCAAATTACTACAACAATTTGAAACGCTAGACGGTGTTTATGAGAATCTATGGCAGATCAAAGACAGCTTGCGCCGCAAATTAGAAGCTGGCAAAAAATCTGCTTATATGAGTAGGGAGTTGGCGCGGCTATTCACCGATGCTCCAGTGAAACTCGATTTGGCAGCAATGGACGTACGCGACTTAGACACGGCGAAATTGCGAGAGCTGCTCGAGAAGCTAGAATTTCGCTCATTGTTGCGAAAATTACCACAACACATGCGCGACAGTTCTTCGGAAGTGACTCCAAATAATATTCTTGCGCCAGCTGTTGAAATATCGGGCGATAAAGTCACCCCGATGTTAGTAATGGCGCCAGAATTACTGGTAATTTGGGATGGTGATATGGTTTGGCTGAGCCATGAAAGAGGCAAGGTCGCTCGCTTGCCGCTGTCTAAAGTAAGCGCTATTTTAGCAGAAGCTTTGATAGTTGGCCACGATACCAAGGAGTTTTTCAAAGCACTTCTCGGTGCTGGCTGCCAGCAACTGCCGATTGTTAAACACGATACCGCGCAGGGCTCATTTTTGTTAAATCCTTTGCGCAAATCGCGCGCACTGGCGGATTTGGCGGGCGTAGAATCTTTGGATGACCCAAGATCGGCGATGGCAGCACTGTGGGCAGTTTATGAACAACAAAAGTCAGCGTTTGTCGAGCTGCCCGACCTCCAGCAGGTGGCGCAGACGATGGATTTTCCACTGATTAATGTTTTAGCGCAAATGGAATTTCGAGGCATCAAAATCGATGCCAGCAAACTTGAAAAAATGAATAAATCATTAGCGCAAGAGATTGCAGCGGTTCAGCAAAATATTTATGATATGGTCGGTTACGAATTTAATGTTGCTAGCCCGGCGCAGTTGGCTAGCGCGCTATTTGATAAGCTGCTCTTGCCGACAGCCGGTATCAAAAAAGGCAAAACTGGTTATTCAACCAACCAAAAGGAACTCGATAAGTTGCGCGGGCAACATCCAATTATTGAGTTGGTCGAGCGTTTTCGCGAACTATCGAAATTACAGAATACCTATGTGGCAGCCTTACCAGAGCAAACGGACGCTAACGGCTATATTCACACGACGTTTAATCAAGATACGACAGCGACTGGGCGGCTGTCGAGCACTAACCCGAATTTGCAGAATATTCCGATTCGTACTGAGTTGGGGCGGCAGATTCGCGATGCCTTTGTACCAGCTCCTGGCAATGTCTTCGTAAATGCTGATTATTCGCAATTTGAGCTGCGCCTGGCGGCGGTGATGGCTGGCGAAAAACAGATGATTGAAGATTTTAATACCGACGTTGATATTCACGCCAAGACGGCAGCTGAAGTTTATAACGTGCCGATTAATGAAGTGACGCCAACGCAGCGCCGCCGCGCTAAAGTGGTGAATTTCGGTGTATTATACGGCATGAGCCAGCATGGTTTGGCGGCTGCTGCTAATATGAGTTACGGCGAGGCGCAGCATTTCATCGACGAGTATTATCGTATCCGTCCGCACATCAAAGAATTTATGGAACGAACGATTCGCCAAGCGCACGATGACGGCTTTGTGCAAACGCTGTTTGGCCGTCGCCGGCCGACGCCCGATGTCAGATCGAATAATTTTGCTGTTCGTTCAGCTGCCGAGCGCGCAGCAGCTAATATGCCGATACAAGGTACCGAGGCGGATTTGATGAAGTTGGCGATGCTGGCGGTAGAGAAACGACTGATACCAGCGGTAGATGCAGATTTGCTACCTTCAGAGACCGGCAAATTCGAAAAGAACAAATTCGCCTTGCCGGAAAGGCAAGTCTCTTCAGGCAGCAAATCTACACCTACAGACAAAAATACCCTGCTCGGCTACCAAATCTTGCAGATTCATGACAGTATTATGGTTGAATGTCCGCGCCAAAACGCTGAAATAGTCAGCAAAATGCTGGTAGAGACTATGGAAAATATCTATCCGCAGCTCGGTATTAAGCTCAAAGTCGACGTCAAAATCGGTAATAACTGGGGCGAAGTGTAAAAAACTTAAAATTTGTTGAAAATTAGCAAAAACCCGGACAAATATGGACAAATAACGGCAACTGTGGTATAATCTAATTACAGTTAGCTTAAGCAAAAAGGCGGATGTTGTGGAACGGAAAATGTTACCAGAAAATAGCAACCCTAAACCTGAAGAGGCTAGGCTTTTGTCTAGGCAAGAGCGTATAGCGCAGCTAGAAGAGCAGTTAGGACAAAAGGAGTCTCGTCTCAGCAGGCAAGTGGCTGCCGCGGACAAGCTTTATGAAAATCTTGGCGAAGAAAGTGGTTGTGACTTTCGTGTTGGTAGGTTTGTAGACGCAGACGGTACTGTTTGGCAAATCTACAATAATTATAAAAATAAAGGAAACCCTTATGGTTGGCTGGTACTTTGCTGCGACCCCAATGCCGAAAACGACAGCAATACTCCAGAGGCGAGGGTACAAGAAATCACTGAAAACGGCTGTACGGAAGAACAGTATATGCCGTTTGTTATGCCGGAAGGCGTTAAAGCTATCGATACGCTTCATTTTGCTCGTAGACGCAGTATTAATGTTTTTTGGAAAGATGGCGGCGAGTTGGTAGTAGCAGATAGTCTTGGCAGAGAGCTTTTACCACTTGACGAATTAATCGCTAAAAAGAACGATACAGATAATAAACAACCTGAAGAAATAACAGCTGATAATAAAGAGGACGATACAGATAAACGTTTTAAAGAAATCGTCGAGTCTCTCACAGACGTAGAAGAAGGTTTAGGTGCTACGGCTGTTTCTACCATGGTACGCGTCGCTGCGTGATAAGTGTGTTAAAATACAAACATGTACAGAGGATCCCGACCGAAAATTTTACCGATAATCATTACTATTATCACTGTGGTGGTTGTTATTGCTATTTTGGTAACACTTGTGCGATCATTGCTGAATCCGGACAAAAAGACCGAGCAGCCGCAAACTCCCGAACAGTCGCTAGAGAGCAAAATCAAAAATCAAGATCCAATTCGCAGTGTGCGCTGGACAGTGCGCGGTCCGATTGTTGCCGATGAAGAGTTCAAGAGCTACCAGATTACAGTTAGTCCAACATCGCGTAAATACGTCATTTATTCGGGTTATCTGGATAGAGTTTTGGACAAGAAGGAATATGCTAATAATAGCAATGCTTATGAACAATTTACTTATGCGCTAGTCAAGGTCAACATTCAGGCCTCTGATAACAAATCAAACGATGATATTCGCGGCGTATGCGCTACTAAAGGGCTGGCTTACGTATTCGAGACGCGCGATGGCGACAATACCGATACCAATTTGTGGACTTCAACTTGCAAGGACTCGCCTGGTACGCTTAACGCTGATACTCTGAAGCTCCAGGCTCTTTTTGTCAATCAGATTCCAGATTTCAAACCGTCATTTAATAATATTTTCTAATCATGGCAATAAAAGCAGTTATTTTCGATTGTTTTGGTGTACTGTACGGAGGCAGTATTGATACGTTAATAAGAATGGCCGAGCCAGAGGGCAAGGTAATGCTGCGCGACCTCAGTAAACAGCACGATTACGGTTTCATTAGCGGCAGCGAGTATGAATCGGGAATTGCTGAGTTGTTTGGCTGGACACAGCAGCAGACGCATGATTTCTTGATGCGCAAGCGGATTCGCAACGAGGAATTGATAAACTATATCGTGAATTTACGCCAGCAGTACGCTAATTTGAAGATGGCGATGTTGAGTAATGTTGGTGGCGGTACGCTGGAATATCTATTTGCGCCAGGCGAATTAGAAAAAATGTTTGATGTGCGCGTGTTGTCGTACGAGGAAAGCTTGGCCAAACCAAACCCAGAAATTTTCACGCTGACAGCTGACCGTTTAGGGGTTGCGGCTAGCGAATGTGTGATGATTGATGATCGTGTCGAAAATTGCGAAGGCGCCGAGGTGGCGGGAATGATGGCGTTGCAGTACACCGATAATGAGCTGCTTATTAAGCGTTTGAACGCTCTGTTGGAGGCATAAATGCCAGAACTTCCTGAAGTCGAGACGGTTCGCCGCGGATTGGCGGAGCTACTGCCAGGTCGAGTGGTGGCACGAACAGTGGTGTTTGATTCGCCAAAAAGCTTCCCGAATGCGCCGGCTGATGTTGAACAATTTTTATATGGTGCGCGCGTGACGGCGGTGCGGCGGCGGGCAAAGGTGCTGATGATTGATTTGGATACTCGCTACTCGCTGGTGGTGCATTTGAAGATGACGGGGCAGTTGGTGTTTCGTCAAAACTCTCGTCATAGCGCTCGGGTATCCCCAAAAAAATCTCGGGACCCACGTAAAGTTACCCAAGATTTTTCTGTGGATACCGCTCGCGAGATCGACGACTTTGCTGGCGGCCATCCGAACGATAGTTTGATTGGCGAGCTACCGGATCGGTCGACGCGGGTGCAGATTGATTTTGTGGACGGGTCGCGGTTGTTTTTTAATGATCAGCGCAAATTTGGCTGGGTGAAGTTGCTGCCGACTGATGAAGTGAAAAACCTGCCGTTTATGCAAAAAGTCGGTCCAGAACCGCTTGATCCCAATACACACGCCGAGGATTTCATCCAGCGGATTCGTCGCCGCCAAAATTCGATGATCAAGCCGGCTTTTCTTGACCAGGCAGTGATCGCTGGGGTTGGTAATATTTATGCTGACGAGGCGTTGTGGGCGGCACGTATTCATCCGCAAACGCGGGTAAAAAACGTTAGCGATCAGCAGCTGAACACATTATTTAATGAGTTGCGGCAAATCTTGCAATTGAGTATCGATCAGGGCGGCTCGACTGATAGGAATTACGTTGATGCCGAGGGCCGGAAAGGGAATTATTTGGCTTTTGCTCATGTGTTTCGCCGCGAAGGTCAAGCTTGCCATCGCCATCCCGACCAAGAAATTATCAAGCTAAAAGTCGGCGGTCGCGGTACGCATATTTGCCCGGTCTGCCAAAAACCGCCGAGGTTTGACAAATAGTGATTTGTAGTGTATATTACTGGATATGACAGGAGTAGAACAACCACCACATAATAATCCTGATTCGCTTGGTGATGATTTAGATCAGGAATGGGCAGCGCTATCAACAAATCAAGAACACTGCGATCTATTAACAAATGAGACAATGGCAAGACTTGACGACCTGCTTCAAAAATACGAAATAAGTACTATACTGAGACTATATGATACTTCGGAAGATCAATCTCGTAAAAGGGAAGAAGTTTACCAGTGGTGTAGACAGCTTGCATATAATAGTGAACTTCCAGATGAGGAGCAAGATAAGTTACATAAGGCGTTGTTGTGGACATATACCGATCAGATGAATAGCGAGGTAACGGTGCTGACGTTGGCGTTTGCGGAAATTGGGCTTCAAACAGGTAATTCGAAAAACCCTAATTCTTCTACGATGGACTCCTTAAAGAAAAAAGATATGATCACAACATGCTTAAGATTACTTGGGGAAGAACCTGATTCATCCTGGTTTAGTTTCTTAAATGAAGCATTCGGTGGTGAAGATATCTTTCCAGAGCAGGTAGAGCAGGCTATAGAAGATAGGATTGCTATTGAGAAAGTGAAAGGCGTCTGTGCTGAATCGCAAGAACTCCTTGATTTAGTGTTTATGGAGACTGGAGGGATGGTTTCTGGTATTGATGCAATAGCTACCGCTAAGGTTGTGATGTCTCTTGCTTGTATTAGTAATGGTAGTGATGGGGAATATGAATATAGGGTTGCTGAATCAGCAAAGATCTTAGGCTTATCTAAAGATCAAATAAAGAATTTAGTAACAGAATATATAGGTATGAGAAATGGATAAACATATTGATCAAGGAATTACTGGAGGTAAAGAAGTCAGCGATTTACCAGGCGGAAGCGTCGTTAATCCGTGGGCTGACATGGTTGCTCAGCCTAACAAAAGTGGCGGCGAGCAGGGTTCGGGCGATGATATCGATAATATTATTTCTAATCTTCAGCAGCAAGCGGAAAAGCGTGGAGCATGCATCAAACCGGAACTTCGGGTTCATCTTCAAGTAGCAAAGCGCGAGATAATAGACCGTATTGGCTGGCAAGACGATCCAAATCAGCTTATTCTTTATCCAGGCAGCAGTTCCGATAGGACGATGGCTGATGTGTTTGGCGAACAGGTTGTCCACATTGATCCGGACGGCAACGCTTTGGCGTGGCTACAAGATAAGGGACTTCGTACAGAGCAAACAACAATTGAGGACTATATTGCTCATATGCCTGACGGAGAGAAAATTAACATAATACTTTCGTACAATGCAGGTCTGGTGCCTGATTCGGCGTTGGAGCTGCTGAGTTGTGAGTATGATGCAGATGACATGCAAAATATCTATATGGATATCGGGTTGGTTCTGCTGCGGAGATGTTGGAGGGGCTGTCTGAAGGCATTGAAAGAAACACAAAACTCACACCTTTCATTATGGGAGGGGTGCGAGAAGTATTTGATCCAAAGAAATCTCTTACAGAAAATACGCGTGCAGTCGAGGAGGTGTTAACGGCGCAATTTATGAGGGATGGTTTGAGCGAAGATGAGTCTGATGGTAAGTGGTATCCGATGAGGGGTGGACAGTCTCGTATTCCTGAAAGGCTGGATATGGCTGTGTTTGCTAATTATCTTGCCTCTTTGTCGGAGGATGAAAAGTGTGCTGACGGGATGAGAGCGATTATTAACAACGGTATGACAGAAGAAGAGAAGGACGGCTTTATGTCGCTCCGTCCAGAGTTTAGAACATTTACAGACGAAAATGGTCGAGAACAGATTGAATATAGGATTGTCGGTGATGATACAGTGAGCGAAATGATGGAGGATCGTACTACACATGATAAAGTAGCTGAAAAACCATCCGACACTCCGAATCCTCAGCCTGAAAGCAATCAGCAAGCAGCTAATCACGAGGCGGAGGGTTCGCGGGAATCGTCGTTGCCTCTTCGTGATGGTGAGCTGAGAAGGCTGTTTAGAGGTATTAGCGATGCTCTAGATAGCGATAAAACTGCAAATCGGCATCAGGAGCTAGGGTGGTCAAAAAAGTTCCCATGCCGCGAGGAGTTTGGGGATGCGGGCGGATGCTGGATGGTCTGATTGTTACTATGCAATTTGGAGATGAAAAATCAACCGAACCGCTGTTACAAGAGACGTTTGATCCAGACCTATCTCCCGAAGACAATTTGCAAAGGGCGGTAGATTATCGGACGGAAGAGTTGAAAAGACATTTGGATGGCAGAAATTCCGACGGCAGGCGATATCCGGTGTCTGCGGTAAATTATCCTGGTCTGGTGACAGTGCTCTTTGCTCAAAAGCTTTATGAAACTTGTATTGGAAATCCTGACGGAGCAAGGAACATGATTAAGAATGTCGTGGATAACCCTAACGAGGATGGCGACCGTATGATAGATACTTTATCGGCGAAGCGTCCGGTGTATTCAATAGACGCAGAAGGCAATGTGAAGTGGGAGTTTTTTTGATTCAGATAAGGTGAATAAGGTGATGGCAGACCGTGAAGCCAGAAAGAAAAAGAGCAAAGCCGAAAAACCATCCAGCACTAGTGTTCCAAATTCCGAACCCGAAAGCAGCCAGCTGGTAGAGACAGCTAATCACGAGGCGGAGGGTTCGCAGGAGTCGTTATCTCATAAAGAGCAGGTTAAATTAATTGGGAGAATATTTCATGATGTGGTTTCTGATCGCGTCGACAGAAAGCACGATCCGCACAGACTTGCTGTTACTAGGGCGCTGTTCACATTGAGTTCTGCGGTTCAGGATGGACAAGGTGTTGGTTTTTTGAAAGATGTCTATAATCCAGAGAGATCTATAAAGGACAATGTGTCCGAGGCTGTACAGAAATTAACTGCTAAGTTCGTAGAAGATCACATCGGCGATCGGACTGATGGCAGGCGGTATGCTTTGGATGCTGCTAGCGCTGATGATTTTGGGTTGCATGAGGCAGCTGTCACCGAAATATTAAGCGCTTATTTTTGTGACCCAAAAAAGGCAGCTGAAGCTAGGAGAATAATTGCCGAAGGTTTTTCAGACGATCAGAAAGACGAGATAATGCTAAAAGGCAAACATCTAGGATTTATGTACAGGCATGGAAAAGTCCGCTGGAGCCTAATAGGGGAAGAAGAACTTCGGGAAGGAGCTAAGCCTATTTCTCTTAAAGAGAGGCTTGATTTTGTCGAATGGCTTCAGGAGGATTTGCAAGGTCAAAATAGTGTAAGGGATGAGAATCCTGATGTCGGAAAAAGAAAAGAAGAACTTGCTACTGCGTTTAAATATTTACAGGAAGAAATTTCCGCAGCGATGGAGCCAGGCTATTTACCAGATGAAGAAAGGGAGTTTCTTGAAAAACAGTTTTCTGAGAGGCCTGGATGGCGGCCAGAGATTACTCCCGAATTATATCTCTCGCGTGTACTAGCCCTAAAAGCTCTCGGGGCTGAACAAAGTCTAAAATCTGGATGGACTGATCAACCAGACAATTATAGAATGAAAGAACTTGCACATAGTATTTATCGTGAATTTGGAGATGAGGAAGCGGCAGGGCGTTCAGATAAAATTGAGTGGGCTTATATCAAAATATTAGACTTAGAAGAATTGCTAAAAATGGCGACGTGCAAGAGTTGCTTAAGCTGGTTGACAATAAACGGTCCTAATCATCAAAAACCAGACAAAACCCGTCTCCTATCACGAGGCGGGTTTTATTAATATGCGGTATAATTACTGA
>ERZ773043.2122-NODE-2122-length-10580-cov-36.747838_pt1 | contig 10580 bp, 10 predicted proteins | sample MGYA00580636_ERZ773043 | MGnify/ENA primary metagenome ERZ773043 (study PRJEB29015, sample SAMEA2737992) | human oral metagenome | biome: human oral; feature: human-associated habitat; material: dental | place: China | collected 2065 ... | reverse complement strand
CCAACTCCTTAAGAAAATGACGCCCAAACAACAAAGAACCCATAACAACTCCTAAATAGTGGATCTGGTGCGGTGGATGACAGAGACGAATAGATGAGGTTGACGGTCACATGGTGAACATAGTGATCGCTTCTTGAAGAATGCGGTGATCTCTGAGGCACATGACCCTTCAGCCGCCGCCGAAGAGAATGCTCTCGTTGCGCTCGGGCGCCTCCCGGGTGAGCTTCGAGTGGAAGTCGTTGCTGAACAAAGATCGATCTTCGCCCTGATGTGCAAGTCGAAGAGCGTCGGCGCCAGCGCGGCGCAGGGCGGCCTGCTGGAGTTCCTCGATCGTGAAATCGATGGACATTGCCATGGCTCCCTTTCTGGCACAGCTCTGTGCCGTGAAATATGGAGGACAAGAGCGGTGCTGCGGATCACATCGCGCCTGACTGGTACGAGCGTACTACTTGAAGACAGTGCGGGGAAGCGGCTCTTGCGAACCCGGACAGCTTTGTTGTGATCCTCAGCCCCTGCGTGCAGTGAGGTGGTGAGGCGATCTTTGCTTTCTATTGGAATAATGCTGTTCCGGTGTGGTCGCATGAGGGCGGTGGGTAGTGGGATTATGTTCTATGGTTGTGCGATCTGACGACGCTGGCCCTGCTGGAGATGGTTGAGGTGGTACTGAGCGCTGGTGAGATCGAGCGGCTGTCGGTCGGGCCCCTCAACTAGATCTCCTAGGTCCTGCCGTATACCCGCAATGCACATCACGCGTTCGACATGGACGCCTGGAAGCTTGTTCATGGGCTCTCTTGTGTTTCTGCAAGTTATGTCTGTTGTGCGAGGGGCGGTCTTCAAGAGTCGTAGGGCGGGATACGCGGTTGGGCGCCCCCGGGGGTGCCTCGCAGTGAAGGCTGGAATTGGTGAGGGTTCTGGCCGTCAGCGGGGGCTGCTGCCTTCAAGGCCGGCTTCGTCCCTGATGATGAGGCCCTGACCCTCGTGATCGGTCTCGAACCCGCGTTGGCGGTGCAAGCCCTCGTCCATGACGATGCTCATGCGCCTTCGAGTGCCCTGCCGCGCCCCGGCCCCCCGGACGGCCCTGCTCTGGTGTCGGCACGGCTCAGTGAGGGCGCCAGGTGTCCAAAACGGAGGAGATCAGCTCGGGCACCATGCAGCGCGACACCGAAAGCACACCGGAAACACAACGAAAACTCCGGGTCATCGCACGGTTTCTTGAAGATACCCCAGGCCACCGAGACTTTAATCCCCTCCGTTTTGGACACATCCGGCCCGACAACCCCATCAACCGATCCCACCAGCACGCCGCCCCACCGAAACAACCGACACCTCACACGTAGAGGCCCACGAATAAGCCTCCTGATGTACGCCTGCTGATGCGGGCGGTAGGGAGGCGGCAATCCGATTGCACCAATGCGCTTTTGACGCGCCGCCGGTCCCAGCTCCGTGTATTTGTGTATTTATCTTGGATGACCGGTCGCCGAGTGCGGTACCGGCGGCCCTCGATCGTGTACATGCTTGTCGCCCTTGACGGACCTCGCTTTCCTCACCGGAACTCGCATCGAGAGAAGCTGAGCGAAGCCGAGAGAAGTATTCCGCAGCCGCGAGGGCTGCGGCCGCGCCCGTAGTCTGCCCGTAGACTGATGTCATGCGCGTTCTCTTCGCCGGCACTCCCGAGGTGGCCCTGCCGACTCTTCAGGCCCTCATGAATCATCCCGAGCACGAGCTCGTCGGCGTCCTCACCCGCGCCGATGCCCGCAAGGGGCGCGGCCGCGCTCTCCATGCCTCGCCTGTGGCGGCCCTCGCTCGAGAGGCCGGTCTCGATGTGCATAAGCCCGCCACCCTTAGAGATGAAAGCGCTCGTATCTGGGTGCGGACCTTGGATGCCGATGTCGCCGTCGTCGTCGCCTATGGGCGTCTCATTCCTGCTGCGCTTCTAGATATTCCCAAGCACGGCTGGCTCAATCTCCATTTCTCGCTCCTGCCCGCATGGCGCGGTGCCGCCCCCGTTCAGCGCGCTCTTATCGCCGGCGATACCACCACGGGTGCCAGCGTTTTCCGCCTTGAGGAGGGAATGGACACCGGCCCGGTCTATGCGCGACTGACCGAGGCGATCCGTCCCACTGATACGTCGGGCGAGCTTCTGACACGTCTTGCTGAAGCCGGTGCGCCTCTGGTTCTCGACGTTCTACGCACTTTGAATCGCGGCACGGCGGCTCCCGAGCCGCAAGCTGAAGAGGGCGTTACGGTAGCGCCCATGCTCACGTCCGCCGATGGTGAGATCCGCTGGTCTGATCCCGCGCCCGCCATCGACTGCCGTGTGCGCGGGGTGACTCCCGCCCCGGGCGCCCACACCTTCTACGACGGCGCCCGTCTGCGGCTCGGACCGGTCGCAGTTGTTCCCGAGGTCGCTGACCTTCTACCGGGACAACTCAGGGTGACCAAGCATGACGTGCTCGTCGGTACTGGTGCCTGCGCTGTGCGACTGGGGCAGGTCGCTCCTGCGGGCAAGAAATGGATGGCCGCAGAGGCCTGGGCGCGCGGCGCCCGCCCACCGGTCGGGGCTGTCCTCGGCGTGCAGGGGAGGGAACCGTGACGGGGCATGCGGAGCGCCGCGGGAGCGCGCGCCACAGAGGCGATGGGCGCTCCCCCGGATCGGGTAACCGTTCCGGGGGTCATCGCGGACGACGAGGCGATGCCCACCGTCGGAATCGGCGGGGCGATGACCGCCGTCGTTTCCGAGAGCCCAAGGTCGATGATGCTCGGCTCATCAGCCTTCAGGTCCTCACAAAGGTGCGCGAGGACGACGCCTATGCCAACCTCGTGCTGCCCGGCCTTCTGGACAGGGCCGGTCTGGGTCGGCGCGATGCCGGCTTCGCCACGACTCTGACCTACGGCACCCTGCGGCTGCAGGGTCGCTATAACGCGATCATCGCCCACTGCGTGGACCGGCCGCTGCGTCAGGTCGATGACGTCGTGCTCGACATCCTGAGGCTGGGAGCCCATCAGTTGCTCGGTATGCGTGTGCCGAGTCATGCCGCAGTCTCGTCAACGGTCGATCTGGCCGCCTGTGCTGCTGGGCGGGGTGCCGCAACCTTCGTCAATGCGGTCCTGCGACGCGTATCAGAACGCGACCTCGATGGCTGGCTGGCCGTACTTCGGGCTGAGGCTCCCGATGCGACGACGGCGCTGGCCGCCATCGAGTCCCACCCGATATGGGTGGTCAAGGCCATGCGCCAGGCGCTGCTCGCCAACAACCGTTCCGAGGACGAACTGGGCCCACTGCTCCAGGCCGACAATGCTGAGCCCGAGGTCGTGCTGTGCGCCCGCCCCGGGATGGCCAGCCCCGAAGGCCTCGCGAAGGAGGCGGAGGCCGCCACTCGCCGAGAGCCGCGACCCGGGAATCTGAGTCCTTGTGCCGTCGTTCTGACCGGGGGAGACCCCGGTCGGATCCGTGCGGTGAGGGAGGCGCGCGCCGGGGTCGAGGATGAGGGCAGTCAGCTGGTCGCTCTCATGCTCGCCGATGCTCCCATCGAGGGGCGGGACGAGCGCTGGCTCGATCTGTGCGCCGGGCCGGGTGGTAAGGCCGCACTGCTCGGCGCTCGGGCGGTTCAGCGCGGTGCGCGACTGGTGGCCAATGAAGTCGCTCCGCATCGCGCTCGTCTGGTCGAGGCCTCGGTGCACGCCCTGCCCCCGGGGGCGGTTGAGGTCACCTGCAATGACGGTCGGGTCGTCGGCCGGGATGAACCGGGGCGCTATGACCGGATTCTCGTGGACGCCCCTTGCTCGGGACTCGGGTCATTGCGCCGTCGTCCCGAGGCCCGGTGGCGGCGCGAGCCCAAGGACGTCACCGAACTCGCCGCTTTGCAGCGTGAGTTGCTGGCCAGCGCGTTGGCGGCTGTACGTCCCGGAGGGGTGGTGGCGTACACGACCTGCTCGCCGCACGTGCTGGAGACCGAGTACGTTGTGCGCGACGTGATCAAGAGGCTCCAAGGGGACGGCGGACGGATTGAGATTCTTCATGCGGGTGATGTCGCCACCCGCATTGCGCCGCATCCACCCGCTGGGGCCGATCGGGAAATGCTTCAGCTGTGGCCGCACCTGGAATGCGCGGATGCCATGTTCTGCGCGCTGCTGAGACGGATCTCCTGAGTCCTGGGGCATAGCGAATGTCCTGCTAATCATGAGGAGAACAACATGACCAGTCCCGCCATCCACCCCTCCATCCTCAACGCCGATCAGGCGCACTTGGCCGAAGAGCTCGCGCGTATCGCGGGGGCGGATGGCCTGCACGTCGATGTCATGGACAATCATTTTGTGCCCAACCAGTTCGGCGGGCCGTCTCTGGTCCAGACCGTTCTGGCGCATACAGAACTTCCAGTGGACGCCCACCTCATGATCGAACAGGCCGACCGCTGGGCGCCTCAATACGCTGAAATGGGGTGCGCGATCGTAACCGCCCATGTGGAGGCGACGGCAGCTCCCTTCCGTCTTGTCAATGAGCTGCACCGGCTCGGGGCCGGGGCCGGCCTTGCGCTGCGCCCGGCCACTCCGCTGTCGACGATCACCTCTGTCCTGGGACAGATCGACCTGCTGCTGCTCATGACCGTTGAGCCCGGCTTCGGCGGCCAGTCCTTCATCGAGGCGATGCTGCCCAAGATCGCCGAGGCGCGGCATCTTGTCAGTTCGGCGGGATTGGAGCTGCGCATCCAGGTCGACGGCGGGGTCACCGCGCAGACCATCGAGCGGGCTGCTGAGGCCGGAGCCGATGTCTTCGTCGCGGGTTCCGCCGTGTACAGGGCCGACGAGGCCCTGACCGCCATCACCGAACTGCGCGCGCGGGCCACCGCGGCCACTGCACTCTCCTGCTGACCGCTGCCCAGCGCGGCGCGGGTCACGAGCGGCGGGCGTTCCGTGTCGAGCTCGGTCAGCCCCGGTCACCCGTGAGAGGATGCTGACGGAGACGGCGACGGACTCGCTGGGTTCAGAAGCGCCTCGGCCTCGTCGTCGGTGAGGTCATAGCGGTAGAACAAGGTGTAGAAATCCTTGGTCTTGGCAACCATGTCGTAGTCGAAGGTCTCTGGGTAGAGGACGCTGCCGAGCCATTGAACGCCCAATAGCCGGTTGAGCCCCGGCGGGCGTCCGATCCAGTTGTAGGGGTCGCCGGCAACCGTGTAGTAGCGGTTGTTCTTCACAGCATCCAGTGAGGCCCACGAGGAGTCCTCCGCGACCGTCGAGCCGATCGAGTCCGGGCCGAAGATGATGGCATCCGGGTTCTTATCGAGCACGGTCGTCAACGAGACCGTGCCGCCGTCCTTCTGCTTCCTCTCAATGGAGTCCTCGCCCACGACCAGTCTGGCCCCGACCATGTCGAAGGTCTCGGCGTGAATGGAGCCGGCAACGATGGTGCTCAAGCCGTCCTTCTCCTCGCCGTAGTAGACATTCAGCTGCTGGTCCTCGGAGATGGTGGCGGCCTTGGTCTGCACGTCGCTGATCAGGCCGTCGGCGTAGGCGCCCAGTTGTTCGCCCAGGTCGGTCTTGCCGAGAGCCTGACCGAGAAGGCGGAAGGCGTCGCCGGAGGTGCTCAGTGCGCCATCGATGAGGATGACCGGAATGCCGAGATCCTCCTGGAGAGAATCGAGCTTGCCCTTGTACTCCTCGTCCCATGGGCCGATGTCGACGATCACCTGGGGATTGGACGCCAGTACGGCCTCCTTGTCGAAATCGCCGGAATCCCCGTAGAGATTCCCGTACTCCGGCAGATCGCGGTACCCCGGGTCGATGTACTTGGTGGTGTCGTTGTCGGGCTTGGACGACCAGCCCACCAGCTCGTCGGGCGCCATGGCGTACAGCATCATGTTGGCCAGCTGCCCTGCCGAGGCGACGCGGGTGATCTTCCGGGGCAGCTCGACCTGGCGACCGGTGGAGTCGGTGAAACTGACGGGGGCGGACTCAATCGATGTCGCCGTGCCGGTGGCTTCGGGGTCGACGTTTGCGGACTGGGCGCAGCCGGCCAGGGCCATCGCGGCCACCGCCATCAGTGCGAGCAGCTTCCCCAACTTCTTCCGCAGCCTTGTGACAGTCGATGCGATCAATGCGGTGGTCGATCGATACGGTCCGGAATGCGGCGAATGCAGCGGCATGCTCACTCCTTCGTGTGTGGACGATGGGGCGCGGTCTCGATGGCCGGTACGGCGCTGGCCCTGTGCGATTGTGTGCGGCATCGGACACCTTCGAAGGCGGTGAGGAGATGAGAACGATCCCTGTGATCGCAGACATGCAGACACGTGATCCGTACCGTAGCAGGAGCTCGACGGTGGAATCGAACCCGGCTCGGGGCGGGCGAAGCTCGGGGCGGGCGAAAGAGGTCCTCAACAGTCCTCATCGCTCCCGGATGGTCCTGACGCGGTGGGGCGGTGCGGTCCGAGACCACGAGATGACGAGATGATCCGGGCGGCCCGGGATGACTTCCGTCTCTTCCCTGGAATGCGAGACGCGTGATGCCGGCACTCCTGAGCGTTGATGCTCGTCGTTTCCAATGTAACTGCTTGTCTTTGTGAGATCTTCACAATGCTGCAATGGTGCTTCGGCGTCATAACGTGACTCCGTGGGTTGTTCAGGCCGGTTCTATTGTAGGAACAGGGTGATCCGCCCCAACGGGAGACCGCTTCTCCCACCCAAGACACATGAGCAAGTCGTCTCAGTACGAGCCCTTGGCGTCCCGCTGTTCCGCAGGGTCCCGCGTCTCGTGCGGACGGCCGCCTGACGCGAGGAGCACATAGGTGACCATCCGGACACTCAACCGCATCCTTATCGCCAATCGTGGTGAGATCGCCCTGCGCGTGGTGCGCACAGTCCGGGACCTGGGAGGCGCATCCATCCTCCCGTACACCCCCGAGGACCTCATGAGCCCGGCCGCCGAGCTCGCTGACGAGGCCCATGCTCTGCCGGAGGGCTCGTCGTACACCGATGCCGATGCGATCCTGTCCATGGCCCGCGCCACCGGTGCCGATGCGGTGCATCCGGGTTATGGATTCCTGTCTGAGAACGACACCTTCGCTCAGGCGGTCGCCGACGCCGGTATCGTCTGGGTGGGCCCGTCGCCGTCGGCCATGCGGGCACTGGGCGACAAGATGAGCGCTCGGGCCACTGCCGAGCGCGCTGGAGTCGCCCCTGTTCCCGGAATCACCGAATCGGTCACGGACGCCGAGACGGTCATGGCATTCGCAGCCGCCCACGGTTATCCCGTCGCCCTGAAGCGAACTGACGGCGGTGGGGGACGCGGCATCACCGTGCTGGGCTCGGACGAGGAGGTTCGTGCCACGCCGGCTTTCGACTCTGCCGCAGCCGGGGGCGGCACGCTGATTCTCGAGAAGTTCGTGACGGCCGCACGACACGTGGAGACCCAGTGCGCTCGCGACAGCCACGATGCCTTCGCCGTCGTATCAACCCGCGACTGCACTCTGCAGCGCCGCAACCAGAAGCTTCTCGAGGAGGCCCCGGCTCCCTGCTTGCCCGCGGGCGTGCATGATCGGCTCGTGGAGGCCTCCCGCCGTCTGCTGGAGACCGTCGATTACGTCGGAGTCGCCACGTGCGAATTCCTGCTTACCCCTGCCGGGGACCTGTGGTTCCTCGAAGTCAATCCTCGCCTGCAGGTCGAGCACTGCGTCTCGGAGGAGGTCACCGGCGTCGATCTGGTGGAACTGCAGCTGCGTATAGCCGCCGGCGGCCATTTGGGGCCGATCCCCGAGCCCCGCGGTCACTCCATCGAGCTGCGCATCACCTGTGAGGACCCGGCTCGTGGCCTGGCCCCGTCCACAGGTGCCATCACCCGCCTGCGCTGGCCCGCCGGACCCGGTATCCGCATCGAGTCCGGCGTCGTCGAAGGCGACGTCGTCACCCCCATGTTCGACCCCATGCTCGCCAAGATCGTCGTCACCGGCGCTACCCGCGACCAGGCCATCCGCCGTGCACGGCGCGCCCTGAGCGAGACGATCGTCGAAGGCGTCACCGTGTGCACGGCGCTGCATGAGCACGTTCTGACCCGCCCTGAGCTGACCGAGCCCTCTGCTGACGGTGCTGACGGATCGCTCAGCGTGACCACGCGCTGGCTTGAGAACGATGTCCTGCCTGAGCTCGCCGATCCCGCGTCCGTCGCCACTGGGGCGGAGCCGGCACCGGAGAATCGTCGCACCCGGTCCTCTTACGTCATCGAGCTCAATGGCCAGCGCGTGCAGCTCACAATCCCAGACGGCATTCTGGGCGGACACGGGCCTCGTTTGGGCGTGGGATACCCCGGCGCACCGAGCCAGCGCCTGACACAGCAGCCGCTCCGCGGACGCGCGAGCGCCCGATCGGGAGCGCGTGAGGCAGCGGAGCCGGCCGCCGCCGATCCCTCCGTCATCCCCGCCCCCATGCAGGCGATCGTCACGCGCATCTGCGTCGAGCCGGGCCAACAGGTTCATGCCGGTGAACTTCTCGTCGTTCTGGAGTCGATGAAGATGGAGAACTACGTTCACGCCCCCAACGACGCCACGGTGGAGGAGATCCCCGTCAGCGCCGGACGCACCGTCTCCGCGGGTGAAGTTCTTGTACGCATGAAGAGCGATGCTGAGACCCCATCCGAGTCAACAGCCTCGCCCCAGCAGTCGATACAGCAGGAGGCCTGAGCCGTGACCGATACCTTCCCCAGGAGCAGTACGCCTGCAGCCGGTGCGGCTTCCGATACCGGCTCAGCCGGCTCACAGGCCCGTACTATTGCGGACTCGGAGGCCACAACGGCCTTCCGCGAGCACATCGCACGGGTCAACACCAATGCTGAGGACCGCGCCATCGCGCGTCAGCACGCCAAAGGCAAGCAGACCGCTCGCGAGCGCATTGAAGGGCTGCTGGATGCCGGCACCTTCCTCGAGATCGGCCGCTACACGGGCTCCGGCGCCGGATCGGGGGCCCGGCCCTCGGGCGTCGTCACCGGGTTCGGTCAGATAGACGGGCGCCAGGTGGCCGTCTACTCCCAGGACTTCTCCGTTTCCGGCGGAGCGCTTGGCACGATCGAGGGCGACAAGATCGTCCGTCTGCTCAACGACGCTCTGCGTCTGCGCATCCCCGTGATCGGCTTGATCGACTCCGGTGGCGCCAAGATCCAGGAGGGCGTGGGAGCGCTGCGCCAGTACGGGCGCATCTTCAACCGTACCTGCGCGGCCTCCGGACTGGTGCCCCAGATCAGTGTCATCCTCGGCCCTTGCGCGGGCGGTGCGGTCTACAGTCCCGCTTTGACGGACTTCGTCATCGCCACCCGGGAAGCCTCCCACATGTTCGTCACCGGTCCTGATGTCGTGCGCGCCGTCACGGGGGAGAGCATCAGTGCCGAGGAGCTCGGCGGGGCTCGGATCCACGGCATGGTCTCAGGCGTCGTGCATTACGTCGCCGAGGACGAGACGGATGCCCTGGAGCAGGTTCGCACGTTCCTGGCCTACCTGCCCTCCTCCGCCGATCAGGAAGCCCCGCGCTACGACTACGATGCGAGCGCTCGTACGTCAGATGCCTCCCCGGCCTCCCGGGTGGGTTCTCTCGTGCCCGCCTCATCCCGCCAGGCCTATGACGTCGCCGAGGTGGTCGCGGCTCTGGTGGACCATGGCGAGCTCGTGCAGGTCCAGGAGGTCTTCGCGCCCAATGTCGTCATCGGCTTCGCCTGCTTCGAGGGCCGCCCGGTCGGCATCGTGGCCAATCAACCGCTTCACGACGCCGGCACCCTGGACGTGGACGCCTCGGAGAAACTCGCCCGCTTCGTACGGTTCTGCGACGCCTTCGGGCTGCCGGTCGTCACGTTCGTCGACGTGCCCGGATACCGCCCGGGGGCCGAGCAGGAGCACGCCGGCATCATTCGGCGCGGCGCCAAGGTCATCAACGCCTACGCCACCGCCACTGTCCCCCTGGTGACCATTATCCTGAGGAAAGCCTATGGCGGCGCCTACATCGTCATGGGCTCCAAGGCCATCGGGGCGGATCTCAACTTCTGCTGGCCCGGTGCGGAGATCGCTGTTCTGGGTGCCGCCGGCGCAGTGGGGATCATCCACCGCCGAGACCTGCAGACTGTGCGCGACGAGCGCGGTGAGCAGGCCGAGACGGCCGAACGGGAGCGGCTCGTCGAGGAGTACACCCGGGCGGTCATCAATCCCGACAAGGCCGTGGCCATCGGTGAGATCGACGCGGTGATAGCCCCGGAGGACACTCGTACAGTCATTGTGGACTCCTTGGCCGCTCTGGCCGACAAGCGCGACTCACGCAACACGCCCATCAAGAAGCACGACAACATCCCCCTGTGAGGCCCCGGATGACCGATAGCACCGATAACACCGATAGTTCTGTTAGTTCTGTCTCGCCGGCGCCGCCCCGCACCACTGTTCCAACCATCGACCTGCCCACCACGACTGAGGACCGCATGAGCACCCAGCCCACCACCTCCACCACTGTCGAGGCCGCTGCCCCGACCTCCGCCGAGCGCTTGAGCGGGGACGAGCCCTACGTTCTCGCCTTCGGCGGACAGGCCACGCCCTGGCGCGCCACTCTCGACGAGCTCGTCG
>ERZ773043.2121-NODE-2121-length-10582-cov-11.087869_pt1 | contig 10582 bp, 8 predicted proteins | sample MGYA00580636_ERZ773043 | MGnify/ENA primary metagenome ERZ773043 (study PRJEB29015, sample SAMEA2737992) | human oral metagenome | biome: human oral; feature: human-associated habitat; material: dental | place: China | collected 2065 ... | reverse complement strand
GCCGAACCGGCCGCTGTTGAAGTCCAGGATGGCCTGCTGGATCTCTTCGCGGGTGTTCATCACGAAGGGGCCGTAGCCGGCAACCGGTTCATCGATGGGCTCACCGGCCATCAGCAGCACCCGGGCATCGGCTACCGCCTCCAGCGTCAGCCCACTGCCCCCACGCGACAGGGTGACCAGCCGGCCTTCGGTCACTTCCCGCCCGTTGACCTGTACGGTACCGGCCTGCACCAGCAGCAGGGTAGTCCAGCCATCGGGCTGCGGCAGGCTGGCGGTCTGGCCGGCTGGCAGGCGCACGTCCCAGACATTCATCGGGGTGTGCGTCCGGGCCGGGCCGGTGTGGCCGTCGAATTCACCAGCGATGACACGCACGCCCCCCTGCCCCAGAGTGACGACGGGAATCTGCCCGGCCGTGATGGACTGGTAGTGGGCCGGGGCCATCTTGTCCTTCGCGGGCAGGTTGACCCACAGCTGCACCATCTCGAAGGGGCCACCGCGGCGGCTGTAGGCCTCCGAGTGGAACTCTTCGTGGATGATGCCGGCCCCGGCGGTCATCCATTGCACGTCCCCCTTGCCGATCACACCACCAGCGCCGGTGGAGTCGCGGTGTTCGACCTCACCGTCGTAGACGATGGTCACGGTTTCGAAGCCGCGGTGCGGGTGCCCGCCCACGCCTCTGGGATGGCCACTGTTGGGGGCGAAGGAGGTGGGCGCTGCATAGTCCATCATCAGAAAGGGGCTGCGGGCGGCGGCACCGTGGTTGTAGCCGAACATGCCATGGACCGGGAAGCCGTCACCCACCCAGTGGCGGCCGGGTTTGTCGCCAATCTGGACGATGGTCTTGGCAGCGGTGGACAGGTGCGGGGTGGTGCGGACGACGGCATCGGCCACGGGGGTGGCCATGTTTGTGGTGGTGTTCGGGGTTGCGCTCATGGTTCGCTCCTTGTGAAAGGCACGGGCCTTTCCGTGGTGGGCACCTGCCATGGGCAGGTGCGCCGGGTTTCGTTTCGGACGAGAGGCTGCGTCGCTGGCCGGGTGGTCTGGACGGATCCGTTTCAGGTGCAAGAGGCTCCGAGGACCGTGTCGCAGCCCGGGATACCTGGATCGGCCGGTGTTGCGAAACCGTGTTCCGGCGCAGGAACAGTATAGAATGAATATTAAGGACAAACGACTGATCTGATAACATACTGAAAATACACTTCATCGTTTCATATATAGAACGATGATCTATCCCCAATTCCTGCCATCTCTGCCGCTGACAGTCCATTCCTGCCCCCTTTCCTGATCCTGACTGCGTTCGTGTCCCGGGCAACCGGCACTTTGGCCAACGCAGCTTTGTTTCCCCATTTGGCATCTCATCTCATGCAGGACCTCAACGACCTCGCCTACTTCGCCGCCGTAGCCGACCATGGCGGTTTTGCGCCGGCCGGCCGGGCGCTGGGCATGCCCAAGTCCAAACTCAGCCGGCGAATCAGCCAGCTGGAGGAACGGTTGGGTGTACGGCTGTTTCATCGCACCACGCGCCGGTTTGCGCTGACCGACACGGGCCATGCACTGCTGGCCCATGCGCACGCCATGCTGGCCGAGGCCGAGGCTGCCGAGGCGCTGGTGAACGAGCAGTCCACGGCACCGCGAGGCACGGTGCATCTGTCGTGTCCGCCGGCCCTGCTGCAGGCGGCGGTGGGCAGCATGCTGACGCGCTTTCTGAATGCCTGGCCGCAGATCCGCCTGCACATCCAGGCCACCAACCGGCCGGTGGATGTGTGGGAAGGGGGCGTGGATATTGCGCTGCGGGTCCGTGCGCCCGGTACGCCGCTGCCGCTGGAGGAAACGGTGAAGGTGCTGGCCATCAGTCCGCATGTACTGGTGGCCGCGCCCTCACTGCTGACCAGTGCGGCACCACCCGCCCAGCCGGATGATCTGGCCGCCCTGCCCGCGCTGTCGCTTGGGCACCGCGCCGAAGGGCATGTGTGGACGCTGTGGAATGCCGACGGCGAACGGGCCCAGATACCGCATGTGCCGCGGCTGGTGGTGGACGATGTGGCGGTGCTGCGCTGTGCAGCGCTGGCCGGTGCGGGCTGCGCCATCCTGCCGCTGATGATGATCTTCGACGATCTGCAGCGAGGCGACCTGCTGCCGCTGCTGCCCGGCTGGCAGCCGGAGCCGGGACAGGTGCAGGCCGTGTTCGCGTCGCGCCGGGGCATGAGGCCGGCGGTGCGGCAGCTGCTGGATGCGCTGGGCGAGGCGTTCGGCGCGCTGGTGAAGGATGGACGGTGTGTGGCTGCGGCCGGCACAGGAGACGGGAAAACCCTAGACGACTTCGTCGATTTTCTGGTGCAGGTGGGTGACCGGCATGACGGTCAACGTCTGAAAGCCGAACTGCCGGAGCGCGATTGGGAATAGTGCGTGGTCGGCACAACGGGCGTTTTGGTTTGGTGCAAAATCTGGGGGTTGCAGGATCCTGCGGCCAGTGAGGTGACTGCTGGCCGGGACAGCCCTGCCCATGCTGCGGAGATGCGCCGTCTGCCCTGTCACGTTCAGACGGCCCCCTGATTTCAGACATTCATCATGCCCACTGAAGCCTCCCCTTCGTCCGAACCGGCAACACCCACCGGCGGCGTGCCTGCTGCTGCCTCCCATGAGGGTACTTTGCCCCGCACACCTTCTTCCGTCCATGGGGGTACCTCGCTCAGCGCATCTTCCCCTGCGCATGGTGGCCCCCCACCCGGCTCATCTTCCTCCGTCCATGGGGCCGACTTGCCCGGCACCTCTTCCCCTGCGCATGAGTGCCCCCCACCCGGCGCATCGGCCCCCGGGGCCCTTCCCTCCGAATCCCGCCCCTTTCACTGGACGCTCAGGACCCAGGGCGGCGTGATTGCCCCGGACGAGCGGCTACCCTGGCCGCAGATGGTGGCCATGGGCCTGCAGCACGTGGTGGCCATGTTCGGTGCCACGGTGCTGGCGCCGCTGCTGATGGGCTTCGATCCGAACATCGCCATCCTGATGTCGGGGGTGGGCACGCTGATCTTCTTCTTCATCGTGCGCGGGCGGGTGCCCAGCTATCTGGGGTCGAGCTTTGCATTCATCAGCGTGGTGATCGCGGCCACGGGCTATGCGGGGGGTGGGGCCAATGCCAACCTGCCGGTGGCACTGGGCGGGATCATCGCCTGCGGCGTGCTGTATGTGCTGATCGGGCTGATCGTCAATGCGGCGGGCACGCGCTGGATCGAGCGGATGATGCCACCGGTGGTGACGGGTGCCGTGGTGGCGGTGATCGGCCTGAATCTGGCACCGGTGGTGGTGAAAGGTGTCAATGCCAACGATTTCGACCGCTGGATGTCGCTGGCCACGGTGCTGTGTGTAGGTAGCGTGGCGGTGTTTGCACGCGGGGCCATCCAGAAGCTGCTGATCCTCGTCGGGCTGATGTCGGCCTACGTGCTGTACTGGCTGCTGACCAATGTGCTGGGGCTGGGGACGCCCATCGATTTCGGGCCGGTGGTGCAGGCACCGTGGATCGGGCTGCCGCGCTTCACGGCGCCGGCCTTCTCCACGGAGGCCATTCTGCTGATCGCACCGGTGGCGCTGGTGCTGGTGGCCGAGAACCTCGGACACATCAAGGCGGTATCGGCCATGACGGGGCGCAATCTGGATTCGTCGATTGGCCGGGCGTTCATCGGTGACGGGGTGGCCACCATCGTGTCGGGCAGCATCGGCGGTACGGGGGTAACCACCTATGGCGAGAACATCGGCGTGATGGCAGTGACGCGCGTCTATTCCACGCTGGTGTTCGTGATTGCGGCACTGGCAGCCATCTGCCTGGGCTTTTCACCGAAGTTCGGAGCGGCCATTTCCACCATCCCCACCGCGGTGCTGGGTGGAGTGTCGATCGTGGTGTTCGGGCTGATCACCATTGCCGGGGCCCGCTTCTGGGTGGAGAACCGCGTGGACTTCAGCCAGAACGGCAACCTGATCGTGGCGGCGGTGACGATGATCCTCGGTGCCGGCGACTTCACGCTGCAGTTCGGCGATTTCAAGCTGGGCGGCATCGGGACGGCCACCTTCGGAGCGATCATCCTGAATGCGCTGCTGAACCGCAAGAAGGCCGTGTGAGCCCTCTGCTGGCCAGCCGCCCTGCGGATAAACCGGCAGCATGGGTCACGCGATCAGAATGGCCCGAAAATCGTTGACGTTGGTGCCGGTCGGGCCGGTGATCAGCAGATCGTTCAGGGCGGCAAAGAAGCTGTAACTGTCGTGATCCTGCAGGAAACGGCGTGGATCGAGCCCGGCCGCCCGGGCCCGCTGCAGCGTGTCGGGGCCGATGAGGGCGCCGGCGGCATCTTCGGTGCCGTCGATGCCATCGGTGTCGGCCGCCAGTGCCCAGACACCCCGCTGTGCCCCCAGGGCCAGTGCCATGGCCAGCAGGCATTCGGTGTTGCGGCCACCCCGGCCCGCACCCTGCGGGCCGATGGTGACGGTGGCCTCGCCGCCCGACAGCAGCACGGCTGGCGCCGGCAACGGCTGACCGTAGAGCGCCACGGCACGGCCGATACCAGCCAGCACCGTACCCATCTGGGCGGCCTCGCCTTCCAGTGCGTCACCGAGGATGAGCGGGGTGAGGCCCAGGTCGCGAGCCGCACGGGCCGCCGCCTGCAGGGACATCATCGGCGCGGCGATGATGTGCAGTGTGTGATCGGGATGGGGCCGCACCGGTGGCTGCGGCGTATCCAGAACCTGCAGGGCCGCAGGTGGCAGCTGCATGCCGTAACGGGCCACGATCTCGCGGGCCTGGGCCTGCGGGTCGGCAGATGCAGCCCCTGCGACTTCGGGCCGCCTGGCCTGGTCAGCATCCCCAACCGAGCCCCCGTCCGTATCACCACCTGTTTCCCTGTCGGAAACCGAACGATTTTCACCGATGACATCCAGCCAGCCATCAAGATCAGCCACGGTCGGTCCCGAGGCGATGATGGCCGGATCATCACCCGGCACGTCGGAAACGATCAGTGTGCAGAGCCGCGCGGGCATGGCTGCCTGAGCCAGCCGTCCCCCCTTGATGGCAGATAGCTGGCGGCGCACGACATTCATTTCATGAATGGTGGCGCCGCTGTGCAGCAGGGCGCGATTGACGGCCTGCTTGTCGGCCAGCGTCATGCCGGCAGCCGGCAGGGTCAGCAGTGACGAACCGCCGCCCGAAATCAGCGCCACCACGAGATCATCCGGCGTCAGTCCCTGCACCGCCTGCAGGATGCGCCGTGAGGCCCGCACGCTGGCCTCATCCGGTACCGGGTGTGCGGCTTCGAGCACGGTGATGCGGCTGGGGGCGGCCGTACCGCCGGCAGCAGCGAGTCCCCCAGCCACCGGGATGCCGCCTGTAGCTGCGACTGCGACACTGCCCGAAGCGGCGGGGCGCTCTGAGGTTGCCGTGCAGGCAGATGCGGTGGCGCCCCCCTGCTGTGGGGCCGATGCATCATGACCCGCTGCACCTGCATGGCCATGGCGGGTAACGACCACACCCGATACATCCACATCGGGCCAGGCGGCGTCCAGCGCAGCCGCCATGGCTGCCGCCGCCTTGCCGGCCCCCACCACGACGCAGCGCCCCACCGGCCGTTCTGGCAGATGGCGGCGGACCGCCTCCCCCGGATCGGCGCACCGGACGGCAGCATCGAACAGCTGGCGCAGGACGGTGCGGGCCGTTGCATCGTTCCAGGTGACAGACTGGGTGGGCTGGGCGGTCATGGGGGATCTCCTGAGATCTGGGCGCTTTGGGGCGCCCGGAAGCGCGCTGCGCTACGGTAGCAGATCCATAGGCCAGCAACGAGGCAGCCCCCTCACTGGCAGAAAGGCTACGCCGTGCGCGTGCCGGTATCCCGGCACAGCCCGCTTTCAGTGGGCCAGGCGGACACGCCCCGCAGCAAAGCAGGCAGCCATTCCCCACCCAGAAACGAAAAAGGGACAGGCACACCGAACGGAATGGTGTGCGCTGTCCCCTGGCGCGTGTCACGGGCTCATTCGCCCTCGCGCCCCCCATCTGGGTACGCAGGACGAGTGGCGGGCCACAGAACCTCGATGGCTTCAAGGCACCGTCAACACCGTCATGCGTGCCCAAAGGGAGTTTCCCCTCCAGGCCGGAGGCGTTGCCCGCCCACCCCAACCGGGGCGCAACGGGCAACGGGTGCCAGATTACTTGACGGCCACTTTTTCGCAGGCTTCGATGCAGGCCAGGCAGGACTCGTAGCAGGCCTTGCACTCGGCGTGGTGCGGAGCGTGTTCCTTGCAGGCATCGGCGCACTGCTTGCAGGCCTCGATGCACACCTTGGCCAGCACCGGGGTCAGCGGCGAGCGCTGGGCAGCCAGGCTTTCCAGGGCCTTGCACAGGGCCAGCATCTGGTTCACGCCCTTGGCGCAATCGGCCATCGACTGGTCGCCTTCGGACAGCTGGCGGATGCAGTGGGCCAGGCACACTTCGGCGTCGACCACGCATTTGCCGGCGGCAGCCAGCACGCCGTCGTACAGGCCACCACCCTGCATGGGCATGGCATGGTTGTGGCTCATGTGGGCGTGCTTGTGGCCGGTTTTCTCGGCGGCAACGGCAGCAACCAACACGGAAGCCAGCGAGGCAGCAGCGGCGCTGCCGATAAAGGAACGACGATCCATGAAAGGACTCCTGTGGAAGAGGATGTTGGAATGGAAAACCAGGGAGCGAGAGAGGCGGGAGTATAGCGGACAGGGTTGTATCACAATGAAAAACACCATTCGGTATTTTCAAAAACGGTAGCAATTCCGACAAACGACATCTGACATGTGCCGTATTTCGCTATTTTTAATTTTCTGAATAAAAATGAATATAATCCAGAAAGGCCCGCAGCTTCGCCTCGTCCAGATGCCAGTGGCAGATCTCGGTATCGCCGGCCAGCAGTACCGGGACCAGCTCGTTGTAGCGGGCCACCAGCGCCTCGTCGGCATCGACATCGATGGTCTGGACCTCGAAGCCATACTGCGCCTGCCAGGGGGCCAGGGCGTCGAGCATTTTCTGGCAGAGGCTGCAGTAGCTGCGGGAAAGGACGGTGAGCTTCATGGTGACCGGGCCAGAACGGATTGGCGCATGTCAGAGCGTGTATGGAGCCGGTCCGGCGGCCTGCGGCACCGCAGTGACTGACGCAGACTGGGCCACAGGGGCGGAACCAGCCTGGGCGATCGGCGCGGGGGCGCCGGTCGTGGCCGCCCCGGCCGCCTCGGCCTGCTGTTTCTTGAGCGACAGGCCCTTGGGCAGCGGGAAGGCCATGTTCTCTTCCACGCCTTCGAGCGGGCGTACCGATCTGGCGCCCAGTTCCTTCAGGCGGGCCACCAGTTCGTCCACGAGGATTTCGGGGGCGGAGGCACCGGCGCTCACACCCACACGCTTGCGGCCGGCCACCCATTCGGGTTTGAGTTCGGCGGCACTGCCGATCAGATAGGCTTCGCAGCCGTGGCGCTCGGCCACCTCGCGCAGGCGGTTGCTGTTGGAGCTGGACGGGCTGCCGATGATCAGCACCAGATCGCACTGCGGGGCCATGAACTTCACGGCATCCTGGCGGTTCTGGGTGGCGTAGCAGATGTCCTGCTTCTTGGGCTCGTTGATGTGAGGGAAACGCCGGCGCAGCGCCTCGATCACGGCCCGGCAGTCGTCCACGGACAGGGTGGTCTGGGTGACGTAGGCCAGCGTCACGCCATCGGGCACCTGCAGCCTTTCGACATCGGCCTCGGTCTCGACCAGATAGATGCCATCGTCGGCCTGACCCATGGTGCCCTGCACTTCCGGGTGACCGGCATGGCCGATCATGATGACGTGATGGCCTTCCTTGCGCATCTTGGTCACTTCCACGTGCACCTTGGTCACCAGCGGGCAGGTGGCGTCGAACACATGCAGGCCACGACCGGCCGCCTCGGCGCGCACGGCCCGCGACACGCCGTGTGCAGAGAAGATCACGGTGGCACCGTCGGGCACCTCGTCCAGTTCCTCGACGAACACGGCGCCCTTCTCGCGCAGGTTGGAGACGACATAGTCGTTGTGGACGATCTCGTGGCGCACGTAGATGGGTGCACCGTGCAGGGCCAGCGCCCGCTCGACGATGGTGATGGCACGGTCCACCCCGGCACAGAAGCCGCGGGGCTGCGCCAGCAGCACCGCCTCTTCACCCGGCGGCAGCTCGGCATTCAGCAGGGCCTCGACGTCACCCTGGATGGCGCCGGCCCCCGCCGGCTTGCGGTGCAGATCGACTGCGTTCAGTTCGGTTTCGGTCATTGTTCCCATACATCGGCTGCCGGGAAAACGCTCGCTGCAAACCCGGCAGGGTCATATCAGGGCCAGGGTCCTTTCACGGATGCCCGGCGGTTTCATGCCACAGCGGAGTTCAGAGCACCCCCAGCAGCTTCACCTCGAAGCGGACGGCCTTGCCGGCCAGCGGGTGGTTGAAATCGAAGACGGCACCGGTGTCGTCCTGCGACTTGAGCACACCGGCAAAGCGGCTGCCATCGGGCGCGGGGAATTCGACCAGGTCGCCGGGCTGGTAGGTGCCGACATCGTCGGGCATGCTGTCGCGGTCGAGCAGCGCGTGGGAGACCTTCTGGATCAGATCCGGATTGCGCTGGCCGAACGCCTCGCCACCGGGCAGATCGAACACCCGGTGCTCACCGTCGGCCATGCCAACAAGACAACTTTCTAACGCTTCGGCCATCTGGCCTATACCCAGCTGCAGGGTTGCTGGCTTACCTTCGAAGGTATTGATCACATCCGTACCGGATTCCGGCAGGGTCAGGCGGTAATGCAGCGTGAGAAACGACTGCGGACCGACCCGGACCGGGCCAGCCTCCGGTACCGGGGATGTAGCGGCCGCTGATGCGTCCACAGGGGCGCCAGCGGCATCGGATGAACCGGAAGATGGATTCACAGAACCAGATGATGAAACTGAAGCGGAATCGGACATGGATTGCGGGCCATCGTGCCCGGAAGATGACAGGAAAAGGCAGCGCCACCATGGCCGGCACGCCAACTGGCCCGATTGTATGGGACGAAGGCCGGGGTGGCACAGTGTCCGACCTGCGGACGGGCCATCCGGAATGCAGAAGAATGTGGCACGGTGTGCGGGAAGACGTCCTGCCGGCCAGCGGCACCCGGTATGCCGCCCACCGGCATGCCGTGCCCCAGCATGCTTCCCTCCGGCACGCCGCCACCCAGCATGCATCCACCCAGCATGCATCCACCCAGCATGCCGCCACCCGGCAGCATCCGGCCCCGAGCCCGGAGCGGCTGCCCAATGGTGGCACCTTCCGCCCGGGGGCCCGCTCGAACCGGCTGCCCGAGCCCTCGCTGGCGTTCATCCGGCGCGCAATCGGCCCCGGGTCCGTGGAAGTACCGGCCACACCACAGCCCCTGCAGCTGACCGATACGAGTCCGCTGCGCCACTGGCCGGAACGGGAGCGCCCACGCGAGCGGCTGCTGCGGCATGGTGCGGCGGCGCTGTCGGACGCCGAGCTGCTGGCCATTCTGCTGCGAACGGGCAACCGGGGTCAGTCGGCCGTGGCGCTGGCCAAGCAGCTGCTGGCCGACAGTGGCACCTCGCTGTCGCGGCTGCTGACCACCGAACCGGAGCAGCTGATGCGCATGGATGGTCTGGGGCCGGCCCGGGCCACGACGCTGGCCGTGGTGGTCGAACTGGCCCGGCGGGTGCTGGTGGAAAAGATGGAGGACAGCATCCTGATCAACAGCCCCGAGATCGTGAAGGAGTACCTGGGCATCACGCTGCGGGGGCTGGCCCGGGAAGTGTTCGTGGTGATCTTCCTGAATGCGCAGCACCGGCTGATCCGTGCCGACCAGCTGTTTGCCGGCACGCTGGCCCAGACGCCGGTGTTCCCGCGCGAGGTGGTCAAGCGGGCACTGGAGCTGAACGCGGCAGCCGTGATCCTGGCCCACAATCATCCGTCCGGTCTCCCCACGCCCAGCGAGGCCGACCGGATCCTGACGCGCACACTCCAGACGGCCCTGGGCCATGTGGATGTGCGGGTACTGGATCACATCATCGTGGCCGGGGGGCAGCACCATTCGTTCTCGGTTCATGGGGAGCTGTGAAGCCGGGGCCGGCAGCGTCGATGTGCCACGCCATTCGTTCCCGGTGCACCGGGCGTGGTGAGCCGCGCGCAGGGGCAGCGCCGGCAGCAGCTGTGTCCCGCGCCGGACAGGACGGGAGGGCAACTTGTTCCATGCGTCACATCTGGCTATAATGCACGGCTTTAGTGGGCTTTGGCCTTGCGGCAAAAGCCTTTTTCAACCTTTACAGACACTCCAACGTGGTCTGGTGGCGCCAGGCCAGAAGAAGGTTGCCAAAAGCAGGAGCGCATGCACGGGCTGGCATTGCCAGCGGGCCTTTCAAGGGGCCAGGCATGTCTGCCTGCAAACCCGCGCACCCTTTTCCAGCGCAAAGGCCGGCCACGTCGCAACAGGACAGGAACAGCATCATGGCAAAAGTCTGCCAAGTCACGGGCAAGGGCCCAATGGTCGGGAACAACGTTTCCCACGCAAACAACAAGACCAAGCGTCGTTTCCTGC
>ERZ773043.2120-NODE-2120-length-10582-cov-37.134321_pt1 | contig 10582 bp, 10 predicted proteins | sample MGYA00580636_ERZ773043 | MGnify/ENA primary metagenome ERZ773043 (study PRJEB29015, sample SAMEA2737992) | human oral metagenome | biome: human oral; feature: human-associated habitat; material: dental | place: China | collected 2065 ... | reverse complement strand
AGCGCCGGGCATGCGCGCAGCGACGCGCGCACAGTGTCGTGGCCAGGCGCCCTATCGACACTCGCAGCACTGACAGCTCTGATAGCAGGAGGACATCTCGCGCATGACGCCGTTGGACATCATGGGGTCCTCCTTTCGCAGTTCAGAGGCGGCCGTTCCGCAGCGGAGGCCGCCCGTGCGGCAGACAGTACCGCGATAGTGCACATGACTGTCAAGCAGGGCTGTCAAGGCGGTCGAGGCGGCGTCCGCATCAGGGGTGGCGTGGAGCGGGTGCGATCGAGGGCGATCGAGGGCGATTGAGATGGTGCGGCGGCTGTGATTCAGATTCCGGCGGGCATTCAGGCGGGCAGTTCGACGACGCGGTGCCCGGCGCTGCGAGGCGCGGCACCGCCTGCCGTGATGGCAGCCAGGATTTCGGTGATCCGGGTGGCGTCGGGGGAGTCGGTGGTCAGAGCGAGAACCGCGTGGGTTGCACCCCAGGTGGTGTCCTCCACGGAGAGGTCGTGCGCTCCGCGCTCGCTCGCGGCCCGCAGCTCCGCCTCGACCCGGCCGGCGTCGGCCACGGGGATCTGAGCCTCCCACAGGTAACGGGTTGTCAGGCGCACCCGCTTCGCGGCGGCCAGGACGCGGGTAGTCGCCTCCGAGTAGGCGCGTACAAGGCCGCCGGTGCCCAGAAGAGTCCCGCCGAAGTACCTCGTGACGACGACGGCGGTTGCGGTCAGCCCTGTGGATCGCAGCGTCTCGAGCATCGGCTGACCGGCCGTGCCCGAGGGCTCGCCGTCATCGCTGGAGCGCTCGATGGGGAGAGCGCCGGGACTGGGGACTATGTAGGCCGAGCAGTGATGCCGGGCGTCGGGGTAGCGACTGCGGACCGCGGCGATGAAGGCCCGCGCCTCCTCCTCGCAGTCCGCACGCTGAGCGCGGGCCAGGAAGTGGGACCGCTTGATCTCCAGGTCGATCTCCGGCTGGTCGCCTCGAGCCAGGGTGAGTTGCGGGTCGGGGGAGTCAGGGATGTCAGGTGAATCGTGGGAGACGGCGGGGCCGGTCGAAGAGGGGGCGGAGGAGGCGGGCATGGTTCCATCGTGGCATGTCGTGAGGTGATGCGACGTGCCGTGGCTAGCCGTGACGCGCCGAGCACCCGGAGGGGTGGGGGAGGGGAGCTCCTGCGTTGGCGAGAACCGACGAGGGGATTGATATCACACGCATATCGCCTCACCCGGGCTGGAAGGGCCTTGGTCGATGCCGTTAAGGTTTCCCCCGGTCCAGTTTTCGATCGATCAGACGATCCAGTTCTTGAGAGGAGCGGGCTCATGGCAGTGCCGAAGCGGAAGATGTCCCGCAGCAACACCCGCAACCGCCGCTCGCAGTGGAAGGCCAAGCTGCCCGAGCTCAACACCATCCGCGTCAACGGGCGTGAGATCTCCGTGCCTCGCCGTCTGGTGAAGGCCTACAAGACCGGGCTTCTGGAGTACTGAGCCGTTATCGCCGTTATTCCGCGGCTATTCAGCGGGCCGGTGCGGTCGGCTCGCGCATGCGGGTGTAGCTCAATGGTAGAGCCTCTGCCTTCCAAGCAGATGGTGCGGGTTCGATTCCCGTCACCCGCTCGGTGATCGAGCCGGGCCGCCTCCGAATGTTCCGGTGGCGGCCCGGTCCGTTTTCCACGGGGTGTGGCGCAGCTTGGTAGCGCGCCTGCTTTGGGAGCAGGAGATCGTGGGTTCAAATCCCGCCACCCCGACCAGGGCTCGCATATTCAAACCCACGCCTTGAGGTATCTCAGGCGTGGGTTTTTGGATGGATTAGACCCTGAGAATCCGTATGCCTGATCTCCTGATGATGTACGGCTCATCAAATAGCGTCCTGCCGTACCGTGCGCTCGCCGAGCTCCCGGCTGAGCGTCACCTGGCAGTGCGCTTCTACGGCGATGGCTTTACATGCATCCGGACCTTCCGGAAGGTCTCCGACCATCAGGTTGATCGTCACGTCCTCATCCGTCTCCGTGACCTGTGCATTCACGCCCTCGCAGTCAGTCGGTCCACTTGTGAAAGTGACGTCAATCGTGTCGGGAGAAACCAGCGTCCAGGATTCCCAGGCCTCGGGCTGAGGCGAGACCAGGTCATCGCGCGACGTGAGCAGTGGTGGACCGGAAGTGCCGTTGCCAGTCGATCCGCCCGACCCGTCGGTACCACCGGTGCTGGCAATGCCGCCGGTGCCGGCAGTGCTGGTAGCGCTGGCATGTGTGGCCGTGCTGCGCGCCGATCCATGGCGGCGGCAACCGCTCGCAGCAGCAGCGACTCCCGTGGCCAGGGCTGCTGTCAGGCCGAGAACCGTGCGCCGGTTCGTAACGGCCTTCGCGTTCGTCTCGTCAGTCATGCTCAGTCATATCGGGTGGCGGCATCCCGCGCGGTCTTCATATCACCCGAGAAATATGGACCCCAGTTCTCATCCTCCGCATCATTCCATCTGGACATCACCGATTCGAGATATCCCAGTCCGGTGCTGTTGTCATATGAATTCAGCCAGGGCCCGCCGGAAGATCCTTTACCGAAATCGCACCCGGTAATCGAGTAACTACTCTCCTTCGAGGCATCGCGGGCCGCATTCTCCTGACATGTCCACATCGCCAGGCGGCCGTCGGGATCCTTCTTATTGCTGGGGTATCCGAAGATCGAGACGTCGAAGGTGCTGGGACCATTCCACTTCATGCCATGACCGCCGACGGTGTTCACAATGGGCTCGTCGTTGTCGCCGCCATCATTGAGGGTCACGTATCCCACGTCATGGGTCCAGTCCTGCTCGTCTATCCAGGTGTCGAACGTACGGAATGAGCGGGCCGTCCACATTCCGAAAGGCTCTCTGTCGTCGTTATTCCTCCCGTCGAATGCGGGGACGAAGACCGCGTTCTCGGACCATTTCCCCGTGTCGAAGTTGTATACGCAATGAGCGGCGGTGAGTATCAGGCGCTTGCTCTCCGTATTCTGCGCCGAAGCGCTGCACGTATGGGTGTCGATGCCGTTGGCGTCTCTGAAGAACAATTTGCCGTTTGTCGCCGAATAGCCGGTCTCCGGAGGTGCGGCCACCGGTGCGTCCTGCTGCTCGTCCCCCTCGGTTGGAGCTGTACCGACGTTATCCGATTCATCCGCCAGCTTCGCAACGACCTCTGCCGAGGGGGCGGCCGGCTCGCTCACCTCCTCGGGACCGGTGGGCTGAGCACTAGTCGCACCCTGCTGCGCGTCCGCATCGGATGGCTCCGGAGTGTCCAGAGGGGTGGCCGCCGCCAGCCGTTCGGGCGTCCAATAGGCGAGGACGTCTTCATCCGGAGCGCTGTAGTCATCGGGCGAAGAAACCGCCTCGTCGTCCCTGACGGGGGTCGCCTCCTTGCCGAAGCTGGTTGGAGCGCTGACCGCAGTGGAGGCGGCGCGGTCGTCACTGCCATCGGCGGCAGCGGGAGCGTCTGCCGCGGGTGCCCCTAACGCAGGCGGCGCTGCGAGAGCGGAAACGCTTAGGAGAAGAACGGTGGCCCAGCCTGGCCCCCTGCTACGCCTCCGTACAGGCCTTCGTGCAGGTATTGTGATTCGCATGGATTCCTCCTCAGGGAGAGATGGAATATCACTTCGATGAATAAGCGCGCAAAATGCCCGAACCTCGTTTGTTCGATAAACGTGGCAAGTATTTTCTAAATATCGTTGGTACATCAGGGATCGTCAGACAGCTGCACGCAGTATCGAGCCTAGCCATCGCAGTTGCCCGTGTAAACCCTGTGCTGCAGTCGAGCGGCGGCAGGTTCGCTCTCCAATCAAGCCAATTGGAGTAAGCCCGCATCATAGGATGAGAGCGGCGTCGCATATGGCGCCAGGAGGAGGAACCATGAAGATCCTGCACTCGCAGTTCACCGCCAAGCCCGGCTTCGAGGACGAGGTCGCGACGATGATCTGCGGATTCGCCGACAAGGTCCGCGCCGAGCCGGGCAATCGCGTTTTCGACGTCTATCGGCACAGCGACGACCCTGCGAAGTTCTTCGTCATGGAGGCCTACGTCGACGAGGACGCTTTCCAAACCCACTTGGGCATGCCCTATGGCGGGCCCTTCAATGCACGTCTGGAGGAGATCATCGAGGAGCCCCACTCGATCCTCACCTTCCTCGACCAGATCGCCTGAAGGCATTCGTCGCTGGCGCCCGATCAGCAGCACAGGGCGGGGCCCGCCGAAACGGTTCGAGTTTCGGCGGGCCCCGCCTTATGTGTGCGTCACGTTCGGCGATGTGCTTCCTACTGGGGAACCCGGACCGATTTCGGTGCGGAATACGACCGATCTCGAGCCGGAACCGGACCGATCTCGGCGCGGAGTACGACCGATCTCGACGAGGAGGAGAGGGGAGGCTGTCGGGCCTCGCCCGCCTCTGAGCGGCCCTGCCTGCCCCGCCCCTGCCTGCCTCCCGCCTGCCCCGGCCCTGCTCCTGCCTGGCTCGGCAGGCCAGGAACCGATCCGTCTAGTGGTTGGCGGGACCGCCCGCCCCCTCGTTGACGCGGTCGGTGAGGATGCGGCCGAAGGAAGAGGCGTCGCGGGTCGAGATGTAGTTGTTGACGGCCTTGAAGAAGCCGTCCTGCATCGCCGGTGAGATCACTTCCCCGTAGGAGATCGAGTTGAGGATCTTCTGGCTGCGCAGGTCCTTCGACGCCTGCTGCTGGTAGGAGCTGAGGGAGGAGACGTCGGCGTCGTTGCGCGTCGGGATGCAGCCCTTGACCTCGCAGACCGCGGTTTGCACCCCGGGGTCGAGGGCGGAGCTCAGGAAGGCGTCCGCGCCGCTGCGGTTGTCCGTCGAGGAGGACGCCACGAATGCGTCCACGACCATGAGGAAGCTCCCCTCGGTTCCCGGGAAGATGGTCGAGGAGACGGGCGAGGTCCCGTCGTTCGAGTCGGCGGTCGTCTGCTCGAGGGTGGTCGACTCGGTCAGGGCGCTGTCGTTCATCTGATAGAAGCCGCATTCGCCCGCCGCCAGACGGCCCGAGGCCTCGTCCCAGGTGCGCGTTGCATCCGCCTGGTCGGTGTGGTCCATGAGGCGCCCGAAGGTATCGAGGGCGTCCTTGACCTCCTGGCCATTCCAGTCGAAGCGATCCGCCTCGATCCTCTCCCACCCCTCCTGGCCGACGGTGGCCAGCAGGACCGACTCGAAGAGCCCCGCTGTGGTGATGGAGTCGGCTCCGCCGATGCACAGAGGCGTTGTCCCCTTCGCCTGCAGGGTGTCGAGATCGGTCAGGAACTGGTCGAGAGTGTAATCAGCACCAGGTTCGGCGATCCCGGCGCTCTGGAGAACATCGCTGTTGAACATGAGGAGATTCGCGCGATGCGCGGACAGCGGTGCCGCGTACTGCGCCCCGTCGACCGAGACCGAGGAGAGCACATCCTCGGGGAGCTGCGACGTGACGTCCTCGGGGAACAGGGAGGAGACGTCGGCGACGGCGCCGGCGTTGTGCCATGCCGTGATGTTGCCGCCGACGAGGCTCTGCCAAGCGTCGGGCGCATCGCCGTGCGCAATGCGCGTAGCCAGAGTCACGTGCGCCTCGGAGCCTCCACCGCCGACTACCGCGATCTCGTCCACTGAGGCATCTGGATTCCGCTGCTTGTGCTGATCGATGAGCGTGTCGAGGGCGGAGGACTCGGAGGCCGACGTCCACCAGGAGAGCACGTCGATCGATCCGCCTGCGGAGGGGGAGGAGCCGCCTGAGCAGGCGGTCAGGGCCAGGGCGGTCGTCGCCGCGGTCAGAACGGTCAGAATGGCGGTGACCCGCCGCCTCAGGGCACTCAGGACTCGCGGGGCTCCCAGCGTGCTCGATGTGCCCGATGCTCTCAATGCGCTCTGCGTTCTCAGGGTTCTCAGGATGCTCGGCGTGGTCATCACTTGGCCTTCCTCTCCGATGAGGTTGTGGCGATTAGTCGCGGGGTGGGCGTGCGCAGGTCGTAGATCGCGTAGAGCGTGACCATGGCGAAGCAGAGCGCCGGCACGATGAACGACGTGGCCGCGCTCGTCGCGTCCATCACCTTTCCCTGGACCATGGGCATGATCGCTCCGCCGACGATCGCCATGACCAGGCCTGCGGCGCCGAACTTCGTCGCTTCGCCGAGCCCCGCCAGGGCGACCCCGTAGATCGTGGGGAACATCAGGGACAGGCACAGGGAGATGGCGATGACGGCGATGACCCCGGTGATGTCGGGGCGCAGAGCGGCGTAGATGCACAGGGCGACGGCCAGTGAGCCGAGGGCCGCCATGACCTTCGTCGCCCGGATGCGCGCAATGACGGCGGTCATGACGAAACGCGCGATGAGGAAGACGATGAGGCTGACCTGCAGCATCTGCGATCCCAGCTGAAGGGAGCCGTCGATGGCCTGCTGGGTGTACTGGATGATGTACGTCCAGCAGCACACCTGGGCGGCCACGTTGAAGAACTGGGCGACGACTCCGTATCGGTACCGCTTCGAGCGCCACAGGGTGAGCCCCGGGTTGGCGGACTTCGATCCGCTCGCCTTCATCTCCTCCTCGGGGGAGGCCGAGGACGGGGCCCTCTGGATGAAGATGATGACGAGGATGACGGCCAGTAGGATTCCCAGCCCGATGTAGGGGCCGGTGACGGCGCGCAACTGCTCGGCGCGGATCTGGCGCTCCATCTCTGCGCTGACGTCGGCGAGGTTCACCGGGGTGTCGAGCTTGGGCAGGATCATGGTCGAGGCGATCAGGACGCCGATATTGGTTCCCAGCGGGTTGAACGCCTGGGCCAGGTTGAGTCGCCGCGTCGCGGTCTCCTCCGGCCCCAGGGAGATGACGTAGGGGCTGGCGGAGGTCTCCAGAAGGGAGCAGCCGGCGGCGATGGCGAACAGCGCGGCGAGGAACGCCCCGTAGGTCATCACCTGGGAGGCGGGCCAGAAGCCGAAGGCGCCCAGTGCGGCGAGGGCGAGGCCCGAGACCATTCCCGCCTTGTAGCCCCAGCGGGAGTTGATGAAGGCGGCCGGGATCGCGAGCAGGAAGTACGCTCCGTAGTACGCCATCTGAACCAGGGACGCCTGGAACGAGGACATGTCGAAGATGCGCTTGAAGCCGGAGACCATGGGGGTCGTCAGGTCTGCGGCGATGCCCCAGGCGGTGAAGCACCCGATGACCGCGATGAAGAGCATGGCGGCACCGGGGAAGAGGATCTTTGATGCGGACCCAGTGGGCTCGGTGGGCTCGGTGGACTCGGCGGACGGATCGGTGGATTCTCTGGATTCTCTGTCGTCGTTGGTTGCTGGCAGGGCCGTCATGAGCTCTCCGTGGATCTTTCCGGCGACACGGATGTGGAGGTGGAAGAAGCGGAATCTGTACCGGAGCGTGTGCCGGAGTGTGTGCAGCGCGTCACTGCGATGGTACCTGGAGCGCGTCGTGTCGGCGGGTGTTCGCGGACCCGAGATGGGTTGAACTGAGCTGAGATCGATGGAGCGATACGGTGGGGCCGTGCCTTCGTATCGGACGATCCTCACCGTCGTCTCCCTGCGCCCCGGGCGCGCCCCCGAGGACGTCGAGGCGGCAGCGCGCGCCGCTGTCGGCGAGACGACTGTGCTGGAGGCGTTCCAGGTGGATGTCGTGCGCGGAGAGCCGCGCGTCACCGTCCGCTTCACGGGCGCTGACGACGCCGAGGCGCGCGTCGTTCACGATCGCGTCGTCGACGCGGTTCGCGCCATTGCGGATGCGCCCCGCACCCTCCTGGCCAAGGTCGTGGCCGGCCGCAGCGTCCCGGTCGCCTGAGCCCGGTCGGGCGCCCCGCACGCGTGACGGCCCCTCGTGTCGCCTTGATGCCTCTTGTGACCTCCTGCGGCCCCACGGGCCCCACGGCATGTGTGCGGTGCTCCCGATGTGCCCGATGTGCCCGATGTGCGCGGCCTCATTTTTCGCGTCACGCCGCCTGTGCCCTAGGATGGCACGGATTGACGCCGTCGATCGGCGTCCGTGACGGGGCGCTCTTGGCCCCGCACGCACCATCAGCACCCCGCATCGGAGTAGACCCTCGTGAAGAGCACTGTCGAGAATCTTGACCCCACGCGCATCAAGCTGACCGTGGAGGTCCCCTACGAGGAGCTCAAGCCCAGCCTCGACGCCGCCTACAAGGAGATCGGCTCTCAGATCCAGGTGCCCGGCTTCCGCCGCGGTCATGTTCCGGCTCAGGTCATCGATCAGCGCGTGGGCCGCGCCTCGGTCATCCAGGAGGCTGTCAACAACAAGCTCTCCGACTTCTACCGCGACGCCATTACTGAGGTCAGTCGCATTCCCATGGCCCAGCCCGAGGTCGAGGTCACCGAGCTGCCCAACGTCACCGGCGCCCAGGGCGGCCGGCTCGTTTTCACCGCCGAGGTCACCGTCCGCCCCGAGTTCGACCTGCCGGACCTGGGCAGCGCCGAGGTCGTCGTCGATGCCGTGGAGGTCGGCGACGAGGACGTCAACAGCGAGCTGGAGAGCCTCCGCGCCCGCTTCGGCTCCCTGAAGTCCGTGGAGCGCGCGGCCGAGACCGGGGACTTCGTCACCATCGATCTCAAGGCCGTCATCGATGATGAGGAGGTCGACTCGGTCTCGGGCGTCTCCTATGAGATCGGCAAGGGCAACATGCTCGAGGGCCTGGATGACGCGCTGAGCGGTCTGAAGACCGACGAGTCCGCCACCTTCACCACCACACTCGCCGGTGGCGAGCACAAGGGCGAGGAGGCCGAGGTCACGGTCACCGCCACGGCGGTCAAGGAGCGCGAGCTGCCTGAGGCTGACGACGACTTCGCCCAGGAGGCCTCCGAGTTCGACACCATGGACGAGCTTCGGGAGGACTTGAGGAAGCAGGTCGCCGATCGCAAGGCCGCCGACCAGGCCATCGCCGCCCGCGATGCGCTTCTGGAGCATCTGCGCGAGCAGGTCTCCTTTGACGTCCCCACCGATGTGGTCGAGGATGAGATCAAGCAGCACCTGTCGGCCGAGGGCAAGGCCGACGATGACGACCACGCCGCTGAGATCCGCGACGACGTCACCGCCAGTGTGCGGGACCAGATCCTTCTGGACGCTCTGGCCGAGAGCCTTGAGGTCGGCGTGGGCCAGGATGAGCTCATCGACTACCTCGTCCAGACCGCTCAGCAGTACGGCATGGAGCCCGCCCAGTTCATGCAGGGCGCTCAGAAGGCCGGTCAGATTCCGGCCTTCGTCTCCGAGATCGCCCGCAACAAGTCCCTCGCCATGGCCCTGCGCCAGGTCACTGTCAAGGATTCCGACGGTCAGGTCGTCGACCTGACCGAGTTCATCGGCTCCGACGAGCTCGACGCCGCCGCCGTGGTCTCCGAGGCTGAGGAGGCGGTCTCTCCGGCGGACGCGGGCTCCGAGGGATCGGCCTCCTCGCCGTCGGCCTCCTCGGCCTCCGCCGAGACCGCCGAATGACTCGCGTGAGGCCGGCCCGCTGAGGCTCCGCCCGCTCAGCGGGCTACGGGACCTACGGGACCCCGCACCGGTTCGCCGGTGCGGGGTCCCGTCGTCTCGTCATCGTGGTCCGCATGCGGCATCGCGGTCTTGCGAACCGCGCGGCTCAGACCTAAAGTATGACTCGTCGGTCATATGACCGGTCAGTCACATGGGAGTCGCTCATGCCCAAGCAGACCTTCTTCAATCTCCCCGAGTCCAAGCGCACGCGTCTTATGGGCGCTCTCAAGGAGGAGTTCGCGGCGCACCCCTATGCGCGAGCCTCCGTCGATCGCGTCACCGGCGCAGCCGGAGTCTCCAAGGGAAGCTTCTACCAGTACTTCGATGACAAGCTCGATGCCTACACCCACCTGGTGGCCGGGCTCATGGGAAAACGCATCGGGCTGGTGGACACGCCCGTGCCGGCGGCCTCCTTCAAGAAGGTGCTTACGGACATCGTCCGGGCAAGCCACGATTTTCACATTCACGATCCCCAGGGGTGGGCCGTTCTCGCTCGCGCCTGCGCCGATGACGCCCCGCCGGTCATCGACTCCGACCAGTCGATCTCCGGCGGTCTCCACCGGTGGGCAGTGGCCGCCATCACCGCCGGGCAGGGCAACGGCGAGCTGCGCCACGACGTGGACGCCGACAGTGCGGCCTGGATGGTCGAGCGCGTACTCCTGGGGGTGCCCCAATACGTCATGGCCCGCTTCGACGTCGATCCCGAACGGGTCGCCGTCGACGGCTCCGCCATGGATCGGCCCGAGATCGCCCGGGCGGTCGACGATGTCGTCGCCCTGCTCGTCTCCGCCTTGGCCCCGGAGCGGTCATGACCGCCGCGGCACTGCGCGTGCGCGAGCTCGGATTCACCTACCGGGGCGCCCAGGCCCCGGCTCTCGACCGCATTGATCTGGACCTCCCCGCCGGTGAAGTCCTGGGGCTGCTCGGGCCCAGCGGTGCCGGGAAGTCCACCCTCCAGCGCATCCTCACCGGTCTCCTGCCGGGCTACCGGGGCTCGGCGCAGGTCCTGGGCGCAGAGGCATCGGCCTGGGGGAGGGCTCTCTACGAGCGCATCGGGGTCGCCTTCGAGACGCCCATCTCGTTCGGGCGACTCACGCTGCGGGAGAACCT
>ERZ773043.2119-NODE-2119-length-10586-cov-39.837717_pt1 | contig 10586 bp, 7 predicted proteins | sample MGYA00580636_ERZ773043 | MGnify/ENA primary metagenome ERZ773043 (study PRJEB29015, sample SAMEA2737992) | human oral metagenome | biome: human oral; feature: human-associated habitat; material: dental | place: China | collected 2065 ... | reverse complement strand
TCCGAGGAGTTCATTGCCAACGTTGTTGCCGCTTTTCGTGGCGAGCGCTCTGATTGAACTGTTGTTCAACAGTTTCGATGCGGGCGTTTACGAGGATTCCCGAACGCAGACCCCGTAGCGCCCCGTCGCGCGGTTTGCGGCGTCCCTGCGAGAGCGTTTGCGCGTTCCTCTGAGCGGGGTTCCCGGTCCACATGTGGACAGGCCGTACGAGGGCGGAGTTCCGGCGTAAAATGAGGCAATGCTCAGGATGGAGGCCTTGCGATTGGCGGGGCCCGCGGGACAAGGAGGAGCTTATGACCGATGATTCTTTGACCGGGGAGGAAGTGCGGGGCTTTGCCGCGGCCTTTTCCGCTGACCGCACCGCCCGGATCGTCCAGAACGCCGTCGCCGAGACGCCCATCGACAAGGTGGCGATGGATCGGGAGATCGTCACGTCGATCGATCCGTCAGTCTCCGTCAAAGTCGACACGTGGCCGATCACGAACCAGAAGAAATCCGGCCGCTGCTGGCTCTTCTCCGGGCTCAACTCGCTCAAGCCGGCCGTCTACGAGCACACCGGCGTCGAGGAATTCGAGTTCTCCCAGAACTACCAGCATTTTTGGGACAAGCTCGAGAAGGCTAACTACTTCTTGACGTCGATGATCGAGCTCGCCGACCGCGACGTCGACGACCGCACCGTCCGTTACCTGTTGTCGAACCCGATCGACGACGGCGGCCAGTGGAACATGTTCGTCGCGCTCGTCGAGAAATACGGAGTCGTGCCGAAGTACGCAATGCCGGAGACGGAATCCTCGTCCAACACCCGCGCGATGAACCAAACGCTCCAAAAGCTGCTGCGCAGGGGCGCCCGCGACATTCGCCGGGCGTTCGCCGAAGGGGCCGACCCGCGGGCGGTCAAAGCCGCCGTGCTTGAACAGGTTTACAGGGTCCTCGCCATTCACCTGGGGACGCCGCCGCAGCGCTTCGTCTGGCAGTGGCGCAACAAAGACGGCGAATTCGGGCGGGAAGGCGAGATGACTCCCCTCGAGTTCGCGGCAAGGTACCTGCCCAATTTGAGCGAGTATGTGTGCCTCGTCAACGATCCCCGCCCGACGTCGCCGTACAACGCTCTGTTCACCGTGGACAGGCTCGGCAACGTGGTTGGCGCCAAGCCGGTCGTCTACCTCAACGTGCCGATCGAAGTGATTCGCAGGGCGACGTCGGAAACCCTCGAATCGGGAAAGCCCGTGTGGATGGGATGCGACACCGCCAAACAGTGCGACTCGAAGCTCGGCATCTGGGACGGGCGCCTCTTCGACTATGAGGGCACGTACGGCATCGACCTGGAGATGACGAAGGCGGAGGAGCTCCAGTACGGCGAGGCTCAGATGACGCACGCCATGGTTTTCACCGGGGTCGACATCCTTGACGGGAAGACCCGCCGCTGGCGGATCGAGAACTCCTGGGGCGACGAGATCGCCGACAAAGGATTCTTCACGATGAACGACTCGTGGTTCGACCAGCACGTCTTCGAGGTGGCCGTCCACCGCGACCGCCTCCCCGCCGATCTGCTTGCCGTGCTCGACTCCGAGCCGATCGTGCTGCCCGCGTGGGATCCGATGGGCTCGCTCGCCTGAGGAGGTGAAGAATGGAGGGGAGGGGTGTTCGAGGCTGAGTTGTCCGTCGCCCTTCTCTTTTCCCGCAGGGCTGGGACCGCATAATAGTTGCATAGTTACTTTACGAAGTAAACGTGGAACTATATTTATCTGGCTATCTACACTAGATAGCATTCAATGGCTCATTTTTTCGATCTATGCCAAGTGTGCGGGGTGTAAGGACTGACGTCACGCCGGGGAATCACGCTGCTAGATGATCAGGGTCACATTAGAAACTCTAGCGAGCCATTGTTGTGATTATGTACGGTTGTGTCAGTTGGATTCACGCGAGATTTCGATGGGAGTTGAAAGAACCCATGACCGATCTTACCTATGACAATCTCGACACGCTTATCGGCGAGCTTAAACGCTCGGCAATTGACGCATACATGCACGACCATGAATATACAGTAAGTGGTAGTAGCTACGAAGAAGTTGCCCCGAACAGGAGCGTCGGGGAAAGCGTGGTGGAACGCCCTCAAGAAGATGGTAGTGGCGGGGGTAAAGAGGTGATTTACTTCACCGACGGACCTCCTTCGAAATCAGAAGGATACAGCGATACTTTTGATGAAATTCGACATGAGATCGATAGCCGCCTCAAAAAGTGGAAGAACCTCCCCAACCCTCGCGAAATTGAGATTGAGAGTTCCAAATGCCTCGAAGTCACGAAAGTTCTTGCTAGCACGGCCACTACCCAAAATGGGCTAATAGTTCCTGCTGGAATGGTTATCCCTGCGAACCTGGAGCTGATAGGGCATAAGCTGAGGTCAATGAAAGGAGAGACCGCCGATGCCATTCAGGCAAAGTTCCTGACTGCTCTCAGCGCTGCTGTTGGAAATCTGAATCGCGTATCAATCCATCTAGGGGGAGCGCTCGTGGCGGAAGGAAAAGTCTTTTCAGCCGCTCGCGAGGCGGTTGCCAAAGCCGTCCATGAAGTAAAGAAAGCCTGCGACAGTGTGGCTCGCGGAGGCAGTTCCAAACTGGAGATTGTGATTAAGATAGCGAAGCTCGTGGCTGATGGGATTGCGGCATTCACCGGTCCTCTCGGCGCCACTTACAAGGCGGCAACGATTGGTGCCGGCGTGTCATCCGTTGCGCTCGGCGGCATCGATGCGAGCGAAGTTAAGTCTAGCGGTGAAGTCAAAAGTAATGTCAAAAGCTACGACGAGGCACTGACTCTGCTCGGCGATGTTCTCGATAAGATAAACGACGACATCCGTAACGGCGAATCAGCGCTATCCGTCAACATCGTCGATAATATCGGCATCATCACAGGCAATAGGTCAGCTTTTGACCTGTCGATCGAACCGATCAGATCTAAGGAAAAGTTACTCATCGTCGTTCCGGAGGACGCAATGGCGATTGCCAAAAGCCACCTTCCGCCAATCGCAGAGGAGCTATCTAAAACCGCTAGGAGCGCATTGGGGTTCTCGATGACCACAGCCGTCATGCGAGACGAAGGTGTTGGGATCGGGCCCAAAGGCCCTGGAGAGATGTTCGCGAGCATGCGTACTCTGCTCTACGAATTGCTCCGTGAACTGGCGTGGGACGTCGAAAATGGGGCTTCCAATCTTCGTTCCGCCATTGAGTTAATCGAAAACGAAGACGCGAACTCTAGAGCCGCGGTTGAACAGAGCGCTCGCAACATCGACAAGGGCAGTCGGATCGACCCGTGGAATCATCATCAAACGTGGGACCCTCACGGCAGTATGTGATCTTTGAAGGCTCTAACCGAGGGAAAGGCGGAAGAATGTCGCTAACAGTGAAGCTGCGGATTGTGAGGGTGGCAGTGCGCACGGTTTTCGCCGTCGTCGCGCTGTCTGTGATCGGCTGGCTGTATTTGGGGTCCATCACTATCCAAGCTCCTAATGACGGTCCACCGTTGGAGTGCGAGCCCTTGGGGAAGGGCGGTCCCAACAGCTACCACATGAAGGGTTTTCCCGATCCTGAAGCTTTGAAAAGAGTTCAGAGCTATATGGATTATGAACTAGATGCGCCTAGGCGAAGTGATTCGGATACAAAGAACGCATTCTTGAAAGATTGGAAACTGGAATGTCAGCGGGCAAGGGAAGGACGGCGGGATCTTCTCAGCATTATTGCCGTTGTGTCTGCCGCCGTCTTCTTGGCGTTGGGCTCGCGACGTCCGTTTCCTGGGCGATTTACGTCCGGAGAGTCTGATCCGCCGAGGTCGAAGGGAATGCCGTTGGCGGCAAAACTGCGGATTGCCCAGGCAGCGGTGCGCACAGTTTTCGCAGCGGCTGCGCTTTCCGTCATTGGTTGGCTTTATCTTGGAACGCCTACTTTTCAAGCGCCAGATTCAGCGACGCTCAAGTGCGCGCCTTTGGGGAGCTTGGATTCGAACGGTTATTACATGGCCGACAGTGACCTTGACGACCAGGGCTGGATCGAACACTATTTGAATAACGAGGTGGATCCAACTAAACGGTTTGATCTCAGTGTCAAGAAGACGCTTGTGAAGAATTGGGAGCACAGCTGCGAGCTAGTCAGAGAGGGGCGGCGAGATCTTCTCATCATCGTTTTAGTCTTGTCTGCGACTATTTTCCTTGCCTTGGGTTCGCCGCGTCCGTTCCCCAAGCTGTTCAAGTCGGCGTCGACGCTGCCCGATCCTTCGACACCGAACGATTTTTCGACACCGACGCTGCGCGATTCCTCGGCACGGACGCCGAGCGATTCCTCGCCGCAGGGTGAAACTGCTGAGACTGATGCCGCTGCGCCACCGGAGAGTCTAAAGCCACCGGAGAGTTCAAATAGGTGACGGCCCGTCCCGAGACGATCCGTCTCGGGACAACGCGTCTTCGAGCAAAGAAGGGCATATCTGGCGGGGTGTAGGCGTCTCGGCGGAAGCTCCGGCCCGTCGCCCCGCCAATGGCAGGATGCCGCGAGGCCGAGAGTTGCCTGGATGCGGGTCGCTGCGCACGCAAGAGCATGCAAGAACAGGACCTAGATGCATGATCAGGACCGAAATATGGTCCTTTTCTCGCACCCAGGTCCCGTTCATCGGGGTCAGTCAGGCTCACCGGGCAGTCGACCAGCGCCTGCGAACTTGCGAGCGCCGCGACAGCGCACTAGCCCCGCTACGACAGCTGACCAGCAGCCGCGACAGCTCCCCGGCCCCGTCGAGACAACTCCCCAGCCGCCGCGCCCAGCCAACGAGGCGGACGCTGGTCGGCTCGGGCCGGTCGGCTACTCCTCGATCTCGCTGCGGTCGCCGCTCCACAGCGTGTGGAACGTGCCCTCGCGATCAACGCGCTTGTACGTGTGAGCGCCGAAGAAATCGCGCTGCCCCTGGATGAGGTTCGCGGGAAGCTCGGCCGCGCGGACTCCGTCGTAGTAGGCGAGCGACGAAGCGAAAGCCGGGATCGGAACGCCGGTGAGCGCGCTGAAGCTCACGATGCGCCGCCAGGACTCCACGGACTTGCCGATCTCGCCGGAGAAATAAGGGTCGGCCAAAAGCAGCGGGAGCTTCGGGTCGCGCTCGTAGGCCTCGGTGATGCGGTTGAGGAAGACGGCGCGGATGATGCAGCCGCCGCGCCAGATGCGAGCCATCGCCCCCAGGTCGACGTTCCAGCCGTTCTCCTCGGAAGCCTTGCGTATGAGCTCGAATCCCTGGGAGTAGGCGACCATCTTCGAGGCGTAGAGCGCCCGTCGGACGTCCTCGATGAAAGCCGCAGGGTCGGCGACGGGAACGTCCTCGGTCCCCGCGGGAAGCCCCCGGCCCGCCTGCCGCTCCGGCACCGAGCCGGAAAGAGAGCGCGCGAAGGTCGCCTCGGCGATGCCGGTGGTGGGAACGCCGACCTCGGCCGCATTCTGAACCGTCCACGCGCCGGTTCCCTTCTGGGAGGCACGGTCTAGGACGACGTCGACGAAGGCCTTGCCCGTCTTCGGATCGACGTGCTGGAGCACGTCGGCGGTGATCTCGATGAGGTAGGAATCCAGCTCGCCCCTGTTCCACTCTTCGAACACCTTGCCGATCTCGGCTGCGGACATTCCAAGGGCCTTGCGCATGAGATCGTAGGCTTCGGCGATGAGCTGCATGTCGGCGTACTCGATGCCGTTGTGGACCATCTTCACGAAGTGGCCGGCTCCGTCGGGGCCGACGTGCGTGCAGCAGGGAACGCCGTCGACGTGGGCGGAGATCTTCTCGAACATCGGGCCGAGCCGGCGGTAGGACTCCGGCGTGCCGCCGGGCATGATGGACGGCCCGTTGAGGGCGCCCTCCTCGCCGCCGGAAACGCCCGAGCCCACAAAGTGCAGCCCGCGCTCGCGAATGGCGGCCTCGCGGCGCACGGTGTCGCGCCAATTGGAGTTGCCGCAATCGACGATGATGTCGCCGGGATCCATGAGGGACGCCAGCTCGTCGATGACGGCGTCGGTGGCGGGCCCGGCCTTGACCATGATGATCGCAACGCGCGGGGCAGACAGCGCGTTCACGAAATCGGCCATGGATTCGGCGGGGAAGAACTCGCCCTCGTCTCCGTGCTCCTTGACGACCTTCTCCGTTTTGGCCGCGCTGCGATTGTGAATGGCCACCTTGAAGCCGTTGCGGGCCAGGTTGCGCGCCAGGTTCGAACCCATCACCGCCATGCCGGTGACGCCGATGTCCGCCACCGCCTTGGCCGGGGTTGGAATCGCCATGTTTGCTCCTTCGTGTGTCACGGCCGACGTCGCCGCTCGCTGCGCTTTTCCTTCGAAAGCCGCGATCGGGGCTGAAAGCCTTGTTCTGCGGATTGAGGTTTCGATCCGCGGGCGTCCGCTTCCCGCCCGTGAAATCGTCCACCCATAAAAATACGCCAGGCGCGCCCCGAGTGGAACTCGGAGCGCGCCACAGCGGCCGATTTATGCGCCGAGCGCAGCCGAGACGACCGCCTTGGCCGCCTCCTGGACCTCGGCCAGATGCTCGGCCCCCTTAAAGGACTCAGCGTAGATCTTGTACACGTCTTCGGTCCCCGACGGGCGGGCCGCGAACCACGAGCTCTCGGTCGTGACCTTGAGGCCGCCGATCGGGGCGCCGTTTCCGGGCGCCCGCACAAGTTTCGCCGTGATCGGCTCGCCGGCCAGCTCGGAAGCGGTGACGTCCTCGGGGGAAAGCTCGGCCAAACGGGCCTTCTGCGCCTTGGTCGCTGGCGCGTCCACGCGTGCGAAAGCCGAGTCGCCGTAGCGTTCGGCCTGCTCGGCGTGCAGCTGCGACGGCGACTTCCCGGTCACGGCGATGATCTCCGAGGCGAGCAGGTCCATGATCAGCCCGTCCTTGTCCGTCGTCCACACCGTGCCGTCCGTGCGCAGGAAAGAGCCGCCCGCGCTCTCCTCCCCGCCGAATCCGACGTCGCCCGTCAACAGGCCGGGAACGAACCATTTGAAGCCGACCGGGACTTCGATGAGCTTCTTCCCGATTCCCGCGACGACCCGGTCGATGAGCGAGCTGGAGACGAGCGTCTTGCCCACAGCCGTGCCCTCGCGCCAGCCGGGGCGATGCGTGAAGAGATACTCGATGGCCACGGCCAGATAGTGGTTGGGGTTCATGAGGCCGCCGTCGGGGGTGACGATTCCATGGCGGTCCGAGTCGGCGTCGTTGCCCGTGGCGACGTCGAAGGGCGTCTTGCCGTCCGGGCCCGGCGTCATCCTCGCCCGCAGGGAGGCCATGGCGTGGGGGGAGGAGCAGTCCATGCGGATCTTTCCGTCCCAGTCGAGCGTCATGAACGGCCACTTCGGGTCGACGACGGGGTTGACCACGGTCAGGTCGAGGCCGTAGCGCTCGCCGATCGCCCCCCAGTACTCGGCCGAGGCCCCGCCCATGGGGTCGGCCCCGATGCGCACGCCCGCCTTGCGAATCGCGGCGAAGTCGATCATCGCGGCGAGGGCGTCGATGTACTGGTCGAGGTACTCGTACCCGCGCACGCTGCCCTTGGCCCGCTCGTAGGGGACCCGGGCAATCTTCTTCCAGCCCTCGCGCAGAAGCTCATTGGCCCGCGCCGCGATGACCTTCGTCGCGTCGGTGTCCGCGGGGCCGCCTGTGGGCGGGTTGTACTTGAAACCGCCGTCGCGCGGGGGGTTGTGGGAAGGCGTGATGACGATTCCGTCGGCCAGGCCCGATCCGGTCTGGCGCACGCCCGCGGCCGTCCCCGCACCGTTCGCGCGCAAAATGGCGAGCGACACGGACGGCGTGGGCGTCCACGATCCCCGGGAGTCGACGCGGACGTCGACGTCGTTGGCGACGAGCACCTCGATGGCGGTCCGCTCCGCGGGGGCCGACAGGCCGTGGGTGTCGCGGCCGATGAAAAGGGGGCCGTCATAGCCCTGGGCTTTGCGGTATTCGACGATCGCCTGCGTCGTTGCGGCAATGTGGGCTTCGTTGAAGGCTCCGTCAAAGCTCGAGCCCCTGTGGCCGGAGGTTCCGAAGACGACCGCCTGGAGGGGATCGGCGGGGTCTGGTTCGATGTCGTAATAGGCGGAGATCAGGGCATCGACGTCGATGAGGTCCTGATCGCGGGCCGGAGTACCTGCGCGTTCGTTCATGGCCCAATTGAACCACGGAGCTCTCTTTGGGGCTAGGGAGGTCCGTCCCAAGAACCGCCTGCGTCTCAAAATGCGGACCTTCGACGTCGAACGCTCGATCCGGGGGCGCGCCCCCGGTCTGGTTTGCGGACGCGGCTCGGAGCGCCGACGCTCGGCTTCTGTCGCGGATGCGGCGGTCGGCTCGCGGGCCTTTGCCTTGAGCCTTGTAAGATCGAGGCGGACGCCGTTCAGAAGATCGAGGCGAACGCCGTTCCGCCCAGAAAAGCGAGCAGGCCCGAGCCCGCAGTTCCGAGAACCAACCCCGCAGATGCGAGCCTCCGCCCTGCGCGGGCAAGTTCGACGGCGTCGAGCATGGCCGTGGAAAAGGTTGTGAATCCCCCGAAAAAGCCGGTTGTGACCGTCCGCAGGTCTCTCGGGTCCATCGCGGAGAAGGCCGACGTCGCCGCGCCCAAGAGGAAGCAGCCGAGGACGTTGACGGCGAAGGTTCCCCAAGGAAATTCCGGGTGCCGTCGGCGGACCAGGCCGTCAAGGCCTGCGCGGCACACCGCGCCGAGGCCTCCGGCAAGAGCGACCGCAATCATGCGCTCGCCTCTGGCTCCGACCCGTCTGCCAGCCGGCCGCGCCGCTCGGCGCTCCTTTGCCTTGCGCCTCCTCGCCCGCCGCGCGCCCCGAGGGCAAGACCGGCCCACGCGCACAGCAGGCCGCAGACGATCGATCCCGCGGCGTAGGCCGTTGCCTGCGCCGTCGTCGCCGCCTCGACCTCGGCTGCGAAAGTGCCGTACGTCGTGAACGACCCCAGGAGGCCCGTGCCAAGAAGCAGGCGCACCCTCGGATCGGCGCGCCGGAAACGGCTCGTGAGAAGGCCCGCGAGGAGCCCGAGGAGGAATGAGCCCGCGAGGTTCACGGCGAGAGTCGCCCACGGAACCGCAAACGTCCAAGCCTTCGCCCCGCCGGGAAGGATCTCGCCAATCCAGGCTCGCAGTGCGGTTCCGGCGCAGCCTCCGGCGAAAACGGCGGCGTACGGACCGGTCAGCCGGCGGGCGAGCCGGCCGGCGCAATTTTGCTCAAGCACGGTCGGCCCCCCTCACTGCCGCAGGGCCACCTGATAGTTCAGGCGGGAGTAGACGAGCTTCCACCTGCCGCCGAACTTTTGTTCCGCCCAGTCGTCGGCGAGCATCCCTCCGGTGGAATTCGACGGGGCGAAGATGACGGCGTCGATCTTCGCCTTGCCGTATGTGCCCTCCCAATAGACGCGGTTGCCCGGCACGTTGTAGGCCAGCATGGGCAGGTTGGCGACGACGTTGTGCCCCGTGCCCAGAGCCTCGACGGCGTCCCTTCCGGCCCGGGCCTGCTCTTCCGTGACAGAAAAAGGCGTGCGCCCGTCGACGAGTTGCCCGATCGGGCCGAACCACGCGACACCGACGTTCGATGCGAGCGCGACGCAGACCGCCGCCAAGCGCGCCCTGTACGTGCCGCGCCATCGCGAGCACGCGTCGATCAGGGCGATCGCGGCGATCGGCATCAGGATGGCCGAGTAGTGCCAGTGCCAGCCCCAGTAGTGCTCGACGTTTCCGGCGAAGCGCCAAAAGAGCGTGGGCAGCATGATCCAGACGTAAGGGCTCACGAGCCCTATCAGCCCCGCCGCAAGGGCCAGAAGCAGGAGCGTCGCATACTTCGTCGCCGGAAGGAAGAAACGGAGGAGGAAATTCGATGCGACGGCGTCGTTTTGCGCCAGCCTGTTCGTATACTCCCATCCGCCCTCGGGGTTGAAGATCGGGAGGATGACGAGTATCGCCAGAAGAGTCCACGCGAGGCCCCACGCGGCAAGGCGGACGCCGGCCTTGCCCTGGGGGGAGGAGAGCGCCTTCTTCAGGGACGCGCGCGAGCGAAGCGCGAACCTGTTGTCGGCGCGGGACGCCGCGCCCCACGCCTGCCACAGAAAGACAAGGCCGACGGCGCAGACCGTCAGGCCGAGGTCCTCCTTGACGAAGACGAGTAGCCCGACGGCGACGAGCGCCGACCGCGAGTTGCCTTTCGTGTCGAGCCATCGGGCGAGCCCGTAGGCAAGCAGCGGGACCGCGAAGGCTATTTCGTGGAACTGCGATTCGACCGCGCTCCACAGGCCCCAGCTCATGGCGTAGCCGATTCCGACGATCGCCCCGAGGCTCTTCCCCAGCCGTTTGACCGCCAGAAGCGTTATCGGAACCGAGCTGAGTGCGAACAGCAGGTCTTGGAGGACGAGCAGGGCCAACCCCGAGGGAAACAGTTTGTATACGGGGCCCAGCAGAACGAGCAGCGGGTGGAAGTGGTCTCCGAGCAGATTGAATTCGGGTCCCTTGATGTCTACCGTCGGCGCGTCGAATTGGGAGTACTGCTTGGCGAGCTCGGTGAAGATTCCCAGATCCCACGACGGCGTCG
>ERZ773043.2116-NODE-2116-length-10595-cov-3.490607_pt1 | contig 10595 bp, 8 predicted proteins | sample MGYA00580636_ERZ773043 | MGnify/ENA primary metagenome ERZ773043 (study PRJEB29015, sample SAMEA2737992) | human oral metagenome | biome: human oral; feature: human-associated habitat; material: dental | place: China | collected 2065 ... | reverse complement strand
GCGTGGCCGCGCAGGCAGTCCACGTCCTGGGCGATCATGAAGGTGGCGTTGCGGGGGGCTGTATCGAGGAAGCCCGAGCAGGAGACACTACCAGCCGTCAGGAGGCCAGCCAGCAGGTACTTATATAGGTTGTTCATTATCGTAGTCACATTAGAAGGATACGTTCAGCCCGAAAGAGTGCGTACGCAGCAGGGGGTAAGAGGAGAGACGCTGGCTCGTAGCCTCAGGGTCGATGTTACCGCGCATGTTATCCAGCGTGAAGAGGTTCTCACCAGAGTAGTAGACACGCAGGGAAGAGACACCGAGGTTCTTCAGAAGGCTCTTAGGCAGGGTGTAACCCAGCTGGAGGTTCTTCAGACGCACGTAATGCGTGTCCTGCAGCCAGAAGGTCGAGCTTGCTTCGTTGTGGTTAGCCTGACCAGCGAGGTAGATGCGAGGCATCTTGCCCGAGGGCTTGTCTGCGCTCCAGGCATCACGCCACTCAGTAGAGGGGTGACCCGTATCCCCACCGAAGGCACCGAAGACCTCAGAGCTGTAGAGGCGAGAGGCAGCTGCGACACCGCTGAACATAGCAGAGAGGTCAAAGGCACGCCAGCCTAAGTTGAAGTTCATAGCGAACGTATAGGCGGGGTCTACAGGATTAGAGAAGATACGGTCCTTACCATTGATCTTCCCGTCACCATCGACGTCCACATAGCGGATATCACCAGCCTGAGGGCGAGAGCCGAAGGGCGTACCGTACTTAGCTACGAAGGCATCAGCTTCTTCCTTCGACTGGAAGAGCCCATCAGCCTTGTAGATGTAGTAGGTGTCGTAGGAGTGACCGACGGCATTGCGGATAGCACCATTGTCCATGTACTCATTAGCACCGAGGTTGAGGATCTTATTCTTGTTGTAGGTGAAGTTACCGCCTACGCCGAGCGTCCAGTCACCGAAGTGCGTCTTGTAGTTCAGTGCAATTTCGACACCCTTGTTCTCCATCGCACCGACATTAGCGTGGTAGGGTTTGAGAGGGAACTCAGAGGGGACATCAACCTTCATCAGGATATCGGTCGTCTTACGAGCATAGAGATCTACTGACCCAGTCAGCTGTCCAGCGAAGAAGCCGAAGTCCAGACCTACACCGACGTTGCGGCTCTTCTCCCAGCTGATGTTGTTCAGCTTGAGATCGGTCTGTGCATAGCCCGAGGTAAGTGCACCACCGAAGGGATAGGTCGCTCCGATATTGTAGGTATTGAGTGCAGGATAGTAGTCATTGAGAGCTTCCTGATTACCGAGGAGCCCCCACGAAGCACGGACCTTCAGGTCGCTCAGCACGGGATAGAGGGGCTTCATGAACTCTTCCTTCGACAGGCGCCATGCACCAGAGAAGGAGGGGAAGTAACCCCAGCGATAGCCCTGAGCAAAGCGCGAAGAGGCGTCAGCACGGAAGTTAGCCTCGAGGAGGTACTTGCCATCGAAGTCATAGTTCAGACGGCCGAACCATGAGAGCATACGCAGCTGAGCCGTCGTACCATTGTTCTCCTGCGTAGAGGAGGAGCCAGCGCTCAGGTCGGTGAGGTCGTTTGAGGGATAGTCCTTACGCTTTCCCTGCATATACTGCGTGAAGAAGTCTTCAGCGTGCCACCCGAGGAGGGCCTTGAAGTTGTTCTTGCCAAGGCTCTTGCTGTAGTTAGCCAGTGCATCGAAGTTTGCACGCGTCCAGAGGTAGTAGCGTTCGTCCAGATTGTTGGGTGCGCTCACCTTGTGGTCGTTGTACTTGATGAAGGGGACGAAGGCCTTGTAGTGCTGCAGACTGGCTACATAAGCTACGTTAGCCGTGAGGGTAAAGCCATCGAAGAGATGGAAGTCGATACCCCCAGTAGCGGAGATGTTGTGGTTGTCACGGTCGATGGTCTGACCTGAGTCAAGCCAAGCCAGAGGGTTACCGTCACCCGTCGTACCCCAGCTCTTACCATCCTTGCTACGGCCGAGGATCCAAGGAAAGATGATATTCAGCTGGCGGATGATCTGGTCAGAGCCACCAGAGACGTAGGAGTTATTGGGGTCAGCGTACTTATTCTTGATGTAGGAGAGGCCGAGGCGAGCCGAGATGAGGCGGCTGAGGGTGAGGTCAAGATTCGTACGAGCGTTGAACTGATTACGCTTAGCGTTGGGGAGGATACCGGACTGCCCGAGGTAACCCAGCGAAGCCATATAGCGGACCTGCTCCGAGCCACCATTGACACTCACATTGTGATGCTGCATGAGGGCCGTACGGAAGGCCAGATCATACCAGCGGGTATCGGGGTGCCCCTCGGGGTCACTGCCGTCCTGGAACTTCTTGAGGTCCTCGTCAGAGAAGCGAGCGACCTTACCAGCAGCTACCATCGCCTTGTTGTAGAGGGTAGCGTACTCGAAGGAACCCATACGGTCCATCAGACGCGTAGCGCTCTGCATACCCACGCTACCCGAGTAGCTGATACGAGCCTTACCCGACTTACCGCGCTTGGTGGTGATGAGGATGACCCCGTTAGCAGCCTTCGAGCCGTAGATAGCAGCTGAGGCAGCGTCCTTCAGGACTGAGATGCTCTCGATATCGCTTGGGTCAAGCATATTGAGCGTCCCAGACTCGAGACCGTCGATGAGGATGTAGGGATTTGCGTTGTTCAGGGTACCCGTACCACGGATGCGGATCTTACCTCCGTCAAGACCTGGAGCACCGTTGGTAGCGGTGACGGTCAGACCTGGGACGAGGCCTTGCAGACCATTACTAAGGTTCTGAATGGGGCGGGCTTGTACTTGCTTCAGATCAAGAGCGGTCACGGCACCAGATAGGTTAACTTTCTTCTGCGTGCCATAGCCCACGACGACGACGTCACTGAGCTGCTGGGCTTCTTCCTTGAGCGTGATCTTGATCTGCGTCTGCCCTGCTACGGCTACCTCACGAGCTTCGTAGCCCAGATAGCTCACACGGAGGATGGCATCACGCTGTACTCCCGATAGGGTGAAGGCGCCCTTGGCGTCCGTCATAGCCCCTTGCTTGGGATTCTTCTTCACGACAACAGAGGCTCCAACGATGGGCTCATCTTTGGTATCCACTACGGTGCCGCGGATGGTCAGCCCCTGTGCCATAAGCTGTGGGGCCAGGTAGATCGCCAGGATCAGTAGCCAACCGACCCAGAGAGACCTAAGGATGAATGTTTGTTTCATACACTTGGGATTTGTGAATTTGACTGGTGGTATGTCTACATGCCACTCGGCTGCGGTGGCACGGTGTTCGCTCCCGAAAGCGTCTTCTTCATGGTGGGAGCGGGTGATGGACCTCTCGCTCGAGGTGCATCGTGGTATTCGGACGATGTATTTCGATTCAAACTTATAAAAAATACTTATTCATTCCTATTATAGAATTTTCCAAGTATAAGTATTCTCTCTTTTTGCTTGTAAGTAAGGCTTTTGGGTAGAGGAAGGAGGGCGGAGGGATAGGGGTACTTGGCACCTCTCTGGAGTGTATCATAATCAAGGCTTTACGAAGGCAAAAAATCGACCAGTACTGGTTCGTTTTTCCCCCTCGGAAAAACTGATATCATAAGGCGTATTCACCGCTCGCTCTGCCCTTGGGCTATTCGGCTCCATGATGATAGTAGTTCGTGGATGAAGCTGAAGAAGTCGATTTGCAAACGACTACTGGTCTGCATGTGGAGGACTATTGGTATGGGGGTCAAACCACTATTCGTTCGTACATCGAACCACTATAGGACTGAGTGCGAACGACTATTGCACCAAGCCTTACCCCCAACAGCTTCACGCACCGATTACGAAGCCATCCCCCTTACATAAGCTCTCAAAAGGGGAAGCTCAAACGAAACTCCATACTGAACATCAGCCACTTATATATCAACAAAGCTTGTGCGGATATGCCATAAGTGCAGGCAATTCCATATCTTTGCGACCGCCTCCATGGTGAGGCAGATAGGCTGCGCACCCTATACCATATTATATATAGCGGTGCGGCCGCCGGAAGGACTTTCTCCAAGCTATTCCCTATAGCAGACAAAAACCTTCATCCCCTACCCCGTGTTGGGATAAGGGGGTGTATACCCCACAAACGATAAACGAACGGTAAGACAACACCCATGACAAAGAAGATCATCGTGGCCATCGACGGCTACAGCTCATGTGGCAAGAGCTCTATGGCACGTACGCTCGCGCGTGCAATCGACTATATATACGTCGACACAGGCGCGATGTACCGAGGCGTCACCCTCTTCGCCCTCAGACGCGGCTTCATCCGCGAGGGAGTGATCCAGGAGGCAGAGCTTCGCGAAGCCCTGAACGAGGTATCCCTGAGCTTCCGTCAGAGCCACGAAGGTGCTACACCCGAGCTCTACCTCAACGGCGAGAACGTCGAGAAGGAGATCCGCACGATGGAGGTCGCCTCCTTCGTCAGCCCCATCGCCGCACTGGGCTTCGTACGTGAGTTCCTCACAGCCCAGCAGCAGGCCTTCGGCGCTGAGGGTGGTATCGTCATGGACGGCCGAGACATCGGCACCGCTGTCTTCCCTCAGGCACAGCTCAAGGTCTTCGTCACGGCTGACCCCGCCATCCGTGCAGAGCGCCGCCTTGCCGAGCTTCGTGGCAAGGGCGACAGCAAGATTACCCTTGAGGAGGTGCTGGAGAACCTTCGTCAGCGTGACTACATAGACACGCACCGTGAGGTAGCTCCCCTGCGCCAAGCTGAGGATGCACGCGTCCTCGACAACTCCCACCTGACCCACGACGAGCAGGATGCCCTCCTGCGCTCCTACTTCGAGGAAGCTCTCGCCAAGGCGTAGTCCAGCCTTCCTCTCCCCCACTCCTTATCCCCACGCATGTATCCCAAGATCGAAATAGACCAACAGTCGGGCTTCTGCTTCGGCGTCATCAATGCTGTCAAGCACGCCGAAGAAGAGCTGAAGAAAGATGACAAAGAGCTCTACTGCCTCGGCGACATCGTACACAACAACCAAGAGGTAGACCGCCTGCAGGCCAAGGGTATGCAGACGATCGACTACGAGGCCTTCAAGAAGCTCGAGGGAAAGCGCGTGCTCTTCCGTGCCCACGGGGAAGCACCCGCTATCTATCAGCTCGCTCGTGAGCGTAATATCGAGCTCGTCGATGCTACTTGCCCCGTCGTGCTCGCCCTGCAGAAGAAGGTTCGTCGCAAGTTCGCCGAGCTGGATCCCATCGGTGGTCAGATCGTGATCTATGGGAAGAAGGGCCATGCCGAGGTCAATGGTCTCGTCGGTCAGACCGAGGGGAAGGCCATCATCGTGCAGAGCCCCGAGGATATCGAGCAGATTGACTTCACCCGCCCCATCGCACTCTTCTCACAGACGACCCAGTCGCTGACGGGCTTCCACGAGCTCATCGATAAGCTCCGTAGCCGTATGATAGGTGATGCTCGCTTCGACTTCCAGGACTCGATCTGCCGCCAGGTGTCCAACCGCATGCCCCACATCCAGGAGTTCTCCTCCCAGCATGAGCTGACGTTCTTCGTCGCAGGGGGCAAGAGCTCCAACGGTAAGGTGCTCTTCAGCTACTGCCAGAAGGGCAACGAGCGAAGTATCTTCGTCTCCTCTCCCGATGAGATCCAGCCCGAGATGCTCCAGCCCCTACCACAGAGCATCGGTATCTGTGGGGCGACCTCCACGCCTATGTGGCAGATGGAGCAAGTCGCCAGCCGTATCCGCGAGATCCTCGGGATGCCTGAGCCAGAAACAGCCATCAGCGAATGAGCATCGACAGCGAGCGACTCGAGGAGTACATCCTAAGTCATACGACCCCTGAGAGTCCCTACCGCCAGCGACTCTGGAGAGAGGCTCATGTGCGCCTCCTGCGTGCTCGTATGCTCTCTGGACACCTGCAGGGCAACCTCCTTCAGATGCTTTGCCGTATCTCGGGAGCCCAAAAAGTCCTTGAGCTTGGCACCTTCACGGGCTATGCTGCGCACTGCCTGGCCGAGGCCCTCGGAGAAGGCGGTGAGGTCCATACCATCGAGTCAGATGATGAGATGGAGGACTTCATCCACGAGTTCCTCGACGGCACACCCTACGCCCACCGCGTGCACCTCTACCTCGGAGATGCGCTCACGATCCTCCCCGAGCTCTTGGAGAAGCACAGCTTTGACCTCGTGTATATCGACGCCAATAAGCGCGAGTACATCGATTACTATGAGCTCATCCTCCCCCACCTCCCCTCGGGCGCCCTCATCTTAGCAGACAATACCCTCTGGGACGGCAAGGTCATCGAGGAGCCAACTCCCACCGACCAGCAGACGCAGACGATCCTCGCCTTCAACGACCTCGTGCAGCGCGACCCCCGTGTCGAGAACCTCATCCTTCCCCTTCGTGATGGACTGAGCCTCATCCGTAAGCTATAAGCTCCACCCCCCAAGCATATACAGCAGCGCCCCATGATGCCATCTACATCATGGGGCGCTGCTGTATATAAGGTATAGGGAGGCGTGAGCTACAAAGCCCCGACCATACGTAGGATACGCGTGACCTGTACCGCCATCATCAGCGTGACAGGGATAGAGATCCAGAGCGCACAGACCAGTGCAAGCATCCCTTCGTGAAAGATCTCCTGCGGGGCACGGTAGCCCGTGGCAAGGACTCGTCCTCGTATGTAGAGGTACAGATGATAGACACCATAGCCCACGGTAAGGCCTACGAGGATACCCACAAGGCAGTCGGAGAGAAAGTGCGCTCCGATATACATACGGCTGTAGACTACCCAGGCGACCAAGAGCGAGAGTACCGCCGTGAAGCGTCGGTCTCTAAAGGTCAAGCAGAGGAAGGTAGCCACTGCGGTATAGTTCGCCGAGTGCCCAGAGAAGAAGCCATAGAGCTTCCCGTGGTAGCCATAGACATAGTGCAGGCTGTCCTGCAGCCAAGGTGTATGCGTGGGACGTAGACGCTCAAAAAAGGGCTTCGCCAGCGTCGAGCTTAGGACATCTCCCACCGCCACACACAGCCCCACCATCAGCAGGAGGAGGATAGCCTCACTCTTCGGACGGCGATAGAAGAGGAAGATCAGGAGAGCTATCGTGGGGAAGGTCCACGCCCCTACGTTGGAGATGAGGAACATCGCTGCATCCCAGAAGGGCGAATGCGCTCCGTTGATAGCGCGCAGTAGGGCGACCTCGCCCGGCAGAAAGGGAGGTGTCATAGGAATATTTACTTGGGAGCTACAATAGGCTCAATAGCACTCGAGGCGATCCAGCCCTCTGTACCATCGCCCAGAGAGAACTGCTGGTATTCGCCTACGGACTTACCGACCAGACGAAGGCGCGTACCCTCATGCAGCTGGGTCTTGACGGCCCCCTTCCCACTGGGGGAGGAGTAGACATTCACCTCAGGCTGCGTAATGACAGCCTTCTCTCGAGCTGAGCGCTCGGCATACACCCAGTGCAGGATCAGCGCCCCGACAAAGACCGTCAGGACGAAGCTCCCCAGCGCCGTATAGAAGGCGATACGCTTACCACGGCGTGTGCGCCCCAGAGCAAAGGCTACGCAGGAGCCGATAGCCAGAGCAAAGAGCACAAGGGCAAGCGGGAGGAGCGCGGTGAGTGGCAGGGCATAGGCCAGCTTAGCCCCCGTAAGTGTGAACCAGCTCTCCGCATCGGGGAGCTTATCTACGGTCTTCTTGATGAGGACAGCACGTGCATCAGCAATCGCCTTGTCACGAGGATCTAAGAGCGTAGCACGCTCATAGCTCAGCACCGCATGCCCGAGGTCACCCAGTAGATAGTAACAGTTACCGAGGTTGGCATAGCGTGTGGAGCTCTCGCCAGAGGTCTTGATCACCTCCTCGAGAGCGGCAGCTGCCTCACGGTAGCGCCCCGCTGCGAAGAGACTATCGACAGAGATCTCCGCCTTCTCGGTAGCCCCGAGGTGGAGCGTCGAGATCAAGCAAAGTAGGGAAAGAAATATCGTACGCATAGTAGGGGGGCTAAAGCTTGTGACTATCAATAGCGCCGATGACCTCAGCAGCTGTATCATACAGCGCCTGCATATCCCCCTCCTTAGCGGGAGCATAGCGGGCGAACTCAACTTCATTGATGACCTGTGTGAGGCGCGTGATGGTCCCCTCATCCAGCCCACGAGTGCGCAGGATCTCAGAGACCGAGCTACGGCTTAGCTCCGAGACAGGCAGACGGAGCTTATCTCCGAGATAGCCCCAGAGTGCACGTAGCGCCTCCTCGTAGAAGGCATCACGCTTACCCGCCTTGAGGAGCTTATGAGCCGTGCGCAGGCGCTTAGTAGCCACCGAGCTGGCACGCGAGGCCTTGTAGCCCAAGCTGTCAGCACGGAGACCACGCTGGCGAGCGATGACGAGATAGGCGATGAAGCCGAGGAGTACGATGATGGGGAAGAGCAGAAGATAGCTCCAGCTCGTCGCCCAGCGAAGCCCCTTAGGAACGGAGACCCCTTCGGTATCATGAAGCTGACGCAGGAGCTGCTCCTGCTGGCGTAGGCTACCGCGATCATCCGACGCTGTCTCTGGACCTTGAGCCACATTCAGCGAGAAGGTCTGGGAGCGGAGCGTCTCATAGCGCCCCAGCTTCGGGTCGAAGTATGAGAAGGTCAGTGCAGGGATCGTCACCGAGCCGGTACGACGAGGGATGGCGAAGTATTCGATGATCTTCTTGCCATAGACCTCGGTAGCGGAGACCTTCTCCTCATACGTCTCCTTCGGATCATAGACCTCGAAGTCCTGAGGGAAGGCTATCGCAGGGCTGATGACCTGCTTGAGGTTGCCCGTACCCTCGAGAGTCAGGCGAATCGTCACCGACTCATTCGTCTTAGGGCTCTTCGTGAGGAGCTCGGCACGCATACGGAAGGAGCCGACGGCGCCAGAGAAGTCCTTGGGCTGCCCCTCCGTGGGGAGTGGGCGCACCTGGATGGTCACTGGAGCTGACTCCACCGTGCGGTCAGCGAGTACCGCCGAGCCAAAGAAGGGATCGTCACTGGCCTGAGGCACGGGGACGCGGATACCGATCTTAGATGAAGGGATGGTGAGCGTACCACTTCGCTGGGGGAAGAGTACCTCACTGAGGATATCTACCGTACGGTAGTTGCGCCCCTGATAGGTCTCGAGCTGGAGCTGACGACGACCATCATCAGCCTGCTTCTCGGAGAGGAAGCCATCATATTGGGGGGCTTCGAAGGAGTTGATATCAAACTCCGTCGTCGCATAGAGCTTGTAGCGTATGGGGAAGGCCTGCTTCTCATAGACAACGGTAGCCCCAGGAAGCGCGCGGAAGAAGTAGCTACCTGTAGTAGTAGCCCCACCAGACTGAGAGCGACCTGCTGGAGCATTCTTATCGGGAGGGAGGACGCGCACCGTGGCACCATGGACATTGACACGCTTACCACCGATAGTAGCCGTAGCCGCTGGGATCGTGATGCTCCCCGTACGCTCTGCCATGAGGGTGTAGGTGAGGCTCACCGAGGAGGTCGAGCTATTGCGTCCGTTGATACTCTGGAAGCTACTCATCTGCTGGCGAGCGGGCCCATAGAGGACCTGCAGGCCTGCGACCTTAGGCTCCGTGACACGCTCGAAGTCTTCACTACCCGAGTAAGTATAGCTGAGCTGGAACGATGCTCCCTGGACTACAGTCTGCGGCACCTCGACACGCACCACCTGAGCCCTAAGACCAAGTGACAAGAGGAGGAGGCAGAGGGATAGGGCAAGGCTGCGCCCTACGAAGGCTACTGACTTCATCGAGATTACCATCTCTTCTTATTCTTATTACTACTATTCTGCTGCTGACGCTGCTCCAGCTCTACACGACGACGCGTCTTATCGTCATCGGTTCGGAAGGAGCGAAGGATCTGCTCAGCCTGTTCCTTCGAGAGCTCTCCGGAGCGCTGCTCATTGGGCTGGCCCTGCTTATCCTTCCCCTGCTGGGGCTTCTGGTCAGGCTTATTCTGATCTTTCTGCTGGTCCTGCTTGGGATCTTGCTTCTGCTTATCCTTGTCCTTATCCTTATTCTGATCTTGGCCCTGCTGGCTCTGCGACTTATTATTCTTGTTCTGCTGCTGCAGGAGCTTCTGCGCTAGGGCAAGGTTGTAGCGCGTATTGTCGTCCTCGGGATTGCGGATCAAGGCTTCCTCATAGGACTGGACGGCACTCTGATAGTCCTTCTTCTGCATCGCCACATTACCGAGGTTGTGCAGGACACCAGCCTGCTGGCGTGGCGTGAGACGTGGATCTTGAGCAGCACGCTCCAGATAGTCCTTAGCTTCGTCATAGCGTCCCTGCCCGTAGGCAGCTGCTGATATACCGAAGTTCGCCTTCCCTGAGAGGCTGTCACGGAGCAAGGCACGACGGTACTCCTGCGTAGCTCCCGCATAGTCCTTGGCTTGATAGAGCTTATTGGCGCGGCGTATATAGGACTTGAGCCCCTGAGCATAGAGCGAAGAGCCGCCCAGCACAAGGAGAACAAGATAGAGGATGGCAATCTTACTTCTCATGACCGAAGATATTATGACGGATGAGGAACTTATTCTTGCGTCCCATGATGAAGAACTCGACGACAAGCAGTACCAGTGCTGCCCAGAGCCAAG
>ERZ773043.2112-NODE-2112-length-10606-cov-2.580419_pt1 | contig 10606 bp, 6 predicted proteins | sample MGYA00580636_ERZ773043 | MGnify/ENA primary metagenome ERZ773043 (study PRJEB29015, sample SAMEA2737992) | human oral metagenome | biome: human oral; feature: human-associated habitat; material: dental | place: China | collected 2065 ... | reverse complement strand
CGAGATAGAAAACGATGCTTCGTCCAATACTAAAAGGGCTTTAAGCTTAACCGGCTCCGGCAATACCGATCTAAGCGGTACCGATATATTTGTGAATTCCGCAAGCGAATTTAACGCTTTAAACAATGCAAGCTATCCAGATGGCGATAATAAGAAATACACACTTGCCTATAAAAGCGGAGGCGGTAAATTTACCGGATATGATCCGCGCTTTAAAGACAAGGGCTACGTAACTCAGCTAAATAAAAACTATGTCATAAAAGATGCCAATACCTTTAGTAGAAACATAGGCGGTATGCATATAAGCGAGGATGAGCGGGAGCTTTATATCCAAAAGCTTATTAAGACTAACGAGAGCATAAATGGAGACTTTGATGCGGATGAGCTGCAGAAGTATCTTGGTGCCGGCGGTCTTAACGGAAACAACATAGATATAGGCAAGGCTGGAGAGGATAAGAATTTTAACGCTAGAAATATCCACGCAGCAGGCGCAAATAATACGTTAAATTTTATCAGCGGTCATAATGTAGGTGTAATAAGCGCAAGCGGCGGCGGCAACACCCTTAACATAGGAGCTAGCAATAGCTCTCCTGCGGCAGTAAATTCCTTAAGCGCTAAAAATATTAGCGGTTTTGACAGGCTAAACTTCTTTCTTCCTAACTCTATTAGAGCAGGCGATAGCGTACTTACCCTAAGCGACCCTACTGCCAATACCAATCTAAGCAACGTAAGCAATATCACGGCTTATATAAGCGGAGTAAGCGGTCCGTTAAGTCCAAGCAGCGAGATTCATCTAATCAATAAGCAAGGAAGCGGCAGCCTTATAGCTCCTAACGCAGCCAATATGCACGCAACGTTAAATGTAGGGGTAAGTCTAAGCTATAACCCTAAAATTTATCAAAGCGGCAATTATCTAAATTTAGGATTCGATGCTTCCTCGGCTCCTAGCGCGCGCGTAAATTCTAATACCAAATCCTTCGCCGAAACCAGAGCTGCAAGCCTAGCTAGCTTAAAGAGCGGAAGCGAGTTAATTACCAACTACCTAGATAAGCTAATACCGGATGGGCATTTAGAGCTATTTCCTTTTGCTATAAGCGAAGCTTATGATCTAAGGTATGAGACGGGCTCACACGTAAATTCCAAAGGCTATGGAGTAGCAGCAGGACTTGCCAGCTTAACTGAGAATTTCGCAGGAGATATCTTAAGCGGAGTATTCGTTGAATATGGAAAAGCCAACTACGATAGCTACTTAGATAGCGGTCTACATGCAGACGGAGATAGCGAGTATATAGGCGGAGGCTTGATGCTAAAGCAAAACTTTACTAGCGGCACCTACCTTGATGCAAGCTTTCACGTAGGCAAGATAAGCAGCGACTACAATAGTAACGACTGGACTTATGCCATAGCTCCTGGAGTATTAGCTCATAATGAGAAGTTTGATATAAGCTCAACCTATATGGCTACTCATATAGGAATAGGTCAGATCTTTGATCTAAGCCAAAGTAATAAACTAGACGTTTATACTAAATGGCTATATGCTTACACGGATGATGCCGATGCCTCTATAAGCTCTGGCGAGAGATATCACTTTGATAGCGTTACATCTAATAGGCTAAGAGCAGGCCTAAGAGATACTATAAATCTAAAAGATGAGCATAACCTATACTTTGGAGGCGCATACGAATATGAGTTTAGCGGAGATGCTAAAGCATCTACTATGGGACTTGACGCTCCTAAGCCTAGCCTAAAAGGTTCAACCGGAGTATTTGAAGCAGGCTATAAATACGATAGCAAAAACCTTATCCTTAGCCTAGGAGGCAAGGGCTACATAGGTAAAACAAGAGGTGGTGCTATCAATGCAGGGTTTGAGATTATGTTTTAAATAAGAGATGTGTAAGCCCTGGCTCGCACATCTATAAAATTTCAGATCCTATACTTAATTTCAGGGGCGGGAGATTTCTCGCCCCTTTTTAAATTTAGAAGAGAATAAAATTCTAAGACCGCAGCCCTTAATTCGATTTGTGCTTTAAAATTTCAAAGTGCAGCGTATAAAAATTTTCAATTTTTATTTTATGCGATAAGCTACAAAAATTTAACTCATATTTTTACGCGATAAATTTAATATTATACGTAACTTACCTTCTATATACCACGAGCGATCGCCAGAGCAGATACGGTTGGTTATTTTCAAGATGATAAGCCGGCTCGAATATGTAATTCCAGCATTGTGAGAGCGGAGCGTTGCGCTAAACATTCACCCGCACGAACGCCCAGTGCATAAAATCCCGCTTTGGCTCGTATTTGCCGCTGTTAAAATACTCCGCTAGCCGCGCTTCCTCCGTGTCGCTTAGTTCGCCGCCTAGCATCCAGCGCGTCTTTTGCACAAACTCCTCCGCGCTTTTCGCTCCGCCGCCGTGACACCAGGCTTTAATATAGCTGAGGCTCGGCAGATAGCCCATTTGAAACAGGATGTTTAAAAGATAGACGAAGCCTGGATTTTGCTCCACTTCGCGCCCTATCGCATCCAAAATTTCATCATCCACAAAGCTGCCGCCCACCTTAAACGTGATGTAAAGCGCCTTTTTGGTCTTTGAAAGAAGCTTTTTAAGCGCGGTTTTTAGATCGTCCACCTCAAGGCAGCGCGAGGCAAAAACGAGATCGCACACGGGCACGTCAGACCAGTCGTCCTCGAAGGCTTTTTGCGCAAATTTCGCATTTTTCGCGCCGTAGGCTTTAGCGTTCTCGCGGGCAAATTCCAGCATTTTGGGCGAAAAATCATAGCCGTAAATTTGATCCACCTTTTCCGCCGCCAGCACGCTTAACGCGCCCGCTCCGCACGCAAAATCAAGCAGCGTATAAACACCCGTAAAATCGACCTTGTCTATAAACTCGCGCGCGTAGGCGCTTTTCATCACGCCCTCGTTAAAGCTCGGCGCCTTTTTGTCCCAATGCTCGGCCAGTTTTTTGCCGAATGAGCTTTTTGCTTTTTGCGCCTTATAAAGCGCGTCAAAGTCGATTTCATCGTAGTTTGAAGCTAAAATCATAACTATCCTTTCTAAAATTTAGCGAGCAGATCGCACCGTTTTTTATTAAATTTTAGCGCAAATTTATGCGCTGCATTCAAGCTACTTAGAATTTTAAACCGTCAAAAAAAGCAGCAATACATGCTCGCTTTTATATATTTTATCCGCTTGCGATACTTTAAATTTTCGCTGAATGATCGTAGCTAAATTTTAAAAAACCTCTTCATAAATCAAAATTTTAGTCTGCCACTACGAACACGGAGAATGAATGCCCGAAGCTAAGCGTAGAATTTGAGTGCAAGCAAGAGTACAAATAGCCGGATACGAACACAAAAAGACAAAGCTTGGGCGCAGTCAAATACCGCTTGCGGTATGCGTCATTGCTCGTACATTTACCTTTCGCGATAGCAAGAGACCCTGCCTAGGCCCCTACTTTTTCGTAATTTTATAGAGTAAATTTCCGATGCTTTGTATGATCTGCACAAGCACGATCAGGATCACGACGGTGTATGCCATTATATCGGGGCGGAAGCGCTGAAAGCCGTAGCGGATCGCCACGTCGCCGAGCCCGCCGCCGCCGACCGTGCCCGCCATCGCCGTAAATCCGATGATGACGATGAGCGTGAGCGTAATCGCGCCGATGATGCTAGGCAGCGCCTCGACGAACATTACTCGAAAGATTATCTGCGTCTTGCTCGCGCCGAAGCTCTTCGCCGCCTCGATCACGCCGCTATCGACCTCCAGCAGCGCGCTTTCGATGAGGCGAGCGATAAAGGGCGCCGAGCCGATAGTAAGCGGCACGATCGCCGCGGTGGTGCCGATACTCGCACCGACAAGAAGCTTCGTAAGCGGAAAGAGCACGATCAGTAAAATTATAAACGGAAAGCTTCGCAGCGTGTTTATCGCGACGTCCAGCACGGCGTAGACGATGCGGTTTTCGCAGAGCCCGCCGCGACGCGTAAGGATAAGCACGATCGCAAGCACGAGCCCCAAAATAAACGCCAAAGCCGTGCTTACGAAGGTCATATACAGCGTCTCCAGCGTCGCGTTTAGTAGCAGCTTTGGAATCACTCCGCTAAAAAAATTTTGTATCCACTCTATCATTATATGTCCTTTCATTTTACGCCCGTTTGCGCTATATCAGGCTTTTGCGCCGTTATAAAAATTTTTGAAATTTTAAAATTCTGAAATTTACCACTCGCGAAGCGGCAAATTTTATCAAATTTTATCGCTTTTAGCTCTAAGTTTAGACGAAATTCTGTCTAAATTTAACGCGTAGCCCTTAAAACCAAAGCTAAAATTTTAAAATTTCAGATCCGTGCGAAATTCCGCCCTGCGCCCTCAAAAAATTTCAAATTTCTTAAATAGCTCGGGCTCATCCTGCACGATGCCGCGCTCTATGAGGCTTGCTACGACTTCGCGGCTGCAGAGCGTCTCCTGCGGCCACCGGCGCGTATAGCCCTCCCATTCGTGCTTGCTCGTAGCGTCGATGCAGATTCGATCATTCTGCGCCACAAACACGTCGCGCAGCGCATCGATGCTATTTACGACGCGCCAAACGCTCATATAGAGGTTGCTCGCGTCGTTTCTCGCATCGGTAAAAATCAAAATTTTAAAATGCTCGCTAAATTTCAAAAGCCGCCGCCAGCTCCGCTCTACGAGCTCTTTTTTGTCTATGTTTATCAACACGAGCGGGTTTTTCGTATCGCAAAAGTGCTGCTTAAGCGCCAAAATAGCGGACTCCTCGCTTTGAAATTTCGCTAGCAGCTCCTCATCGCTTAAAATTTGCGGCGCCTGCGAGCTTAGATCCGCCGTCGCATCAATACCGAGCTTGCCGCCGAAGCAGGAGTTCGGGCTTGCGTGATCGAGCTGATCGCACACACCCTCGCTAAAAACGAGGCTGCGCGCGCCTATGCGGTTTAGGACGTACTTCGTAAGCGCCTCGTACTCATCTAAGCTCGGCGCGTCTTGCGGCACGAAAATGGCGTGTTTTACGAAGCTCATCTGCCCCACGCCCCAAAACGCGTGCATGATCTGCTTAGCCGCAGCGGGGTAGCGCACGGCGATCTTAGCCAAAATCAGGTTGTGAAATACGCCGTTTTCGGGCATTTTATAATCGATCAGATCGGGCGCACTCGTGCGAAACAGCGGCAAGAAGATCCGCTCGGTCGCATATCCCATAAATTTATCCTCAAGCGGCGGCTTGCCGACGACGGTGGCGTGAAATACGGGCGCGCGCTTGTGCGTGATCGCGCTAACCTCCATTACCGGAAATGGCTCTACCGGCGTATAATATCCGGTATGATCGCCGAAAGGCCCCTCCGGCTCGCTTACTGCGGGATCGACAAAGCCCTCGATCACGTAGTCCGCACCCTCTGGAACGTAAATTTCATTCGTAAGCGATTTTACGAGGCGAGCGGGGCTGCGGCGGATGAAGCCGTAAAGCAGCAGCTCAAAAATCCCCTTCGGCAGCGGCGCCTGGCCGCACCAGATATAGAGCGGATCGCCGCCGATCGCCACGGATACGGGCATCTTGCGCCCCGCTTTGCGGTATTCGTCGAAAAAGCCCGCGCCGTCTTTGTGTATCTGCCAGTGCATCCCCAAGCGGTCGCGCCCGTAAATTTGCAGGCGATACATGCCGAGATTTTGCGTTTGCGAGTTCAGATCCTTCGTATAGACCTGCCCCATCGTGATGAACGCGCCGCCGTCACCCTCCCAGGTCTTAAGAACGGGAAGCTCGCCAAGATCGACATCGGCGCCCAGATGCGCGACCTGCTGGCACTCGCCGCGACCGCTAAGGCGCTTTACAAAAATTTTACGAAGCGAGATTAAGTGCGCCAAAAAATCAAGCTTTTCGCTAAAACTTTGTGGACGTTTCGGCTTTAGCAGGCTCTCTATCTCGGCGGCGATCTCGTCAGGTTCGCGACCGAGGATTAAATTTAACGCCTCGAAGGAGCCGAAAATATTGGTTAGCACCGGCGGCATCCGTTTGCCCTGCGCGTTTCGCACGTTCGTAAAAAGTAGCGCCTGCGAACGCTCTTTCTTGACCTCGATGTAGCTTGCGTGCGCGATCTCAAACTCCGTGCCAATCTGCTCCTTTACCTCGCGCAATAGCCCGTTTTCGTAAAGCCTCTTTATCCAAAAATTTCCGTTTAAAATTTCATCAAAGCTCTGCATCCGCTGCCTTTAAAAAAATAGATTTTTTTCTTGCGGTTTTTGATTTAGAAGCTGCAAGATCGCGCTCTTTTCCGCAAAAACCAGCGCGTAGTGAAACTCGGGCAGGCTCTTTAGCGCGCTTAGCTTATTGAAGCGAAAGTCGATCTTGGTGCCATCCAAGCGGTCCTCCCAGCTAGCGCAGACGATAATTTTTTCGCGGAATTTTGCCCGCAAAAACTCCGCCTCGCGCGCAAAAAGCTCAGGATCGCTCTCGGCGATAAAGGCGCGGTAGCTGCCGCCAAGCGAGCTAACGTTAAAAAATCTATCCACAAAAATCGGCTCGAAATGGCCGAATGCGCTTAAGCTTTGAAATTTAAAGGGTATGTTTTTGCGCGAGAGATACTCGATCACGCCGCATAGCTCGGGCAAAAACAGCTGCGGAAAGATTAAGTTTGAATAATAAAGCCCGCCGAAAACAAAGCTACTGTAAAATATCGAGCCGCCGTAAAGCAGCCTAAAATCGGCGCTCGCGGGGATAGTGACGGGCGAGATACCGAGGCTTTGCAAAAGATCGCCGTCGGTGGTGAAGTAGGTATTTTTCTCCTTGGCATTCAGCAGACTGATAAAAAGCTCGCCCTTGCTGCGCGGCGCAAACATCAAATTTTTCGGCACGCTCGTGTAGCGCAGGATCTCGCTTTGCACCTCGTTTATCAGCACGAAGCCGTGCCGCCACGTCTCGCCCAGAAATTTTATCAGTCGCACTAGCGCCGAGCATAAATTTTCAACCTTGATAAAGGCGATCTCGTCGTTGAGCGGCTTGAAATTGTTATCGAAAATGATCGCGTACGCGCCGTTATCGATCGCGGTGCGCACGTCGCGCTCGTTTGCGCCGAGTGCTATGAAAGCGCCCTTTTTCGCGACCTTTGCGGGCTCAATCGCAAAGCTTTCGACCGCGGAGATTGCGGGATTATTTAGCATCGTTCCGTTTACGATACGGGTTAAATTTAATAAATTTACCATTACGACTTCCCTGCGGCGGAGCTTTTGGCGGACGCGCTCTTTGCGGCGCGGCGCGGCTGCTTTGCGGTAGATGCGGAACTTGTGCCGGACGCGACGGCTTCTTTTGCGGCGATTACGGTAGGCGTAGCAGTATCTTTTGCGATGCGGCGAGATTTTACGTTCTGAGAGGCTCTTTTGGCGGGTGCTACTTTTGCGCTAGCTGCGGAAATTTTATTTTGCACGGCGTTTTTTATTGATGCTGATTTGACTACGGACGGTGATTTTGCTGTGGATGTGGAGGCTACACCTGCTGCGATACTTTTGGTGGTTGATGCGGATTTTGCGACAGATATAGATTTTTTTGCGGGCGCGCTTTTTGTCGCTACGTTTTTTTTATCGGAGGCTCTTTTGGAAAGCAAGGCGTCTTTTTTGACATTCGCGCTAGAAACATCTGCCGTGCGCTTTCTGTGCGGCGTGACGCCTGCATTAAAATTTTCGTTATCCACGCTTGCGCGCTTTTTCGAGCGCTCATCCGTAAATTTACCGGTGCGCGAAAATGAGCGCACGACCGCGCGCGCGCCAAGCTTTGCACATTTTAAAGCGGCAGACTTCGATAACTCGCAAATGCCAAACGTTAAAATTTTACGCGCTACAAATTTTAAAGCAACCCCCGCACCGAGCTTCAGCGCCAAAGGCGTGGCGCATACAAGCCCGCCCGCGCCGATCTTTGCGGCAAGGGAGGAATCGCGGCAAAGGTTTAAAATTTTATCCGAAGCGCTGCTTTTTTGCGCGCAAAGCCCAGCCGCACCACAGATAGCGAGCTTCGAAACCTTGCGCGCTAGAGCCCTCATCGCTAACCTACGATCGCGCCGTTTTTTACGGGCGCGAGAGTGCTAAGCAGCGTAAGGCTGCCGTCCTCGGCGCTTAAAATCATACCCTCGCTGCTATGTTTAAAAATTTTAGCGGGTTTTAAATTTGCCAGCACGCAGATCTGCTTGCCGACAAGCGCGGCGGGATCGTAAAATTTCGCGATACCGCTGATGATTTGACGCGGCTTCTCCTCGCCCAAATCGATCATAAATCGCAACAACTTCTCGCTGCCCTCAATGTTTTCGCACTCCAAAATCGTGCCGACTTTGATAACGCATTTTTTAAAATCGTCGATTTTGATTTGAGCTTCGGTTGTCTCGCCTTTGGCTTCTTGCGTGGTAGCGCCCGAGCCGAAAGCGTTTGGGTTTAAACTTGGCGCGCCTTTTACTGCGGCGTCTGTACCCGAACCGCTTGCAGAATTTGCAGCGCCATCCAGCTTGTCATAGTCTGCTTTAGGCATTAGCTCGTGATCGATCTTGGTAAAAAGCGGCTCGCACGGCTTGGCCTTAAAATCTAAAATTTCGCCACGAAGTACTAGCTTTTCATAAAGCGGAGTGGATATTTCAAAGCCGAGCGTGTCTGCGATACGTGCCGCCGTCTTCGGCATCGCGGGGCTTAGCAGCACGGCGACTTTAGCCAGAATATTTGCAACCAATGCGACGAGAGCCAGCGCCTTAGCCTGCTCGCCGTTTTTCATCAAATTCCACGGCTCGTATTTCGCGATCGAAGCGTTCGCAAGAGCAAGCGCCCTCCAAAGCTCCTCCAAGTATCTATTGGTAGCAACCTCTTCAAGCGCGCTAAGTGCGGCGCTTAGATAGGAGTTTGCTTCCTCTATCTCGGCGGTGAAAAATTTCATCACGTCTTTGGAATTTATGACATAATCCGAATATTTCGCGCTCATGCCGACGATACGGCTAAGTAGATTTCCAAGCTCGTTGGCAAGCTCGGAATTTACGCGGTTGATGATCGCTTTTTGCGAAAAATCGCCGTCTTGGCCGAACGGCACCTCGCGCAATAAGAAATACCTAAACTGCTCCAGCCCGTAGGCGTTTGCGACCTCGCGCGGATCCACGACGTTGCCCAGGCTCTTGCTCATCTTTTTGCCGTCGCGCGTCCACCAGCCGTGAGCTGCGATGCTGCGTGGCATATTTAGTCCCAGGCTCATCAAAAACGCAGGCCAATAAACGGCGTGAAAGCGCAAAATGTCCTTGCCCACGATATGCAGCGCGTCGCTCCAATACTCCATCCGCTCGCCGCCCGCGCAAAATCCGAGCGAGCTAAGATAATCCATCAGCGCGTCCAGCCAGACGTAAATCACGTGCTTCGGATCGTTCAGTTCGGGCGGAATTTTAACGCCCCAATCAAAACCCGTTCGCGTGATCGAAAGATCCTTCAGTCCGCTTTTTACGAAGCTTATCACCTCGTTTTTTTTGCCTAGGGGAAGGATGCACTTTTCATCCTCGTACCATTTTAAAAGCCGCTCTGCGTAGGCGCTAAGCCTGAAAAAATAGCTCTCCTCTTTTAAAATTTTAGTCTTTTTGCCGCAGTCCGGGCAATACTCGCCGTCAATTAGCTGATTGGAAGGGATAAAACTCTCGCAACTTACGCAGTAGTTGCCCTCGTATTCGCCCTTATAAATGTCGCCCTTTTCATACATCTTACGAAATACGTTTTGCACTGCCGCCTCGTGCGCGGCATCGGTAGTGCGCGAAAACATATCGTAGCTGATGTCAAACTCGTCCCACAGGTCTTTAAATTTAGCGCTCACGCCGTCTGCGTATTGCTTCGGGCTTTTGCCGTGCTTGGCTGCGGCCTCCTCGATCTTTTGACCGTGCTCGTCGGTGCCCGTTTTAAAAAACACCTCGTGTCCTTGCAGGCGGTAAAATCTAGCCATCGTATCGGCGATGATCGTCGTGTATGCGTGACCGATATGCGGGACGTCGTTTACGTAATAAATCGGCGTCATTATATATTTTTTCATTATTCTCCTTAAGTGTGTAGGATTATCCTACTGCCCTCCGGGACCGGTATTGGAAGCCAAAGTATAATTTACATATCCGGTCTCGGGTTGGATGGTAATAAGGGCATGCTCGCCCGCATCATTAGTAAGTGTGATAACGCAAGGAGTTACAAACATCCTATCATAGGGTACGGCAGAGACTACCACTTGTCCCATAGGGCGTCCGTAAGAATCAAAAGAGATCGTTTGATTCTTCTTATTACCGCAACCACTAAATTGAATATTGCTTATATTATATGTTTTGGTCAAATTCATCTTTTTATTCATTCTATCGGCTTGAGCATTAAAAGGTTGATCCGAAAATCCCGACGTTAAAAATTTATTAGGGTTTTGTGGATCAATCGCTATATCGTTTAAAGAATTCGGATTGCCGCTTGGAACGGGCGTGCTATCAAAAAATACCGTATATCGCAAGTCGTTCGGCGAGCCTGCTCCACCGCTTGCTGTGTGAAACTGAATCCTCCATAATCTCTTAAACCAATTCGGATCGTTGGGATCGAATTTATTATCGTTCATCGCAAGCTGCTGAGTATAGCGA
>ERZ773043.2109-NODE-2109-length-10613-cov-14.742754_pt1 | contig 10613 bp, 8 predicted proteins | sample MGYA00580636_ERZ773043 | MGnify/ENA primary metagenome ERZ773043 (study PRJEB29015, sample SAMEA2737992) | human oral metagenome | biome: human oral; feature: human-associated habitat; material: dental | place: China | collected 2065 ... | reverse complement strand
CGAGCAGCGCGGCCGGCTCCTCCAGGAGCTGCGCGACGCTCTCGTCGCCCTGACGCCCACCGCGCACGCCGAGCCCGCCAAGCTCACCCGGTTCTCCCCGCGGACCGTCGTCATGGCGGTCGTCGGGCTCGTCGCGCTGTGGACGCTGCTGGCGCGCATGAATTTCAGCCAGATCAGCGCCGCTGTCGCCGCAGCCAACGCGTGGTGGATTCTCGGCGCCGTCGTCTTCTCCCTGGCGACCTATCTGGGCGCGGGGATCGCACTGGTCGCCTTCAGTCCGGTGCGTCTGAGCGTGTGGAAATCGACCGAGGTGCACCTGGCCGGCGCGGTGGTCTCCCTCGTAGCCCCCGCCGGGGTCGGCGGTGCCGCCATCAACTTGCGCTTTCTGACTCGCAGGGGTGTGCCCACCGCCATCGGCGTGGCCACGGTCGCGCTCGTCCAGGTCGTCCAGTTCCTCGTCACGATCGTTCTGCTCATCATCCTGGCTGCGATGACGGGGCAGTCTACCGGGTTGACCCTGCCCTCGGACTGGCTCGTCCTGGGTGCCATCGTGCTCGTGGCCGTGGTCGGCTCGGCGCTGTTCGTGCCCCGGGTGCGCACCTGGGTGCGGGCCAAGATCGAGCCCACGTATCGGCAGGTGTGGCCGCGCCTGGTGTGGATCATGTCGAACCCGCTGCGCCTGGCGCTGGGCGTGGGGGGCACCGTCCTGCTCAGCCTGAGCTACGTCCTCGCCTTCGGCGGAAGCCTGTGGGCCTTCGGGTACACGCTCCCCTTCTCGATTCTGGCGATCACCTACCTGGCCTCCAACACGGTGGGGTCCGTGGTGCCCTCTCCCGGCGGCATCGGCCCGGTCGAGATCGCGCTGACCGCCGGGCTCGTCACGGCCGGCATCCCGAGCGGTGTGGCGCTGTCCGCTGCGATCGTCTACCGCCTGGTCACCTTCTGGATCCCCATCCCCGCCGGTTGGCTGAGTCTGCGGCACCTTCAGCGGAGCAGGGACCTGTAGACGATCATGGGCATCATGACCCCGACTCCCGTCAACCCCCGCCACGCGCTCTTGCTATCGTGAGCGAGGAACACCGGTACCCAATGATTAGAGACGACATGACTACACCCTTGCGTGGACATGCAGGCCCTTCCCGGTCCTGGGAGTCCATCCGCTCCCGCTGGGCCAGCCGACAGATCTACGTAGGGATCGGTGCCATTGCCGGCACGGCGAACATCGTGCTGAACACCGGCAAGTATGGTGCTCCTCATCCCATCGATCTCGCCTTCATGGTCGTTGCCCTCGTCCTCGTCACCCTCCTCCCGCTCCGCCCCTCGTGGGGCATGATGGCCTACCTCGCCTGCTGGTTCCTCCTGCTCGCCCTGCCGAACACCTACGCCTCGGATATGTTCCTGACTCACCTCGCGGTCTTCTTCTTCGCGGGGCGCTTCCTCCCGCCGTGGTACGCCGGGGCGATCTTCCTCATTCTGCTCGGCACCGACTTCCTCGCCGCGCAACGAGTGGTCGTCGCCGACTCCATGGGCGCCACCGACTCCGCTGGCGGCGTGATCTTCCACGTCGTGATAGGGCTCCTCCTCGCCCCCACGGGCGCCCTGATACGGAGCAGCGAGCAGAACCGCCTGACTCAGGCGCAGCAGGCGGAGGAGCGTCTGGAGGAGCTGCGCATGCAGATCTCCCGTGAGATGCACGACCTCATCGCCTACTCCATGTCCCAGACGGCCCTGCGGGCCCAGCGCGCCGCTGCGGACACGACCTACCCCGCAGCCGCCCGCAAGGAGTTCGCGGCGCTGGAGACGACGGCGGCCGACGCCCTCCACGAGTTGCGCCTCCTTCTGCGCACCCTGCGTCGGGCCGCCCCCGAGCTCGCCCCCGACGTCACCCAGGGCGTTGGGACGTCGAACGTCGTCACCGACCTGGGGGCCGCGGTGCGCGCCGTCAGCGACGACATCGCCGCCGCCGGCTTCGACGTCACCTATCGGTGCCGCGGGAACATCTCCCCGACGCGTTCCCAGGCCTCCACCCTCTCCCGGGTGGCCCGCGAGATGGGGGCCAATGTCGTCCGCCACGCGGAGCCGAATGCCCCGGTGACCCTGACCCTGCGGCTGGGACCGGAGGTCATACGCCTGGTGTCCACCAACCGCATTCGCGTAGCGCCCGGCGACCTGCCGCGCTCCGGTTCGGGCGTGCTCGGCATGCGCGAGCGTCTGACCGCCATCGGCGGCGAGCTGACCACCCTGACCGACGACGGCTCCTGGATCGTGACCGCCACCGTCCCGGTGTCCGGCACGCGAGCCCTGGCCCCCGAGGATGAGTCATGATTCACGTGGGCCTGGCCGACGACGACGCCCTGGTCCGCAGCACGCTCACCGAGCTCCTCGCCACCACCGAGGACGTCAGGATCGTCTGGGCCGCTCGCGACGGCCGGGAGGCCCTCGACCTGCTATTCTCACCGGAAACCCCTGAAGTCCAGGTCCTGCTCCTGGACGTCCAGATGCCGCGCCTGGACGGCATCACCCTGGCGGAAAGGCTCCGTAAGGAGCGCCCCGGCATCGGCATTCTCATTCTGACGACCTTCGTGGCCGACGACGTGCTCAACCGGGCCCTGGCCGCCGGCGTGCGCGGCTTCATCGCCAAGGAGGACCCGGTGGCGACCCTGGCCGACACGATCCGCAATGTCGCCGCCGGCAATATGGTCCTCTCCCCGGCGTCCTCGGCCATCATCGGCGGCTGGTCGGCGCCCGCCGCCCCCGCGGCCGCCCCCTCGCCCGATACGGCGGCGGTTCTGCCGCCGGGCGTCAGCCTGTCCCCCCGGGAGTCGGAGGTGCTCGTCCTCATGGTGGAGGCGCTGTCCAACAAGCAGATCGCCACGCGTCTGGGCCTGAGCGAGACCACCGTCAAGACCCATGTCTCCGCGCTCATCGCCAAGCTCGGCGTCCAGGACCGGGTCGGCGCCGTCGTCTACGCGCTGCGCAACGGGCTCGTCTGACCATCCTCCGGTCGGAGGAGGCGCAGAGGACCCGATCGGAGGATGTACAGCTCCGCCCGGCTGGTGCATGATTATCTCTGTCAGGTCCTCCAAGGAAAGGCGACAAAACATGGCCACGACACCCTCAAGCGGTCGCTTGGCGTTCTACTCGTGGTGGTGGTTCCCTCACTACTGATCGCAACCGCCCAGCGGTGTTCGAATCGGTCTTTCCTTGCCCCTGCTAGAGCCCTTGTCTATACGGAAAGGTGATACGACATGACCTCTTATCCCTCACGATGGGTCTACTACCACGGCGCTCTCTGGTGGTACCGCCGCTGACCCCGATCAGCGAACATTATTCGCGTACAAGCTTTCCTGAGCCCTTGAATAACCTGCCCGAGTCCCTGAGATAAAAACCCTATAGTGCTTGGTCCCTGATCCCTGAATGTTCGTGAACCACCCTGGCCCCTGAAGCCCTGACGGCTCACGAACCTCTCTGATCCCTGCCGTGTGTTCCTGACACTCCCTGAGTGTCCCTGGGTCCCTGATCTTCCCTGATAAGGTCCCTGGCCTCCCTGAGGGCTATGAGATCCCCTGAGGATCTCTAAGGCCTCCCTGAAGGTCTCTGGTCATCCCTGACCGGTCCCTGCCGTGCGGGTGGAGTCGGCCCGTCTAGGACGGACTCCACCCGCACGGCTTTACCTTTCTCGGAAGAAAATCGTGAAGTTCCCATGGAATTACTCTGTCGCCGAGGCTGCGCCGCTGCGCCCCGTCTCGAGCGCCACAGACGCCCACTCTCTCGCCGCACGTGACCGTTTCGAAATCGAAAGCGTGCTCGACATCCTCTCTCAGGTCTGCCCACGCAGACTGGCAGAGCACCGCGTCCTCGAACTCGACTGCGGAAGAACGCGCCCGCCCTTCCTCCTCGCTGCCGCAGGACACCATGTCCTCGCCACCGAAGCCGATCCCGAGGCCCTCGCGAATATGGCCGAACGACTCGTGCCGTCCGCACCGTCGCACACCGACATCATCACCAATGTCGAGCTGCGGCTGGCGGATATACGCTCCTTCTATTTCACTGAAGAGTTCAAAGCTGTCCATCTCAGGGCTTCCCGCCTCGCCCTCCTCAACGTCGAACAACGTCGTGACGTGCTTGAACGTGCGAGAAATCACCTGGCCCCCGGCGGTCTTCTGATCATGTCCACCCAGGAGGTCCGGCGCGCGACCACCTCCCTCATCGGCGCTATCTCGGATCCCGCGCCCGTCTATCCGGTAGCGGACACGGCCCTCGAAGGCGACCAGCGCCCGGGTCTTCACTGGGATATAGAACTCAGCACTCCGCAGTCTCAGCTGATCGCGTCCGCCTGGATCGCCGACACGTGCACCCGCCTGGGCATGACAGTGACCTTCCAGCGGTCACGACCCGACCCGGCCTACCCAGGCCACACCCACGTCACTCTGGCCGCACGGCGACCTTGAGCGCCGCCGCCCGTCGGGCCGCAGGAACGGCTGCGGCCCGACGGGTTTTCTCAACCACGCACAAGGCGCTCGATCATTTCGGCGTGGGCGCTCGGCGTCCCCGCCACTAGTGAGCCGGGTTCGCGCACATCCACCCGGGTCCCGTCCAGCCGGGTGACGGCCGCACCCGTCTCCCGGCAGATCAGTGCGCCGGCCGCAACATCCCACGGCTGCAGGCGAGGATGGACGAGGCTTCCGGCCCGACCGGCCGCCACCTCGACGAGCTCGAGCGCCGCCGCACCGTAGCATCGCAGGCCGCGGGAGGACCGGACGATCTCAGGCAGGTGGCCCAAGCATGCGAGCGCATGAACATGAGCGATGACCACGCCGTCGGCCACAGTGGCGTCCTGGATGAGGGGGAGCGGCCGCCCACCGACGCCGGACTCATCGAACAGCCGTCCCGTGCGGGCGCCTCTTCCGGCCACAGCGGTGTAAAGCCGGTCGTCCACCGGGTCGGCCACGATTCCGAGCACTGGCGCCCCATCCTCGACGAGGGCAAGTGAAATCGCCCAGTGACGGTGAACGGCCACATAATTCAGGGTGCCGTCGATCGGGTCGAGCACCCACACGCGGCCGCGCCACGAGTCGACCGTGTGCCCCTCCTCCCCCAGCAATGGATACCCGGTGGGGGCCAGGCGCTCAGCGATGAGTGCCTCGACGCCGCGGTCGATCTGAGTGACCACATCATTGCGGTCGCGTTTGGTGTCGATGCGCAGTTCCTCGCCCGGGTCGAGGGCGAGAAGCGCCCCCGCGCGGACGGCCTCAAGGGCGGGGGCAAGCAGCCGGTCCGGAGCGGACGCGTCTGCATCATGAATGGGGGCGGCGTGCTGTGAGCTCATGGTTTCTCCCTGCGACCTCTGCGACCTTTCGGGCTAGGGTCCTGACTCTACGCGGTGGCCGGGGTGCGGTTCAGGGGGTCAAGCCGGTGTCGCATCCTTGGTGGAGGGTCCGGATGCCGGTGGGGCGGCCGGCCGGCATGAATGTCGGCCTCGTAGCCGCCCTTGCGCGCCTTGTTGTCCTTACGCGCTTCAACGATGTGCTCAAGCACCTCGCTCATGGTGGTGTGGGGATAGCGGTGGGTGGAGCGGTGGCCCAACGGGGACGGACCTGCTCCATGGTCTGTCCCAGGCCGGGGATGGGCTGGTCCTGGCACAACCACGGCAGAGAGGACTCGGTCAAGTTGACCAGGTTGTCCCTGACATCACCACGCACAGGGGAGAACACGCTGATGGACAACGTCAGGTAATGCTCCCCGCAAACGAATACCGTAGTCCCGTACGGGGCGTTCTCACCGACACCGATCTCGGCATTACCAACACCATTCACCTCGGGAAAGGAAAAGGACGACAAACTATTACCGATCGCCAGCATGGGATCGTCCCAAGGACTGTATTCGCTGCTGAGGTACCCGAACCTGCTGTAGAACACCATGGAGCTGAAGTCGGAGTTAGGAACTTCCACCCAGCAGTTCGACCCCTCAATGTTGCTGTTAGTGGCCATAGCAGTCGCTTCAGGGCCGAACATGGCGGTAAACGCCGCATCAGGCAACCCCGAACAGGTATACCCCTCCGGACCCGGCGGAGCAACCGCCCCCACCACCGCCGGCCCCGACCCCGGCACCGGAGACGGAGACGGAGACGCATCCCCCCGCCACACCCCCGAACAACCCGACACCACCACACACACCACCACCACAACACAACCCACCACCCAACGACAACCAACCCCCAACCCGGGCAGTCCCACCGTCATCACCCGCCCCACGAGTGCGCCGGCGCCCCATTGTTAGACGGCTTGGCCGCCTCATAACCCTTATCGAAAGAAGAGTCTCTTGTGTCTGTGTAATCAAGAGTGTGATCGGCGCGACGGAAGAGGTGATCGCCAACCTGGTCGAGGCCGCCCCCGACGTCTTCATCTCCGATCTCGGACGGATCCATGTCCACCGTCAGAGGGTTCCCATCCTCGTCGACCACCCGATCCGTCTGAGGGTCTTTCTCGCTGTCGCGGACGGCTCCCAGCAGATCATCCGAATCATACAGACCGCTGTTGAGAAAGGAGGCGGTGAGCTGCTCATGATTCTGCTCGGACGCCACATTTCTCATGCTGTTGGCCCGCGAGTTCGCGCTGGACTCCTGATCCTCATTGAACGGCTGGGCGACGTTCACAATGTACGACGCCTCCGGCCCCACCGTCGGAATGAGACCGGCCAGGAAGGAGGCGGTCTTATTGCGATCCTTGGAGACCTTGTCGGCCTTCTCGGCACTGCCCACCTCCTGGTATCCGGCGGCGCCGGCGAAGAACCCGTTGGTCCTGCACTGAGCGTTGACCGCTGCATCCACGGGTGTGGAGTCTCCCGAATCCTTGTACGTGGCGACGGCGTCGTCGAACACCTTCTGATTGTAGTCGGTCACCGATTCTCCGAGGCGACTGGACGCGGTCTCATTGTAGGAGATCTGACCAACGAGATTCGACAGGGCCCGGTTGGTGAAGAGCGGCCTGTAGTCGTACGTCGTCGTCCCATCATCCGCTTCCATTTCCCCGGAGCTGACGGGACTCTTCGAATTCGTCGAATCCGTGGATTCGACGACGCTGTCCGGGTGGTTCGCGAGCGTTTCCGACACGAGGTTCCTCGCCCCATCGGGCAGGGTCACGGGCTTCTCGCCGCTCCCAATGCCGTTGAGAATCCCTGAAACGGCCGTTGCCGAGGCGTAATCCTGGTAGGACCTCTCCTCCTGACTCATCACCGCCGGGTCCGATGAAACCCAGCCCTGGGAGTCGAACTCATAGGCCATCGTCGCCCAGTCGGTGGCCCATCCTTTCTCCTTCAGGGAGCCCCAGCCGACCAGATCCTGCACGCGTTGAACGGTCTCCTTCGTTTGCCTCAGCGAGGTGGGATCCGGCGCTCCCTGCCCGTCAGGGCGGGCGACCAGCCAGTTCTGCGCCGCCTGAGGATTGCCGGTCATGGCATGGACGACGCCCGCGATCGGATTATCGGAGTAGAGCTCCTTCGGAAGGAGGAGATGGGAATCATCGTGAAAGTCGCCCAGGCGGTCCAACCAGTCCCTCGGGCTGGTGTTGTCCCACTTCTGCGGCGAGTAGTTCTCCATGCGCTGGGCCAGGGTGGTCAGCATCGAGTCACTGTAATCCAGACCCACGGACTCAGCCGTCCCATCCTCGTCGACGTCGACGTCCTGCGAGGCCATCAGCATGCCGTTGAGAGCCTTGAGGCGTTCGGACTTGCCCTTCTCCTCGGTGGCGTCCGCGAGCTTGTTGGCGTAGTCGGCCGCCTGATCGTCCGGCCAGGTGTACGACGCAGTCGCCAGAACGTGACCGAGCGCGTTGGTCAGATCCCGGGCGGCATCAGGGCGCAAAGACCAGTCCGTCTGGTCCTTCGCATCCCTGGCCGTCATCTTACCGTGAATGTCTACGGGCAAGTCGAGAAGACGTCCCGGGTCGATATTGGCCAGTAGGGCATTGGCGTAGGCCGGATCGTCCTGACCGGCCTGCACTCGGGCCAGAAGAGCATCCCAATCGTCAGGGTCGCAACCGCCCTTCGCATAGTCGGAGAGCGAAGCGGCATCCTCCCGGGCCTGGTTGACTGTATCAACGTTGTTGGACGCCGTCGCATTCTCCGCAGTGTCCTCCATACCCTCCGGAATGACGTAGGCGATAGTTCTCCCATCCGCACCGGTGGTCGTCAGCCCGCTCTCATTGGCCGCCCTGGCCGCATCCAACCGATTCTGGAGGTCCGCAGCCTCGTCCTCCAGGCTAGCGCAATGCAGCCCGACAATATCGGAGAAATCCGTCAATGACGTGGGTGAGTCCTCATAAGTGTTGACATTGACCGCATCGTCCCGGTTGGTGATCGCGGTGGTCGCGTAGCCTTTAAGGCCGTCGATCAGCGTCTGCAGCGCATCAGGATCAAGAGACACGTACGCCATCATGCATTCCACTCAGCTCGCGCATCAGTCTTGGCGACGTACGTCGGCTCAAGATTCCACTCGTCCTCAACCGCGGTGGTGGCGTCCTTGAATTTGGAGCCGATCGAGGAGATGATGCTCTCCAGGACCGTGTAGGCCGCATCCGCCTTCGGCGACTGCCACACGCTCCCCTCGCCACCCAGCCCCTCCGTGAGGGTCTGGCTCTTAGGAGCTTCACCCGTATCCATATAATCAGCGCCGACGGCCTGCTCGGCCGCCTTCAAGGAATCCAGGACCACTTTCAACGCCACCTTCTTGTAATTGATCGCCTGATTCGGATCCGTCGGAGGATCGACCTCGGGCTCCGGCGGGACCTCAACCGGCGCCACTTGCGGCGAGGGGGCGGGCGTCGGAGCCGGAGCCGGAGCGGAGGAGGACGACGGGCCGGGCGTCGGAGCTGGACCGGGCGAGGGACTAGGCGTCGGCTGACCCATACGATGGGGACCTACTTCCTGTGTAGGGACACACGTCAATCCCGACACACCCTACTCCTCCGACCCCGCCGTCGATCAACCCCCCGCTCGGACCGTCGCACCCCGCCAATGCCCGAGCAGGCGGCGCTGGTGACGCGGACCAAGGCAGTCGACAAAGCGGTCGACTCGGGAACGCCACCGATCAGGCGCATCGAGCATCGACGCCGCTGAGTTCGCTACCGCCGAGCGGCCCGACGCCTCTCGGCGGGCGAGTCTCGATCCTGCTGGGCAATGACATCACCCGGGAGCTCCGCCGCTCCAGCTGCTCGCCCGCCCGCTCTCAACGCTCGCCGGATACTGCCATCACATCTCCTCCACAGCAGCGGAGCTCTCGTCACCCGTCTCCTTCTGCGCCGTGCGGCGCGAGCGCAGCCACCAGGCGACTCCGAGGGCCGCCAGCCATATCGGGGAGACCGCCACCGCCTCACGCGTCTTGTCCGCCTGAATCAGCGTCCAGACCACGAAGAAGAAGAAGGCCAGCGTCCCCCACGCGGACACCCACCCGCCGGGGAGCCGGAAAGTGCTCATCGCATGCCAGTCGGGTCGCAGAACACGGAAGCGTAGATAGGAGACGATGATGATGCACCATACGAAGATGAACAGCACACTGGCCATCGTCGTCACCGTGAGGAATGCCGTCATAATCGACTCCGACATGTACAGCAGCGGGATCGAGGTCAGCAGGGCCGCGCAGGTCGCCAGCAGTGCCGGTCCGGGCACGCTGCGCGCCGTCAACTTGCGGAAGATCCGTGGAGCATGGCCGGCCCACGACAATCCGAACAACATCCTGGACGTCGAGTAGATCCCCGAATTGGCGCTGGAGGCCGCCGCCGTGAGGACCACGAAGTTGACCACGCCGGCGGCGACGCCCAGCCCGGCCAGTGAAAACATGGCCACGAACGGACTCGATCCCGAATCGACCTCCCGCCACGGAGTGACGGACATGATGGCGGCGAGCGCCCCCAGGTAGAAGATGACGATGCGCACCGGGATCGCGTTGATCGCTTTGGGCAGGGTGACCTCGGGGTCCTTGGCCTCCGCAGCGGCGGTGCCGATCAGTTCGGTTCCCACGAAGGCGAAGACGGCGATCTGAAACGCCCCGGTGAATCCGTGGAACCCGTTGGGGAACATGCCGCCGTCGCGCCACAGATTAGTCACACTCGCATGCGCGCCGTTCGGCGAGGCGAAGCCGATCACGACCAGTACGATCCCCACGACCACCAGGGCGATGATGGCCACGATCTTAATGATGGAGAACCAGAACTCGATCTCGCCGAAGGCCCGCACAGTGGTGAGGTTCAACCCCAGCAGTATGGCCACGGTAACCACCGGCGCCACCCACAGCGGCAAGTCCTCCCACCAGAAGCGGGCGTAACCGGTGATCGCGATGACTTCGGCGATAGCCGTCACCAGCCAGCAGACGTAGTAGGTCCAACCGGTGAAGAACCCGGCCCACGGTCCGATAAGGTCGTGGGCGACGTCCGCGAAGGACTTGTACTCCAGATCGGACAGGAGGAGCTCGCCCAGGGCCCGCATGACGAGGAAGAGGACGCCTCCGATGATCGCGTAGACCAGGAGCACCCCGGGGCCGGCCGCCGATATGGCCTCGCCGGATCCCATGAAGAGCCCGGTGCCGATGGCCCCTCCGATGGCGATGAGCTGGACGTGCC
>ERZ773043.2107-NODE-2107-length-10622-cov-29.698117_pt1 | contig 10622 bp, 7 predicted proteins | sample MGYA00580636_ERZ773043 | MGnify/ENA primary metagenome ERZ773043 (study PRJEB29015, sample SAMEA2737992) | human oral metagenome | biome: human oral; feature: human-associated habitat; material: dental | place: China | collected 2065 ... | reverse complement strand
CGTCCTACGATGTCCCCGTGAGCGACTCGATCACCAGCCCTGACGTCTTTGCCCCTACTGGACTGACTTACGACGACGTGCTCCTGCTGCCCAGGCTGACCGACGTCATCCCCTCCGAGGTTGATACGACCTCCAGGCTGACTCCGAGGATCGGCCTGGCCACGCCCCTTCTCTCGGCTGCCATGGACACGGTCACCGAGTCGGACATGGCCATTGCCATGGCCCGTCAGGGTGGGATCGGGATCCTCCACCGCAACCTGTCCATCGAGGAGCAGGCCCAGCAGGTCCGGCGTGTCAAGCGTTCGGAGTCCGGCATGGTCACAGATCCGGTGACGGTTGGGCCGGAGGCCACCATCGCACAACTCGACGAGCTCTGCGGCCATTACAAGGTCTCTGGTCTGCCAGTCGTCGATGAGGACGGCAACCTCCAGGGAATCATCACCAACCGCGATCTGCGCTTCGTCCCGCCGGAGCGTTGGGCGAGCCTGACCGTGCGCGAGTGCATGACGCCGCGCGATCGACTCATCACCGGCACCACCGGTATCTCTCGGGAGGACGCCAAGGCGCTCCTGGCTGAGCACCGCATCGAGAAGCTCCCCCTCGTTGACGCTGAGGGGCGCCTCACCGGCCTCATTACCGTCAAGGACTTCGTCAAGACCGAGCAGTACCCCAACGCCACCAAGGACGCCGAGGGACGACTCGTGGTGGGTGCCGCCGTCGGCTACTGGGGGGACACCTGGGACCGTGCCGGAGCCCTGGCCGAGGCCGGTGTGGATGTTCTCATCGTTGACACCGCCAACGGCGGTGCCAAGCTGGCGCTGGAGATGATCTCGCGCCTCAAGTCCGACTCCGCCTTCAGCGGCATCGAGGTCATCGGCGGCAACGTCGCGACACGGGAGGGTGCTCAGGCGCTCATTGACGCCGGGGCCGACGCCGTCAAGGTCGGAGTGGGGCCCGGCTCCATCTGCACCACCCGTGTCGTAGCCGGCGTGGGCGTTCCCCAGGTGACGGCCATCTATGAGGCCGCCCGCGCCTGCAAACCCGCCGGGGTCCCGCTCATCGCCGACGGCGGCCTGCAGTACTCCGGCGATATTGCCAAGGCCCTTGTGGCCGGGGCGGAGACGGTCATGCTCGGTTCCCTCCTGGCTGGGTGCACCGAGTCGCCCGGTGACCTCGTCTTCGTCAACGGCAAGCAGTGGAAGCGCTATCGCGGCATGGGATCACTGGGCGCCATGAGTTCGCGCGGACGTGCCTCCTACTCCAAGGACCGCTACTTCCAGGCCGACGTCTCCTCCGACTCCAAGATCGTCCCCGAGGGAATTGAGGGGCAGGTCCCGTACTCCGGAGCGCTGGGTGACGTTGTCTACCAGCTGATGGGCGGGCTGCACCAGTCCATGTTCTACGTGGGTGCCCGCACGATCCCCGAGCTCAAGGAACATGGGCAGTTCGTGCGTATCACGAGCGCCGGCCTCAAGGAGTCCCACCCTCACGACGTCAAGATGACCGTTGAGGCCCCCAACTACACCGGGCGCGACGGCGCCTGAGTCGGTGCCCCCATGGCCCACTCCTCCTTCGTCCCCCGATTGTCCCTGCCGGGCCGCTGTGCTCACCGGGCGGGAGAGTCCGGCAGGGGCCAGGTGGTCTGGGCCGGGGGTCGCGAAGGGCTCCTGCGCGCCAGCCATTTGTTGAAGGACTCGGCCCAGGTGCGGTGGGCTCGGGCCTGAAAGGCCACGAGCTCGTCCGGCCCGAGAGCCGCCACGTTCGGGTGGGCCGCGGTCAGGGCTTCGAGCACGTCGAGGGTGGCGATCACGTCCACCTCCGCGGTGTGCAGGGCCTCAGCGACCCGCACGTCGTAGACCTCGCACAGGTCGCCCAGGCGACGCTTTCCCCTACGGAAGCGGTCCACGGCTCGGTCCAGGACCAGGGGATCGGCGATGGGGCCCGGCTCACGGCCCAGGCGCTCGCGGATCGTGGGCAGGCCGTGGCGGGTGAGTTCGGCTTCCATGAGAGTCAGGTCGTAGGAGGCGTTGAAGACGACCACCGGGGTGCCGGCCATCATCGCCGCCACCAGGTGGGCGCTCACCTCCTCCAGCACTTCGGCCACTGGGCTCCCCTCGGCCCGGGCCCGCTCGGTGGTCACGCCGTGGACCGCCGAGGCGACCTCGGGGATCTCCACGCCGGGGTCAGCGAGCCAGGTGCTCACGGTCTGCTGCCGCCTTCCACCGGCCTGACGCGCTCCGCGCCAGACGAGCGCTGCCGTGACGAGGCGGTCCTGGCTGGGATCCACGCCGGTGGTCTCGGTGTCGAAACCGAGCAGAGCACCGAAGGGCCAGTAGGAGGAAGCGGGGGAGGTTGCGTCGGATATGGGGGAGGAGGACTGCTGGGTGCTCATGGCTCCAGCATGCCACCGGGGTGCGACACCCATGGATGCCGCTTGCTCCCCTCGTCCAGTACACGCCGGCAATCCGGCCCCTGTCATGCATCTCGGCTGCGGTGCTGCTCGTTCCGGTAGATATCGGTTGAGGACCACTAGGATCGAACCATGAGCACAGAGGTCGAGATCGGACGCTCCAAGCGGGCTCTGCGCGCCTACTCCTTCGACGACATCGCCCTGGTGCCGGCCCGCCGTACCCGCGACACCTCCGAGGTTCGCGTGGGCTGGCAGATCGACGCCTACCACGTGGACCTGCCGGTCATGGCCTCGCCCATGGACTCGGTCATGAGTCCCGAGACCGCCATCATGGTGGGGCGCCTGGGTGGGATCGGCGTACTGGACCTGGAGGGGCTGTGGACCCGTTACGAGGACCCCTCCGATGCTCTCGAGCGCATCCGCCGGGCCGACCCGTCCCGGGCAACCAGCGTCCTGCAGGAGGTCTACCGTGCTCCGGTCAGGCCCGAGCTCATCACCGAGCGACTCACGCAGATCCGCGCCTCCGGCGTCGTCGTCGCCGGACGTCTCAGCCCCGCCCAGACGCAGCGCCACTGGCGCACGGTGGTCGAGGCGGGCGTGGACCTCATGGTCATCCGCGGCTCCTTCGTATCGGCCGAGCACGTCTCCGGAGCCGTCGAGCCCCTCAACCTCAAGCGCTTCATCTACGAGCTTGACGTGCCCGTCGTCGTTGGCGGGGTGACTACTTATACCGCCGCCCTTCACCTCATGCGCACCGGCGCGGCCGGTGTTCTCGTGGGCCAGGGGGGCGGTGCCTCCTCCTCGGTACGTCAGGTCCTGGGCCTGCACATGCCCATGGCCACCGCCGTTGCCGATGTCGCCGGCGCTCGGCGCGACTACCTCGACGAGTCCGGGGGCCGCTACGTCCACGTCATCGCCGACGGCTCGGTGGGCAACTCCGGAGACGTCGTCAAGGCCATCGCCTGTGGTGCCGACGCCGTCATGCTCGGTGCCGCGCTCGCCCGTGCTGAAGAGGCCCCAGGTGGCGGATACCACTGGGGTGCTGAGGCCCGCCACGAACGCCTGCCGCGGGGTTTCCGCAGCCATGTGGGCACCGTCGGCACCATGGCCGAGATCCTCAACGGGCCCTCCGACCGCGCTGACGGCACCCTCAACATCATGGGTGCCCTGCGTCGCACTCTTGCCACAACTGGCTACGCCGACGTCAAGGAGCTTCAGAGGGTCGAGGTCGTCCTGGCCCCCTATGCCGGCTCTGCAGGGTCCTGAGTGAGTCCCGCCATGTGCAACAGCCTTTTTGAGGTCCGGAACAGTGCAACTGAGCTGTGATCTCGGGTAGTCTCGGCTGGGACGGCAGCCATCGCGCTGCTTACACCGGTGCGAGGGCATGATCCGGCCCCGTGCCGTAGCCCCCACATGTCGCAAGGAGCTTCACATGGCCCAGGTCACCGCCACCATCGCTTCCAAGGTCGGTCTGCACGCCCGTCCCGCCGCCACCTTCGTCAAGGCCGTCGCCGAGAAGGGCGTCCCGGTCACCATCGCCAAGGAGGGCGGCGCTGCGGTAGATGCCTCCTCCATCCTCGGTGTGATGACCCTGGGTGCCGGTTTCGGAGACGTCGTCACCCTGGCCTCCGACGCCGACGGCGCCGACTCCGCCCTCGAGGAGCTCAAGGCGCTTCTGGAGACCGACCTGGACGCTTGAGAACAGGCCCGGACGACGGGGCGCGCTCCACTGCGGGGCGTGCCCCGTTCACATGGAGACGCTCAGAGGCGCCCGTCATGACAGTGTCGCCGGACTGACCATGGATGTCGCAGGTTATCGCCGTTGTCCTCGTGGCGCGCTCTGGTACCCGAACGCCACTGTGTGGGGCGCGGTGTGCGGACTCATGTGGACCGGTGGTCAGGTCTTCGCCCCGGACACGTCGGAGGTCTGGGCATGCTGGGGGAGAAGCGCATCGGCCGGGAATGCGTGATGGTAACCGTTGGAATCGTGGCGGCCGTCGTTGGACTGACCCTCATGGGGCTGGTGATCAGTACGGACACGGGCCTGCTCTCATCCGACTGGGGCGTGTTGTGGAATATGGGTGCGATCTCGGGGGCTGCGGCCGAGGTCTCGGTGGACTGTCGCAACAGGTCGGGGCCTTGGGTCCACTCGTTGTGAGTGGGCCCAAGGCCCCGGTTTCGTGGGTGTGGTCCTGTCTGTCAGCCCTTGGTTCCGCCGTCGGAGGGTTGGGGTTCGCCGGCGGCGGGTTGTGGGTCGGCGGCGCAGGTGGTGCCCTCGTCCGGCATGGTCCCGTTGACCAGGAAGCCGGTGATAGCCGTTCTGGCGCAGGTGTTCCTGTCGAAGGCGCCGTGACCGTAGCCCTCGACGGTGAGCAGGTGGCCGTTGTCCAGCTGGCCGGCCAGGCTCTGGGACCAGGAGTAGATGGTTTGGACGTCGCCGGTGATCCCGACGACGAGGATCGGTGCGGAGCCCTCGGCACGGGTCTCCTGGGGCGGGGTCGTCCCCCGGTGCCCCCAGCCGCGGCAGTAGGCCTCCACGGAGTTCGAGATACCGCCGAAGAAGGGGTAGGCTTTCCTCTCAGCGGCTGCCTGCTCGTCCCACTCGGAGGCGGTGGCGCCCGTGTCGGGATTGTCGTTGCAGACGACCGCGTCGCCTAGGATCATGGCGTTGGCGGAGCGAGCCGCCTCCTCGGCGGTCATCTCCGGCAACAGCCCGGGCGAACCCTGCATCGCTTTGGCCATGAGGGTGCCGTCGTGCTTGGTCATCGCCGGGGTGAGCATGGCGGTCAGTGCCTCCCAGTCCGGCTGTGCGACGGCGAGCTCCCGGATAATGTTGGTGGCGCTCCAGGTGTTGATGGTGGTGTCGGAGTCCGGGACAGTGAGAGGGTTCTTGTCCAGGCCGTTGACGAAGGCGGCCAGCTGGGCGACCGCCTCGTCCGTGGAGCCGGTCAGGGGGCAACCAGTCTGGGCCTGGCAGTGCTCGACGTACTGACGCAGGACACCTTCATAGAAGGTGTTCTGCTCGATTCTGACCTCGTCGGACGATCGTTTCGAGGGGTCCATGGCGCTGTCCAGGACCGTGCGGCCGACGCGGTCGGGGAAGAGGTCGGCGTAGAGGGCTCCGATGTAGGTCCCGTAGGAGATACCCAGGTAGTTCAGCTTCGCGTTGCCGTTGGTGGCTCGCAGGACGTCCAGGTCACGGACGACGTCGCGGGTGCCGACGTGGTCGAGCAGCTCAGGGACCTGTGAGTGCTGGGCGCACCTGGCGGCATTGGACGCACCCCGGTCGATCCTCTCCTGGGCGGAAGGATTTTTGGAGAAGACGGCATCGGTCGCCATGATCTCGGAGAGCGTGCTGCTCTTGCCGTTCTTGGTGTCCGTGAGGGACTGGTTGATCTCGTCCTCACTCCAGCAGGTGATCGGGGTGGACTGCCCCAAGCCCCGAGGATCGAACCCGATAATGTCATAGGAACTCCGGAGCCCTGCCGCGAACGAGGAGGCCTCGCCCTCCACAACCTCGACGCCGCTGGCGCCGGGGCCTCCGTAGTTGAGGAACAGGGAGCCGTGCTCGGCGTCGCCGTCTAAGGCGGGAAGCTTCTTCACCGCGATGGTGATGGTCTTGCCGTCGGGGTGGTCGTAGTCCACCGGGACGGTGACCGTCCCGCACTGGAAGGTCGTGGTCTCGTTCGAGCAGTCCTCCCAGGTGATGGTCTGGTTGTAGAAGCTCTCCAGCCCTCGGGGAGCATCACCCTGGGAACCGCCGGTAGGGCCGGTAGTGGAACTGCCTGGTGCAGAGGTGGGCGTCGCGGTCCCGGTGGAGCTGCCAGAGCCGTCGGCGGGGCTGGTGGTGGTGCTGTTGGTGGGGTTGCTGGTCTGGTCGGTGGATGTGGTTGTGGTGGTGGGTGCGGTGGCGTCGGTGGAGCCGTCTGGCTGGCACGCTGCCAGGGCGGTTGACAGCATCAGTACTGCCAGGGCCGCTCCCGCCTTCCGTGCGGCCAGGGGTGTGGGTCTCATCAGGGGGTGGCTCTCCTTGCGGTGTCAGTAGTCGTCATCTGGTCGTCGTCGGTCTCCATTGCCCGCCATAGCCGAGAGTGGTTTGCGGGCGATGCTGGGCCCCTGCCCGGCTCACACAGGTCGGTGGGCCCGGCCCGAGCCCTGCTCCCGCGGCGCCCGGACCCCTACAACGCTAACGACAATGTGATGTAGGTTTCCTCAATCCTTGGATGGAATCGAGGAGCCGGTGTGCAACTTCCGGACGAATGAGATTGACCTTTCGGAGGAGACGGATCACGAGCACTCTCCTCCTCCAGAAGGAGAACGCAACTGCCCCCTCCGGTCCGGGGCGCGAAAGCCCACCGGGGATTCGGGGGAGTCCACGGGTCGCGGACCGTCATCCGGGCTCATCCGTCTACTGCTACTGCTACAGCGCCATCCCCGCGGTGTGAGACACTCGGGACAACGTGTGCACCACACACCGGATTCGATAACCTCCGCCCAGTCCACTCAGGTTCTAAAGCGACGTATGCAGCACTCCCCCCTTCGGCGCGCCCCAGCAGCCGCTCTCGTCAGCGTCCTCAGTCTGGCCGCATCCCTCCTCATCGGGGTGGGCACGCATGCGGACGCCGCCACCCCGGCGGCAGGCTCCCACGGAGAGAAGCCCTCCTTCGAGATCGCCATCAACTCCAACGATGAGGTGACAACGACCTTCTTGGGCACCGCTCCACCAGACGCCGAGCAAAAGCTCAAGAAGTCCTGCACCGAGGAGAACTTCACGGTGAATGGCAAGAAGGCTCCGACGGTGACCTTCTCCACCAAGGACGGAATCCCGACCTGCACGGCCGTCCGCACCGAGTCGGTTTCCGACAGCAGTTATGTGACGCACGACGGAGATGAGTACGTCGTCGACACCAGCGTGGTCTCAGGCAAGACGGACCACTGGACACTCTCGGTCGTCTTCCCCGGAAAGGTCACCGACGCCGGCGGAGGAAGAATAGAAGGGGACAAGAAGAACAAGGTCTCATTCGACACCTTCTACAACCACAAGGCTCGCGGTAAGGACACCGCCGAAGCGGACTTCGGATTGGGATTATGGATAATCATCATCCTGGTGCTCCTGGCGGGAGTCGGAGGTGGTGTAACGGCTCTCGTCATCAGTTCCAACAAGAAGAACCGGAAACGGAGATACCAGGATGCGCTGAAGCAGCAGTCGTTCAACACGGCAGCCGCACCGGCGCACCAGCAGTTCCCCACCACCCCGCCTGCACAGGGCGTCCCGCTCCAGCCCCAGCAGCCCTACCAGCCGTACCCTCCCGGCCAGGGCGCGCTCCCCTCCACGCAGGCATCATCATCCGTCCACCCCGGTTATCCGGCTACCCCGCCGCCCTACCAGCAGGGCCCCGACCCGATGCCGCCAGGGACCGGCGGACCATCCCCTCAGGCGGGGCAGAACGGCTACGGCCGCTACTGACCCTCAAACCGGCCCGCGCATAAGCGCCTGCACCCGCACCAGACCCTGCTCGCTCGCCAGCTCTGCACGAGCCTCGGGATGGCTCGAGTAGAACTCCACGACCCGCTGCAGCTGGGCATGAGTCAGCGGCAAGGTATTCAAACGCGCCCGTACCCGCCCCACCGGGTGGATCTCAACCAGCACCGCCCCGGACGGACCACCACCAACGATACGGGGACGGTCCTTCCACCAGAACGGAGACTCTCTGCTAGTACCAACCGCAATACGGATGCGTTCTGGATCGAGGATGATCTCAGCGCCACGGCGAGGCAGCGGGGTACTCAGCCCGAGCAGCCCGGCTGTCACAAGCAGCACCATCGCTATGAGGAAGGGCACGACAACGCCCCCGCCATAAGCACGATCCCTGATCACCAGGAGGCCCACTGACAACAGGCAGCCGAGCGCCATGAGCGCCACCTCCACATGCCGAATCAGCAGAACGAACCACGTGCCCGTCAGACAGATCCCTTCATCGCTGCGTGTCCACCGCCGATAGGCGATCGTACGGCACCTGTGTGCTCCGGCAAGCGCCACCGCATGAATCAGGAGCACCAGGGAGACAACAAGCCCAAGAAGGAAGGCCCCGGACTGCCGACTGTCCGTCACATAGGTGGAGAAGACAAGCACAATGATGGCCCAGACCAGGAACTGCCAGGGGGCTCTCCGTAGAGCCCGGTCCCCCTCCTCGCACGAACGCATGTCCCAGGGGGCCTGCTCTTCGTCCTTCGAGAAGTCTTCCGCCCCATCACGCGTCCTGGCCGTCTCATATGGTTGTGGTACGGCTCCGCTGTGGCCTGCGGCGAGTGAGGCCATCGCCTCCGGAGCCACTGGCCAGGGCCTCGATATCGTACCCGAGGCCGTCGTGTACGGGGCACCCTGGTGCGGCACCAGCCCGTACGAAGACACCGGGTACGCGGATGGGGCGGGAGCCGACATGAGTGTCCGGACTCGCTGAAGCCCCTGATCGGTGGCGAGCTCCCCTCGCAGCTCGGCATGAGCCGTATAAAATCCGAGCACGGTTTGAAGCTGGCTGTACCCGATCGGGAGCAGGAATATGGGGAAACGCACCGGACGTGCTGCACTCCCCGTGATCAGGGCATGCGGCCGCAACCGGTGAATGATTCTCGCCTCGAGGCTCGGGCGAGCCCCCCAGGGGATATGCACATGGCGCCGTCCACCCGTCCAGATCCACACGGCCTGCGGTGTCAGGATAATCTCCGGAGCTCCCCTGCCACCGATGGGGACGGTCGCACACCCCAACAGCGACCCGAACAGCACGAGGACCGCCAGCTCGAGCGTCCACGCGCCGCCGGGAAAGGCCATGCCGGAGAAGGCCTGCAGCCACACGGCGACCAGCGCGCCCAGCGACGCCATGGCCGCAGGCAGGTAGTAGCGCAGGCCGACGCAGCGCGAGGGCCCGAACTGAATGCACCCGGCTCCTTGACTCCAATAGCGGGAGGACTGCGGGATCCGGCGACTCAGCGAGATCCTGCCCGCCCCGTGCCAGGCGGAACCCAGGCCTCCCAGAACGAGCATCACCCCCAGCGGCACCTTCGAACCGGTGAGGCATGAGACACCGACAGCAAGGGCGATGACGCTGAGTACCAGCCCCAGCCACCCCTCGGCCGCCCGTCCACGGTCGGCACGCTCACGAAAGTCACCTCCACGAGGTGCTGCGCCCGACACCGTCGGGTAACCGCTACTGCTCATGAATCGCCCTGCGGCGTCACCCCAGGAGCGAGTGGCGCGAGATCGAGGCCTCCCGGCCCGGCCCGACGCCGATCGTGGAGATGCGGCAGCCGGCCAGCCCCTCGATGCGCAGCACGTAGTCCTGGGCCGCCTGAGGCAGGTCTGAGAAGCGACGCACCTCGCTGATGTCCTCACTCCAGCCGGGCAGCTCCTCGTAGACGGGGACGGCGTGATGGAAGTCGGACTGGGTCAGCGGCATCTCCTGGGTGATGGTGCCATCGATGTCGTAGGCGACGCACACGGGAATGGTCTCGTACCCGGTGAGAACGTCGAGCTTGGTCATCACCAGGTCGGTGAGCCCGTTGACGCGGGCCGCGTACCGGGTGACGACGGCGTCGTGCCAGCCGCAGCGGCGCGGCCGGCCGGTGGTGACGCCGAACTCTCCACCCTCGTTGCGCAGGCGCTCGCCCATCTCGTCATGAAGCTCGGTGGGGAAGGGCCCCTCCCCCACACGGGTGGTGTAGGCCTTGACGACGCCGACGACCGAGTCGATCCGGGTGGGCCCCACCCCGGTACCGGTGCAGGCCCCACCGGAGGTGGGGTTGGAGGAGGTGACGAAGGGATAGGTGCCGTGGTCGATGTCGAGCATTGTGGCCTGGCCTGCCTCGAACAGAACCGTCTTACCCTTGTCAAGAGCGCTGTTGAGCACCAGGGAGCAGTCGACGACCATCGGCCGGACCCGATCCGCGTAGGAGAGCAATTCGTCGGCGACGGCGTCGGCGTCGATAGCGGCCCGGTTGAAGACCTTGAGGAAGAGACTGTTCTTCTGGTCCAGGGCGGAGTGGACCTTCTGACGCAGGATCGACTCGTCGAAGAGATCCTGAACGCGCAGGCCCACGCGATTCATCTTGTCCGCGTAGGTGGGGCCGATACCTCGACCGGTGGTGCCCAGCTGGCGCGCCCCCAGGAAGCGCTCGGTGGTGCGGTCCAGGACCCGGTTGTAGGAGGGGATGATGT
>ERZ773043.2102-NODE-2102-length-10645-cov-2.593768_pt1 | contig 10645 bp, 13 predicted proteins | sample MGYA00580636_ERZ773043 | MGnify/ENA primary metagenome ERZ773043 (study PRJEB29015, sample SAMEA2737992) | human oral metagenome | biome: human oral; feature: human-associated habitat; material: dental | place: China | collected 2065 ... | reverse complement strand
GCCAGACTTGTCAACCATCGGTAAGAGCACACTAGGGGGGATTTTTATGGGAATCGGTGCTTCATGGGCTGGTGGCTGTACGATTGGTAATGGTTTAACAGCTACAGCAATTTTTTCTAGTAGGGGATGGATTGCTTTACCAGTGACTATTTTAGGTGTTTGGACGGCTTCCTATATTATCTTTGTAAAACCAAACAAAAATTAAGAGGAGAATATCATATGACTTTGGTAAAACTTGAAACTGGTGGACTGGTATGTCCATTTCCATTGATTGATGCGAAGAAAAAAATGGCTGAATTAGCTGTTGGAGATGAGTTGTTGATTGCTTTCGATTGTACGCAAGCAACGGAAAGTATTCCAAACTGGGCTGCAGATAATGATTATCCTGTAACTCGCTTTGACCGAATTGGTCCTGCTTCTTGGGAAATTGTGGTTCAAAAACGTTGAGTCAGCTAAGCGAGTCGAGAAAATTTAAAGATCAATTTTTGTAATGAAAATATTTTATGGAGTACTATTTCTAGAAAAATAATATTCTTTGAGTAGTAGAGGGATTCGAGTATTAGAGAGGATCCTCTCGAAAAAATTTGTAAAACTATTTAAAATAAACCACTTTTTTACTCCCTCTTACGAATAGATAGGTGGAGGTAAAAAATGTATAACAAAGTAATTTTAATTGGACGTTTGACAGCAACACCTGAAATAGTTAAGACTGCTAGCGACAGGTCTTTTACACGTGTCACAGTTGCGGTTAATCGTCGCTATAAGACGCAAAATGGTGAGCGTGAGGCTGACTTTATCACAGTAGTGGTTTGGGGCCGTTTAGCTGAGACCTTGGCATCTTATGCTAGCAAGGGAAGTTTAATTTCTCTTGATGGTGAGATTCGCACTCGTAAGTATGATAAGGATGGTCAAACTCATTATGTTACTGAAGTGCTTTGTTCCTCTTTCCAACTTCTGGAGAGTCGTGCTCAGCGTGCTGTTAGGGAAAATAATCCTGACAATGACTTGGCTGACCTGATTTTAGAAGAAGAACTTCCCTTTTAGTTTATCCTTTGTACTAGCTATTTAAGTCTTCTATCTTTGAAGCAATCACTCCAAAAAAATCATTATCTTGTTCCATACCTTGTTTTAAAGAATTGTTGGAGACGAAATATTAAACACTTATTAGACTAATAAACAGTAAAATTAGATAAGACTTAGGATGATAGGTGTTTAAAAGTATAGATAGAGTAGAGAAATTTATTCGAAAACCTTTAAATGTAGTTATAACATGTTTTTTGCTGTTTGGTGGATTAGCCAAAATAGTGTACACAATTAACAGTTTTTTCTAATTTATATCATTGTTTTATTGCTAATTTTTAAATTAAATGATAGAGGTTTCGTGATAAACTATAGGTGGGTAATGCCTACTATAAAAATTACTTTTATAGTAGGCATTACTTGTTTGGAAGGAAAGTGTGAAGTATCACAACTATAACACTATCCTTGTAATTGTTTGAGACAGTTGCATTTTTGTTTATTGTTGTGAGGCCATAGGCTGATTCAAAGATTTCACAGACAATTGACTATGACACTCCGACTGACATATAAATTAGGATGTTAAGCGGTCGTTGACTTTTCGTCTAGCCTTGGGGGAACACATTGGTGTGATTCCTAAGACTAACCAAACTAATGTGTTTGAAGCTAGGATGATTCGTCTTAGCTTTTTTGTGCCTTTTGGAAAGGGAATGTTTTTCTTATGCTATAATAGAGGGACTAAGCGAGACGGCGTCTCGTTAATCTTGGAACAGGAGTAAGACTAATGCTTGACTATAGCCAAGAAGAGAAAGAGTTCTTTATGTCTGAGGCTCTTAAGGAGGCCCAAAAATCTCTAGATAAAGCAGAAATTCCAATTGGTTGTGTTATTGTTAAGGATAGAGAAATCGTTGGTCGTGGGCATAATGCGCGTGAGGAGCTCAACCAAGCTATTATGCATGCGGAGGTCATGGCCATTCAGGAGGCCAATAGGACAGTGGGCAACTGGCGTTTGTTAGACTGCACCCTTTTTGTGACTATTGAACCCTGTGTCATGTGTAGTGGTGCCATTGGCCTAGCTCGTATTCCTAAAGTTATCTATGGAGCATGCAATCAAAAATTTGGTGGTGCAGGTAGCCTTTATGATATCCTAAGAGATGAGCGTCTCAATCATCGCGTAGAAGTAGAGACTGGTGTCATGGAGGAAGAGTGTGCTAAGATTATGCAAGACTTTTTCCGCCAGAGCCGTGAACGCAAAAAAGAAGCCAAACGATTGGCTAAATTAGAAGTCGTGCAAGATATGTAAAGACAAAATGCAAGCCAAAAGAGCTTGCATTTTTCAATGGGAGATTAGAGGGAGTCTTGTTTTATTGAAGGCTCTTTAAGTCACTCTTCCCTAGTCTTATGTTTTTCTTGTTCTCTTGTCAAAAGAAAAATAGGCATGAAGAGGATAAGTGTACCAAAAGCGGATTTCAAATTAGTGTCAATAATTGGTGTTCCTAATCGGAAAGATAAGGTTGATTAGGAGTATGAGAAATAGGCTACTGATAATTCCAGCTAAGCGATTTTTACGAGTAAATAGTTGTTCATTTTAGGTGATTGATTAGCAGTAGTATCATTTGTTTGATTTTTTGTAAATTTCATAAGTTATCATCCTCAAAATCTTTGAGATGTCAGTTGAAGTTAAGTTCTTTTATTAGTGTGCGTGATTGTAGAAAGATTTACTCGCAACATAGCTTAGATCATAAGTCAGTTTTGCGCCAGCAATTCCTACGGAAATAGCAGCCCAAGGAACAGTACCACCTGATACGATTTCGAGTTCTTGAGTAGTCATTTTCCTACGGTTGTTGTTTTAGTCATTGTTCTTATTGTCCTTTCTTCTTATCGAGCAGTATCCATGTAGCCGTTGTAGGAACCAATACATACAAGTGTTCCAATAGGTCCTGAAGCAAGGCAGAGACCTCCAACGGCAAGATTTGTTTTCCATCCGCCTCCTGTTACTGTAGCTAAATCAGCTGTATTCATTTCTTTGTTAATCATTGTCATTCTCCTCTTTTTATTCTTGATTAGTTTTAAAATCTTTTAGCCCCCTAACCACGTGCTAAGAGATACCCTAAGTATGACTTCTCCTTTCAATAAAGTCAGTTATATCACTGGCTTTTGGTACTTTCCTCAAGCTATGGATTTATTATAAGGTGAAGAAGAAATAAAAAAGTAGTGACATTTATGTTACTATGGCATTGCTAGTGTTTGTCAACGTTTATACTGATGAAAGAAAATAATGAGTTTCGATAAGGGATAAGCCTATCTAGTCTTGTCTTGAGTTCCCTACTTGCAATCACTCCAATTTATGGTATAATATTTTTCGGAGCAACATCTGTGCGTGAAGCGGGTCAGGGGAGGAATCCAGCAGCCCTAAGCGATTTCAGGTGTGTGCTCTTTTTTTGTGTTAAGGAGGATTTATGGCTAAATTTAGTGTTTTTAAAGATCAAAAGAGTCTTTTTGCTTGTCCTATTTGTCAGGCTTCAATGCATTTGGATTTGTCTAGCTTGGTTTGTCAGAATAGGCATACCTTTAATATTGCCAAGCAGGGCTTTGTCAATTTTTTGAGACAGACTAAGGGAGATAAGCACTATGATATGGCTTCTTTTGAAAAGAGGAGCCAGATTTTAGCAGCAGGCTATTACGATCCTATCCTGGAGGTGATTTCAGAGCGCTTGCGTGATCTTCCTAGACATTCGCATGTTCTAGATGTTGCCTGTGGTGAGGGCTACTATAGCCGTCAGTTGGCTCAAGAGTTTGACAAGGATTTCATGGCCTTTGACTTGTCTAAGGATTCTATCCTTCTTGCGGCACGTCAAAATCCTCAGAAAAATGTAGCTTGGTTTGTTGGTGATTTGGCTCAATTGCCCTTACGTGAACACGGTATAGATGTCATTTTAGATATCTTTTCACCAGCTAATTATCAAGAATTTGGAAGACTTTTGTCTGATCAGGGCTTGATTTTTAAGGTTATTCCTCACGAAGATCATCTTAAAGAGTTTCGCCAACTGTTACCGGAGGTGCAAGCTTATTCTAACCAGGATGTTTTGGAACATTTCCAGGAGTCCTGTGAACTTTTGGAGCGTGTGACGATTGCTAAAACTTGGTTTATGCCATCAGAGCATGTTCAAACATTTGCTGAGATGACACCTCTTTTCTTCCATGCCAATAAGGATACTTTGGACTTGACTTCAGTGACGCAATTAACTGTTGCAGGAGAACTGCTGATTGGTCGTATTAGAGATGATAAGCAATCCTAACAGTCGTTGGGATTTTTTTGATGGGAAAATATCTCAGTTAGCTTGTTTGGTCTTCCTAAAAGGTGTATGATGAGAGCGATAAGTAAGAAAGTTTCAGTAATGGGTAAAAAGCGATGAAAAATAGAGCCTATAAGAACTATATTTTTGATTTTTATGGTACTTTGGTTGATATCCTAACCGATGAGAAGGATCCTGTGTTATGGGATAAACTAGGCCAACTATATCAAGCTTATGGAGCGGCTTATGAGGGCGAGACTCTTAAAAAGGCTTATGTTAAGAGCGTGGATCAGGCCCGTAAGGAGTTAATAGAGCTCAAAGGAGTTGCTTATCCAGAAATTGATTTAGCTCACATTTTTAACCAGCTTTATGTAGATGCTCGGCCTCAGTCTAGTAACTCTAATCAGCTGGACGATTGGGGAAATTTGATAGCCATGGTCTTTCGCGTCTTATCTCGAAAACATTTGACAGCTTATCCTCATACTAAGGAGGTTCTAGCCTTTCTAAAAGAGCAGGGCTGTCGTCTCTATCTCTTGTCTAATGCTCAAGTAGCCTTTACTAATGCTGAGATTGACTTAATGGCGTTAAGACCTTACTTTGATGCCATTTACTTGTCTTCGGATGCCGGTATCTGTAAGCCTCAACCTGAATTTTTAAAGCAAGTTTTGGATGATCATGGGTTAAAGCCATCTGAGACTGTCATGGTGGGAAATGACTTGACGACTGATATTGCTGTGGCTGAAGCAGTTGGGATCGATGGTATCTTGCTCAATACCTTCCCTTATTCTCGTCAAGAGTTGGAGAAATCTCCACTCAAGCCAGACCGAGTGATTACTGATATAGAAGCTCTAAAGCCAGAATTTACATAAAAATACACTCTATTTGGCAAAAGCAAAGACAATTATCAGAATTTTTGGTATAATAATTCCTAACTTTATGTGAATGGAGAATCTCATGACTGCACAAAAAATGTCTGCACAAGAAATTATCGCTTTTATCGGTAATGCAGAAAAGAAAACAAATGTTAAAGTAACTTTTGAAGGGGAGTTGGCAACTGTTGTTCCAACTTCTGTCACTAAGCTTGGCAACGTTCTTTTCGGTGACTGGAAAGATATCGAGTCGCTTCTTGCGAATTTGACGGAAAATAAGGATTATGTTGTGGAACAAGATGGCCGCAACTCAGCTGTTCCATTGCTTGATAAGCGTCACCTTAATGCCCGTATCGAGCCAGGTGCCATTATCCGTGACCAAGTAACGATTGAAGACAATGCCGTCGTTATGATGGGTGCTGTAATCAATATCGGAGCGGAAATCGGTGCAGGTACTATGATTGATATGGGTGCTATCCTTGGTGGTCGTGCTACTGTTGGTAAAAACAGCCACATTGGTGCGGGTGCAGTCCTTGCTGGCGTGATTGAACCAGCTTCAGCAGAGCCAGTACGTATCGGTGATAACGTGCTTGTTGGTGCTAATGCTGTTGTGATTGAAGGTGTTCAAGTAGGTAACGGTTCAGTCGTTGCAGCTGGCGCTATCGTTACTCAAGATGTCCCTGAAAATGTGGTTGTAGCTGGTGTTCCAGCTCGTATCATCAAGGAAATCGATGAAAAAACACAACAAAAAACAGCACTCGAAGACGCTTTACGTAACTTGTAACATATTGATAGTAGAGGCCTGCAAGGCCTCTATTTCTAGATTCTCTATAAATAAGAGAAATAAAAAGGATAAAAACATGACACTTGATTTAATTAAAATTAGACGAGACCTTCACCAAATTCCTGAAATTGGTTTGGAAGAATTTAAAACTCAGGCTTATCTCTTAGAGCGTATTGCTGAAATGACTGAAGGTAAGGACTTTGTGGAGCAACGTACTTGGCGTACAGGAATTCTTGTCTATCTTCACGGGCATGCTCCTGAAAAAACTATTGGTTGGCGTACAGATATTGATGGTCTTCCAATCGTAGAGGAAACAGGTCTTGACTTCAAGTCTACTCATGAAGGTCGTATGCATGCTTGTGGACACGATATGCACATGACGACAGCGCTTGGTCTCTTGGATCAGATGCTTCAAGTACAACCTAAAAATAATATGCTCTTCCTCTTCCAGCCGGCTGAAGAAAATGAAGCTGGTGGTATGCTTATGTATGAGGATGGTGCCTTTGGAGACTGGTTGCCAGATGAGTTCTATGGCCTCCACGTCCGTCCAGATTTCAAGGTAGGTGATATTGCGACTAACACAAGCACCCTTTTTGCTGGGACTTGTGAAGTCCTCGTTACTTTCAAGGGGAAAGGTGGACATGCGGCCTTTCCACATGAGGCCAATGATGCTCTTGTAGCAGCTTCTTACTTTATTACTCAGGTGCAAACGATTGTCAGTCGTAATGTTGACCCTATCCAGGGTGGGGTAGTTACCTTTGGTTCTTTCCATGCAGGAACTACTAATAACGTTATTGCTGAAACAGCAGAGGTTTATGGAACTATTCGTACCCTTACTCAGGAAATGAGTCTCCTTATCCAGAAGCGCGTGCGCCAGATTGCAGAAGGCGTAGCAGCTAGCTTTGGTATGGAAGTGGATATCATGTTGAAACAAGGTGGTTATCTTCCTGTGGAAAATAATCCAGCCTTGGCCAAAGAGTTGATGTCCTTCTTTGATGCTAGCCCAGAGGTCAACCTGATTGATTGTCCACCAGCTATGACTGGAGAGGATTTTGGTTATTTGCTTAGTAAGGTTCCTGGTGTCATGTTCTGGTTGGGAATCGACACACCATATGCACTTCACCATCCTAAGATGAGCCCAAACGAAGATGCCCTTGCTTTTGCAGTGGCTGAAATTGGAAAATTCCTTAAACACAAGGCAGAAGCCTAATCAGAGTCGATAAAGCTAAAAAATCTACCAAGTCTGACTTTTGGTAGCTTTTTTGATATGATAAACCTATGAAAAATGAACTTAGAAAAACAGTCTTGGCTCAGTTAACTTCACAAGATCCTGAGACTAAGGCTAAGATAGATAAATATCTTTTGGAGCAATTGATTGCCTTACCTGCTTATAAAGATGCCCAGGTGATTGCGACTTATTTGTCTTTTCCTCATGAATATGACACCAGTCTTTTAATCAAGCAGGCTTTAAAGGATGGTAAACGACTTTTGATTCCTAAAACATATAAACAAGGTCGAATGATTTTTGTGGATTATGATCCAGATAATCTTGTTGCTACCTCTTTTGGCTTGATGGAACCTGCGTCTGATTTGGCTGTGGAAAAATCAGAGATTGATTTGATTCATGTGCCAGGAGTAGTTTTCAATGATGAAGGCTATCGCATTGGTTACGGAGCAGGTTACTATGATCGCTATTTGTCTGATTTTGAAGGGGATACAGTTAGTACGGTTTATCTTTGCCAGAAACATGATTTTCAACCAGACAGCTATGATATTCCTGTTAAGGAGGTCGTCACATGCAAATAAATGAGTGGAAGAACTACCCTGCAACCTATCTATTGTTGGGACTTACGACGTTGACTTTTATCTGTCAATATCTTTTAAACAGCTTTCAAGCGACGTCACCTCTTAGTCTCTTTAAGATGGGAGCTATGTATGGGACCTTCGTTCAATACAATCCCTTAGATCTCTGGCGTCTTATAACACCTATTTTTGTCCATATAGGTGTTGAGCACTTTCTTTTCAATATGCTCACCCTTTATTTTATGGGGAGGATGGCTGAACAGATTTTTGGTACTCTACGTTTTCTAGGTCTTTATTTACTAGCTGGTGTTATGGGAAACGCCTTTACCTTGCTTTTTACACCTAATGTTATTGTAGCTGGTGCTTCGACCTCCTTGTTTGGCCTATTTGCGGCTGTTGTGATTCTTGGTTATTATAGTCACAATCCCTTACTCAATCAGTTGAGCCGTAATTATTTGGCTTTGATTGTTATTAACTTAATCTTCGACCTATTTACACCTAGTGTTGGGATTACAGGTCATCTCGGTGGCTTAGTTGGAGGTGCTCTGGCAGCTATCTTTTTGGCCAATAAGGTTGAAAGTCGCCTATTTAGTAAGGGGTGGCGCTTCACTTCCCTTTTAACTTACGTTACACTCTTGCTAATTGTTCTAGGCTTTACTTATCTTTAAATTAAATGAAAAATCCATCGAATGTTAGATTAGATGGATTTTATATTAGCCTTTTTTAGTGGGGTTGCCTTCAAGTTTGTGTCCCAAGTCAATGAGGTATTGCTTGAGGTCATCTTTAACTTGAGGATGTTTAAGAGCGTAATCGATAGACGTTTTCATGAATCCGAATTTGTCACCGACATCATAACGGTCTCCAGTAAATTCGCGAGCAAAGACGCGTTGTGTCTTGTTAAGTGTATCGATAGCATCAGTCAATTGGACTTCATTTCCAGCACCTGGTTCTTGAGTTTCCAAAATACCGAAAATTTCAGGTGTTAGAAGGTAACGACCGATGATAGCAAGATCACTTGGTGCATCCTCTGGATTTGGTTTTTCAACGAAAGTTTCAACGCTATAACGTCCATTTTCGCCTTTTCCTTGAGGGGCGATGACACCATAAGAAGAAACTTCTTCGTGAGGTACAGGCATAACTGCAATGGTTGATGCGTGTGTTTCCTCATAGTCGTTAATGAGCTGCTTAGTTAAAGGTACTGCTTTGTCATTAGTGATGTCCATAAGGTCGTCACCAAGCATGACAACAAATGGCTCATTTCCGACAAATGCCTTGGCTTGAAGAACAGCATCTCCGAGACCACGTGGATGGCTTTGACGGATAAAGTGGAGGTTGATAGCAGTGGTATCATTAACCAATTTCAACAGGTCTGTCTTGCCTTTTTGTTCCAAGTTGTACTCTAACTCGAAGTTTGAATCAAAGTGATCTTCGATAGAACGTTTTGACTTACCAGTAACCACCAAGATATCTTCGATACCTGATTTGAGGGCTTCTTCAACGATAAATTGGATGGTTGGTTTGTCAACGATAGGCAACATTTCTTTGGCCAAGGCCTTAGTAGCTGGTAAAAAGCGTGTTCCGAGTCCTGCAGCGGGGATGATAGCTTTTCTAACTTTTTGATTTTTCATGAGAACTCCTTAGATTTTTATTTTTTATCCCATTCATTTTCAGATCGCAATTCATTGGACATCATATTAAGAATAGATTCCTTGATATCAGCACCTTCATAGATAGATTTGTAGATTGCTGTTGTAATTGGCATGTAGACGCCAAGTTCTTGGGCGATTTCGTAGGCAACCTTTGTGGTTGAAATACCTTCGATAACCATTCCCATGTTACGTTCAATGTCTTCTAGCTTTTCTCCACGACCAAGCGCATCCCCAGCACGCCAGTTACGTGAATGGATAGAAGTTCCTGTAACAATAAGGTCACCAACCCCAGATAGACCGCTGTAAGTCAAAGGATCGGCACCGAGTTTCACACCAAGACGAGTAATTTCCGCAAGTCCACGAGTAATAACTGCTGCCTTAGCATTGTCCCCATAACCCATACCGTGGAGGGCACCAGCACCGACTGCGATAATGTTTTTAAGGGCACCGGCTGTTTCAACACCAATCACATCAGAGTTAGTGTAGAGACGGAAATAGCTATTACTGAAAATGCCTTGGACATAGCGTGCCACTTCAAGATCCTTAGATGCTGCTGTAATCAAAGTGATATCGCGAACGATAGTTTCTTCAGCGTGACTTGGACCAGATACGACAACAATGTCACTGCGAAGTTCCTCAGGAATCTCTTCTTCAAGGATTGTTGAAAGACGTTCGTGTGTTCCAGGTTCCAATCCTTTTGAAGCATGCATGACAACAACCTTGTGGTCCAAAAGTTCGGCAACTTGTTTAGCAACTAAGCGAGTAACTTTGGTCGGAACAACAAAGAGAACAGCGTCAACACTATCAAGGGCTTCAGACAGTCCCTTATAGGCTTTAATGTTTTCATCCAAAACCACATCCTTGAAGTAGCGGGTGTTGGTGTGTTTCTCGTTAATTTCATCAATTTGTTCAGGGATGTTTCCCCAAATACGGACCTCGTGTCCGTTGTCGTTGAGTACCTGAGCAAGGGCAGTTCCCCATGAACCAGGGCCCAAGACAGCGATTTTTTGTTTTTTCATCATTAGGTCTCCCTTTAGGTCCTTTCTAACAAAGTAGAAAAAGACTATATTCTTTCTCATTATAACATAAGAAAAGCGTGTTTGTCTTGTAAGCTCTGTTAGGAAGGCTGATGGCCATTTATTTTTTCAGCCAATTTTGGGCAATGTAGCCTCCAATGAGGGCAGCCATGAGCGTTCCTCCAATCAGGATTAAGATATGACTGCTTGT
>ERZ773043.2100-NODE-2100-length-10652-cov-12.750590_pt1 | contig 10652 bp, 9 predicted proteins | sample MGYA00580636_ERZ773043 | MGnify/ENA primary metagenome ERZ773043 (study PRJEB29015, sample SAMEA2737992) | human oral metagenome | biome: human oral; feature: human-associated habitat; material: dental | place: China | collected 2065 ... | reverse complement strand
CAAAGAAGATCTCAGTATCAGGTCCAGAAGGTCCCGCACCGATTTCCCAGAAGTTATCCTCGATTGGGATCAAGTGACTTGGATCTACACCAACTTCAATCCAGCGGTTGTAAGAATCTTTATCGTCTGGATAGTAAGTCATGTAGAGTTTTTCAGCTGGGAAGTCAAACCATTCTGGGCTTGTCAAAAGCTCATAAGCCCAAGTGATAGCTTCATCACGGAAGTAATCCCCGATAGAGAAGTTCCCCAACATTTCAAACATAGTATGGTGACGCGCAGTCTTCCCTACGTTTTCAATATCGTTAGTACGGATAGCTTTCTGCGCATTGGTGATACGCGGATTTTCAGGTTTGATAGTTCCGTCAAAGTACTTCTTAAGAGTGGCTACCCCAGAGTTGATCCACAAAAGAGTTGGGTCGTTTACAGGAACCAAGCTAACTGATGGTTCTACAGAGTGGCCTTTGCTTGCCCAGAAATCTAGCCACATTTGGCGAACTTGAGCACTAGATAGTTGTTTCATATTGTCTCCTTATTTACTTGTTTAATTTGATTGGCTTTCCAGCATTTCCACATAGTCAATCGCGACACAAAGGGAAATGACCAGATCTGCATAAGAGTCTTCATAGACGGTTACGGTGTAGGTTGAGGTCAAATGGAAAATCTCTTTCCGAATCTCGGCGACAAGCTGATCACAATCATCCAGCAATTTGAAATTTAAATCCCAGATATTGCCCTCAATACGAAGTCCCAGATTATCAAACTCATACTTATCCCGCCAGAAGGTCAACTTCTTACGAATGACGAAATTTGAACCGTTTCGTAGCTGAATAGTAAAGCGAGGAAGTAAGGTGAAAAATTCTTTACTAATCTCACTAACTTGTTCACCATCGGCATCATAGATGGTAAAGGTCTTAGGGATTTGGAAGAAAGAACCCTCCACCTGATAGTTCACTACTCCTCTATCATCCTTGATATCAAAGCGTTCGCCCCCAAGACGAAACTTTTGTTTCACGAGAAATGTCTTCATAAACACCTCCAAAAATCAAAAGACAAGCTCACATCACGAAGGGCGAAAAACCGCGGTACCACCTTCATTCAATGAACTTGTCATTCTCTTATTCTTATGCAATTGTCTGATTGAGTAGCATGACTTCCTACCTTAGATGGCTCGCAGCACCGCCATTTCTCTGGACTAAGATGATTGAAAATCAATTCTCAACTCTCTTATTATATCGTTTTTTTAAGTTTGCGTCAACTGGAAAAACAAGGACTCATAATCTCATGAAATGTTTCACCAGAAAGGTAGACTTATCAATAAAGGTATGCATTATTGACGAAGTAAGTCAAGCATTTCATTATTAAGTGCTTGATAACAAAAGAAATAGCTATCATCAATCTCGAATGTATCTTGTAAAATAAAGCGCAAGGTATCTATTGTCTGTTGCAATTTCTTAGAATTGACTAGTTTACTATCAATCTCTGACAAACCATGTGCCACCTTATTTCTCTCATTGTTTAAAGAAATGATAACTCTAAGTGACTTAATTAATTCAGGACTATATTTGTAATACTCTAAAATTTTAGTGTATATAATTAGATTTAGAGTTGTTGTAGGAGAAAAGTCTTCTTTTTTGCCTTCATTTTCATTCTGTGCTTTTTTATAATCACTATCTAAATAACCGATAACTTTTTCAAAATCTTGATGTTCTTTGTTTAGTTTAGGTAACTTATTTTTATATGTTATTAGATTCGGATGGTTCCTTTTTATTCTATCTTCTAATATAAATTCGACTAATGATTTTGACTTAATCAAAACATCTGCTACTTGACCTCGTTTGTTTAAAATCTCAATCATCAAAAAATAATTAAGGGCTTTTTTCTCAACCTCTGAAAGTGGATATTTCTGAATTTCTGAAAGAACTTCTTGTTTTTTAAAAACATTTACTAAGTCGGTTAGAATGATTCTTAAACGAGCTAACTGCTTATTTGAAAGCAGCCCCTTCGAATCTCTCCGGATAACAATCTTTTCAACAGCTAAATAATCATATGACTCTATCAAACTTCTTAAATGACGTTTAACTAAAGAATGATTGAACTTCTCCGCTATATCCATGATACATCTGTTTTCATAATTATCCTGATTATCTTCATTATTTTTAAACAGATTATCTTCCTCTTCCTTGGAGAGTATTTTTTGGGGATTGTTAGATGAATTACTAGGAGTGGTAACTTGAATTGCCTTCGTATTATAGTCATCAATTCGGTTTATAGCGAATAGAGCTGATTTTATCTGAGGAGTACCAGAAGATAGATTTAGAATTAATTCCTCCCCTAATTTAGAATACTCTTTTATAATTTTTCCTATGACTTCATACATTTTATCATACAAATAAACCTCATCATTCCTTAAGATTTGCTCATGAATTTTCACATCAGGTTTATAGTCTTTAAATGAAAAAAGGGCTCTCTCAATAAGAGTTTTTTTAACTAACATTTCCTCACTATAGAGTAAGATGATTCTTTCTGGTTTATATTTTCGAGTTATGTGCATTAAGGCTGAATCTCTGTTCTTACTGATAGGATCTGTGTTACCTACTGCTGAAATTAAAATTGTCATTTAGTAAACTCCTTAATCATAAAGTTTGCCTTGCCCATCTCATAGAAGGATTCATCATTTATTATCAGTTTACGAGTTGCTTGTGTTGTTTTAACACTTTTCCTTGGTGCTTTTGTTAGTTTCAACACTCCCTTACCAACCATCTTGGTCTTCATTCGACTATACCGTTTTTGTAAGATTCCATCCGCTTGTTGAAACAAGGTTTTTGTCCAAGCTCCACTTCCCGCTCCCAAATAGATAGGATATTGAATATTTGGCTGAATTTTATTTTCAGGAAAATCTTTGAGGAAAAAAATCTTATAGTCATTATAAAATTCAAATGCTTTCTCACCAAGTTTCTCAATTAATTCCCCCGCCTCCTTTGTAGTTGTGGTAATTTTAAAATTAATTATTTTGCCAGGAGTTAAAGCTTCCCTGTATAAAGGAAGAGGCTTGGCAAGGGAGGTCTTGGCTGAACAATCCCATTTTTGAACTAAAATAAGACTGTCATTTCTAAATGGTTTGCTATCACTAACACGAATAGCGTTAAACAAGTCATCATAGTTCTGACCTTTTTTTGCTCCCCAAGGAATCAAAGATTTGTTTTCCTTTTTATCTTTCACAACATTTTCATTGTTCCAGTCAGGATTGGTATTCATCAAGATAGTCCGAATAGCTCCCTTTAATGAACTTCCAGGAATATACGGATTTCCAAAAGCATCTCTCATAAACTTTGATACTTGATTTAATGCGCCTCCTCTTAATTGTTTATTATCTGTTTCTAACTCAGTTTCAAAAATTCTATAGCCACCAAAGTTACGGTCAGAAATACGGTTATCCAGTAAAAAGGAAATCAAGCGATTATTTCTGGCGCTTGGCTTTGTCTCTTGTAAAAACCGTTCAAACTTCTGGTCATAACCTTTCTCCACCATTCGATTATAAAACTTACCCATATCTGGGAAATAAAAGTAGCCATTTTCATAGATAAATTCTCGAGAAGTATATTTCTCACCATTCCCAATATGGATAGGAGCCATGGCTAGGAGGCTAAATTGAAAGGTTCTATATTCTGTTCTCATCTTTCTCCCTCCATCTTGAAAAATAGTGGTTTAGCATAGTTTAATACTTCATGTGGGAAATCTAGAGGCCTTACATCCACAATCTGTCCTGTAAATGTTTCAGAGAAAGTAGATCCAGAAGCAAACTTATATAAATCCTGCTTTCGGTAATTTTCATTAGTTTCTGTACTAAAAGCAAAACCACTTGATTTACTTAATAAATAAGAACCAGTTTCCATAGCATGTTCAAGTTCCTTTTCAATTGGTAAAGAAGTTGTTAAGGTCATGACTGTTCCTTGATGGACCTTGGTAAGGCGATTTTTTAAACCATCAGGTAGGTCTGTAATGGTCAAATCAAATTGCCCATAGCCACTGGAGCGTTTCCCACCAATTCCTGTATACTGCAAGCTTGTCATGAGTTCATTTAAGAGCTCAGATTCGTTTCCGATCACGTAAAGTGAAGAATCATCTCTAAATCTAACAGTAGAAACTTGATAAAGAGCCCCATCAACGTGAGGTTGGTTTTTAGTGACGATGTTTGTTACTCCATGTTCTGCGTCTTTAAAAAGCTTCCCATTTACATAAGATTCAAATCTCTCTAAGGGGATAAACTGAAGTTTCTTTGCCATCTTAGCTTGACGTCTTACTTCTTTGACATCCGTTGTTAAGTCAGGCTTATCAAACTTTGGAAATCCTATCGGCTTAGGTAAAAATGGACCTGACTGATAAGGAAAGGCGTCAGTCAAAACAAATTCATCTTGAACTGCTAATGATACAAATTCCTCCATTTTACCCATTTTTTTTGCTTCAATAGCTAAGGCTGAAAACAATCTGTCCGCTGTAAAAGTCATTTTAGAACTATCCAGAGTTCCTGCTCCGAAGTGAGCAGTATGGAAGTTCATAATATACATTTTATAGGTCATATTAGACCTCCGTAGTTAAAAGTTCATTCAATTTACTAACATCATAGTTTCCGAAAACTGTATTTGCTTTAAGATTCTCAAAAACAACTTTACCATAACCACGAGAACCTGAACCACCTAAATAATCAAGTTCCAACAGCTTTAATCCATCAAGAATTACTTTGAAGTCTTCTTCTACTTGAGCTTGACTCTTGTCTGTAACCTCATAGATCAACTCAAATCCAAAGATACTGTCTCGAATAGCACGTTCAATTTGTCTTGGATTTGCTTCAGCAGTGATACGATCAATAGTATTTTCAAACTTAACTTCAGTATAACCTTTGACAGCTCGTGAATCTAAATCTTTTTTGTTAGTTAGAAAGGCATCTCTAAAGATGAGTCTTCCTACTTTATAGTTTTTGTCTGAACTATTCCCAAAGAGACGACTAATAATTTCCCCATCGTCTCCTGGTTTTTCTGCTAATTTAGTATTATATACTTTTGCCAGCAGTGTACGCATTTTTCCTTTGATACTTGAACCAGGAATAATGGGTAAGTTAGTAATAGGATCCTTGATTACAGGCGAATCAGTAGCCCCAATTGCCGCAAAAGCATTGCTTGTCCCAATATGAAGTCCTGTCTCTAGACGGATTTGTGCTGTTACTTGAATTTTTGCAAGTGTCATTAATCTTTTCCTCCATAAAATTTAAAATAAGCTACTAGCGCTTCCATATAGCGACAAAAACGTTGGAGACTTTCCCTACTATTAATTTCTTTTAAAATTGGTAGAATCTCACCTTTTTGAACTAAGTCCAGGACTGCCTCTTCACGTCCTGATTGATAGACGAATTGGACTCTCAAATAGGCAATCTTATCCTTCAATTCTTCGTAATCGCGGACCTTACTTTCATCAAAGAGGGTACTCGTTAAACTCAATAAGTTTCGTAGTTTACTCATGGATAGAACATCTGAATTTCTATTTTTAAAATTACGCTTATCAGTTACTAAATTTTTAATGGTTTTTTCTGCCTTATCTACGTAATTATCATCTGTTAAAATTGCCATCTATGAATCCTTTCTAATCTCATAAATATATAGAAGTAAAGCTATCTCTGCTTCCTTACGTTCATTATCGCTACCTGTATACCAAGAAAAGAATAAATCTTTAAACTCTTTAAACTCTTCTTTTTTATCCTTAGAAGTTTGATCCTCTAAGCGCGTCAAATAATAGGCTAATCGAGCAATATTCATACGATCGTAGTTACGAAGGAGCTCAATCAGTCTGTATACAAAACTCTTTCCTCGCTCATCTTGAATATTAAAGTAGTAACGAATGCTCTTCAGTTTCCCATTATAGACATTGTCAATAAATTGGTCGAACTTCAAGGTATAATTTTTTTCAAAAAGGGAAATACTATCCTTGTCGTTATCCTTTGCTGCTCCTTCTAGCTTACCAGTTTCTTCAGCCATCAGGCTAACCGGAGTTTTATCTGGAAAGAGGCCGATCCCTGCTGATAGGGTTAATTTACCATTTGTCCACTTGATAAAGTTTTGTCGGAGACAAATAGTAAACTCAATAATATCCTGCCAAGAACCGATAGCAAATACATCATCTCCACCGGCATAAATGATTGATAGTTTTTTCTCTTTGGCAAACTGGTTGATATAGACCTTAAAGAAGAGACTCATACTTCTAGAGAAGGTTGCCGAGCGTGCCAGAGTATTATACTTGCCACTATCTTGATAAGAGAATCCAGCCATAAAGGCTGCTCCTAGGTCATCTACATCTAGTCGAACAACTGCCAGACGCTTAATACCTTGACCAGACTCCTGAGATAGTTTAGCATACTCGTAAATCTCATCATACTTGTAATCTCCGACAAAGACATGAGTTGCTTTTAGCATATCTGTGCTATAACTATTCTTGACATAAACACGGTCCCACTCTTCTTTATCAAGATTGGCTTTGGAAATACCCCTAATATAGGCTCCTGGACCTATCGGCAGGCCTTTTTCTTTTGTCACAATATAGTAGTTTTCTTGTATTTCCTTGGCAAAGCGATACATTCCTGCACAGATATGGCAGACTTCTTGATCTTTATGCTTGGTAAGCTTTTCGACTGAGTGGCAAATAGCACATTCTCTCTGGGAACTTTTTCCTCCTTGGTTGAGTTCAAGGAGAGTTTTTGCATCATAACGAGAAATTTTCTTTTGGGAAATCATCCGACTAGTTGTTTGATAGACTTTTCGATAGTCGGCCAGTGTCGTTGTCATATCATTGGCAGAAAACGGACTCCAACCAAATGCTACGTATAAGCCTGTCTGGAAATGCTTGACCAGAAACTGATTGAATTCTGCTTCAAATCTAGCCAAGGTCTCTCTAGTTTTTTCAGTGTTTGGAAGGATAAAGTAGGCATGCCCGCCACCAACGTAGAGAAGATTAGCCCTCGTAAGCTCTAACTTCTCCAGTAAGCTGTCAGCGATATGTTCCCCCATAAAATCTAGATACAAGGAACGTGCTTTTAGTTGCTTAGCTGCACCAGCTGTTGCGATATTGTAGATAAAATCCTGAATCCCTGACAGGTCAAAACTTGCTAATAAAAAGGCCTTTTCGCTATAAAAAGCTTCTAAATCTTGCCCCAGTACCTTCTCATAGTCACGGCAATTCTTGTCTGCTAAATAGTCTTCTATAGCTAGGGCAAAGCCAGCTGTCAGACGACTGTAGGTTGCTAGGGAAATATCTGATAATCCCTTGGTTCTTGTCGAAACAGGTACATAGGAAAGTGTAGACTCAAGGAGATTTAAAAGGGCATCTATCTCAGATTGGCTAAAGTCAAATCTCTCAAACTCTTTTTCTAAAGTCTCTACTATCAAGTCATAGTCTGACTGGTCAGACGGCTCACTCGATTCCTTTGCATAGTTTGGCTTCCCGTAAAGCTCTAATAGCCGCGCATCAAGATAACGCAGACTAGGGGTATCTAAAAATACATTGAAGATATCCGATTGTTTACTTAGAAAATCCTCTTTCCCTTCATGAGTGTCTACTGCCCCTTTTAGGCCTGAAGCAATCTTTGCGGCAGCAGACGTGATATAGACCAAACTATCAGGAGCCAAGTCCGTCGGCAAATCACTAGAAGTCGCCTTGGCTATCTGCTGGGCTATTTTTTCATTGTCCGAAAAGCGTTTAAACCATTCGGACCCAATGGTACCCAGGTCTTTCTCATCATACCTGGAACCTTGAATCACCTTGCCGATAGCGTGCAAAAGCGATCCATAAACTAAATCAATCTTTTCTTTCTTCAAGTTCTAAACCTCCCATCCCTAAGCTAGTTTTCATACCTAGGCCTGAGTATTCCCCAAATTTTAGAAGCATATTGGCATATGCTTTCAAGGTATTTGGACCTGTAATTTTAAAGGTCAATTTCCCCCTGAATCCAGGGATTTTTTTGCCATGGACTTTAAAATAGCTGGATTCCAATCGATAGCTGGTAATTCTACTATGCTTGACCAAGTAGTCCAGGGTTTCCTCTTCGATATCCTGACGATTCTCGACCAGGCGTGCATACTTCATCATCAAACTCTGAAAGATGAGGCGCATGGTCGGAAAGAGTACGTACTCTCCCTGGGAGCGAAATCCTGTCGGAGTTTGAAAATGAATGGTGTAGAGTGACCGATCTTGGTTTTCATTAAAAAACTCAAAGAGTTGCTCTGAACTGAGATCTTGCATGGACAAAGACTCAACCATGAGAGTTGGTAAATCATGAAGTTCTACTTTCTTGAGCTCCAATAGAACAGGCAAAATCTGCTTGACAGCCTCATCCGTCAGGAGATGAAGGGACCATAAGGTCTTGTCCTTTTGATGAATGATTTTTAGTGAGTAGGGGTTGGTCTCCTGCTCATGTAGCCAAGTCACATAGTCTGGTTCCAAGTTTTCCATGAGAAAACCTTGTAATTTTGTCGATAAGTCACTCGGTGATTGGTCAATCCGCTTAAATGATAGTTCGATGCGTTTCATATGCCTCCTTTATTGATACAATTGCGCTTTTGGTTTGTCATGAGCGCTTTTTTCTTTTACTTTTGGAATCCTTTTCCCTTATGAAACTGTCCCCTCGCGAGGTTAATAGATATCTATACTATGAAAATTGAATTTCTTAAAGACCTTTCAGGAACAACTCCTGAGTTTCCGGCCCCTATCGAGGTAGATAGGTTCTTATACCTGACCAAATTTCATGTGCTGAACATTATGAATATGCCCCACAGTTTCCGGCCCCTCTCGAGGTTGATAGGGAGCTATACAAAATAAAATCATTGATGAACGTGTGATCTCCATTGGGTTTCCGGCCCCTCGCGAGGTAGATAGGGAGCTATACCTATACTCTAAACCCTGATATGAATGTCATCAGATGCGTTGGTTAGTTTCCGGCCCCTCTCGAGGTAGATAGGGAGCTATACGACTGGATCACGATGAACAAAGAAATCTCAGACCGGTTTCCGGCCCCTCGCGAGGTAGATAGGTAGCTATACGTAAAAATCATGACTATGGTAACTCATTTGAGGAATCTTTTCCGGCCTCTCGCGAGGTGAATAGGTAGAGCTAATTCTCCTTCTGACATTCTAAGTTGTGGCTCAATACCGTTCCGAACACTGCGAAGCGAGAAATTTCTTTACAAAAACATGAAATATAACTATTTCTACCATCATCATTAATTTCCGGCCCCTATCGAGGTTGATAGGTAGCTATACACACAGATTTCCGCTGACAAGATGGCACAGATGCAGTTTCCGGCCCCTCGCGAGGTAGATAAGGAGCTATACAAGGGCGAAGAGAAGCTTGAGCAAGCACGAACTAAGTTTCCGGCCCCTCGCGAGGTTGATAGGTATCTGTACCAAAAAATTCAAAAAGGGTTTTTGTCTTTCTAGAAACAGGTTTCCGGCCCCTCGCGAGGTAGATAGGTATCTATACGTATAAATAATGACAATTAAAGAATTGTATGAAAGACAGTTTCCGGCCCCTCTCGAAGTAGATAGGGAGCTATACAAGTTAGATGTGAAGCATGATCGCTATACTGGCAACTGGTTTCCGGCCTCTCACGAGGTAGATAGGTATCTATACAAGTATGGTTTCAAAAAGCTTAAAGAAGAAGATATTCTGTTTCCGGCCCCTTGCGAGGTTGATAGGTAGCTATACAAAAAAGTTATTTATGAAGTGACTCCTATTTTTAGGTTTCCATTCCCTCTCGAGGTAGATAGGCACCTATACGTAAGCGGTACTGGTTCGACGAAGATGGTTACATGGCGTTTCCGGCCCCTCGCGAGGTTGATAGGTAGCCATACATTGTAGAACCTAAAAATGTGCTTCGACAAAACTTGTTTCCGGCCCCTCTCGAGGTAGTTAGGTTCTTATACAGATGTTTTCTATCAGGTGAAGGCGTTCCTAAGTAGGTTTCCGGCCCCTCTCGAGGTTGATAGGTAGCTATACAATGAACGAAATTTTTAACTTTCACGGACATGAAGTGTTTCCGGCCCCTCGCGTGGTAAATAGGTAGCTATACTGGAAGGACTGCTACTCAATCGTAGACGGATCTGGTACACCGTTTCCGGCCCCTCTCGAGGTAGATAGGGAGATATACTGTCTCAGTTCCTGATGTGAAGCCCGAAAAACATGCATTTCCGTCCCCCTCGAGAGGTAGGTAGGTATCTATACTTACCGTAAATTAAAAGGAAATGTCACTCTTTTTCAGCCGATGTTTCCGTCCACTCGCGAGGGAGATAGGGAGATATACCCCATATCTTGTATGTAAACCCATAACAAGCACTAGATATAACCTATTGGGAACTAATATTAGTATACCATATTTTGAAAGAGTTTTCATTTCTGAATACCAAATTAATCACATACCTTTTTTATTCCTCCTAAATGTATAAAGGATATTATTTTATCACTAAAATTACTTTTGTCAAGAACAAATATAAATTTTTTTTATACAAAAAACGAACCAGATTGACTGATTCGTTTCATAACTGCTAACTCCTACTTCCGGTACATTTTAAACTGGAGGAAGAGGTCGCTATATTTGCCTGTCCATTTATGGTCAA
>ERZ773043.2097-NODE-2097-length-10675-cov-11.202072_pt1 | contig 10675 bp, 4 predicted proteins | sample MGYA00580636_ERZ773043 | MGnify/ENA primary metagenome ERZ773043 (study PRJEB29015, sample SAMEA2737992) | human oral metagenome | biome: human oral; feature: human-associated habitat; material: dental | place: China | collected 2065 ... | reverse complement strand
TCCCTAGTGCAGCTCGCCACGGAGTAGGCGAGCACACGAGTTCCGCAGTCTGTACCAAGTTTGTCGAAACTTTATTAACAGTACTGCGAGTATGATTGAAAGAGGGAGTGTTTCTGTTAATTATTGCTGTTTAATTGTTTATGTTCCCAACATTACTGCACTACTGCTGCATCGGAAGTCTCTTCTTTTGCCACCTCGGTACTTAGCTTTACATTTCTGTAACGCTTCATTCCGGTACCGGCAGGTATAAGTTTTCCTAGGATTACATTCTCCTTGAGTCCGTATAAACTGTCAACCTTGCCGTTAATTGCAGCCTCTGTAAGAACCTTGGTTGTCTCTTGGAAGGAAGCCGCTGACAGGAAGGAATCCGTAGCCAAGGATGCCTTGGTAATTCCAAGCATTACCTGCTTACCCTCTGCCGGAGTCTTGCCCTCTTCTATGAGTTTTTCGTTCATATCATTGAACTCAAGTACATCCATAGACACTCCCGGAAGCACCTCTGAATCGTTGCTTTCTTCTATCTTGACCTTCTTAAGCATTTGACGAACTATAACCTCAACATGCTTATCGTTGATCTCAACACCTTGCAGACGATACACTCTTTGAACTTCCTGTATCATATAGTCCTGAACCGCTCTGACACCTTTGATTTTAAGTATGTCATGCGGATTTACACTACCTTCTGTAAGAGCATCTCCCGGCTCTACTACCTGACCGTCTTGAACTTTCATTCTGGAACCGTACGGTATGAGATAGGTTCTTGACTCTCCTGATTCATTATCTGTTACTACAATTTCTCTCTTCTTTTTAATATCCTTAACTTCCACTACACCGGCAAGCTCTGATATGATCGCAAGTCCCTTAGGTTTTCTTGCCTCAAAAAGCTCCTCCACACGAGGAAGACCCTGTGTGATATCTCCACCGGCAACACCTCCGGTATGGAAGGTACGCATAGTAAGCTGTGTACCCGGCTCACCTATTGACTGAGCGGCTATAATTCCTACCGCCTCGCCTACTTGCACAACCTGACCGGTAGCCATATTGGCACCGTAACATTTTGCACATACTCCGGTATGACACTTACATGAAAGAATTGTTCTTATTTTTATATTATCTCTGCCAAGCTTTGCAAGTACCTTCATAACCTTACCTGCGGTCTTAGGCGTACACATTTGATTAGCCTCTATAGCCACCTCATTATTATCAGGATCTACTATAGTCTCGGCAATATATCTACCTGTAATTCTTTCTTCAAGACTTTCTATGATCTCGTCTCCGTCTCTGAAGTCCTTGATCTCCATATAAGGTATATCCTTACCTTCACAACAATCGCTTTCCCTTATGATAAGATCCTGTGATACATCAACCAATCTTCTGGTCAAGTATCCTGAATCGGCTGTACGAAGTGCAGTATCTGAAAGTCCCTTTCTTGCACCGTGCGCAGATATAAAGTACTCAAGTACATCAAGTCCCTCTCTGAAGTTTGACTTGATAGGAAGCTCTATAGTATGACCTGTAGTATCCGCCATAAGTCCACGCATTCCTGCAAGCTGCTTTATCTGCTTATCGGAACCTCTCGCTCCTGAATCCGCCATCATAAATATGTTATTATATGCATCAAGACCTTCAAGCAGATCCTTGGTAAGCTTTGCGTCAGCAAGATTCCAAGTTTCAATAACTTCCTTGTATCTTTCCTCATCAGTTACCAAACCACGATGGAAGTTCTTAGCAATCTTATCTACTGTTGCCTCAGCTTCGGCAATAATTTGCTTCTTACTTTCAGGAACAGTCATATCCGATACGGAAACAGTCATCGCCGCTATAGTTGAGAATTTATATCCTATTGCCTTGATGTTATCCAAAACTTCCGCTGTCTTTGATAAGCCGTGAACATTTATAACTTTTTCAAGTATCTGCTTACATTGCTTTTTCTTTACTAAGAAGTCTATCTCTAAAAGTATAGCATCACTTTCAACACTTCTATCTATAAATCCAAGATCCTGAGGAATAATCTCATTAAACAAAAGTCTTCCCACAGTTGTCTCTATGTTGCCGGTAACCACCTTGCCGTCATCCATCTTCTTGCTTACTCTTACCGTTACTTTAGCATGTAAGCTTATAACCTTGTTATCATAAGCCAAGATAGCTTCATTAGGGCTCTTAAAGAACTTACCTTCACCCAAGGCTCCCGGTCTTAACTGTGTAAGATAATATATACCCAGAACCATATCCTGCGACGGAACCGTTACCGGCCCTCCGTCAGAAGGTTTTAAGAGGTTATTGGGAGAAAGCAGTAAGAATCTGCACTCTGCCTGTGCCTCTACCGAAAGTGGAAGGTGTACTGCCATCTGGTCACCGTCAAAGTCGGCATTGAACGCTGTACATACCAGAGGATGCAGCTTTATAGCCTTACCCTCTACAAGTACCGGCTCAAATGCCTGTATACCCAGTCTGTGCAGTGTCGGTGCTCTGTTTAAGATTACCGGATGCTCTTTTATAACTTCTTCCAATACATCCCAAACTTCTGTTTGCAATCTTTCCACCATCTTCTTGGCAGACTTTATATTGTGAGCTGCACCATTTGCTACAAGCTCCTTCATAACAAACGGCTTGAAAAGCTCTATAGCCATTTCCTTCGGAAGTCCGCACTGATATATCTTAAGTTCCGGTCCTACAACTATAACCGAACGCCCTGAGTAGTCAACACGCTTTCCAAGAAGGTTTTGACGAAATCTTCCCTGCTTACCTTTAAGCATATCTGAAAGAGATTTTAATGCTCTGTTTCCGGGACCTGTAACCGGTCTTCCCCTTCTTCCGTTGTCTATAAGAGCATCTACCGCCTCTTGTAACATACGCTTTTCATTTCTTATAATTATATCAGGTGCTCCAAGTTCAAGAAGTCTTGCCAAACGATTGTTACGATTGATAATTCTCCTATACAGGTCATTAAGATCGCTGGTGGCAAATCTTCCTCCGTCAAGCTGTACCATAGGTCTTATATCGGGAGGAATAACAGGTATAGCTGTAAGTATCATCCACTCCGGTCTGTTTCCTGAGTTTCTGAAAGCTTCAACTACCTCAAGTCTTTTTATGATCTTAGCCCTCTTTTGTCCGCTGGCATCTTCAAGCTGCTCTCTTAAGTCTTTTGACTCCTTGTCAAGATCTATGGCTTTTAAGATCTCATATATAGCCTCAGCTCCCATACCTGCCTTAAAATTACCATATCCATAAGCTTCTATAGCTTCTCTGTATTCTTTTTCTGAAAGAACCTGCTTATAGCTAAGTCCGCTTTCCATTTCATCAAGCACTATGTATGAGGCAAAGTATAATACTTTTTCAAGTACTCTCGGAGACATATCAAGTATAAGTCCCATGCGTGAAGGTATGCCCTTGAAGTACCATATATGTGATACCGGTGCGGCAAGCAGTATATGTCCCATTCTCTCTCGTCTTACACTTGCCTTGGTTACCTCTACTCCACACCTGTCGCAAACAACTCCCTTATAACGCACTTTCTTGTATTTACCGCAATGACATTCCCAATCTTTACTGGGTCCGAATATCTTTTCACAAAACAAGCCCTCTCTTTCAGGTTTAAGAGTTCTATAATTTATGGTTTCCGGTTTTTTCACCTCACCCTTTGACCATGATATGATCTTCTCAGGAGAAGCCAGACCTATTCTTATAGCATCAAATGATATAGGCTGATATGATTCGTTATTATCAGACATATATACTCCCTTCTATCTCTGTAATAGTTCGGTGTCGGAACACCTGTTTACTTGTATAATCCGTTACAGTTTCGGCAGCTTGCATACATATAATATACACCTGAAAACAAACTTTCATTCGGTATATTATACATATATCCATCAAGCTGCTGCCGGAATTCATTTTCGTCTAATTTATAAATAAAAATTAAACATTTTTAGTTTTTTGACAAATATGAATGACCTGCCCAAACTGTAACCCCAATCCTGCCACAGTTCGGATTACTCTTCGCCATCCTCAAATTCATAGGCATCCTGTGTTTCATCAAATTCTTCATTTGATTCAAACTCTTCACTATCCGAATCCATATCGGAGTCCTGACTTTTAAGTTGCTCATGTATTGTGTAACCTGCTTTTTCAAAGCCGCTGTCCTCATTATAGTGTCTACTGTCACCTTCTAAAATAGAACTGAAGCTCGTATCACCATAACTTGTATTTTCCTTAAGCTCTATTTCAGAGCCTTCTTCCGTCAATATACTTACATCAAGTCCAAGAGACTGAAGTTCCTTTAATAATACCTTAAATGACTCCGGAATACCTGAATCAGGTATATTGTCACCCTTGATAATAGACTCATAAGTCTTTACTCTTCCGACAACATCATCTGATTTTACAGTTAAGATCTCCTGTAAAGTATAGGCTGCACCGTATGCTTCAAGAGCCCAAACTTCCATCTCTCCGAATCTTTGCCCGCCGAACTGTGCCTTACCTCCAAGCGGCTGCTGTGTAACTAAAGAATACGGTCCTGTAGAACGGGCGTGTATCTTATCATCTACAAGGTGATGTAACTTAAGATAATGCATATGTCCTATGGTTACCGGACTGTCAAAGTACTCACCTGTTCTTCCGTCTCTTAAGTGCACCTTACCGTCTCTTGCTATAGGCACTCCCTTCCACAGCTCTCTGTGCTCTTTATTATCTTTAAGATAATCTATTATCTCTTCTTTTATTATACCTTTGTATTTGTTCTCAAAAGTTTCAAGGTCGTTATTAACATAGTCATTGGCTATCTCAAGCATGTCCATAATGTCATTCTCATTGGCTCCGTCAAATACCGGAGTTGCCAGGTTAAAACCGAGTGCCTTAGCCGCAAGAGATAAGTGAATCTCAAGTACCTGCCCTATGTTCATACGGGACGGCACACCCAGAGGGTTAAGCACTATATCCAAAGGACGACCGTTAGGAAGGAAAGGCATATCTTCAACAGGTATAACTCTTGATACGACACCCTTATTACCGTGTCTACCTGCCATCTTATCTCCTACGGATATCTTCCTCTTTTGAGCTATATATATACGAACATTTTGATTTACACCCGGCTGTAGCTCGTCACCGTTATCTCTGCTAAATACCTTGGCATCTACTATTACACCGTAAGCCCCATGAGGAACCTTTAGAGAAGTGTCTCTTACCTCTCTCGCCTTTTCACCGAATATAGCTCTAAGCAGTCTTTCTTCAGCGGTAAGCTCTGTCTCCCCCTTTGGAGTAACCTTTCCTACCAGTATATCTCCTGCCCTTACTTCAGCACCTATACGGATAATTCCTCTTTCATCAAGGTCTTTAAGAGCCTCATCACCCACACCCGGAACATCCCTCGTAATCTCCTCGGAACCCAGTTTTGTATCTCTTGCGGCACACTCATACTCTTCTATATGTATAGATGTATATACATCATCTTCTACCAGTCTTTCACTTATAAGTACGGCGTCCTCGTAATTATAACCTTCCCATGTCATAAAGCCTATAAGCGGATTCTTGCCGAGAGCTATCTCTCCGTTCTTTGTTGACGGACCGTCTGCTATAATATCTCCCGCCTTTACAAAATCACCCTTAAATACTATAGGCTTTTGATTATATGAGTTTGATTGGTTACTTCTTGTGAATTTTATAAGTTTATAATCTTCCCTCTGACCGTTATCTGCCCTTTTTATAGTAATAAGCTCTGATGAACTTACAAGCACCTCTCCGTCATGCTTTGCAATCACACATACACCCGAGTCAACTGCGGTCTTGGTCTCCATACCCGTACCGACTGCCGGTGCATCCGTAATCATAAGCGGCACCGCCTGTCTTTGCATGTTTGACCCCATCAGTGCACGGTTTGCGTCATCATTTTCAAGGAAGGGAATCATACTTGTAGCAACTGAAAAGACCATACGAGGGGATACATCCATTAAGTCCACATTCTTCTTTGGAAATTCGGATGTTTCGTCTCTGTATCTTCCCGATACATTATTATGTATGAAATGTCCTTCTTCATCCAAGGTTTCATTAGCCTGTGCAACTACAAAATTATCTTCTTCATCCGCTGTCAAGTATATAACCTCATCCGTTACTACAGGATTTTTAGGATCTATTGTCTTATCAACCAATCTGTAAGGTGCTTCTATAAATCCGTATTCATTGACCCTTGCAAAGCTTGCCAATGAGTTTATAAGACCTATATTAGGTCCTTCAGGGGTCTCTATAGGGCACATACGACCGTAATGTGTATAGTGCACATCTCTAACCTCGAAACCTGCTCTGTCTCTTGAAAGACCACCCGGCCCCAAAGCCGAAAGCCTTCTTTTATGAGTAAGCTCTGAAAGCGGATTGTTTTGATCCATAAACTGTGATAACTGTGAACTTCCGAAGAACTCTTTTACGGAAGCGGTTACCGGCTTTATATTGATCAAAGACTGCGGAGTTATACCTTCTATATCATGAGTAGCCATACGCTCTCTAACCACTCTTTCCATTCTGGAAAGACCGATCCTATACTGATTTTGTAAAAGTTCTCCAACCGCTCTTATACGCCTGTTGCCCAAATGATCTATATCATCTTTGGTACCTATATTGTCCTCTATATGTATGTTGTAATTAATACTTGCAAATATATCTTCTTTGGTTATATGCTTCGGTATAAGCTCAGATATATTTTTTCTTATAAGTGTTATAAGCTCAGCTCTGCCCTGTGCCGTATCCATAAGTTCTTTTAACTTAGGATAATATACAAGTTCCGTTACCTCAAGCTTATCATCCTCATTAATATCAACATATTTATTAATATCAACCATCAAGTTTGACAGTATCTTGATTTTTTTCATACTGTCTTCAAGTTTACTGTTTGCCTCTATCCATATATAAGGTAGTGCTGAATTTTGTATAGTATCAGCAAGTTCCTTATCTATGATATCTCCGGCAGCGGCTATTATCTCTCCGGTATTTACATCTACCACATCTTCAGCCAACACTCTGCCGAGAACTCTGTTTCTTAAATGCAACTTTTTATTGAATTTATATCTTCCAACCTTTGCAAGGTCATATCTTCTTGCATCGAAGAACATAGCGTTAAGCAGACTTTCCGCACTGTCTACCGAAAGCGGCTCTCCCGGTCTTATTTTCTTGTATAATTCCAAAAGCCCTTCGGAATATGTCGTAGCCGGATCCTTAGCCATACTTGCCATAAGCTTAGGTGAATCACCGAAAAGCTCCAATATGGCATTATTACTTCCGACACCCAAAGCTCGTATAAGCACCGTTACGGGAACCTTACGAGTTCTGTCTACACGCACATAAAATACATCATTGGAGTCAGTCTCATACTCAAGCCATGCTCCTCTGTTCGGTATTACCTGACAGAAAAAACACTCTTTACCGAGCTTATCATGCTCAATCGTATAGTATATACCCGGTGAACGCACCAACTGGCTTACTATTACTCTTTCCGCACCGTTGATCACAAAGGATCCTGTGTCGGTCATAAGCGGAAGATCTCCCATGAAGATCTCATGTTCATTAATTTCATCTTTGTCATTATTACATAATCTTATCTTTACTTTAAGCGGAGCGGCATATGTTGCATCTCTATCTTTACACTCTTCTATACTATATTTTACATCATCTTTACATAATGTAAAATCAACAAAATCAAGACTTAAATGCCCTGCAAAATCTTCTATAGGAAAGATATCATGAAATACTTCCTTAAGTCCATCTCTTAAAAACCACTGATACGAATCCTTTTGAAGCTCAATTAGATTAGGCATTTCGAGTACTTCTTTTTGTGTTGAGAAACTCATCCTCATGCTCTTGCCAGACTTAATAGGATGCATCTTGCTTTTTTCCATTGACGTTTCACTCCTGTGTATTTTTTTACTATATACATTAAGGTGCCATAATAAATTATAGGGATCATATGTAAACAGATTTACCGAATATGCATATGCAAACAAGTACTTAAGCATATTTATAAAAATTAACAAAAACTAAAGTATAATCTGTATTTACAAATATCCCCCTTTCTGATACTCTATAAAGAAAGCAATAACTAACACTTCAAATTTATAAAGAATAAACAGACAGGCACAAAGCCCCACGATATAGCACCCTTCATATTATCATAAATCTTCTTTACGGTCAATAACTTTACTTGATTTTTTTTAATTTTCCTGTTATAATTGTCAGAAGTTTGCAAAAATATCTTACATTTTATATAAGAACAAGTACTTTTTTGCATTTATCTAACTTTATATCATATTTCGGAGGAACTGATGAATACCATATTAACTGTTATAATAGTTATACTTGCCATATTACTTGCCGCTGTAGTAGCTTTGTACTTTATAGGAAGGAATCTTGAAAAAAAGCAGGCAGAGCAGCAATCTGCTATAGAGGCTTCAAAACAAACCGTTTCTATGCTCATTATTGATAAAAAGAAACTTAGGATAAAAGACTCCGGACTACCTAAGATGGTATATGAGCAGACACCTTTTTACCTTAGATGGAGTAAACTTCCCATTGTAAAGGCTAAGATCGGACCTAAAATAATGACTCTTATGGCAGACGAGAAGGTATTTAATGCTATACCCTTGAAAGCGGAAGTTAAGGTAGTAATAAGCGGTATCTATATATCGGAGATAAAGAGTGTAAGAGGGAAGAGTTTAGTTAAACCCGAAGAAAAGAAGGGATTTTTCAAAAAACTATTTAAACGTTAAAAACAATGATTATAAGCAGTCTAACAAAGACAGCTGTAAAAAAGAAAAGCTTGTAAGTTAAAATTTTTGTGTGTTATGTTTTTATAAAAGTTTACAGCTTTGTAATTTAGAGTTTTTCAAATAGAACTTTATAAATTTAAAAAATATTAAGAAAAAAGTGCATACAGTAAAATCGTCGGTATCTATGGTTTTACTGTATACACTTTTTTTGTTTTTATAAAAGCTGCCGGATTGTAATGATTACAAATATGTAAGGCTGCTTTTGTTATAAAACCTTGACGGTACTTACGGTAAAGACAGGTGCATTAATCCTCAAATCTTGCAGATTTTAAGACTATATCATTTCCGTTATCTATTCCGGAAAATGCTAACTGAACCTTTCTTTGACCTGATATATCTACTTCTATATTAAAAGGTTCGGTTTCTCCTGCAACTACATCTCCACTTTGGTAAAGTATATTACCATTATCGCCGTACACTATAAGTTCTCCGACAACTTCTCTGTCAGGACCATACTTAGCCAATGAAGGTGCTACAGTTGCACGCAGTTTTGTGTAACCTGCTTCATTGGAATATTCTATCATAGCACCAGTGTGGATAAATTGTATTACATCAGTCCATGTATCACCACCTATAACCTGCTCATTTTTTTTCTTTTGGATACCACTTTCGTAAGAAGGATTTTTATCAAACAAAACATATCTTTCTTTCTTTTCCTTTTTCTTAGTTTCTCCTCTGGTATCGGAACTATTTTCTCTATTACTGTTATTGGAATTACTGTTACTTTTCTTTTCATCGGACTTGGAGTTTGACTTTGTATAGCCGGTTTGCCCTGTGCCCCTTAAATTCCTTGTCTTTACTGTGCCGTTTTCCACCCAAGCACCCAAAGCATTAACCTGGTATCCGTCCGGTGTGGTTGTATTTGCCAGCATATAACCTGTACGGTCAAAGTAGTAGCACTCTGCCGTACCGTTATTATCTCCGTCTATCCACTGCCATGAGTTTGAAGGATAGGTACCGTTGCCGTTGTCATACCACCAACCTACATTGTCCTGCTTCCATACGCCTGCCATAGCACTAAATGCCATAACGCTGCTAAATGCCGCTACCGCCGCAAATCCTATTAATTTTTTCATGATAATACCTCCTAAAAATTTTTTGATATAATATAAATATTACTTTACTGTTAAGTAAATATAAATTTATTAAAATAACTTAGTTCAATATGTGAATATCACTTGTAGCCGGCTGCTCAAGCTTATTTATTTAAGCCGCTATCAATAATACTCAAATCACCTGTGCTGTACCACTCTATTTCTGTAGCTTTAAACTCATCCGGTATTTCATCATCATAATATCCGTTATACACTATTTCGTCACGAAGTTTATCACCCTCAAGCGTTATACGTTCGATTAAGATTTCTCCCGCTCCTGAGGGCGGAGAATGCATACAAAGACCGTTTCCGTCATTCATCATAGTCAGTGCTCTCGTTTTTTCCTGTATAGTTTCAGACGGCTGAAGTACAGTTTTAGTATTCGGATCATATTGGAACACACGAACATAGTAGCTATAATTTACCGCTTCCTTTGATAAAAGCAAAGTCTGCACCGGATCACTCGGCTGCAACTGTACCAGTGCATATCTATAATTGCCTGTAGAGGATAAGGTTTCCGGCATATCAAAGTTATAGGTGGAAGCCTGACTTATGATAAGCTTATACTGCTCCAGCGCCTCTTCATTAGGAGAAACTTCCCTGACAGTTTCGCTGCTTTCTTCTTCACCGGTTTCTTCTTCACTGCTTTCCTCTTCGCCGCTTTCTTCACTTAGAGTACTTTCTTCTTCATCATCTGAAGTATCCTCTACAAGCTCTTGTTTACCACGATCAAGAAGTTTTGCCACTGCGAATGTTGAAGTTCCTATAACGGCA
>ERZ773043.2095-NODE-2095-length-10682-cov-7.412816_pt1 | contig 10682 bp, 9 predicted proteins | sample MGYA00580636_ERZ773043 | MGnify/ENA primary metagenome ERZ773043 (study PRJEB29015, sample SAMEA2737992) | human oral metagenome | biome: human oral; feature: human-associated habitat; material: dental | place: China | collected 2065 ... | reverse complement strand
ATCATGGGGTGTGATGACGCCGGCAGACATTCTGCCGAGGCTATCATGGGGTGTGGTAACGCCGGCAGACATTCTGCCGAGGCTTCAGGTTACATGGAGCGCTCCCTCTGTCAAACAACCGGCCGACAGATGGGCCGCTCAGACATAGAACAATTCTCTACTTACTACCCGGCCACAGGCCGATAACGATTCTGATAAAATGATCCTATTCAACGAATTTAAGCGGGAATACGAGGCTATCCGCACCGAGATCGACGCGGCCCTGCGCCGTGTGCTCGACTCCGGCTGGTACATCCTCGGGAAAGAAGGCGAGGCCTTCGAACGTGAGTTTGCCGACTACCTCGGCGTCCGCCATTGTGTGGGCGTAGCTAACGGTACCGAGGCCATCGCTCTGGCCTTGCGCGGCATGGATATTGGCCCCGGCGACGAGGTGATCACCACCGACATGACCGCCTTCGCCACCGTCACCGGCATCGTACAAGCCGGCGCTACCCCCGTCGTCGTCGACATCCGTCCGGAGGATGGCCTCATGGACGAACGCCTCATCGAGGCACAGATCACCCCACGCACCAAGTGCATTGTCCCCGTCCACCTCTACGGGCAGAGCTGCGACATGGACGCCATCCTCCGTATCGCACGGGCGCACGGCCTGAAGGTGATGGAGGACTGTGCACAAGCGGCAGGCACGACCTATCGCGACCGTAAGGCGGGAGGCTGGGGCGACTGCGCCGCCTACTCCTTTTACCCCACCAAGAACCTCGGCGCCTATGGCGACGGCGGCGCGATCACGACCAACGACGACGCTACAGCCGAACGCCTCCGCTCGCTGCGTAACTACGGGCAGACGGTGCGCTATCATCACGACTACGAAGGCATCAACAGCCGACTGGACGAGATGCAGGCGGCCATCCTGCGCGTCAAACTGCGCCACCTCGACACTTGGAACGTTCGTAGGCGCACCATCGCAGCACGCTACCGCGCTGGACTGACGGCTGTGGAATGCCTTACGGAGCATGCGTACGGTCTGCCGAACTACCACCTCTTTGTCGTCCGGGCCAAGGACCGCACCGCACTCTCCGAGCGACTGGCACGAGAGGGTGTCGGCACACTCATCCACTACCCCGTCCCCATCCGTCGACAACGCGCCTACCACGGCCCCTGCAAGGACGTGCCCCGTACCCCGACAGACGACTTCGCCGACGCGATCCTCAGCCTACCGATGTATCCCACCCTCACCGACGAGGAGGTGGACGCTGTGATTCGCGCCGTCAATCAGGCATAAATTCATCCCTAACCCTATACTGAAATGAAAAGAGTAATTGCAACCAACCAAGCGCCCGCGGCCATTGGGCCCTACAGTCAGGCTGTAGAGGCGGGCAACCTGCTGTTTGTGTCCGGTCAGCTGGGCCTCGACCCGGCTACGGGCGACTTTGTACCGGGCGGTGTCCGCGAACAGGCCGAACAGGCCTTCCGTAACCTCCGCGCCATCCTCACCGAAGCCGGATACACGCTGGCCGACGTGGTGAAGGCCACCGTCTTTCTGGTCGACATGAACGACTTCGCCGTCGTCAACGAGGTCTACGCCGCGCAGTTTGCCGGCATGGATTGTCCTGCACGGTCGGCCATCGACGTGTGCAAGTTGCCGAAGGGCGGTCTCGTGGAGATCGAGGTCATTGCCGCGCACTGATCCCGCTCTCGCTGCGTCCGACAGCACAGAAGAAGGGGGTATGTCCATTCATTTGGACATACCCCCTTTCGCGTCTGTAGACTGAGGCCGAAACGGTCAGAACTCCAGCTCCAACCCGATCATTAGCTCTTCGGGATCGAAGCGTATACCGAAGCCGTCGTGCCCGAGGCCTGGCTCTTCGCCGGAGAAGTAGCCACTGCGGTAGCCGAGAAAACCGAAGCGAAGGCAGAGGCACAGCCCCTCGGTCAGATCGACACAGCCACCGGGGCGGATACCGACCTCAAAGCCGTTGCGACGCTCCACCGATCCGCCCTTGCGCTCCTCGGCAAAGTTGACTCCCGCGCCGCCATCCATGAACAGGTTGAAAGGCCCCCGATGCATGTAGTAGCAGCGCACGAAAGGGGAGATCTTGAAGGCATTCTCTACGCTGCGAGCAGGGCCTTCGCCTGCCGACCCGTGCTCATAGCCGATAAGGAGGCCTGTGCCCCAGGTGTCGTTGAAGAGATAGCCGATCTCGGGACTAAAGTCGAAGGTGGTCGTTCGCTCCTTCGTGTTACGCCAATAGGTCAGTGCACCACCGGCGAAAATGCGCCCTTCGTGGTCGTGATCATGCGCCTCTGTGGGGCGCCCAAGCTGCGCGTGCGCCACCGAAGGGGTGACGAGGGCCAGTAGGACAAGCAGCCCTACGAGGCACGTCGGCCGACGGCCGAGACGAGTAGTAGTTTTCGTTCTTTTCATCATGTGTGTAGTATAAAATGGGTTTGAAATCTTCGGATGAATCAAAGGGAGGCTATCGGGAGCCGATCTAATCACAGACAATTCGCCATCACAACGTCTTGCCCTCGCTCAGCTGGATGGCCTTCTCGTGTTCGCCCACGATCCAGACGATGTCGCCCGGCTCGAAGACGGTGGAGGGCGGCGGATTCTTGAGCGACGTGTCGCCGCGCTCGATACCGATCACGAGGCACTGCGATTTGTCGCGGATGCCGGACTCACGGATCGAGCGGCCCACCAGTCGCGAGCCCTCCACGACGATAAACTGCTCGATGTTCATCTCCTTCCGCTTCTGTTTACGGCGTGCTTCGGCGGCCTTGTTGTAGCGGTCGGTCACGTATTGCAGGAAGCGCTGGATGTCGGCGTCGGAACCGACCACGACCACCTTGTCCGACGGGTAGAGGCGCTCCTCGCCGCCGGGGATATTGATCCGACGACCGCCGCGAATGATGGTCACCACGTTCACGTTGCACTTCCGACGGAAGTCCAGCTCTTTCAGCGTCAGGCCTACGCTGGGCGAGTCGGGGCGGATCTCAATATCCGTCAGGTGGAGGTCACGCTCCAGGAGGTGGTTGGCGAAGTCACGCCGCACGGGTGCACGCCGATCCTTCTCGGCCTCACGCGCCGAGAGGTTGCTGACGAAATGTTGCTCGATGAGGATCGACCGTGCCTGGACGCCCTTCGAAAACAGGATGACGAGCACGACGCTCACCGTGATCGCGGCCTCCCACAGCGGATTGATGTGCAGCAGCATGGCCGTAGGCACCTGCACCAAGGCCAGCGCCAGGACAATGCGCAGCGCAATGAGCGAAACGAGCGGACCGCGGTTGTATTTGTTGTCGCTCCAGAGCCGCTGGAAGGCCTCGGAGCGATTCTTCTTCATCATAATGGCCCGCAGCAGCGGCGCCATGAGCAGGAGCAGCGCCACAAGCGATACCAGTCGGCCGTTGAGCCCAGGGAGCAGGCGGCAGATGAGCGGCACAGCGAATTGTAGCCAGACGAAGAGCAGCACAAGCGTCACGGCCAAATAAACGCCCACAAACCGACTGACGGCGCGCAGGAACTGTCGCCATTCGCTCTGCTGGCGGATGGTGTTCGAGCCCGATGAGTAGCGATCCAGGAAGCGGATCCAGCTGGCGGGCAGGCCGCGCTCCAGGCGGGCATAAGCCGGATCGGCCAGGCGGATCATGTAAGGCGTGAAGAAGGTGGTGACCACGGAAACGGCCACGATGATGGGGTACATATAGGGCTGCATCACCTTCAGCGCTATGCCTTGCGAGGCGAGGATGAAGGCAAACTCACCAATCTGCGTCAACGAGAAACCGCTCTGGATGGCCGTCTTGAGCGGTCGGCCCGAGAGCAGCACGCCGCATGTGCCAAACAGTAGCTGCCCGACCATGACGACCGCCGTGAGGATGGCCACATACCATTTATATTCCCACAACACCTCGAGGTCGATCAGCATGCCCACGGAGACGAAGAAGATGGCCCCGAAGAGGTCTTTCACCGGTTTGACTAACCCCTCGATATGCTCCGCCTCGACCGTTTCGGCCAGGATGGCGCCCATCATGAACGCGCCCAGGGCCGACGAGAAGCCCATCGCGTTGGCGATATACACCAGCCCGAAGCAAAGCCCGATGCTGACGATGAGCAGCATCTCGTCGGTCAGGTATTTCCGTATCGCCCGGAGGATCGTGGGGATGAAATAGATGCCGAACACAAAGCAGCCCACCAGGAAAAGCACCAGTCGGCCGATGTTCATCAGCAGCTCCTCGCCCTCGAACGAGCGGCTGACGGCCAGCGTGGAGAGCAACACGAGCATGAGCACGGCGAAGATGTCCTCCACGATCAGGATCCCAAAGACGACGCCCGTAAACTGTCGGCTGCGCAGCCCCATCTCGTCGAAGGCTTTGAAGATGATCGTCGTGGACGACATGGACAGCATGGCGCCGAGGAAGATGCAGTTCATCCGATCCAGCCCGAGGGCCGAGCCGACCATGTAGCCGACGAACATCATGCCGATGAGCACCGTGGCGGCGCCCACCGTGGCCGTGCCCCCGACTTTCATCAGCTTCTTGACGCTGAAGTCGAGCCCGAGGTTGAAGAGCAGGAAGATGACGCCGATCTCGCCCCAAGTGTCGATGCTGGACACTTCGCGCACCGTCGGCAGCACCTTGACGGCTGGCCCCGCCAGCACGCCCGCCAACAGGTAGCCCAATACGAGCGGCTGTTTGAGCCATTTGAAAAGCAGGGTGGTCAGGCCCGCAGCAATGAGAATAACGACCAAATCGACAATAAGCGCAGGTAAATGCATAGGGTTTGGAGTCAAATTCTAATGTACGGGCGCAAAGTTAGGGCGCATCGGGGGTGCGAGCGGTGTCTTTAGGTGTGTTTTTGGGTCTGTTCACGGCCAAAATCGGTGTCTGCGGAGCGTAGTTTGGATGGGGATAAAGCCAAAATCCGGCCCGTGGGGGCGTTTCTTCTTTGCTGTACATCCAACCTGTCTCTCTCCTCATCTCTCATACATTAAGCAATACACCAACTATCTACCATCTCATTCACACCTCTACCTCGCGAATCTATACCCTGTATCACATCCCACCTATCCGCTTTATTCAAAACAGCCAGCCACCTACTGAGGCGCACTTCCGATCTCATTCAAAAGCACAAACCTGTTTATGAATCACGCATCGCGCCCTGATCAAGACCATTACTCACCTATATTTTACACCTTTGATCATGTTCAAAAACTATTTCGAGTTGCACGATCGCACTTTTGTGCCTACTCAGAATCGCTTTCATGTTACAGGTTAGGTGTATTGATCACGATCAATGAACCGAACCAGTAAAAATATAGTGCTACCGACCGAAGACGATAGCCATAAAACGATACATCGATCCATGATCGCGCATAGGGTGCTTTTATTTCAACTCAAAGGTTTGCAAGATGCGCTGCCCCGTGACGGCTTGCTCGCCATCGTTTCCCTCCTCGCGACTGAACGCAAGCAGGTAAGCCTTTCCGTTGATGACCCACACGTAAAGCTCGTTCGTAGTCACAATGTCCAACGCAGGTCGCTGCGTATAGACCAACCGGCGCCCCACGTGACCGGCCCACTCGACGCGCTCATTCTTTGCCACCTGAACTTGCAGGAGTTTGACGGCCTCCTTGATGTAGCTATCGGCATCATATTTCCCGCTGGGGAGCACCTCCACGACGAGCGACACATTCTCGCGGAAGCGATCCCCGTCGCTTTCCGCCGGGGCATAGAGATAAAAGACGGCGTTCTCGCTCTCGGGATGCAGCGTCCAGTCGCTTGGATAGCGGATGGAGAAATCGGGGCGATCGATGGTCTGCCACGCCGCAGAGTCAGCGTATTGCCGCGCAGCCTCACGGGCCGCCAGATCCTCTTTATCTATCCGCGCCTGTCCGCCGCATGCAGTCAAGCAGATGGCCAGAACAGCCACATTCAGTATCGGGGCTAGCACCCGGAATTTGGGCGTAAACCCATGTAGCAACGCGCCCGGGACGCCGTTTTTGGGCATGAACCGACCGAGCAACGCGCCCGGGACGCCGTTTTTAGGCGTGAACCCATGTAGCAACACGCCCGGGACGCCGTTTTTAGGCGTGAACCGACCGAGCAACGGCCTGGGGAGAGGGTTTTCAGACATAATCATGAAGAAAAAGGGGGTGAAAAAAAGCGAGGCGGCCGGGCCCTTCACGGGTGCGCGCCGCCTCTAATTCTTTTAGAAAACGAGATCGGCCGAGGCCGTCTCTAATGAATTGTTTCAGTTATCGCACGAGGTTCGTGAAGGCCGCGTCCTTGGCGTACTTAGCGAACTCCAGGTCGTTGGCGGCCTCACGGGCCAGGGATTTCTTCTTGCTGATGGCCGCCTTGAGGTGGCTGATGACGCCGGCAGCGTCGTTCGTGCGGGCGGAGACGATGGCCTTGAGGTAGTCCGTCGTTGCGTCCGGGCGGGTCACGGCGTTGAGGGTCTGCGAGGCCTTGCTGTAGTCCTTGGTGAGGATCTGGGCCAGGGCGGCGTTGTTCGTCTTGGCTGCGCCGAACGAGCTGACGGCCTTGGCGTAGTCGCCCTGCTCGAGGTAGAGCATGCCGAGGGCCTCGCCAAGCTCAGCCACGTCAGAGGCGCCGCCGATGAGCTGCTGCGCTTTGTCGCGCTCGCCACGGGTGAGGGCCAGGAGGCCGAGGTTGATGTTGGCGGCGCTGTTTTGCTGCACGCTGTTGGACTTGTTGAAGAGTTCCTCGGCCTTGCGGAGGTCGCCGGCATAGTAGCGCTGCATACCGATGTTGTTCCAGGTGCGGCAGTCGTTGGGGAAGAGCTCGGAGGCCTTGGTGTAGATCGCCTCACGGTCGACGTCGTTCGTGGTCAGGGTGGCGGCGTAGAGCAGCTCCTCGACGTTGAGCGCTTTGGGGTTCGACTGGGCCAGGCGGCTGATCTCTTCGTCCGATTTTCCGATGATTTCGATGTTGGCCGTCAGGCGTGAGCGGCGCAGCTTGGGCAGGATCTCGTCGGCCAAGGAGCGGAAGACGGTGGAGATGTTCTTGATCTCACGCTCGCGCTGCTCGGGGTCGGAGTACATGGAGAGGACGCGGAGGACGAGGTCTTTGTCTTGCAAGTTCGACTTCGAGACGAGCTCCTTGAAGCCCTCCCAGTCCTGAGCCGTATAGTGTGCGCCGACGGGGACGTCGATTTTGCGCTTGTTCAGTTCGCCCTTCAGGTAGCGGGTGGTGTTGGCTTCACGACGCTCAGCCAGCGACTCGTTGAGCGTGAGTCCGCCGTCGGGTGAGGCGTAGGCAGAGACTTCGACGGAGACGTTTTGGTTGGCGGCATCGTTAGCCTTCTTCACGCGATCCTTCCAGTCCTTCAGTTCGCCCTTGCTCAACTCATTGGAGCGGAGCTCGGCCTGCTGGATGAGGAAGAGGATGTTGGCGTCGTAGGCCTCCTTGATGATGCGTTGGAACTTGTCAGCGCCCACTGCGGGGTTGGCCGTGGCGGCGTTAGCCAGTGCAGAGGTGGCGATGACGCCGTCGGCTATTTTGATGTCGGGCAGTCGGGACGACTTGTTGCCGATCTTCACATCGAAGGTCAGGTAGAGCTCCGATCGCTTCATCTCGGGTTTATACTTGAAAGACGACTTCATGGTGACGTTGCCACCCGTTGCGTAAGCGACCACTTGGTTGTTGGCGCGCACCTTTTCGCCTTGAAAGGTGTAGGCTGTTCCCCACGTTTCGCCGCCGGGATAGCGGAGCACAGGCGTGATGGTCAGCGTAGCGTTTTTCTTGAACCACTTGGCGGGATAAGCAATGCTGATCGTGACGGGCACTTGTCCGCCGACGACCTCTAAGGGCTGCGGATCGGCCTGGATATACTGCGCCGAAAGCGGCTTGAGCTTCCCCGAGCAGGAAGCGAGTGCCATGAGAATGGCGGCCATTACAAGGAATGGCAAGAAGTTCTTTTTGCTCATGATTTTCTCTGTGAGTGTGTGATTGATGTGTGTATTGTTATTGTGTATCTCTCTTATGAGTGTCCCTTCCCCCTGATTTTGGGAGCGCAAAGCTAAGTGAATAACTAAATTCTAATAACAGAAGTTGGATGGGCGCAGGTAGCTATGCGGCGGTCGGCCGAGAGGCTGGAAAGCTCCGCGGCGGCCTTGCGCCAATCAGGCTCCTCGCAGGGCCTCAACGGATCGAAACTGAAAGGCGGCCTTTGCTGTCGGTTTGTTACCGCACGAAATGCTGTTTAGACGAGATCGTAAGCTCGTTAAAAAATCCGCAGATCAGGCTTGTTTTATTCATGGCAAAGTCTTTTCCTTTGCCCCATCCTCAATCAAATAATAATGGAACAAAAAACTATCGTAACAGGAGTGATCGGTGCGGACGCGCATGCCGTCGGCAACAAGATCATCGCCTTTGCGCTCCAGCAGGCCGGATTCAAGGTCGTCAACCTGGGCGTGATGGTGGCACAGGAAGAGTATATCGAAGCCGCGTTGGAGACTAACGCAGACGCCATCCTCGTTTCGTCGCTCTATGGGCACGGCGAGATCGACTGCAACGGGCTGCGCGAGAAGTGTGACGAGGCCGGTCTGAAGGACATCCCCCTCTTTGCTGGCGGCAACCTCGTGGTGGGTAAGCAGAACTTTGAAGACGTTGAAAAGCGCTTCATGGCGATGGGCTTCAATAAGGTTTATCCCCCGGGCACAGCGATCGAGACAACGATCCAAGACCTGCAAGCACTCCTCGAATCACGCGAAGCCGCTGCGGCCGCTCAATAAACATTCCTCTCCCACACTCTCATTCAACGATGAAATACCTAACTGTCGATTTCGGGTCTACGTACACGAAATTGAGCGCCATCGACGCTGATCGCGGTTGTGTGGTGGCCACTGCTGCGGCCTTCACCACGATCGACACGGACGTGCGTGTGGGCTTCCGCAACGCACTGGCGCAGCTGGAGGAATCGCTCGGCGAACCGTTTGCGTACGACGAGCTGCTCTGCTGCAGTAGTGCTGCGGGCGGGCTGAAGATGGTCGCATTAGGGCTGGTGCCCGAGCTGACATCCAAGGCAGCCCGTCTGGCAGCCTCCAGCGCTGGCGCCAAGGTGGTGAAGACGTACGCCTTCGAGATTTCGAAGCAGGAGCAAGACGAGATCTACCGTATCGACCCCGACTTAGTGCTGCTCTGCGGCGGTACGGACGGCGGCAACAAGGAGGTGATCGTGGCCAATGCCCGACGCCTCTGCGCCATCGATCGGAACTTCTCCGTCATCGTGGCTGGCAACAAGTCGGCCTCGTACGAGCTGGAGGAGGTCTTCGCCGCGTCGAACAAGAACTATGTGATCACGGACAATGTGATGCCGGAGTTTAACCGGCTCAACATCGCGCCGGCGAAGGAGAAGATCAAGGAACTCTTCATCAGTCGCATCATCGAGGCCAAGGGGCTGAGCCGTGTGCAGGAAATGACGCCGCACCGCATCATCCCTACGCCACTGGCGGTGATGAACGGTTGCGAACTCTTCAGCAAAGGCACCCGCAAGGAGGCCGGCGTGGGCGATCTGCTGGCTATCGACATTGGCGGAGCCACGACGGACGTCTACTCGATGACGGACGGTAAGCCGACGATCGACGGCGCAGTGACGAAGGGTCTGCCAGAGCCGTATGCCAAGCGTACGGTAGAGGGCGATCTGGGCATGCGTTACAGTCTGTCGTCGCTGGCCGATGAGCTGGATCTCGACGCGGTGGCCGATGCGGCTGCTGCCGGACGCGATCAGGTGGAGGCGTGGGTGCACCGCTGCACGGAGCATCCGGACACCTTGGCCGAGTCGGGCAGCGTGGAGCAACGCATCGAGGAGGAGCTGGCACGCGGTGCCATACGCCTCGCGGTGGAGCGCCATTGCGGCGTCTACCAGACGGTCTACACGCCGTGCGGACAGTTGTTCGCGCTGACGGGAAAAGACCTCGCCGATGTGGCTTACGTGGTCGGCATTGGCGGCGCCATCATCCATAGCGAGCACCCGGACTACATCCTCGAGGGTTCGAAGGCCGACGCAAGCGACTTCACCTACGCCAAACCGCATCACCCGCCCCATCCTCCACCTGGGCCTGCCCGACCGCTTCATCGACCACGGCGACAGCGCCCAGCTCCTGGCCCTGCACGGCCTGAACGCCGAAGGCATTGAAGCCGCCGTGCGCCAGCGCTTTGCACAGCCCTGAGAAAACCTGTTCAGAGGTGTCTGCCCGTGGGAGCAAAAAAAGTGGCCTCTGGTGGTCTGCGGCCCTGTGAGTTCTCGCCAGACAGCACGCGGGCAGCAAGCCCGCCTGCGGTTCGCGCTTTGCAGCCCATCCTAGCCCGCAGTCCCTCGCAGCCAGACTCTGAACAATCCCCGGCGAGACCAAGGCCCGCGCAAACAAAAAGGCAGACCGCCCGCGCAGCAAGGGCGAAAAAAAGCCATCTGAATTCGCTCTCGAATCCATAGCACGATGTCCTAGTGGAAAGAGCGCGAAAGCCGTTTTCAGGGTATTTGAATTCGCTCTTGTTTTTACTTTCTACGGCATCCTTCAGGGGCCGCCCGCAGGCTGGCCCTCAGCGCCGCGCGCTGCCCGCGCTCATCCGTTTTCAAGCCATTGCAGGCGCTCGCCCTGGCGCAGCACGTAGCCCGCCCCAGTCAAACTACCCACCAGACACTGTCTGCAACCCGGTTTACG
>ERZ773043.2089-NODE-2089-length-10721-cov-15.477124_pt1 | contig 10721 bp, 8 predicted proteins | sample MGYA00580636_ERZ773043 | MGnify/ENA primary metagenome ERZ773043 (study PRJEB29015, sample SAMEA2737992) | human oral metagenome | biome: human oral; feature: human-associated habitat; material: dental | place: China | collected 2065 ... | reverse complement strand
TACCGTCTATATCAGTACTTAACCATGCCCAACCTGAACCGAACTGACCTGCACCTAGCTTAGATAACTGCTCCTTAAGAGCATCTACACTGCCGAAGGTAGCATTGATCTTATCGGCAAGTTCGCCTGAAGGCTCATGAGCACCGTTCTTTGAAAGATGTGCAAAGAAAAGATTGTGGTTAAAGAAACCGCCACCGTTATTGCGTATGCCTTGAGCATCTGCCTTGCCCTCGCCCTTTCGCTTCCAGTGTGCAAGTATAACCTCTATCGGCTTAGAATCAATGCCTGCTGCCTGAGCTAAGGTATTAAGATTATTAGTATAAGCTGCATGATGTTTGGAATAATGAGTTTCCATAGTAAGAGCGTCAAAGTGAGGCTCTAATGCATCAAATACATAAGGCAATTTGATTTGTTCAAACATATTTAAATTCCCTTCTTTTATAAATGCTGTTAAATGTTGCAGATTGAATTACTCAAGCTCAGGAGCTTTGTTAAGTGTAGCACTAAGCATCCAAAGTGTCTTTTCGGTATCCTTTAATAAACCTGTGAAAAGATCGGCTGTAACAGCATCTCCTTCCTTATCACTTACTTCAATACCCTCTCTGTAAAGCTTAGCCAAATACTTATAACCTGATATAAGTGTCTTGATATGAGACTCTATTGATACTGAGTAATCACCCTTTTTAGCCTCAAGCTTGCTGTTTTCTGCAAATTCCTTAAGACTTGAATAAGGAGCGCCTCCTATGGTAATAAGTCTTTCCGCTACCTCATCAACTGCCTCATTAGCTTCATCAAGGAACTTGTCCATAAGCTCATGCACTCCATAAAAACGCTCTCCACGAACATACCAATGTACCTGATGTATAATTGCTGCGAATTGACTTAAGTCTGCTAATGTCTGGTTTAAAATCTTCTTTGTGTTTTCTCTACTCATAATAAATAAAATCCTTTCTATATTTTAATAAATTTGTTGCCAAAGCAAAAACAAAATTCAATAAGCTATATTGCTGACAACTATATTGTTAAGATACAAAATTTGAAATTGATATTTTGTATCAGGTTATCTGCAATTTAATTTAGCACAATAAATAATAATTTGCAAGTCATAAAAATTCAATCAAAAAATCATGTAAAAAGTGACTTATACTATATCTACAAAGCTGCATTTATAAAGTAAACTAAAAATAGTAAAAATTTATGTTATATGCTATAATTAATCAATATATATAAATAATATATATAAATATCAACAAAAAAATCTAAAAACAGGGGGATAAAACTTCAAACTAAAAATAGTAACTATTATTATATTCTTTTCTAAATGGAGGATTTATTGGTGGAAGACTCATTTGCGGTTGGACCCGGCGGAGGGGAACTTTTTGTATTTTTTATGAGGAGTATACTGTGGGGTTTAGGTATACTTGCAATTCCTATTATCATTTATATCGTATTTATTTTTATAATAGATAGGATAAGCAGAAACAGACTTAAAAATAATATGAAAATATATGAGGAGATCACTGCCGAAAAAGCTCATAAAGAGCAAGAAATGATAGACGAAAAAAGGCATTAATGGATTCTTAAAAGGAGAGTTTAACTATGTTGGGACTTATAATGTTTTGCCTTATTTGTGGGGCACTTATATTTGCAATGGACAGTAACAGTAAAGCAAAAATGTATAAAAGAGCTCTTGAAGAAAAAATAAAGGAAGAGAAGGATAGAAAAGAGAAAGAAGCTATTAAGAGGAAAAGAGAAGCAGCGGGATTAAAAGAGGATGAAGAGGAATTAAAAGATGAAAAGACCGCTGCAACAGCGGACTTAAAAAATAGCTCATACTCGTTTAAATATAGCGCTTTATTAAAAGAGGAAGATAAGCTTGATGCCTCCTCTAAAGAATCAAGCACAGATAAAGACTTGGAAGAAGCAAGTGCCAAGGTCATAGATAGTGCAAATAATGAACCTCTTAAAGTTATTGAAAAATTAGATGAGGCACAGGCGGAAACTGTCAAGCCTGATATTACAAAACCGATTATTCAAAAACCAAAACTCAAGTTCAAGATGCCGGATAAGAATTTTTATAACATACTGCTTATGACACTTGGTGTTGTTTTTGTGCTTTTAGCGGGAATTATATTTGCTACTACAAACTGGCATACCATGTCCGGAGTTACAAAGCTTTTATGTATACTTTTTGTTGTGGTATCAGTCTATGCCTTAAGCTTTTTTGCAGAAAAAAAGTTTAAGCTGTCCTTTATAAGCAGATCGCTATATATACTTGCAAGCTTCCTTTTATTTATGGCAGTTATAGCCATAGCTTACTTTAAACTTATGGGAAGATATTTAAGTCTTTCGGAGGATACAAGATATTTAACATTTTTCGTAGCTTCGATTTTTACGGAGATTTCACTCCTGCTTGCATTAAAGAAGTTTAACAGAAGATGGTATACCGATATATGCTTATACGGAATAAGTGTATGTATATGCTTTTTAGTAATGGCATTTAATATGCCGCTTGCATTTACAATAACCTATCTTGCTGTATATGCAATACTCTGTGTTATAGTGGATCTGTATATAGAGAAAAGTAAAACCGATCTGATATCCAAGGAGCTTAAAACAGATATATCGGCATTTGCACAGACTAATCTTTTGGCAGTCAGTATTATGGTAATGTTTTTCTTCAGAAGAGATCTGCATCAGGGTATAGTTACCATAGTATTATCGATAGTTCATCTTTATCTTGGAGATAAAAGAGAGAATAAAATCAACAGTGCAGGTTTTGTTGTGTTCCTCGCACTTGCCGTATATAGAATCGCCTACGGTAACTTTGAACATTCGATTCTTTATATGCTTTGTATGTTGCTTAGTATATTTACTTCGGTAAATATGATGGGTACTTTCAGACAGAATACCAGAACTTATGCAAATATAGCATCTGCCGTAAGTTGTGTAACCATAATAATCAGTGTATGCTATTATTTTGTAGTTGATGGAGGACAGGCAGAGTTTGCATCACTTTTATCTTTGACATTGGTATGGATCTACATTTTAATAAATGACATAAAATATAGAAAAGCGAAGATATCCATACTTAACATTTTGGCATTTATGTTTCTGCTTAACTATGCTATCGTGTATTTTAACATAAGCCCGTATGCGCTGCATTCGCTTATCAATGTAGTGATATTCTCAATCGTTGTTATAGTTAAAAACAGGTTTAAGTTGGATCATAAGGTGTGGCTTGCCGCTCTTGTTAACATGAGCTTTTTTACTGTATTTGCATTTTGGGATTATTATACAAATTTAACATATGAAATTTCTGATGCATATACGATAATTTGCATATTGCTCAGTATTTTTGTATACTATGTACTGTCTAAAGAGAATTATATATTCGGTATCTTTATACCGGCACTCTGGGCGGCACTTGTGCATATTTTAGTATACTATGTAAATATCAATCCTTCACTTGATATATCTTTTGAATGGGCTTTATTTATATACTTTCTGCTTGCCTGCGCATATAAACTTATGCGTAAGAGAGATTGTGACATAGGTCTTGGCTTTTGGATGAATGTATTCGCTATTATATACAGTGTAGGGCACCTATCAGACTTTAATATTCCTGCACCGTACTTTGTTCTTGCGGGGCTGTATCTGCTTGCACATCTTGTTATGAGAAAGGAAAAGAAAGATCGGGCTTATCATATAGCTATGCTGGCAGATCTGATTTTGGGTATTTTTATAAGCCTGTACTTTGCTAAGGTAGACAGAATCATAATAGAGCTGATACTTGCTGCAACGACTCTTATGATTTCAGCGTTATATAAGTATGTACTTAAAGAAGATATTGTATCTGATGTAGCGGATATAGTTTCTCTTATTTTAGGGGTAATTGCTATATGGGGCTATATTACAGTTGATTTTCCGGAGAGTTTTGCCAAAGCCTTGCTTTATTTCATACTTATAACTGCATTTTGTATAGTGTATAATATAAAAGCTTATATAGAAAAAAAATATAGGCAAATTCTTATAAATTCATCTGTTTTTTGGTTTTTGCTTATGACCAAATTCATGCTGGAAATGAATTTGCAAAGAGAGTATTTAACCATTGGGGCGGTTACTATATTAAACTTGGTATCTATTGCCTTCTTAAGGTATAAAACACCTATAATAAAAGAAGACAAGGATACGCTTGCCGGCTGTGACTGGTGGAGTATTACATGGGGCTTACACATAGCGGCTATGTTGACCGGGCTGAGTGTAGACTTGTATAGGCCTACTTATATCAGAAGTATCTATATACTTTTACTGGCTCTGTATTGCTTACAATATATTACGGTGAAAAAATACAAATCAATGTCTCAACTGTGCTCTACGGTATGTTTTGTTGCATTTATATGGCTACAGGACTTTGTAACGATACCAAGTGTATATGACTTTGAGGTAAAGGTATTTTCCCTGCTTCTTATCCCATTGGCATTTAAGGGCATGGTAAATAATAAAGAGTATAGAATTATTAATGTGTCAGCAAGAGCGGCAGTGCTTTTGATGCTCACTTGGGCAGCAGTACAGGGCGGACTCCTTGAGGATTCTATCATAGTACTTGTATTTGCATTAATATTACTTGTATACACCAGTATCAGAAAGCATAGGAAGGAATTTTTGATAGCTTTTTCATTTGCTATAACTATCGCTGTATTTATGTCAAGGACATTCTGGACAAGAGTTTCATGGTTTGCTTATTTATTTGCGGCAGGGCTTTTACTTATTGGCTTGGCGGTATATAATGAAATGAGAAGAAAAAAACAGGAAGTAAAGGGTGAAGGTAGTGAAGCAGGTAATAAGAGTAAAGATGATGCTGTAGAGAATGCGGAAGTAGCAGATAATACTGATACATCGGCTAATAATAATATATCAGACAATGTTAATGCAGTAGATTATATTGATACAGCGGCTAATGCTGATGAAGCAGGTAATGCCGGCGCAGCAGATGATTCTGATGCAGCTAATGCCGTGAAGGATGTTGGTACAGCGGATAATGCTGATAAAGTAGATAATGCTGATATAGCAGACAATGCCGATACAACAAACAATGAAAACTAACTTTTATGAGGAGAACTTAACATGAATTGTTTTGAGGAGCTTAAAGCCAGAGGGCTTATAGCACAGACAACCAATGAAGAAGAAATAAGCAAGATGATCAACGAAGGGAAGGCTACATTTTACATAGGCTTTGACCCTACGGCAGACAGCCTCCATGTAGGGCATTTTATGGCACTTTGTCTTATGAAGAGGTTACAGATGGCAGGGAATAAACCTATAGCCTTAGTAGGTGGCGGAACCGGTATGATAGGAGACCCGTCAGGAAGAACCGACCTTAGAAATGTAATGAGTATAGAAACCATAGATAAAAACTGCGAAGCTTTTAAAGCACAGATGAGCAAGTTTATAGACTTCGGCGAGGGTAAGGCTATTATGGTAAATAATGCCGACTGGTTAAGAGATCTTAATTATATGGAGTTTATTCGTGAGGTGGGACCGCATTTTTCAGTTAATAATATGCTTAGAGCCGAGTGTTATAAGCAGCGTATGGAAAAGGGGCTTTCCTTCCTTGAGTTTAACTACATGATACTGCAAAGCTATGACTTTTATATGTTATATCAAAAGTACGGCTGCAATATGCAGTTCGGCGGTGATGACCAGTGGTCAAATATGCTTGGAGGTACGGAGCTTATCAGGCGCAAGCTTTCCAAGGACGCCCATGCCATGACTATTACCCTCTTGCTTAATTCAGAGGGTAAAAAGATGGGTAAGACCGTAGGCGGAGCGGTATGGCTTGACCCTAACAAGACTTCCCCCTTTGATTTTTATCAGTACTGGAGAAATGTAGCCGATGCCGATGTACTCAAGTGTATCCGTATGCTTACCTTCCTTCCTATAGAAGAAATTGAGCAAATGTCCGACTGGGAAGGGGCTAAGTTAAATGAAGCTAAGGAAATACTTGCTTATGAGCTTACCAAGCTTGTGCACAGTGAAGAAGATGCAGAGCAGGCAAAGCAGGCAAGCAAGGCACTTTTTGCCGGTGCCGGAAATCTTGACAATGTTCCAAGTTACAGCCTTAAAAAAGAAGACTTTAGCGAGGGTAAGGTAGACATACTGGATCTGTTGGTAAAATCAGGGCTTGCAAAGAGCCGCTCAGAAGCGAGAAGAAATGTCGAACAGGGCGGAGTATCTGTAGACTCGGAGCAGATAAGTGATATAAAGCTTTGCTACAGTGAAGATGATTTTAATGAGCCTAAGCTGCTTAGAAGAGGCAAGAAGAATTACATAAAACTTATAAAAGAATAGGATTTGCGAGGCTTATTAAGTTTGATAATAGAGAGGAGCTTATTTATGAAGTGGGATAAATATACTTTGATAACAAGAACCGATGCAGTCGATATACTGTCCGCCTGCCTGCCTGAAGCCGGCATAGAGGGAATAGAGGTTGAAGACAATATCCCCTTAAATGAAGAGGATACAAAGGGGATGTTTATAGATATATTACCCAATTTGCCCAAGGATGACGGCAGTGCAAAAATAAGCTTCTACCTTGAACAGGATAAATCCCAAGAAATTCTTGCAAATGTGAAGGAACTTTTGGATGATTTAAGTAAAAACCTTGAGCTTGGAAGCTGTGAAATCATAAAAAGTGAGACCGAGGATAAGGACTGGATCAATAATTGGAAGGAGTTTTTTAAGCCTTTTATGCTTGATGATATACTTATAAAGCCTACTTGGGAAGAAGCTAAGGATTTTAAAAACTATAAAATAAGTATAGACATAGACCCCGGCACAGCCTTCGGTACAGGTTCACATGAAACAACAAGGCTGTGCATAAGAGGAATTAATAAATATATCTCCAAGTTTTTAGAAGAGGGCAAGAAGGAGTTAAAAATACTTGATGTGGGAACCGGAAGCGGTATCTTAAGTATTGCCGCATTAAAGCTTGGAGCTTCCAAGGTAGTTGCTACCGAGATAGATGAGTATGCTCTACCTACAGTAAAGTCAAATATGTTTATAAACAAGATAGAAAAGTCAAGTTATAAGCTTATCGGCGGTGATATATTGGAAGATGAGGCACTGCAAAAGGAAGTAGGTTTTAACTGCTATGATATCTTAGTTGCCAATATACTTGCTCCGGTAATAATACGCTTACAGGCGGAAGCGGCAAGGTATCTTAAAAGCGGCGGAATATTTATAAGTTCCGGTATCATAGATACTAAGGAAAAAGAAGTGGTTGAGAGTATAAAGGCGAACCCGGAACTTGAAATTATAGATATAGTACATGACGGTGAATGGCTCAGTATCTGTGCAAGGAGAAAGTAATGCAGCATTTTTTTATCAGTCCTGAGGACATAGAGGGCGGTATTGCCTATATAAGAGGGAAAGATAGGCACCACTTAGCCAATGTTCTTCGTATGAGGACAGGCGAGGAGCTTTTGATCAGCACCGGAGAGGATTGGGACTATCTGTGTACCATAAAAAGTATAGATGATGATAAGGTCGAGCTTTTGGTAAAAAGTGAAAATGAAGCGGCAAGAGAACTTAAGGTCAGATTGGTACTTTATCAGGCACTCCCCAAATCCGATAAGATGGAACTTATCATACAAAAGGCGGTTGAACTTGGAGTACACTCCATAGTGCCTTTTACAAGTAAAAGAGTTATAGTAAAGTTGGATGAAAAGTCGGGGGAAAATAAGACAAAAAGGTGGCAAAGGATTTCAGAAAGTGCAGCCAAACAGTCAAAAAGAAGTATAATACCCGAGGTTAAAGCTCCTATAAGTTTCAAACAAATGTTACAGGATATAGCCGACTATGACAAGGCTTATCTGGCTTATGAAGAGGCAAGAGGTACTGAAAGTGCAAGAGAGGCATTTGCAAGTGCAAAACAATATAAAAGTATAGCTGTATGCATAGGACCGGAGGGCGGTTTTGAGGAACAAGAGATAGAAGCTGCCAAAGAAGCCGGCTTTGAAATAATTTCGCTCGGAAGTCGTATACTTAGGACAGAAACCGCAGGTTTTGCGGTTCTGTCCAATTTTATGATACAGCTTGATTAGTAACATTGTTTCTTAATTATGTAGGGGAAGTTTAAGGTTTTAATTATTAAAAATGAATATAGGATCAATATAGAAAGAAGAGTAACAAAATGCAGGTTTATTTGGATAATGCAGCGTCTACGAGGGTGTCAAAGCCTGTAATAGAGCTGATGAATAAAGCTATGGATGAGGATTATGCCAATCCGTCAGCCAAGCATCTTAAGGGAATGGAGGCTGAAAAGTACCTAAAAGAGGCGGCGGCAAAAATAGCCAAAACTATGAAGGTATCTGAAAAAGAGCTGGTATTTACCTCAGGAGGAACGGAGTCCAACAACATGGCGCTTATAGGTGCCGCCATGGCAAGGCAAAGGTATGGAAAGCATATTATAAGTACTGCCATAGAACATTCCGCAGTACATCAGGTTTTGGTACATTTGGCGGATCTGGGCTTTGAATACAGTATACTCAAGGTAGATGAAAAGGGTCAGATCTCACTTGAAGAATTGAAATCCTTGCTTAGAGCAGACACCATATTAGTGTCTGTGATGTATGTTAATAATGAAATAGGTGCGGTTCAGGATATAAAGGCAATAGCCGATATAGTACATGGCTACAATAAAGACATATATATGCATACAGATGCAATACAAGCCTACGGGAAGTTTAAGATATTTCCCAAAAAAGAAGGTATAGACCTTCTCAGTGTGAGCGCCCACAAGCTCCACGGTCCTAAAGGATCGGGTTTTTTGTATATAGATGAAAGGGTCAATATTAAGCCTATAATATACGGTGGCGGTCAGCAAAGAGGGCTTAGAAGCGGCACACTCAATATCCCGGGTATAGCAGGACTTGGTGAGGCTGCAAAGGAAGCTTACGAGGACTTTGATAAAGAAGTAGAGTATATCTACGGTTTAAGAGACTATCTTATAGATGAAATTACAAAGCTTAATGATGAGGGCATAAAGCTTAACTGTGAGAAGGGAGTAAAATTTGCCCCCCATGTACTGAGCATTTCTATAAGCGGAGTCAGGGCGGAAGTTTTATTACACTCTATGGAAGAAAGAGGAATATATATAGCAAGCGGTTCAGCCTGCTCCTCTAACCACCCCGGACTTTCAGGCACATTAAAGGGAATAGGGCTTAAAGAAGAGTTCTTAAGTTCTACTGTAAGAGTTTCATTTTCCAAGTATAATAACAAAGAAGAGTTGGACTTTTTCTTAGCCAATCTAAAAGAATTGATACCCCAACTTAGAAGATATAAGTAAAATTTAGATTTAAGGACATTTGCAAATGAAATATGAATCATTTTTAATAAAATACGGAGAGATAGGTACCAAGGGAAAGAACAGGTATGTGTTCGAAGACGCTTTAATAAAGCAAATAAAGTGGGCTTTAAGAACTGTTGAGGGAGATTTCAGCGTATCCAAAGAAATAGGAAGAATATATGTAGACTGCCAAGGTAATTACGATGAAGATGAAGTTATAGAAGCTCTAAGCCATGTATTTGGAATAGTGGCTATCTGCCCTATGGTAAGAGTGCATGATAAGGATTTTGAAAACCTTAAAAATGCGGTGGCAGCCTTTGTAGACAAGGTATACAAGGATAAGAATATAACATTTAAGGTGGATACAAAAAGGGTTGACAAGTCCTACCCTGGCACTTCCGAGACCATCAATGCGGCACTTGGAGAGCATATACTTAATACCTATCCTCAAATGAAGGTGGATGTAAGAAATCCGGAAGTTTATATAAAGGTGGAAATAAGAAACCATGTAAATATATACTCAAGCAGTATAAAAGGTCTTGGAGGTATGCCGGTAGGTACTAACGGCAGAGCCATGCTTTTACTATCCGGAGGAATAGACTCTCCCGTAGCCGGATATATGATTGCAAAACGAGGCGTAAGACTGGAGGCGGTATACTTCCATGCTCCTCCATACACATCGGAAAGAGCCAAGGAAAAGGTTATAACCCTAGCCAAATTAGTATCAAGATATACCGGAGATATTAACCTGCATATAATCAACTTTACAGACATACAGCTGTATATTTATGATAAATGCCCTCATGATGAACTTACCATAATCATGAGAAGATACATGATGAAGATAGCCCAAATCATAGCAAAAGAGCATGATGATAAGGCTTTGATAACCGGAGAAAGCATAGGACAGGTGGCAAGCCAGACCATAGAGTCTTTACTTGTAACCAATGAAGTCTGCACATTGCCGGTATTTAGACCGCTTATAGGCTTTGATAAGCAGGATATAGTAGAACTTTCGCAGCAAATAGGCACTTATGAGACTTCGATAGAGCCTTACGAGGACTGCTGTACTATATTCGTGGCAAAACATCCGGTAACCAAGCCCAAATTAGAAGACATAAAAGAATCGGAAAAAGCTCTTGAAGATATAGATAAACTGGTGGAAAAAGCGATAGAGACTAAGGAAAGAGTTTTGTGCAGATTATAAAAATAAGTTGCTGATATAAAGATAGAATAAACTAATGTATCTTTAGCAAAATAATGATTGACAGGGGAGTTATTAACATAAACAATAGTCAGAAATGATTGCACGGCAAGAATTAAACAGAAACACTCCCTATTTCAATCATACTCGCAGTACTGTTAATAAAGT
>ERZ773043.2088-NODE-2088-length-10725-cov-2.051921_pt1 | contig 10725 bp, 11 predicted proteins | sample MGYA00580636_ERZ773043 | MGnify/ENA primary metagenome ERZ773043 (study PRJEB29015, sample SAMEA2737992) | human oral metagenome | biome: human oral; feature: human-associated habitat; material: dental | place: China | collected 2065 ... | reverse complement strand
TTAGTTAAAAGATTGGCATATCTTGCATCGACATCATCCTGATTAATCAACCCCATTTTTGACATATTAAGAATTGTCATTTCTTCTTTAGCAACATTATCTAAACTACCAAAGAATTCCATATGTTCTGGAGATATACCAGTCAAAACTCCATAATCAGGATTTAAGAAACTAGCAAAATATTCCATTTCGCCTGGATGGTCTGTTCCTAGCTCCTGAATAATAACATCAACATTACTAGAATTTTTAATTCTCTTTTTACAAGCCTTAAAAACTCTAAGCCACGCCATAACACTATTTACATTTTCTGGATATTTAACACCTAAAATAGCAAGTGGCGCAGAAAAATCCGTATTATGGTTATTTTCTTCTAGTCTAATTCTCTTATCAGCGGATAAGACAGTACCAATTGCCATTTTAGTAGTAGTTTTACCCACACTTCCGCCAACAGCAATAAGCTTCACATCCTGATGCACTTTAAAATAATCTTTGACGTATTTCTTTAATTTATCTCTAACGTAATTTTTAAATTTATCTCTTAACATATTCTGTTTATTAGTATAAGTTATTTTGCTTAAGTTTAACTATGAAAAATCTCAGCACTTATAACTAAATGCTGAGATTATGCTCCACAAAAATTTTTCTTCTGAAGCAGATGAGAATTGCACTCATAACTTTAAAAGCTTATCTATTCTGCTTCATATGCGTGGTGGTATTAATAATACTAACGGTTAGTATATCAACTATTGATTTAAAAATCAAAGCAAAAATATTTATACTTAAAATCCCCCTAACTAAAGGGGGATATGATCAGCACGCGTTCACTACCGCGTATCAAAGATAATAGCATTATTTCATAAATTAGCAAAATCAAAGACGAGAAAAATCTCGTCTTTGCCTGATGTGCGCCCACCCTGGGGCACCACTGTTTGTTTTAGAATGTTTATTTTTAACCCGGCGAGAACCCCGAATTGCACATCAGCTATCTTTATTATACAGCTAATGCTTAAAAGTTAACAATATTTTGAATTCATACAAAAAATAACCACGTAATATTCCGAAATTTGCATCATATAAATTAGTTCAGAGGATATTGATTACGATTTAAAATTCATTTTAAAAACCATTCTATATAACCTTCATTATTGAGCACACTCTTAATTTCTTTCATCTTTTCTTCGCGTTCTTGTGTATCTAAATTCAGCAATGACTTTGTTTCTATAATTAAATTTTGAATATCTTCATCTTCTACATAATCGTAAAGATTTTCTAGTCTTTTAATCTTTCCTTCTGTTACTATATTATGTTCAATAGCATCATTAATTATCTCAATACATTCCTTTTGAGCAGGAAATTCAAACATTATACTTTCTTTTGCAAATAATGAGACCAACTCTTCCCTATCATATGGCTTATCTAATTCTTCATATAAGTATTTCACCTCATCTACCAGTTCTTGCGGAATTATTCCCCTCATAATATTACTTAAATATTTTATTAAATTTGCCGGATCAAATTCCAAAGCCTCAATCTCATCCACATATTTCAAAAACCCTGTTTTATCTTTAGAGTTTCGCAAATAAATTAGGAGCTCTTTTACAGCCAAACATTCATTATCCTGGTCTTTTATCAGAGATCTTTCTTGGCTATAAAATATTTTTGATGCTTTTGAGTCTCCCTTTAATTCATACGTATATGTTTTGTTTTTTAAGCTTCCCTGCCTAATCAACTCATAATATTTTACAGCTATACTTTTTAAAGTTCGACCGAACATTTTTTTTGCATTTTCATTTATTTCGATAGATCTGCCATGAAAAAACCCTGTATTTGTTTCTACGTAATTAAAGTCACTTTTTAAGAAAGCACGAACGAGCTCTAGTTCTTTGTCCCAGTCCCCATCAATATTAAATCTCATATATCTTGCTGTATTATAAAATTCACGCAAAAGTTCAAATAAAGCATTTTCTTGTTTTGAAAACTCTATATTTTTGTTATGATTTTTTAATACTTCTTTTATTTTATCCCTCAATCCTGTATGGCTATGGGTGATTAACTCCTTTTCAAATTTCGTTCCATCAACCTCATCATCCAATGCCCATAAAACATAAACTATTTTTTCTAAACGCTCAATTCCTACTGCCATATTATAAAGAGACGCAAAAGTTGGTCCATCATTAGAAATATATTTTAATCGGTAGACTTCATGGATGCCATTATATATAAATTCACCAGCAATATCCAATTCTATAATCATATTAAAATTCTTGTAATTCCACCATTGACTCATTTCTTCACCTATAAATTCTGATTTATATATTTATTACTTAAAATAATTATTCTTTTCTTCTATTTTTTAATACCACTATTATCAAGTTTTCCAAGTAATCTCAATTGTACTTTTACAAGTTTTTCTAAGTTCAATCATTCTTTCTTTTTGCTTAATGCCTTTACTAATTAAAACTGCATTATAACTTTCCATATTTGCAAGCACCAATAATTCATTTAGACTTGCATAATCCCTCATATTACCTTTCAAATTTGGATTTTCTTCACGCCATTGTTTAGTTCGTTTATTAAATAAAGCGACATTAAATATATCCGCTTCACTAGCGTACTTATAAGATAACTGTTCGTTCGTTAAATCTTTTAATAAGTGCTCTTTGATTGCATCTGTGTGAATTTTATAATTAATCTTTGAAATTTCTCTATTCAGATTCCAGTTTAATGACAATTTTGAATTTTCATCTAATTTAAGTCTCTTATAGTCTTGTATAAGATATAGTTTAAACTCAGCAGAAATCCATGGAGCAAATTCCATTGCTATATCAGAATGGGCAAAAGTGCCACCATATCATCCTGATTTAGAAACAATACCGATTGCATTAGTTTTTACAATCCATTTTTGTGGCGATAGAGTAAATGCATTTGTTCCTGATTCATTTTTAAAGGAGTCGAATTCGATCCCTTTAAAATCTGGATTATGAATAACTTCCCATAAACCTATATATATTCCAAAGTATTTCTATTTCTCATCCAGTTTTGTATAACAAATCTAGGATCATCATTATTTTTATACTTAGCAATATCCGTTAAACTTATATAGTCATTCTTAAAATCTTCAGTATAAATTTGAATAGTAAAACCCTTTGCAGAAATTTGTTCTTTCTTTGCTTTAGTCATATAAGCCCCTCCTTTACGCTTGATATGCTTATTTAATATCTATAATAATAAAAAATATCTACTTCAAATGAGTAGTATCTTGACTCTTGACTCTTGACTCTTGACTCTTGACTCTTATTTATTAGGTCATATCCTATTAGCATATGTCAAATTATATTCTCAAATATTCTCTTTATTATATTTACAAAAACCAATAGTAATTAAACCAGGATTTATTTCTACATTTTAGATAATATCATAATTATCTTTTCTAAGAGCTAAGATAACTCATTATTTTTACCTGTATATCTACAATTTTCTAAATTTATAATCTTTAATAACTTTTAATAACTTTGCTTATAATACCTATTTTTACGATTTTGCTGACGTCAGCAAAATCGTACGCTATCTCTATTAAATACATCACATAAACAAAAAATAACCCCAGCTTTTAGCCAGGGTTATTTGTCATCTTGTCTCAATTAATCTATTAAGCACTTGTAAGTGTTGTAGTACCGTTTAGAGTATAACTACCCGTAGGAGTACTTGCTGGAATAGTTTGAGATACAGGAACGCTATGAAGTTTACCTTTAAAGAATTGTCCAGCAGTACCTGTCCAACTCATAAGAGTTGCTGATTGTACTGTTGGCGAGAAAGTTGCAGACGTACCTTTTGTAACACCAGTATCATTACCAGATAGTTTAACTAATTGTCCACCAGCAGCATTAACTGTCAACTGTCCAGCGTCATCATTTGCACCTTTAGCTGGATATTTTTTAGCACCATCTGTCCATTCACCAGCACCGCTTGGCGCATAAGCTAATGTCCAGCTAACAGCAGACGATCCAGCGTTATCTACAACAATACAGTTGCTAGTGCCATCACCACCGATTCTTCCAGTAGAAGTTTGCTTTACGTTAGCAGTGTTCTTTGGAGACATTGCGTAAGTGTATCCCGTTCCATTATCTGTTGCAGCATGAGTACAGTCATTAGAGATATAAGTTCCAGGAGAAGAAGCAGCGTTAATCTGTTGCTTTAAGTTTAAAGTAGCGGCGTGAACTGCAACTGGTACACCAGCTACAACTACAGCCAAGCTAGCTCCAGCAACAACTCGTCCAAGAAGTTTTTTCATTTTTCTTTTCCTTATTGTTTAATTTTTGTTATTTATTTTTGCTTCCACTTTGTCTCTTGAAGACTGGTCGACTCCGTGGATATCCCCGATCAGACCAAGGATTTGAGATTTCATAGTTGCTTACATGCTATTTCCTCTCATCTTACGTGATTTATATACTTTAGATCCAATAAATAAAGATGTGCCGATAACAATCGAAGAAGCCGCGACTACTCCATATACGTCTACACCGGTATTAGTTAATTTACCAAGTGCATCGGAAGCATCCGATTTTGCAGTAGTTGGAACATCTGGTCCACGGTTTACTACCTGAGTTAATTCAACTTCTTGTGCATAAGTGTTAGAAACATTAACATTCGAGAATAGTCCACCCAATACTAAGGAAAAAACTGCTATTAATAAAATTCGCTTATGGCCAGTTTGGCGTACACTAACACAGTCACTACGACGAGCGTAATTAACTTCAATTCTTCTAATGTGGCTCATAAGCCTCCTATTTTTTGAGAAAAACTCTCTTTTTGTTTTTATATTTTTTGTTTTATAGTCCAATACTTGGCACCTATATAAAGTAATATTAACATAAGCAAAAAGTAACTACAAATAGTTTTTAAACTATTTTTCAAGAATTTTAATAAACTCTGATTCGTCTATTACTTTTGTACCTAATTTACTAGCTTTATCTAATTTTGATTTTCCAGTATTAAGCCCAGCAACAAGATAATTAGTATCTTTTGATACTGCCGATTGGAAAATTCCACCGTTTTTTATAATCAGATCTTTTGCTTCATCTCGTGACATTGTTTCTAATTTTCCGGTCACAACAAAGTGAACGCCTTTTAGCTTAACATTATTAGTATCTCGGTAGTTTAGCCTTACTCCTAAATCTTTAAATTTTTCTAATAGCTTCTGATTATCTTCATCCGAAAACCAAGCAATAATACTTTCAGATACTACTTTTCCAATGCCATCGACAGTCATTAATTCTTCTAATGAAGTGTCTTTAATTTCATCTAATGTTTTATAGTGATTAAACAAATCAACCGCGGTTTGGATTCCAACATGCCTGATTCCTAGACCATAAAGGAAGCGTTCAGCATCTATTTGTTTTTTATTTTGAATTGCTTCAATTAGTTTACTTGAAGATAAATCGCCAAAACGCTCTAGAGATAATAAATCTTTTTTCTTTAAAAGATAAATATCCGCTAAATCTTTTACTAAACCCGTATCAACCAATACGTTTACATTTTTTTCACCTAACGTATCAATATCTAAAGCTCCTTTAGATGCAAAATGCTCTAAAGAACGTTTTAAAATAATCTTTGAATCACTACCTTTTACTCGGTAAACAGCTTCACCTTTTGGCCTAATAAATTCTAACTCTTTATATTGTCGTTTTAATTCTGCTTCAAAATCAAAAGGCTTGGAATCTTCTTTTCTAAGACCTAAGATTACCGATTGAACTTGTGGAATTATATCTCCCGCCTTATAAATCACAACTGTGTCACCAATTCGTATATCTAATCGTTTAATTTCATCTGCATTATGCAAACTTGCGTGCTTAATTGTTGTTCCAGCTAAGTTTACGGGTTCAAAAACCGCTACTGGAGTAGCCGCTCCAGTTCTACCAATCGAGATCACAATATCTAAAATTTTTGTTGTAGCTTCTTCAGCAGCAAATTTGTAAGCCACGGCAGCTCGTGGTGTCTTACCTACAATACCTAAAGCATCATATTTAGATCGAGAATTAAGCTTTATAACTGCACCATCCGTATTAAAATCTAAATTCTTTCTAACGCTACCAAGATAATCTATATATTTAAAAACTTCTCTTAATCCATTTACAACTTTAGATTGTTTACTAGTCTCAAAGCCTAAATCTTTCATAATCTCATAACCTTCTGAAATACTAGAAAGTTCACGCATATCATCTCTTAAAAGATCATAACCAATAAATCTTAGTGGTCTTTTTGCCACAATGCTAGAATCAAGCTGACGAATAGTCCCAGCAGCTAAATTTCTTGGATTAGCATAGATTGCTTCACCGTGTTTACGCCTTAAGTCATTTAGATGATCGAAATCACTTTTTAGCATCACAATTTCACCACGAACTTCAGTTCTACCAACTAAAAAGTTTTTATCTTTTTTATCTTTTCGAAGTTTTAATGGAACATTATGAATAGTCCTAACATTTAAAGTCACATCTTCACCGATAAAACCATCTCCACGAGTTACTGCTTTTTCTAATTTTCCATCTCTATAAATCAACGAACATGCCAGTCCATCCATTTTAATATCACAGTAATACTGATCTTTTATCGAGGAATCTACTTTTAACATTCGATCTCGCCATGCCTTGATTTCGTTATCATTAAAAACATCGGCAAGGGAAATCATTCGTTTTTCGTGCTTTACTTTTTCAAATTTATCTAAAGCTTTTCCAGCCACTCTTTGTGTCGGACTATCCGGCGTAATAAATTCAGGGTATTCTTCTTCAAGCAATGTTAATTCATGCTTTAAGCTATCCGCTACAGCCTCGCTCATTGTTGATTCATCTAACACGTGGTAGTGATATCTATAATCATCAATAATATTTCTTAAATCTTCAATTCGTTTTTTAGCTTGCGATTTTTTCATCTTCATCAATCAAACTCCTATAAAGCATATATAAATATACGGATATGTAAATTGTGACACAGGCATAAGCAAATACTAAAAGTAATGGAATAATCGGCAAAGAAGACAAAAAGCTTAATTTAGCTTGAATAAAGCCTATACCAGCAACCACTAAGGTTGAATAAAAAATCATAAATAGAGTAAATAATAGAAGCACAAAAATAATTCTATTAATTATTCTAAGTCTTCTCCCTAAAACTAATTCCGAAGCAATACGTATAGCATTTAGTGGATACATTCCAGGTAAAGTCACAATAATTAAAGCCATAATGGTTGAAGAAATTAAATAAATAGACAAAACAAATAACCCTATAGTAATACCACCAACTAACATTGCAAGACCACCAGTTGAAAATGATTCAGTAGCATAAGCTGAAGTTAGTAAAAACACTCCAAAACCAGCTGGAACCAACTCTAGAGCTAATACCATAAGAATTAAAGCAAGAGGAACAATTGGTGTACCCGAATTATAAATAGCGTCTCTAACTTTAATGTCTTCTTTAGGATTTAAAATCATCTTACGACTCATCCAAATAGTTGCTAGCCATACAAATAATAGAAGAAATATTCCAAATATCTGCTGAGCCTGTGTCATATTATTTGAATAAAGCCCTGAATAGATTAAAGATAGTCCAGTTAATGTATTTTCAGCAATTTTGCCAATCGCACCATTAAAGAAAGCATCTTGTGTTCCACTAATTACATCCATAGCACTTGTTACAAATTCTTGTGATGCCATTCCTAAAAAAGCAATTCCAATAAAAGTATAAAAAACAGCTAAAATTAGAAACTGTTTCTTGTGACATAACATGAATTTTATAACCTGATGATTAAACTTAAACAATCCTGGTACGTGATAACTTCTTACATAATCACGCCTAATGGATCGTTTAAAAGAACGGTGTGGATTGTGCTTTGAATATTTAATATATAGGTTACCGATATAAGCAAAAAAATCTGAAATCCTTTGCCGAGCAACAAGAATTAAATTCTTTTGCCTATTCTTATCTACCGTTTTACCAGCACCCCTCTTCTTTTCTTTACTTGTTTTTCTAAGATTTACTTGTTTTTTACTATTCTTGCTCTTTAAAGTTTTCTTATCACTAACAGCCATTTTTATTCCTAAAATCTAGATTTCTCTTCTTCTAATCGCTTTATTCTATCTTCAAGTGGTGGGTGTGTAGAAAGCATCTTTGAGAAAAATCCTGGTTTTAAAGGATTTAAGAAAAACATGTGTGAAGTTGCTGACGATTGTTTTTCCATAGGTCTTTCATGGCCTTCTAGTTTTTTGAGCGCTGAAATCATAGCATCTGGATTAGATGTATTTTTAGCCGAAGTAGCGTCTGCTAAATATTCTCGTTGTCTAGAAATCGCCATTTGAATCACCAAAGCTATAACAGGCGCTAAGATGATAGCAATAAAAGAAACAACGTACACGATTGGCTGTATTTCCCGATCGTCATCATCAGAAAAGAATGTTAGCCTTAAACCTAAATCTGAAATTAAAGCAACTGCCGAAGCAAGACCAAAAGCAATGGTAGAAACTCTAATATCATAATTCTGGACATGCCCCATCTCATGAGCCATCACAGCCTCTAATTCGCTATCATTCATAAGCTCTATAATCCCAGAAGTTGCACATACAATAGAATGTTTAGGATCACGACCAGCCGCAAAAGCATTTGGAGCTGGATCTTCTATAATATAAACCTCAGGCATTGGTAGATTTAATTGAATAGATAGGTTTTCTACAATATTATAAAGTCTCTTTTGCTCAGGTACTTTGCGATCTACCTTTATAGCACCAGTCATAGCAATTGCCAGTCTCATAGAAAGAAAATACTGGATAAACGCATAAACTACGCCAAAAATAGTAATACAAATTGCATATTCCATTGAATTTGCAAAATAACCAACAGCCAAGCCTAAAAGCCCGACTAACAAAATAAACAAAATCATAACTATTACAGTATTTCTTTTGTTATCACTAATTGCATGATTATACATATCTAAAATTATAACTAATTATGAAATTTTATTAAAAAGTAAAATTTAATCTTTTCTTAATAAATTAAATAACATTCTTTTTCTATCGTTTATCATGAGCTCCATTATCTTGAAGCTGTCCATATCTTCATAATTTATTTCTTTAATAGTTTCATCAAACTTATAAATAGTCGAACCTGGTAGTGACGCTATAATTGGCGAATGTGTAGCAATAATAAATTGAGAACCATTCTTCGCAAGTTCGTGAAGTTTAATAATAAACGACATTTGATTCTGAGGAGATAAAGCAGCCTCAGGCTCGTCTAAAATATAAAGACCGTTTTCATCAAACCTATTCATTATTAATCCCATAAAAGCTTGCCCATGAGATATCTGATGTGGTATTCCACCATATTCTCTTTCTAGGTTATAACCCGAATTTATTTCACTAGCATATGATTCTTCTATATAGCTCGCCACATTATAATAAGTCTCAGCTCGCAAGAAGAAACTATCTTTTGGCATTTTATAGCTTTTTATTAATTTTATATGATCCTTTAAACTAGAGTGAGTATTTTTAGTTTTAAATCTAGCATATCTACTACCACCCTCAGGATTTAATCCATATGCCACCGCAATCGCTTCAAGAAGTGTTGATTTGCCACTGCCGTTTTCTCCAACAAAATAAGTTATTGGCGTTTTGAATTTTAATCTTTTTAGATTCTTAATAGCCGGAATATTTGCATAATATTCATCTTTAGGAATATATTCTAACTCTACTTCTTGAATAAATTTTTGATCAAAACCCATACTTATTCTTAGTATAAAAAATATCTAAAATATTAAAAATAAAAAAACAAGGAAATAGAATAAGAAAAACACCTCGTAAGCAAAGGTGTTTTCCTTATTTAAATAAAACTTATTTTATCTATCTTGTTTATTTCTTTCGCTTTTTCTTTCTTACGAGCGCAGTTATTGCAACCATTGTAAGAACAAGAAATACTATTATTCCACCCAAGATCAGAAGGACATTTTGTCCAGTAGATGCTAAAGCGTAATTAGTAACTGCAAAAGTTGTTAATGGATTTAGATTTACACGATGTGAAGTAATCTTATTTTTGGTGTTTGGTTTTTCTAGGCGGTCTTCAACACCTAAAAAGCTATTACGACCAAACTGAGATTGCTCAGAATATCGTGCGTCATAAGTCATGATCGTCTGATTATCATAACTTACTTGATGTTCTCTTATAATCTTTATACTGCACAAAATTGCCATCAGCATAATAGTTATCGAGAGAGCGGCAAACAAAAACATTTGCCCAGTCCGTAGCGACAAGGAATTAGATTTTTGTCTAATCATTATTTGCCCTCATTTTTATGTTTATATTTTTGTTTTTCGTATACGAAAAGTTTCATCTCCTAAAAAAAGGAGAACCTGCTTCATATATGTTTACCTCTTTTTGTTTTATTTTTCTCCACCACAGAGAATTTTTATATTACATATTAATAATACCATAAGAATTATTGTTGAAAATAGAATTTTTAAAAATTTATTTAAAATATTCAAATAAAAAAAAGATAGGATGTTCCTATCTTTTTATTAAAAACTTATTACACCAGATTGAGCTAAACCAAATCTCGTTAAAACAAGCTTAATCCAAAAAATATTATTCTTTATTTTCCTTGGATTCTTCAGAAACTTCTTTTGTTTCTTCTGCTTTAGGCTCTTCTCTATTATTAGAAAAGTCTACTGTTGGTACATCGGCAATCTTTTT
>ERZ773043.2087-NODE-2087-length-10730-cov-32.960562_pt1 | contig 10730 bp, 7 predicted proteins | sample MGYA00580636_ERZ773043 | MGnify/ENA primary metagenome ERZ773043 (study PRJEB29015, sample SAMEA2737992) | human oral metagenome | biome: human oral; feature: human-associated habitat; material: dental | place: China | collected 2065 ... | reverse complement strand
CGCTTCGACGTCGGCCCTCTTCTTGGCGGACCTGCGCGCGGCGTCGGCGGCGACCTTGCGCCCTTGAGCGCGCCGCGGGCCGATCTCGGCGACGATGTCCGCAAGCTCTTCGCGGTCCGCGGCGTCGGCCTCAGCCGCCTTGCGGTAGACGTAGACGAAGCCTGCGCCGTACGCGAGCGTCGCCACCGTCGCGATTCCAGCGAACAGGGGGGATGCAAAGCCGATGGCCGCCCCCGCCCAGAGAAGAACGGCGAGCGCGGCTACAAGCGCCCCGCCGAAGAAACCCCGTTGAAGGTTAGCCGCGCGCTTCGACATCCGTGCCCTTACGCGGGCGCGGTCGCGCGCGAGCTCACGCACATCCTTCGTCACTCGCCCCCCAGCCATGTCAACCTCCGGCCGTTTGAAGAACACCGAGCCGCGCTGGCCGTCGTCATTGGGACGATCGGTGCCCGGTGCGTCGCTCACCTTGAGCATTCTCAGGTCCTCGGAGTAACGATCCTCCAGCGGTGCGTTCGCAAGAATCTCCCTGCGCTTTGACAGAGCAGGGATGACGAAGGCGATCAACAAGACAGTTGCGCCCAGTACGAAATACCCCTCGAAACCCACGGCACCACGCTAACGGCAGGATGGATCGCGCACCATGAGGAGGAGCCGCGTGTTCCCAAAATCCATCCATGGGTGTAGATGCCCATGTGGCATGTAACTCTGGAATCGCATTACCACTCCTTTAAGCAAGCCCCGTTCCGCACGGCAGACGCCTCCCCTTCCGCGCGGTTTTCCGCGCCTCGCGGACGCGTTCGCTTAAGATTACCGCCTGGAAGCGCGCGATCCGCCCAATCTGCGCGGATCGCACTGAGAGTTGCGCGACACGCGACGCGCCACTCCGACGAAAGTATGACTTTCGTCGGCCTTCGCCCGAGCCCGCTTCGACGCCTGCCGCTCCCGATTTGCTCCCGACCGAGTCGTTTCGGCGCGATGCCGCCTTTTGTGCAACCCCTCGCCGACGCCAGACGACGTCGAAGCCCTCGCTTACGTCCGACGCCGGAGTGCGGCAACCGCGTGCCGAGACTCCCGTCGCACCCGTCGCCGGCCACCACCGCCCGGAAGGCCCGGAGGCAACGCATCCAAACGGCCGGATGCCGCGGACTTCGGGGCATCCGATCCGCTCGAGGGGCAGCCGCACGGACGCCGTCGCCCCGGCAGACAGCGGCGTCGCTTCGGCAGTCAACAAAGGATTTCACCAGATTTCCGTAAAGGATTTTTCAAGGTCGGCAAAGGCTTGCGACGGTGCGATTGCGGCGTCGTGCCGCGCTCGTCCGGGGCGACGGCGGCCTGGCAAGCCTCGCAGCGCGGCCCCTCTGCCGTGCCGACATCTCTTGTTTCGCCAAAGATCTCTCTATCTTTTCCCAGGGTCGTCATGAAAGAATTGAGCCATGATTACAAAGACGGTGACTCTTCCGAACGTCGCCGACCTGGATGTCGAGGACGCCAAACAGGAACTCCGCAAGGTCGCGCGCAAAAACCGGAGCAAGAGGTCGTTGCAGGCACGCGAGGACTTCGCCAGCACATGGGTTGACACAGCTTTGGACTTCCTAGGCGACGCACAGGTCGTGGCGGCCTATGTGTCGATCAAGGAGGAGCCGCCCACGCTTGCCCTGTGTGACGCCATCGTCGCCTCGGGAAAGCGCCTCCTGCTGCCGAAACTCGGCCCGGGGCTCACGCGCGCCTGGGGCTGGTACACCGGCGCGCATGACCTTGACGTCCTTGCCCCGGGGCGCCCGCCCGAGCCCAGCGGCGAGGCGCTTGGCCCGGAGGCCCTTTCCCAGGTCGACGCCCTGCTCGTCCCCGCCCTTCTCATAGGCCGCGGAGGGACGCGCTTGGGCCAGGGGGGCGGTTGGTATGACCGCATCCTCAAGCAGATCAAGGACGATGCCAGGGTCGGCGCGATGGTCTACCCTGACGAGGTGGTCGATATGGAACTTCCGCAGGACGAGATGGACATGCGGATACCCTTTGTGGTGCTGCCAGAGTATTGGACGTCGACGGAATAAGCCCGCGCCCTCTGCGCCGCTTGGCCGACGTCGTTTCACGCACTGGTCGAGGCTGCGATGCCTTTCGAGGCGGCCCAACGTCTCCCGAAGCGACTCAAAGCTTTGAATGACGCAAACGTGAGCGGGTTTCACATAGATGCACACGCATACGCATAGCCAATCGAGAACAAACTTAAGAAATCAAGTGGAAATCACTCGCAACGCGCGAGACTCATAACGTCGCAGGGGCGTCGGCTTTCCATTGGGAGGCCGACGCCCCTTGTTCGCCCGATGCGAGCTGCGCCTCCGATCAACGCCCTTTTCCACGCGAACCGTGCACCTTCCCCTAAAGCGAACCGCGTGGCGCGCCATGGCGCCGCGGAGTAATCTTGGCCCTCGGATAAAGTTCGCTCTAGCAGGAGGCCCTTCGTGCCCACCTATTCGTATCGCTGCACCGAGTGCGGCAACGAGTTTGACGTTCGCCAGTCGTTTTCGGACGAGCCTTTGAAGGTCTGCGAAGCGTGCGGCGGCTCGCTCCGCAAGCTCTTCAACTCGGTCGGCATCGTCTTCAAGGGCTCAGGCTTCTATCACAACGACGCGCGGGCCTCCTCCGGCACGCTCCACTCGAAGAACTCGGAAGGGCGCGAAGCTTCGGATTCGGCCGGATCAGGGTCCGGGGAGAGCGCAAGCTCCGAAAACGGGGATGCGGGCTCACATTCGGGGAACGCGAACGCGCATTCACAAGACACGGGCTCGCAAAGCGGGAGCGCAGACTCCGGTCGAGCAGTCGGTTCGGCGGGCGTTTCTACTTCGACAAGCGCCTCCACTTCGACAGGAACCTCCACATCGAAGCGTCGCGGAGCAGACCCAGCCTCGGGCAAGCGCGGCGCGGGAAGCCCCTCCCCCAAGAAAGTCGGCTCGCCCGCGTAGAGTTCGGGCCCACAGCTTGTACGGACGGGCCCCTCGTCCACAGGCGCGCTTCCTTCGGGAACGACGACGGCGCACATCGCCGTAGCCTGGCGGCATGAACCTATCCCGAATTCGCGCGACCCTTTGGAAACTGCGGCACATGCTGTTGGCTGTCGCGGTCCTGACCTCGCTGGCTGCGATCCTCTCGACCATACGGGGGCTGGCCCCTGCGACGGTCAGCGTCGTCGTGGCGAAGAAAGACTTGACGCCGGGAACCGCTCTCGGCTCGTCGAATCTCACGGTTGCGGAGGTGTCCGCCGAACTCGCCCCCGAAGGATTGACTCGCTCCTTCGAAGACCTCAACGAACGAGTCCTCATAACCTCCGTGCCCAAGGGCGCACCCGTGACGCGAAAGATGACCCTTTCGGACGACTTTCTCGCTTCTGCACCCGAAGGAACCGAAATCGCCCCTGTGATCGCCGACGTCGGCGGAGCCGACAAGCTCCTCACTCCGGGGCGCACCGTTGCCCTCTACGCACCGCCCGGGGAGCACAGCAAGGCTCGCGAAGCAGTGAAAATCGTGGATAAAGCAACGATCGTCGGAGTCGGGCCAAAGAATGAAACGACATCCTTTGTTAGTGATTCCTCTCACACGTCGGTGTTGTACGTTGCTGTGCCTCAAAACACCATTAGCCTGGTTATCGGTTATGGCTCAACGATGCCCATGCGGGTTGTGGTCGTTCGTTAACCCCATGGCGCGTGACCATCACGTCCGCGTTGCAAAAGGGCGCGCGGGTCATCCACCTAAAAGAAAGAGATGGATTCACCATGATTCAGGGTTTCAAGAAATTCATCATGCGCGGCAATGTCATCGAACTTGCCGTCGCTGTTGTTATCGCCGACGCCTTCACCCCTATCGTAAAGAATCTTGTGAATGACGTCATCAACCCCCTCATCGGGAGTCTGGTTGGCAAACCAAACTTCAGTTCGATTGGCCAGTTCCAGATAGGGAACGGCGATCCAATTAAACCCGGTACTGTTTTGACAGCTGCTATCGGCTTTCTCCTTGTTGCTGCAGCCGTCTACCTCGTTCTCGTCTATCCAATGAATAAGCTCAATGAGCGCATGGCGAAGCGGAAGGGCCTCAACGCCGAAGAAGCAGAGGTCAGCGACGAAGTTAGGCTCCTGACGGAGATTCGCGATGCGCTCGCCGGCGGCGGCTACATGAACGGCGGCGGTGCCGCGGGTGGCGGCTACACGGGTGGCGGTTATCGCCAGTAGTCAACCTTGGAGTGATGGCGACTCAGACTGCTGAGCCGCCATCACTCCGGGCCTACCCAACAGCTTCTTGACCTGTGTTTGGCCTCAACGTTTCAAGTTTTTGGGGGTGCTTCCTATCCCAAGGGTTCATTCCACTCCCTTGCTCGATATTGTTCGTGATTCTATCCATTAACTGTTGAGACTGCGCATCTTGCTCTTCAAAGTCATGCATTGCCGCTCGAAGGTTTACATTCCCTTCATCAACCCTCCATTTGAGATCGATCAGCAGTTCATATATAACCTCACGGAGATCGGCAAAAGTCGAACTGGGACCAACACCGTGCCTTATGCCGACTTCTTCATCCCGCCGAATGAGATCCTGCATAGATATGCCACGCAAGGTTTTCGCCGCCGACTCGAGATCGGCAGCTATATCCGACATATACCCTCCTGTTGACCCATCACCTACCGTCAGTTGATCAACAGCATTTCTATCCATTTTGGTTTGCCCCGCAGTGTCCCTAATCGGTGCCGGCAGTAAATGGAAACTGGTAGTCTTGAAATTATTGTTATTACGATCCCCAAGCACCGCTTTCAGGTTGGCGGCGAGGTTATCCTCGATACGCTGCTCGCCTTTTTTAAGATCACTATTTATGTCCTCAAAGGCTCTTTCCAGCTCATCCATGATTTCCCCATAACTATCTCCCTCATAATGCTCCATCTCGGCTTTGACGTCCTTGACTGCAGTTAAAGCCAAGTTTCCCACACCACCTACTATAGACGCCGTACTTGCACCCGCCCCGCCAAAAGGCAAACTTAAAGCCATGCACCCCCAAAGCAGTATATTTATTAGCATGTCAAAACCAAACCCGTTCCCGGGAATCTTTTCGAACGCCTTCGTTGCCCCTTCAATAGCTTCAACCACTTTCTTCCTTGCCTGCTTAAAAAATAACTGTTCAGCAGCCAACGTCTCACCGTGAATGTGGGCAAGTACAGACAGATTACGCACAATTGACGGCATAGTGCTCAAAAAAGACTCTCGAAAGGCGTTCATCGTGGACCCCTGGAGCAAAGCAGCATTGGACATCATTCCATCAAAGTACCGCTGCATACTGCCAGGCTTGACCGCTAGGATGTCTACAGCACCCTGATCGGTGCCGTCTCCAGTTAGGCCTTTTGTATCAAACCCTTTCACGGGCACTGTAGACAACTTCGCGACAACCCCTTTCCTATAATTATTTATGGCATTCTCGAACCCATCACCATATGGGTTAGGCAGATCTATCCAAGGTGAAACGATCGCGTCTATTGCCGATCGACACTCGGCAAACCCTTCCGAATAGTCGTCAAGAACTTCACTGTCATCTTGAATATCGCTCAAGCTTGTAAGTGAGGACTCACACGTCACCTTTCCACCGCCTTCCCCTTTTGAGTTTGGCCTCTCCACGAGAACAGAAATGTCTGGCGCCAAGAGAGACCTATTCTGCACTTCCTTACAATAATAATTGTCATCTTTCACCTCGAAAGAATACTCGATGCCGTAGTCTTTCATCATAGCATCGATAGCAGCAACCTTAAGATTGCATACTAACTTTTTGATGTCTCTGTATTCACCCATAGTGTTCCCCATTTCGTAAAAGTAGGCGTGACGCAAACGGGATTTTCAGATCAAATCCAAACTTTAGAATAGTCAGGTCACCCCCATTCGTCTAGCATGGTATATACTGTTTTCCTTTCAATATTGAAGAAACTGGCATTGTTGTCGCATGTATAACGGTGATCAAAGCGGGTCTATGAGAAATCCGTTACAGCGAGCCGAAATGCGGCGGTCGGTCTCCGAGCAGGCGGCGCTCATTGGCGTCGCGAGCGGCGACGGCCGACTCCTCGCGCTGGAGGGAGCGGGTCTCACGCAGGTCGTTGAGATGCAATGCTTCCTCGGGGTTCGCGATCTCACCGCGGGCCAGGCGCTCGGCGTCGACCCTCGACAAACGCACTGCCGCGCGACGCTTACGCTTCGGCGCCTGCGATTGCCCGGGCAAGTTCGGCCTTGCCGATTCAAGAGATCGATTCTGCGCCGGAGCTTCGGCAGCTGGATCTGACGTTGGCGAATCGCCGCTGGCGTGGGCAAGCGACTCGCGATTCGGATCGCCGTTTAAGTCCGATTCGCCAGCCTGAAACGCTTTCACTTTCTCTTGCCCCTGGAAGCGGAGCGTGAAGCCGAACGGCCGACCCCGGGAGCGGACTGAGAGGCGCTGGAGGCCGAACCGCCCGCCTCGGAAGCCGCTTTGGATGAATCCGAAGGAGAACGATCGCCTTCAGGCACAGCTTTAGAGGAGGCCTCAGAAGCGGGGTCAGCGGAGTACGGAGACTGCTGGGAAACCTCTGGCGACCGCGGGGCGGACTCGGAAGAACGCTGAGCTGCCTCGGAGGAACGCTGGGGCGTAGCCGAAGACGAACGGGAACCAGGAGCGGGAAGCGAGCCCGTCTCCGAAAAAGCCTCGGAAGAAGAGCTCGAGCTGGAGAGTCGGGAGACGGCGCCGTGGGAAGCGCCGGAATCTGAAAGCGCGTCGGAGTCGGAATCGCCGAGGCCCAAGCCAACCGCCAGGCCGGATCGGTCCACGACGTGGCCCAGAATCGTATCGACCTGCATGCCCCGCCCCTTGATTCCCAGCTCCTTGCGCAGAGCGTCGACGAACTCTGGGCGGCTGCGCTCGGCGCCGTCGGCGGCTATCCATGCGACCATCTCGTCCAGTTGATCGTCCGTATACGCGGCAAGGGAGAGGCCCTTCGCGACGTCCGGGCGGGGGCCGCGCTTGACCGCCGCCTCACGCCTCAGCTTTTCAGCCCAATTCGGGTCCTTCGGAAGAGGAGCCTCGCCGGTGACAGTTTCGCCGCCGGAGACAGTTTCGCCGCTAGTGACAACTTCGCCTCCGACGACGACTTTGCTGCCAGTGACGGCTTCGCTGCCGGTTACGGCTTCGCCGCCCGGGCCGTCGGCCGGCGCGGCCCATTCGTCGCCGAGCACGGGCACCCTGACGCTGTCGGAAAGCTCGAGCGCGCGGGCTCGCTTGATCGCGTTGACAACGAGCGAGGCCTGGCCCTCCGGATCGATGAACAGCGAGGTGGAGAAGGTCCTGATCACGGCCCAGCCGCGCGATTCCAGCCGCTCCAGCCAGTACCTGTCCCTGCGCCGCACCGACGGCTCGTTTACGTAGGCTTCGTCGTCGACCAAGACGGCGACCCGCCACGTGCCGGGAAGCTCGACGTCGCCGGCGACGAGCGGAATCCTCACGCCGTCGTCGAAGCCGAAATCGGAGGCCACGGCGTACCCGGCGCGCACGAGCCTGTCCCGCAGGTCCGTGAGGAGGGCGCCTATCGGCTCGTCAGAACTGGAGGGGTCAAGCGGGACCTCGCGGCCGTCCGCCCTGTCGATGAGCTTCTCCAAAAGCCGCGGGCCGGGCGTGGACAGCCTGTCCGCGCCGATCTCGCCGGGGCCGAGGGAGGAGACGATCTTGAGCTCGGAGCGCGCGGCCTCCATGGCGTCGACGAGGCCGGTGAGCCCGCCGGCCGTCGAAAGGGGCCCGAAAGTGTGCAGCACTCGCCCGTGCACCGTCTTGCCCAGGCCCACGGTCAAAATGATGGAGTCGCGGCGCAGGCCGCCGGTCTGCGTGAGCTCGAGGACGGCGAAAGGCTCGACCCCGCCTTTCGAGACGAACTCGGCCAGCTGGGGGGAATCGGCGGCCAGCCGCGCAAGGGCTTCGCGTATGCGGACCGCGTGGGCCGGAGAGACGCAGACGACGGCGAGGGATTCGCCGGGCCGCGTCAGCACATGGTCGACGACGGCGTCGACCGCCGCGTCGACTTCGACCTGCGGCCCCTCGACCATGCCCGACTGCGGATTCGGCACGCCGCGCCCCTCCACGAGCACAAGGCTGGGCTTGCGGCCGCGCTTGGCCGACGGCACGAGTTCGAGGACATCCGCATACCCCTGTTCGCGCAGCGTTTGGGTGGCCAGCTCGTCATGCTGGGCGCGCAGCGTGGGAAGCTCGCACACGGGCAGAATGTCCGCGAAGGCTGCGATCGTCGAATCCCCGCCCTCGGCCCGCGCGCGGCGAAGATTGCCCATGACGACGATCTGACGGCCGCGCATGAGCATCGAAACGGCCGAAGAGAGGCCGCCGGCGTCCTGCTCGTCCATGATGACGATGTCGGCCCAGGGCATGGGAGGCACGAATTCGGCCGTGATCATCGACGGAATGACCCACACCGGGCGGGACGCCTGAACGAGCCTCGGATAGGTGGCGATCGCGTCACGCAGGGCGCCCGTCGAGTAGCGTTCGAGCTGATCGTCGAGTTTGAGGGTGTCCTCACGCCGCTTCGAGATCGTTTCGCGCATGATCCGCACGACGGCGCGGGAAACCGGCCCGGCCAACGTCTCGGTGTGCTCCCGGTCGAGCCTGCGCACCTCGGCGGCGAGGACGGCGAGGTTGGCCGGCGTCGTGCGAGAAAGGGCCGGGGAGCGCCCGACGAGCTGCTCGAAAAGGGAGGCCGAATATATGAGGTCAAGCTCGGCCGGGATCTGTTCGGTTCGCACGCCTCGCTCGGAAAAGTCCTTGACAACGCCGCCGAAGCCCTCCGCCTTCAGCTTGGCGACGAGCTCGTTGGCCCTGGGCAGACGGGACATCGTGCCTTCGTCCATCGACAGCGAGAGGAGGAAGTCCAACAGCTCGCCCATCGGCATCATGCGGAGCTTCCTGCCGGGAAGGATCCCCTCCAGCTCCTCCAGCTGCCCGCCGGCCTCGCGCGCGCTTTCGCGGATCTGGGTCATGCCCTCGGGAAGCTTGGGCCAGCTGGATTCCGCGCTGTAGCGCTTCCACACCTCGCGCTGGCGCTGCACGGTGACGAGGTCGCGGTGCAGGTCGTGGCTCACTGCCCCCGGCCGCACATAGTCTTTCGCCTGTTTCGTCAGACGGCGCCGCTCCGATCCCTTCATCTCCTCGCCGTGGCTTTCGCGCCATTCCTTCGACGCCGTCGCGATCACCATGTCCTGAACGGAGCGCTCGAAAATCTGGGGCAGGAAAATGTCGAGGGAGTGCGAAATTCCGCGCAGCATCTCAATCTGCTCACGCCAGTCCTCGAAAGTCTCCGCCACGGAGAGCCCGGTCTCCTCCGCCGCGCGTTCGGCCTGGGCCTTGACGGCGGGGATCGTCTTGGACGCGAGCTTCTTGGCGAGGGCCATGGCCTCCTCCCCCGCCGCGGCCGTGTGAATGTCCGCGCCGGCCCACGGCGAGTCTGCCATGCCCACGAACGCCCCGAGCTCCGAGGCGTCTTCGAGTTGGGCCTGCACGTGCGAAAGCTCGCCCCGCAGGGCGTGGACGGTGTCGGAGTCCAGCCGGACCCTGCTGCGCGGGGCGTCCTTGCCCTCGGTCAGCCGCGCCAGCCTCTCCAAAAGCGAGTGCACCGAGTGCCCCCACTGGGGATCGACGTCGTGCAGCGAAGCGACGTACTCGCTGAGCTCGCGCCGGACGGCTACGAGGCGCGCCCGCAGCTCCAAAACGTCGGCCGGGTCCTCCTCGTCTCCGCGCAGCCGCATGCCCGTGCGGATGCGGCGCGCCACAGTGTCGAGGTCCGAAAAGTCAAGGACGAGGTCGCCCAGGCCCAGGCGCTCCATCTCGTCCACGAGGGCCCTGGCCGAGGAGGCGCGCCCCGGAATGTAAAGGATCGACCTGCCGGAGGCCGCGGCGTCGGCGACTATCGCCGCGAGAGCGCCCACCGCCTGCGATCCGGGCGGCGCGTCGACGACAATCGACCGCCCGGACGCGATCGCCTCGATGATCGCCAGCTCGGCGGGGTCGCGGTCGCCGGCGCCGCGTTCGGCTTCCGGCGAACGGTCGCGCATCTCGGCGGGAGGCAGCGGCAACGCGGTGAGCCGACGGGTCTCTTCGTCGCCCGCCAGCGCCGCCATGATCCCGGAAGTTTCGATGTAGGGCTTCATCGCCTCGAGGTCGGCCAGGAGCACGAGGCCCGGATGCGTGAAACTGCCGAGCAAAGCCCCGTCCTCGTAAGAAAACCCGGGCAGGTACACGCGTCCGAGTTCGCGCAGATAGGCGATGGCCGCCTCGTGACGGGCGACGTCGGCCGCCATGGCGCGCAGCCTCGATCCCTCCTCGGCGGTCATTCCGTGGGAACGCAGAGCGCGCAGCACCGCCGGGTTGACGTCGCAGCGGGCTGTGAGCGTGATGTAGGCGTCGTCAGGGCCGGCCTCGTCGAGCCTGGCCGAACGCATGAGCCCTGCCTCGTACATTTCGCGGATCTTGGGGGCCGCCGCGTCACTTCCGGAGGCTCCGTCCTCAACAGAGTCGGCCGACCTCGTCGCGGCGAGCTCCTCCGTGCTTTCGAATGTCGCGCTTTCGAGGCCCTCAAGCGCGTTGCCGCGATCGCCGGGCGCGCTTGCACGCCCCCCTGGCGTGTCCGCGAAGCCGTCGGACGCGTTGCCGAGCGGCCGGGGCGAGTCGTCGTGCGCCTCGCAGG
>ERZ773043.2086-NODE-2086-length-10733-cov-3.606855_pt1 | contig 10733 bp, 10 predicted proteins | sample MGYA00580636_ERZ773043 | MGnify/ENA primary metagenome ERZ773043 (study PRJEB29015, sample SAMEA2737992) | human oral metagenome | biome: human oral; feature: human-associated habitat; material: dental | place: China | collected 2065 ... | reverse complement strand
TCTTCATTTATATGACCTCCTTTTTTGTTACACTACTATTATACCCCCTTTTTTCCTTATTTCAATATTTATCATAATTCTTTAAAAACTTACCCGATAATTATCTTCACATTGTTTTTTGAATCTGTACTTGTCATTCCAGAAATTTCTTACTCCTTAGACAATAAGTAAACTTGGCTTAATCAGTAAAATCAATCCTAAAATAATCATCAATATTCCACCGAACAGATTTACCCATCTTGAATATTTTGTTGTCAGCTGAAGCTTATTTACACTTAACAGCGCAAGTCCGAATACAAGTATATCATCTACCATGTATCCTACAATATATATAAACGTATAAAGCTGTCGCTGCCAAAAGGCAACATTATTTATCTGCAATATTTTCGTATAAGTCTGAGGAATTCCAACAGAACAAGCAAATTCTATAACATTGACAGACAATGCAAGTCCTATTATTCCAAGTGCTGTAAGGAGTGTAAAAGGCTTATCTGCAATTTCCCTTATCTGACTTGAAATTTTAGCCCTTTTCTTGAAATCCGTAACTTCACATGAAAGTTCTTTCTTAAAATAATTTTTTACAAAGAATATTCCACCTATTATCCCGACTACACCGACAATAGGAGTAACCCATTTATCAAGTCCGACAAAATCCCATGTATAAAGCCATGCATTTAAAATCAGGTAGTACATTACTGCCTCAGCTAAAATAAACAGTCCTGCCACCCTAAACATCTTTATCTTATTTCCTACTGCTATAAGTGCTGTCAGAAACAATACAAGAACCCACATTGCACAAGGATTAAATCCATCAACCGTACCTAAAATTAAAGACATCAGAGGTAATGAGTAATCTGTCAAATCAATACTTTTATTTATAAACGGAATATTTACAAGCACCTGTTTAGAAGTTTCTTTTGTAAGACCCGGCACTTCACATGCTTCTTCTCCCTGACATATGGAGTCATTGGAAGTTACATTCTCATACTTTCCATTTTTTACATACTCTTCCAAAGTGAAAATCTTATCAGCTTTCTTTCCTTCATCAATTAACCTGATAATTTCCTTACCCGTAGTTTCTGAAGTGTTAAAGCCCTGAATAATATGCCCGTTCAAATATATAATGGGTGTTCCTTTTACAAGTTTGAGCTTTGTTGTTACCTCGTCAAATAAATTTTTATTTTCATCACTTTCATCAATTTTATATTCAACATATTCAAAATCTTTTCTCTCGTTAGACAGTTTTTCCAGGAACTTTTCAAGATTTGTACAGTTTTTACAGTCTTTCCGTCCAAAATATTCAATTTTTACTTTTTCCACAGCAAAGGAAAAATTCGAAACTGTAAATATTAAAATAAACAGAACGATTATTTTAGCTAATTTATTTTTTGAAATTGATTTTATCATAGTTCACCCCATTTCCTATTCTTTGTAAATAATGACAGTAGAAACCGCATACTCCCTGCTATGCGAAATGCTTATCTGTATTTTTAAATCTTTAGCATGCTTCAGAATCTCGTTATATAGTATGACATTAGGTTTGCCAAGCTCATCATTGAGTATTTCCACATCACTTAGGGAAAAGCCCCTCACTCCTGTGCCAAGTGCTTTTGAGACTGCTTCTTTTGCTGCAAATCTTCCCGCATAACTGGCATAAGGCTCCTTCTTCTTTTCTATATATTCTATTTCTTTTTCAGTATAAACTTTCCTTTTAAATGAAGAAGTTCTGTTAATGGCATCCCGTATTCTGCTTATTTCAATGATATCAGTTCCTATCCCGTATATTTCCATCATTTCTCCTCCAAGCTACAGTTTATATATCTTCTTGGCATTCTCAGTAGTAACTTCTATTACTTCTTCTGTAGAAATTTCCTTTATTCTTGCTATTTCTTCAGCTACATAGCTTGTATAGACAGGATTATTTCTTTTCCCTCTGAAAGGAACAGGTGTCAGATAAGGACAGTCTGTCTCAAGCACTATCCTGTCAAGGGACAGTTCTTTTACCAGTTCCTTAGTTTTTCTGTTATTCTTAAAAGTCACTGTTCCACCTACTCCTATATAGTATCTGTCAAGAAAAGGCTTTGCCGCCTGAAAGGATCCCGGATAGCAGTGTAATATCCCACCGACACATGGATATTCCTTCAAGATATCAAGTGTATCCTGTAATGCTTCCCTTGTATGTATGACAATAGGTAATTTTACCCTTTCTGCAAGTTCTATCTGCCTTCTGAAGCCTTCCTTCTGTACTTCTTCCGGATCTTCCATCCAGTGATAGTCGAGCCCTATTTCTCCTATTGCTACGACTTTTTTTTCACTCAGTGCCAATCTTTCCAATTCCTTGTCGACTTCAGCATTATATTTTTTAATATCTACAGGATGTATTCCAATCACCGCATGAACAAAATCATACTTATTTGCAAGTTCTATACTTTTCAATGAACTTTCCATATCAAAACCGATACTTACAATCCCTTCCATCTGTTCCTTTATATTTTTCATAACATCATCAAAATCTTCCTGAAACTGCTCATCGTAAATATGTGTATGAGTGTCTATTATTTTTTTCATTTTTAAAATCCTTTTCTGTTATAAAATCAATTTTTGATTTGCCCTTATTTTTTTCAAATTTATTTCAATTTATCATATCTCTTTGCTAATTCAATTGCTCTATTTTTAGTTGATTCTATTAATGATTCTGTATATGCCAGACCATAACCTGTTCCACAAAGTCTTTCTCCTTTTACAGTATCACAAAAATTTTCTGCCACTTCTTTTGCCGCTTTATCTCTTCTTTTTATCCATGCTCTTTCTTCGTTTCTAAGTTTTATCTGTTCTTTTTTTGACAATTTTGACATTAACAATTTATAGACCTTGTTTAACTCATCATCCCATCCCTCAAAAATAGCTGAAGCCGCATTTTTCATTTCTGCATTACTTCCTCCAAATGACGCTTCTACACTTTTCTCTTTAGTTTCCATTCTATTCATCATGTCACTTGTATAACCAGCAAAACTACTAATCGAAACCATTAAACCTGCAACTAAAATCATTATTTTTTTCATAAAAATCTCTCCTTCTTTTTTTTATTTTTTAATTAAATTTTTATATTCATTTACAACCCATTCACCAAATCCATAATAAATTGAAGCACCTATTCCGTCATCTGATATTGATTTTTGAAAATATAATTTTCCTTCAGGGCAATATTTTTCATGATATACCTGTATGGAAGTAGTAGTACATGTTACGATTTCTCCATCCAACAATGTTCTTTCTATTGTATCTAAATCTAATAATGGTAAAATATACCATTCATTCTCATAATCATATATCCATAAAATATCTTCTTCTTTTTCCATTTTGTAAGGCTCGTGTGTTCCAAACCATCTTTCCTTGTTGCTTATAATCTCAACGTCATAACCTAATGCTAACATTTTTTCTAATAATTTTCCTGATATTGTAAATCCATAATCATAATCATCCCAGTCTCTTGGAATATAAACTATATCAAAAGTATTATTGTCCATCCTTTTAAAAACAGGAGAAAATACTTTTTTATGCTCTATTTTAGGCATTTTTTTTAATTGTGGTATTTTTTCCCATTTTTTCTTATTAAGTTCTATATTTATAATAAATACATTTTGCTCCCGACTTTTCAAAAAATCAGATTTTTTCCACAAGTTTACTGTATTTCTAAAATATATTTCAGGATAATGTTCATAAAATCTTACTGTTGAATTATTTTTACTAATTCTGATATCAAGTTCATCATCTAAAGCTTGCATTTTACTATCTGTAATGGGATATTTATAGACCAATATATTTATTTTATAATTTTGAGTAGTGTCCAATAACTCATTTTCTATTAGAGGAGATATATTTCTGAAAAATTCATTATACTCAATTTTATCGTATAAAGGTTCTTCTTTTAAGTCTTCTAAAAGAATATCACTATATAGTGATTTTTCTGTATACAAATTATAGTCTTTGATATATGAAGTTTTTATATCTTCATATATAATTAATTTTCTTTTATTCCCAATCTTTAAGCTTTCCATTTTTAAATCTAAATTTTCAATGTTTAATAACGAAGTATAAAAATCTAACTTTTTAGTTTCTATCCATATATTCAATAAATATTCTGCTTTTTCTTTTACATAATCTGAAGAATAGTAATTACCTTCTATTTTTTCAATTACTCCATTTGGAAATAATTTTTTATGAAAAATCTTTATATTATAATCATAATAGTCTGCTACTTTTTCTGAGCTAATTAAAAAATAGTACCCTGTCAATTTTTCATATACATACTCCAATTTATTAATTCTTTTTATTTCTACATCCTTACCATTTTTTTGCATTAATTTCAAAAAAATATCTGCTAAACTAACTTTTTTTATACTATTTCTTTTAAAATTTACAAACTGTTCTTTTTCTGGTTCAGTTGCTAAAGTTTTCTTTAATGTATTTAAAATTCTGAACATTCTCACCACTCTAACTTTTTCACTAAATATTGAAAATCAATACCCTATTAATCAGGATAATTCAAATTTTCCTCTCCCAAATTCTGAAGAGTTTCTTCCAAATATTTCTTAGCCTCGTAATTAGCCATTGGCAAATTCTGATCCAGATAATTTCCACATTCTACAGCAGTCGCTCCAGGAATATCTCCTTTAAATTCAGCCATAAATTTGTAAAGTTCCTTCATTAACTCAACGATATCCTTTGATTCCAATTTTCCTTTTAAGATAAGGTAAAATCCTGTTCTGCATCCCATAGGCCCGAAATACACTATTTTTTCCTTCCATACAGAATGATTTCTTAAAAATGTTGCTCCCAGATGCTCCATTGTGTGAAGTTCTGCGATGTTTATTACCGGCTCCCTGTTTGGAAGTTTCATTCTTATGTCAAAACTTGTAAGATAATTTCCGTTTATTTCGTCAATTCTTGATACATAAATTCCCCTGTTAAGTCTTATATGATCAACCTGAAAACTTGCTATTCTTTCCATAATGGGTTCTCCCTTCATATATAGTTCTTTTTTAATTTTTAAAGCTGTTCTATCTTTTTACACTTATCGAAGCCTCTATAAGTAAATCCAGCGTTTCTACATAATCATAGCCTTTTGAGGCTGTACTCTTTGGCAAAAGACTTGCAGCTGTCATTCCTGGCAATGTATTCATCTCCATAAAATAAGGTTTATCTCCCACTACCATAAAATCCACCCTTGCAAATCCTTCACATTTCAATGCATAGTAACTGTCATAAGCAAACTTGTCTATTTCCTTCTGTATTTCTTCAGGAAACTCAAATACAAATTCCCTTGCTCCACCTTCTGCATATTTAGATTCATAATCAAAATAGTCTCCTGCAACAGCTTCTATTTTAAGTGTAGGAAATACTTTCCCATTAATTACAGGTACACTTATTTCAATTCCTGGCAGCACTTCCTCCACCAGAGCAGTCTTATCCATTGTATAAACTAATTCTAGTGCTTTTTTAAACTCTTCTTCTGTTTCTACAAAACTTACTCCTATGCTTGATCCACCTGAATTAGGTTTTACTATGATTCTATTACCAAGTTTTTCCTTTATTTCCTGAAAATTATATTCTTCTCCTCTTCTTATGGCTACACCTTTTGCAGTTCTTACTCCGTAAGTTTCCACTATTTTCTTTGTAAGTTCCTTATCCATACAGAGTGCACTCGACATAACTCCAGGTCCGCTATAAGCTATTCCAAGACTTTCCAGTATTGCCTGTATTCTTCCATCTTCTCCAAACATACCGTGTAAAGCTATATATACAAAATCCAAATTAAGATTTTCCAATTTTTCAAATACTTCCCTTTCTGAATTTATAACAACATCAAAAACTTCATATTTGTTCCTGTTAAGATATTTAATAATTTCGTTTCCTGTATTCATTGAAACCTCTCTTTCAGTGGAAACTCCTCCTCGTATTACTCCTACTTTTAACAATTTTGACATTTTCAAACATCCTCTCATTTTATTATAATATTAAAATTATTTTTCCAGTTATAAAAATTTAAAATAATCACCTATGTTTACTTTATATCCTTAAAATCTTCTTCTGTAAATACATATTTTTTCCCGCAGAAATGACACTCTGCTTCTATTTTTCCTTCTTCTTTAAGTATATGTTCAATTTCATTTTTACCTAAAGTTATTATTCCTTTATAATATTTTTCCTTTGTACAGTTACATTTATATTTAATTTCAGATTCTTCAAGAATTTCATAATCTTCAACATATTTTTTTACATGAGCTCCTGACATTTCAGCCTCTTCTTCAGCTGCAGAAATATCTTCATATAAAAGTTCAACTATCCTTTCAGGAGTGAATCCTCCCGAAAGAAGTTCCGTTATGCTTCTTATCTGTCTCAGTTTATCTTCAAGCTTGTCTATAAAAGTTTCTTCTACTCCTGGAAGAAGCTGTATTATATATCCTCCTGCCTTCTCCACTTCATTCCCGTCTTCTGAAAGTTTAACTCCTAAAGCAACTACAGACTTTATCTGCTCTGAAATCAGAAAATAATGAGCCATCGTGTCAGCTATATCTTCTCCTGCAATATGTGTAAGACCGACGAAAGGCTTTTTCAGTCCCATATCCCTAATTACCTGTAAAGTTCCATCTCCTATAAATTTCATCTGGCCTTTTTCATCAGTTATAAATTCACCATTTTCATTTATCAATCCATTTATTTTTTCTTCCTCGACAGCTCCCAAATATCCTTTCACTTCACCTTTTTTATTTCCTGTGGCAAGCATATTTCCATATGGACCGTTTCCATTTATCTTTAATGTAATCAGATCGTTGTCTCCTTTTAAGTCCTTTCCCATCATGGCAGTCACAGTCAGCAGCTTTCCAAACAATGTTGCTGCAACTGGATCAGTATTATGTATTTTCTTTGCTTCCTTAACTATTTCTGTAGTATCACATACAAAAAATCTTGCACATTTGCTTGTTCCCCTTATAAGTTTTGATTTATTCTCCATTATTCTCTTTCCTTTTCCATTTGTATATTTTCAATTAAAAATATCGCCCACTTTCACCGCCTATGCGATTTAGAGTTGGGCGATACACCTCTTTATTTTCAATTTATTTACCTGTTTCTATTTTAGGTTCATTTGGTTTTTGTGTATCTCCTGCATTCGGACCATTTTCAGCTACCCCTGTCTGTTGTTCTACATTACTGTCATCTAGATTACCAAGGTTTTTTAATGTTGTTGTCAATTTCCCTAGCAAAATATCCATATTTTCAGGTGTTATTTCTATTTTATTCCCATTTTCTGTTTTTACAACTACAAAGTCTGTAGTATACGTTGATTTAGGAACATTTTTTGATTCAATAACACTCTTAAATTCATCTTCAAATGATACATTATCACTATTTCCTTTAGAAAATGTATCCTGTACTATTTTTTCAAACATTTTCTTAAATACTTTTTTTACATCAATATTTTTTATTTCTACTGTAACAACTGATGTATTTGCATCTTCTTTTTTAGTTTCCAGTATTTTATATTCTAGATTTTCAAACAATCTTTCAAAAAGTAGCTGTTGTATCTTGTTGTTGTATTCCAAATGCATACTTCCTTCAGCATCCTTATTTACAACATAATCCTTAAATGCTTTTTCTATTTTCTTTTCTTTAACATTATCTATAAATTTTGATACAACTGTCTCCGGCTTATCTGCACAACTAACAATTAACATAAGTAACAAAATTCCTATCAGTAGCTTCTTCATCTATGACTCCCTCTTTTTTATTTAGTTTAATTCATTTTACATTATTTGAAATAACAAGTCAAGTAAAGAATTTAAATAAATTTTACCCTTTGAGTTTTTCCAGTTCCTTTTCCATTTTTTTAAATTTTTTAACCAGTTCAGGAACTTTACCCATTGACATTTTTACTCTTAAATCTTCCATATGCTCTCTTAAAGGAAATCCTGACATTTTACTTCCATCCGGAACATCATTTGTAACTCCTGATCTTGCAGCAATTACTACATTATCTCCTATTTTTAGATGTCCGGCAACTCCTACCTGACCTGCAAGTGTAGTATTATTACCCACTTCAACACTTCCTGAAATTCCTGTCTGAGCTACTATAAAACAGTTTTCTCCAATAATGTCATTATGAGCGATATGCACAAGATTATCTATCTTTGTACCTTTTTTTATTATTGTATCTCCTATTGTACCTCTGTCTATACAAGTATTTGCACCTACTTCAACTTCCTCTTCGATAATTACATTGCCAATCTGTTCAATTTTCACATTATTTCCATTAACTTTTACAAATCCAAATCCATCAGATCCTATGACTGCTCCTGGCTGAATTATAGAACCTTTTCCAATTTTAGTAAATTCCCTTATTGTAACATTGGAATATATAATGCAGTTATCTTCTATCACAGTTCCTTCAAATATTGAAACATTAGGATAAATAACAACATTCCTACCTATCCTTACATTATGTCCAATATATGTATTTACAGGAGAAACTGTTGCTGTGTCATCAACTGTTGCTGTGTCTTCCTTCTGCTTCAGGAATGGCTGGATTTTTGGCTTAAAATAGTTCAGCAGAATTGGCATAAGCTCTCTCGGATTACTTTTTACAGTAATATAAGTCCTATTGTCAGGCAATCCTTCCATAAAGGGAACAATGATTGCACCTGCATTACATTTATCAATATTTTTCAACATTTTTTCATCAGCTGCGAAAGTAACCTCGTTTTCTTTAGCATGAAAAAAAGGTGATAATCTAAGAAAACTTAGATTATCATTTCCTTTTATCTCACCTTTTATTAATTTCGCTATTTCTTTTATATGATACATGTGAAACAACTCCTTTAATACTAGAATGTCTGTCCAAAACTGAAGTAGAATTTTCCTCCTGTTTTTTGTCCGCCTTTCACTTCCGGATCAAGTGGCCAACCATAGTCAAATCTTAATGGTCCAATTGGTGTATTAAGTCTTATTCCTATACCTACACCTTTTTTAAGATCTGCAAAGTTACTTGCATTATGTCTGTCAGGTGTATTTTCTTTTTTACCGTTGACTATTTTAGATTTCTGCCACGCATTTCCTATATCAAAGAAAGTAACAAACTGTAATGTTTTATTTATTTGTGTTCTATTTTCAACTGTTGCATGGAATTTATTAAATCCTTCAAATTTTCCATATTCGTATCCTCTTAATGTTTCTGCTCCACCAATACTGAATCTCAATGCGTCAGGAGTTCCACTTCCTGTAGATGCCCATACAACTCTGTAAGCCATTGAATTTTTATCCTTAAAGAACGTATGGTGATAAGCTCTCAAATCTGCCTCAAACTGATCATACTGTCTTGGATCACTTACCAATTCACCTTTTTCATAAGTTAAACTAGAGTAAATTCCTTTTGTAGGTGAAAAGGCATTGTCTCTTGAATCATAGATTAATGATGGTGTTATTGCCAAAAGATTATATTTGTCATTTATTGCTTTTGATCCTAAAACTTCCTTATAGTGATCATATCTTGCTGACAATCTTACATATATTTTATCATTTAATCCCTTTCCTAGTGTCCATCTTGTTCCTGTTCTTCTTACTTTTTTAACATCTAAAGGACCTGCATCCTCATCTACTGATTCACGCCAGTAAATTGAACCTCCTGCCTGAACTCTTTCAGTATTTTTAAGCCATGGATCAAACCAGCTTATATCAAATGTTTTGTCCCCTTTATTTGATGCTTCAATGTTAATAGAAGCCTCTTCTCCTCTTCCAAGAAAGTTTGAATCTGCCAGTTTAAGTCCTCCTACTAATCCTACTGATGTTCCATATGATATACTTCCATTTATTGTTGTTGTAGCTCTTTCTTCTATAACAAATTCAATTGCTCTTGCATTAGGATCATCTTCTTTTCCACTTATAATAGGTTCTACTGAAGTAAACACTCCTGTTCTATATAAATCTCTTATTGTAGCATTTACATTCTCTATATTAAATATTTCTCCTGGTTTTATTGCCAAAGATCTTTCAAGTACGTAAGGTTTCGTTCTTAATCTTGACTTATATTCAGAAGATCTCTCATTTTCTCTCTTAGAATTCTTTTTCTTGAATACAACAGAGTCTACCATTCCTTCTGAAAGTCCTATTTTTACATCCCCTTCTTTAGAAACATTTATACTTTCTATTCTTGCTGTTGTATATCCTTCTTTACCATAATGTTTTATAATTCCATTAGCATCAGGATTTAAGATATTTCCATTTAACATTTCTCCTCTTTTGACTCCAAGGGCTTTTTCAAGTTCCTTTTGAGTAAATAGAGTATTTCCTGATATTTCAACATTAGTTACTACAGGGTTTTCTTCTACAATATAAGTAACAGAAATAGTATTGTCAGCTTCTCTCTCTACCGAAGGTTCAACAGAAGAGAAAAATCCTTTCTGAAATATTTTCTGTGCTCCGTCTATTGCCTTTTGAGGTACAAACTGATCCCCTTTCTTTATTGGAATACCCTTTAAAGCTTCTTCCCTGCTTATTTTTTCAAGTCCTTTTATATCTACCTTTGAAACTACAAAATCTGTTTTTTGATTTTTGAAATATAGTAGAGCAACTGCTGTAATAATTTCAAAGAAAGAAAGCTTATCACTAGAGTCAGGATTATTTTCATCATAAACTTTAACAACTTCTTTATAGAGACGATATGCTTCTTTGTATGGAAT
>ERZ773043.2084-NODE-2084-length-10738-cov-3.085088_pt1 | contig 10738 bp, 8 predicted proteins | sample MGYA00580636_ERZ773043 | MGnify/ENA primary metagenome ERZ773043 (study PRJEB29015, sample SAMEA2737992) | human oral metagenome | biome: human oral; feature: human-associated habitat; material: dental | place: China | collected 2065 ... | reverse complement strand
TCGCGACATTCAGCTTGGAAGGCTGACGCTCTACCAACTGAGCTACTCCCGCAATATTTTATAATGGTCGGTGTAGCAGGATTTGAACCTGCGACCCCCTGCTCCCAAGGCAGGTGCGCTACCGAACTGCGCTATACACCGTTATTTTTACACTTAATCCTGTTCCTTTCGGACAGATAATATATTATCATTTTTGTTTCCTTTTGTCAACATTTTTTTTCATTTTATATAATAAAAATTTTTAAATGCAGGAAAAACTATGTTTCCATATCATTTTTGACAGATTTAATTTAATATCTGTTTCAGTAGAAAATATTTTTAATAAAAAGTGAGGAAGAAATATTTGATTCTTCCTCAGTCTTGTATTTATTATCACAAAAAATAAACTTCAATATTTATACCATTAATCAGGTATTTTTTTTCCTTTTTCCATTTTTTCCTGAAAATAATAATAAGAATCCACTGTATCAAGTAAATATCCATCTACGCCTATTAAATCAAGTTTCTCCCTGTATTCCCGTATTACATTTTTCCATTCACTGTTCCAATATTTTACAATGTAGTTACCTTTCCAGTCAGGGTTTTCCTTAACTATCCATTTAGGCCATTTTTTGCTCCATTCTTTTTTCCAATAAGCTCTGTAATCTTCTGCCTCTCCTATGCTTAAATAGGAAATTACAATTCTTTTTCCACCATTTTTCTTAATTTTTAGCTGTTCAACCTGATTTTTTGTAAAAAATACGCCATTATGTGAAGGTTCTATAAGCAGTAAATCAAAGTCGGTATTTTTCAGATATTCAAAATATTGATTTATATCACTGAATTTCTCAGGATTAAGTAAAAGAAGGTAATTTTTTACCTGTTTTAAATTCGTTATATTTTCTGAGTTGAATCCTTGTATAGGACTATATATCGACCTTGCTTCAAACTCAGGAAGAAGTTCACTCACAAATCCCGTCTTAATATCTTCCTTAGTCAGAAAATCCTTTTTTTCATTTCCCTTTGCATAATTAATTACAAATACAGGTTTTCCTTCTTTTCTGACAGGATAAAGAAGACTTAACATATAATCCTTTGATTCTTTTTTAGTAGTTACATTATATTTCAGTACATCTCCATAGTAAAGTGATTCCTGTGTCGTTCCATCAGTTACTGAAAAAAAGTTTTTATCCAGGTTCCCATCACGGAAATACAGTTCATTTCCATTTTGAGTTATGATATATTTGCTTTTTCCTGCATCATTTCTTATTTCACGGATAAAATTTTTCATTCTGTCCTTATAAATTTCATTTGTATTTTCTTCGGAAACATTTTTTTCCTCAGCTATTTTTTTCTTTATAGTATCTGCTTGTAACTGTTGTGATTTCTCATTCTTTGAAAAACATGAAACCGAGAATATAAGAAACAGCATTAATCCGTATTTTTTCATATTACATCCTTTCAATAATTATCATATGATTAAAAATTTTATCACAGACTGCTTTGTCCTTTATCTTAAAATTCTTAGAAAATATATTCTATTCCCAATTTAGCATATCCTGCAAATTTTGTTTTATTTTCTTTAGTTTCTCCATATCTGCTTTTATCAACTCTATACGTAAGCCCTGCTTTAGCATATACCCTGAATTTATCTGTTATATTTTGGGAATACTGAATATAAGGTGCTGCAACAGCTTCAAACGTATAATTTTTTTCGTTAATCGAAAAATATTTCTCTGCCTTGATACTAATTTCAGGGGAAAATGCCCAATTTCTTCCTAATTCATATGTCCATCGAAGTATACTTTCCATTTTACTTCTAATTGTACCCTTATAATTATTATAGTCCATATACTCATTTTCAAGAGTATTGCTCCATTGAAAACCGTATCCTAAAGTACTGCTTGACTTTAATGATGTCAAAATGGAATAACCGTTTCTTTTGCTTCCCTTTACTCCATTAAGCGATATCTCCAGTTCACCGTATGTTCCACCCGCTCCAACATTACTAAAAAAGGCAGATAGTCTTTGTCCTATATAAAATTCATAATCTGCATTTCTTTTTGATAATTTAGTATCTGTCTCACTGTGCTTAACACCAATTATACTTCTGTAATTTATTGGCTGATTTCCAATTTTAAATCCTCTGTTTAGTCTGACAAATGATATTTCATTGTCCCATACATACGAACTTAACTTTTCTCCCTTTTTTTCCTTATGATATTCTCTTTCAATTTTATAATTAAAATCCCAGGCATTATTAATATTAATATATCCTTCACCTAATGTCCACTGATAGATATCTTTATTAAAACGGTGATCAAACTCTCCAAATGTTGTAAACTTGTTATTTTCCTTTACAGGAATATAGAAATTCATTCTGTCTATTCCTCTTTCTTTTACAGGAATTTTTTTGATTTCTGAGTTATTAGTTGGTATTTTAATTTTTTCTAATTCTTCTACCTTTACTGATTCAATTTCAGAAGAATTTTCTTCTCCTTTGTCACCTATGGAACCAGCACTGTAAGAAAGTGTGCTGAATACCAGCATAATAAATACTTTTATTTTTTTCATTACTAGTACCCTTTCATATATATTCCTTTTTTATTAAATCCGTTTTTGTCATACACTCCATCATCAAAATTGGCAGGTCTCTGACCTTTTTTATAACCATATTTGTCCAATCCTTCTCTTGTGTATCCCTGAGTATTATAGAATGTCTTAGTTTTTTCATTTAAACCATAGAAATTCCATCCGTTTTTATCATATTTTCTACCTGTATCCTTATGAATTCCTTCGTAATTAAACCCGTATTTGTCGTATTTTGATTTTGTCTGAACGTTAAACTGATTGTTGTCAAATCCTCTTTCATCATATTTCTTTTTTGTATTTTTATGAATCCCTTTTATATCAAATCCTGCATAGTCATATTTACTTTTTGTAAATGTATTCCATCCGTTTTTATTAAAACCTTTTTTATCTATACCTTCCCAGTTTAAACCTTCAGGATTATAATAATCTTTTGTCTGTTCATGCAGCCCATAGTAGTTCCAGCCATTCTCATCGTATTCTCTTTTTGTATCTTTATGAATCCCCTGATGACTGAATCCTCTTTTGTCATAGTTGGAATTTGTCAGTACATTGTAAAGATTTATGTTAAATCCTCTCTCATCGTAATTCTTCTTTGTATCCTTATGAATTTCATTATAATCAAATCCTGCATAGTCATAAGGACTGTTTGTCAGCTCATTCCAATTTGAACGGTTAAATCCTCTTTTGTTTATACCATCTTTTGTATATCCTTCTATATCATAACCGTCCTTATCAAATGGGCTCATTGTATGCCAGTTATTTCGAGTTACTGGATTAAATCCTCTTTTATCGTATGCGGCATTTGCTTTTCCTCCTAAAATAAATAGAAGAACTAATATTATTAAAATATATAATTTTTTATCAAGCCATAAACTAACTTTTTTCAAAGTGGCTCCTCCTGTCTTCTGATTAAAATTTTGCCTGAACATTGTTGTATAATTCAATGTGTCAAATATTTTTGGAAACATATATATGGCTACACCAAAAGTCAAAAAGGAAGCAAGAAAAAATCCTGTTCCTGCAAAACCGGTTCCTATCCTTCCGAACATATATGTAAAAACAATATTACTTATTAATAAAGTGAATGACAAAATTATTGACTGCAACCTTAAATCAAAATATAGAAATAATGTTATCAAAATTGAAACAAAAATTGCACAGAATGATCCAAAAATGGTTATCCTGAACAGTTCCAGCAAACGTGCATCCATATCAAACTGATTAAATATAACATTTGATAACAAAATACATGTCAATGAAATCAGAAATTGCAGCTCCATACAATATAAAATTTCTCTATATAACGTCTGTTTCATTATTTCAAGTGCATCTTGTATTTCTTTGTAAGTGCCCGTTCTACTTATCTTTTTATAGTATTCCTTATACAAAGGAAGAAACTTCGTTTCAAGAAATATTGTAAAATAAATGATACTTGGTATTGCTGTACAATAAGAATAAAATACTGCCACTTCATATAAAGGTGATATAATAAAAGCATTTGCAATTACATATGAATCACCTACAAGCCAGTTCATAAAGACATGCGCCCATACACCTAATATATATATAGCACCTATTATAATTAGACTAAAGTATCCTCTCAAGTATGTAAGAAATTCAAACTGATTTTTTCCATTTCCCTTAAATGCCCTCAAAACGTACATTGATGTCAGAAGAAAATTTAAGAATATTCCTGCACAGTATGATAACATCATCCAGAAAATTGGAGTTTCCTTGATAAAAGTTACAGGAAATTTTAAAAAATAATATCCTAAAACCACAGAAACTATATTTCCTAAAAAAAAGCTAAAAAGTATAAAATGATATTTTTTCAGAAGAGAAACAAAAATCATTGTAATCCATGAAAGACACATACTTATAAATAACAGTATAAATACAACTTTAAATCCTACAGAAAGATTACCATTTCTTATAAACAGATAGCTGGCAAAAAATGCTAAAATCGATATCAATTTCATGCTACCTAAAAAAGTTCCTCTTATTTTACCGATTCTTTTTTGAAAAATACAGTCTGATACAAATCTCGTAATAAGATATTGAAATATGCTTGTCAGAATCTGCGAAAATATAAAAGTGTAAAAAATACTGCTCATAAATATAATCTGATTAACTCTTGAAACCTTTACATTTTCTGATATTAAAATAAGAAGATTTAACGAGGTTGAAGTAATAAGCCATGGTCCTACACTTATTGCAGCTGAAAAAATTAATGCCTTTATATTTCCAAACGGCTGTTCTTTTTCTTCCATGAATAATTTTCTTAATTCAAAACCAATTCCTGCCATTTTTAACCTCCCATCTCATCATAAATTTTACGGTAATGCTCAATAAATGCAGCTTTTGAATAATATTTATTCACTATTTTCTTTCCGTTAACAGAAAATTTTTCCAATTTTTCAGGACTGTTATACAATTCTACAAGAGCCTTTGAAAGATCCACATAAGATGTAGGCGGAATTATTATTCCCGCTTCTCCTATATCGGTTTTTCCTATGAGTATTTCCCTGCAATTTCCTACATCAGTTGCAATAAAAGGTATTCCTGAAGCAAGTCCTTCCAGAATACTCAAAGGTTGTCCTTCTGATATGGAAGTTAAAAGAAGAAGGTCAAGGAAAGAATAATATTCTGTTACATCGGCTCTTCCTGTAAAAATAACTTTTTCTTTCAATCCAAGGTTTTCAACAAGTTTCAGACATTCTTCATAATAATCGTCATCCTCATCAGTGGGCCCTATAAGCCATAAAGTCATATCTGGAATCTGATCTGATGCTATTTTAAATCCTTTTATCATCATTTTTACATCTTTTATTGGTACTACTCTCAAAATCGAACCCACATGAAAACCTTTTCTCTTATTTCTAACTATTGAACCATATTTCTTTTCATCCACACCATTTGGAATAACTATAGTTTTTTCCTCAGGTGCACCATATTCTATCTGAATATTTCTGTTATACTCAAAAAGGGAAATAATTTTATCACAATACTGATAAGCAAGCTTTGACAGATAATAAAAATAATCTATCCATATGCTTTTAAAATCTGCATCAATCCATGAGGAAGCCAGTACTTCTTCCTCCCTTTCTCGAGGATATATACCATGCTCAGTCAGTAAAAACTTACCTTTTTTCTGATGTGCAATCACTGCTCCCAGAAAACCTGCATATCCTGTTGCTACGCTATGATAAATATGAGCTTTCGGTATACTTTCCTGTCCTATTTTCAAAAGATTCAGTATTATATTTCTGTATGTCCAGTAATATGTACTAAAATTTCCTTTGGAATAATGTTGATTATAATATTTCAGTAAAATCTCCCAGTATTCTTTGCTTAATATTATTTCCAAAGGTGTTCCCATTTTTTTAGAAAAGACATCTTCAACTTTATTTAATTTTTCCTTATCCTTATTCATCTGGAAAAGAAGCAGCTCTTCGATACTTTTTTCCTTTTCTTCATTTTTTTGCATATTTTCCCTTAAAACTTTCAAATAGGAAAAGTTCAGATATGGATCCATGTATATATTTTTTATTTCAACAACATTTTTAGGTATTTTATACTTAACTTTAGCAAATTCTTTGTTAGGTATAATACATAAAACTTTAAAAAAATGCTGCGGATTGGATGAAATAAGTTCATGAATCCACGAAGAAACCCCACCTACAATATAGGGATAAGCCCCTTCACATATAAAGCAAATTACTGCCATTTTTTCTCCTTCAATAATATTTTTAACTTTATTAGACAAATTCTCTTAAAAATTCAGGAATTTCTATATCTTTATTGTATCTTTCAAATTTTTTATATTCAGAAATAAGTTCATGAAATCTGTTTTCCCTGTATAAAAATTTCAAGTATTTTGAAATCATGTCCTTATTATTTGATTTTTTTATATATTTTTTCAATAAAGTCTCATATTCTTCCTTATATTCTAATTTTTCATATATATCAATAAGTTCTTTTTCCTTTTCTTCCTGACTTATTTTTAGATTATTTAACATTCCAAACATTTTTTTTCTATAAAAATCAGAAATTGCACCAAAAAGAAGTCCTGATTTATTATATTTTTTATAAAGCCTGTATATTCTTAAATCATTTTCCTTGCTCTTTTCCCTTTTTTCAGCACTGTTAATTTTTGCCTGAATTTCTGTATCTATTGTATTCAACTCTGTTGCGGCATAATGTATTACATCTATATTTTCATCAAGCAGAGCTCTCTGAAGTATTTCAGTCTTGACTGAAATATCCGATGGATTATAGGAAAAAAGAAACTTCTTCTTTTTTTCTGAATTATCTGAAAGAAATAAATCATACGAGCTCATTACATCAAAATTTGCGGCTGAAAAATCTTCTTCCCTCTCATTTTCATAATTTACTTCTGAAAACAGCACTTCTTCTACAAGAGATTGGGAAACTTTCCAGAAGAAAAAAATCTCTTCAAATATCAGAAAAATAACACCAAGCAAAGGAAATAGCAGAACAAAAATATCAAAATATCCTATTTCCTCTCTGAGAATATAATGACATAATCCCAGAAATATGAGAACTGCCCCTTCATGTAAAAGCCAGAAAGTACTTCTAAAATTTAAAAGTACTTCTACCGTGTAAAAACTTTTCACTATTATTATCTCAGCAATAAGTAAAAAGACTGTCAATATAAATAAATATATTTTTCTATTTTTTATCATTTTTAATCACCTAAATGTATTGTTATATCTTCCTTTTCAATGGAAAGAAGATAAATTTTGCTATTTCCTGCTGTATAAATTTCCTTAAATGAACCTGAAGAAATATTTTTTATTTTCTTACCATTGATTCTTATCAAAGCTTTAAAAGGTTCCCTGAAATCTGTCAATGCTATATGAATATCATTTCCTTTTTTTTCAGATGCAATTTTTAAATCCTCTATATTTATATATCTTTTTGTCATGTCTACTGCACGCATTGGCTCAAGGAAAGGCAATTTTTCTTCAACTGTTACAACTACTTTTTCAAATTCTTCCTTTAGTTCAACCCATGATTTGTTTCTACTTCTGTCTTTTGAAATCAAGTCATCAGGATGCATAAAATGAGACCAGTATCCATATACTGCAAAAGCATTGAATATACCCCATATTTCATCTTCATCATAATAAAATCCTGAAGAAAATCTCGGAAGATTATATATACTAGGAAAATCTTTATTTCTTCCAATTTCCTGAATATAAACTCCACCTGAGTCAGTTCCATAAAATATAGATGAAACGGCCTTTAAATCAGGATAGTGTTTAACAAGCATTTCCAGTCCTTCTTTTCTCAACATGTTACTTGGCGGAACATATGTGTATAATTTTACATTTTTCCCAAATAGCTCCTCAACATATTTATTAACCTGCTCTATTCCTGCCGCCATATCCTCCTGTGTCTTCCATGGCTTGTAGTTAAGGGATGCAAAATCAACATCTTTACTGTCATAAAGTAATGGATTGTGATTATATCCATGAACACCCAGTTCACCTTCATCTAAAAAAAGTTCCCTTCCATTAAGGCTCAAATCCTTCAGTGTTAAATCAGATATTCTGTTCATAAGACCTTTTCTTACAGCATGATTATAATCTATTATTATAAAACCTGAATAGATTATCTTTCTTCTGCTACCTATTTCAAGCATATCTTTCCACCATATCTGTCTGTAAAAATCTCTTGTTCCAACATGATAATGGTTGTCAATAACTGAATTTGCTCCCCTCGGAATAGGCGCCGGGAAATCATCAATATGCATCAGTCTGGCATTTAGGATAGGTGTTATATACCAGTCGCTTCCATAAGCAATCCACTGATTCATTAATCCTCTTGCAGTTTTATCAGCAAAAAATGAAGCATTAGTGTAAAGTATTCTACCCTTGTTATAATTTCTTTCCCATAAGAGAGGAATTCCCTCCTTATTTGTTGCAAATATCCTTACATCCTTCTCTGTTTCGACTTCCATTGTAGGATACACGACCAGATTTTCACTTGGCTCATGTGCATCAAGTCCAGGAAATAGATGTTCAGAAAATTTTATTCCTGTTGATCTTTCTATTATTTTTCCAATCTTTTTTATTCCTGCCGCTTCATTGAAAGGATTATAGGGAGTATTGTTTAAAAATATAATACTTTTCCCATTTTCTGAAACTTCTTTCAGAAGTGTATCAAACATTGCTTTCCGAAAGCCTATAAAAGTATCTGTTGCAAAAACAAAAACATCATATTCATTTGTAGGTACAATTTCACCTATATCTGCCATCTTATAATCTATTTTATTATATTTAAATGCTTCTTCCAAATTTTTAATAATTCTTTGTGACTGTTCCGATGTCTTATTGTGATAAACTAAAATCTTCTGTGAATGTTCTAATTTCGCTTTTGAAGATTTTGCAGGACCTTTTTCAAGTGACACCTCCTGCTTTACAGAAAAGTAATTTCCTTTATTTACTATTCTATTTATTTGTAAAAATAACTCTATCACTAGAATTATAATAAAAAAATATTTAAATTTCATATCATCATCTTTCTTTCGTCTTTTTATTTTCCTGCTTATGAGAACCTTGATTCTGACTATGTTTTTTCTTATCTATATCCCTACTGTTGTAATTTTTATTGTATGGTCTGTGATTTCTATTGTATATTCTTTGAAGATTATAGTTAATTTCATCAGATATAACTTTAAATATCTCAAAATTATAACTCTTGGAAGTACTGTATGATAAACGTGACACTTCAATAAAACCTCTGATATTGTTCCCATAGAATAAAGGTGCAACAAATATAGGCTTTTCTCCATCAAGGTCTATTGGAAATTCCAGTGGAACCTTTTTATGGAGAACTTCCATAAATCTTTCAGCTTCATCTGATTTAATTTCAATATTTTCTTTCAGTTTACCATTTCCTTTTTTCTCTATCTGCAGCAGATTATCACCCTTTTTTATAAAAATACTGCCATTTTCATAATCTACTATCTGTCCTAGGCAAGACAATATTTTTTTATACACGTCTTCTTCCGATTTTAGTCCATAAAGTATTTTTCTCATACTTTGAAAAGCAACTATGCTTCCTTTACTTCCTATAATCTGATTTTTTAATGAAATATTTACATCTATTACTTCCTTATTTTTTCTTTTCTCTATTTCAAGAAGTTCTTCAGATTTGTTTTTTTCACGTTTCAGTTCTTCTTCCCTTGTTTTATAGTTTGACTGAAATCTTCCCAACAGCATTGCAATAAACAAAAACATCAGAAAGAATTTATAATGTTGAAACTTTAACAGAAACAATACCATGTCATTTCCTGAATCAAGGTATGCATAAATATATCCAAGTGTAGCTATCAGTGCATTAATAAATCCCAGATATGTTCCGTATCGAAGAGCCATAAAAGCCACCATAATTGCCAAAGGATGTAAATTAAGTTCCAAAAAAGTTTTTTTTGTATATGGTAAAAAATAAAAAATAAGAATTATAAATAGTGTATACACAATACTTTCTACAACACATTTTAAAATATCACTTAATGAAATAACTTCCCCAAGCTCAGAATTATCTTTTTTGAAAAAAATTTTCATTTTCATAAAAAATTTTTCAAAAAAATTAATGTTCCCAGTATTCATAAATGTTTCATTCCCTTCTTTCCTCACTACTATTCAACAAATTTATTTTATTTTACAGTTTTAAGTATAACAAAATTATTCCAATTTTTCAACCTTTAAATTACATATAATACATTGTAAAACATTCGCATCGTTTATTAAAACAAGTATTTGAATCAACAGATATGGCTATTTATAATAAAAGTAAGGGTTATTTGGATTTGAAGACATTAACTGCAGGAATTTTTATTTTTTATGGAATTAAAAAATTGTGGAAAGTTCCAGGATTGCCTAAAGGGGCTACATTGTTATGGTGGGCTTCCAGACTTTTATCAGATGAGAAAAGAAAATAAAAGATAAAAGATTGAAAGGGAAAAGGATGTTAGAAAATTTTTTTAAAGCAACATATTTGATGCTTAATCAGATAAGGGTAGTGCACAGTATTCCTGGAAGACTTAGGCTTTTTGTTCCAAATTTATCAAAAGTTCCAGAGGAATTGAAAAAATATGATGGCGAGGTTAAGAAACTTATTTTGTCAAAAAAAGGTC
>ERZ773043.2081-NODE-2081-length-10744-cov-3.671531_pt1 | contig 10744 bp, 9 predicted proteins | sample MGYA00580636_ERZ773043 | MGnify/ENA primary metagenome ERZ773043 (study PRJEB29015, sample SAMEA2737992) | human oral metagenome | biome: human oral; feature: human-associated habitat; material: dental | place: China | collected 2065 ... | reverse complement strand
TAAGTTTGGACTACGTACGTGGCTCTAATATCTATGTACGTGGATATTTGGATTTACGTGCCTGGTCTTTAAATCTACGTACATGGATATGGGAAAGCCACTACGTGAAGGCGCTTTTTTCTTCACGAGAATGACACTTTTTCCTCGGCTGAATAAGAGAAATACGCGCGATAAGGCGAAGGGCTTGCGTATCACTTCGGAGAGGTGCATCGGGGAGCTGGACGAGCGATGCCTTAGCACTCTAAATAGAGGGCTGGACTCTGTACAACAGTCTCTATATAGGTCCGTGGGCGAACCAATATAGCTTGACCCGCTGACCAATATAGGTTCATATCACCGACCATGCGATGTCGCCATCGTAGAGTTTGGTTTCATTACGGAGAGGATGTCGCTGAGAGCGTTGATTATCTCTGCATCTGCGTATTGAAGAAGTTGTGTAATTAATTGATTACCTTTGTGTAAGTGGACTTATAAGTAATATTATGGGAATAGAAAAACTTACTACGTTAGCCTTCTCGATGTATACCAATAAAGGAGCCTATGCCCTGTTGCTGGGCTCTGGTATTTCTCGTTCTGCTGGTATCCCCTCAGGATGGGAGGTTGAAGTAGAACTGATCAAGATGATTGCTGCTCATCAGGGTATTACCAATCAGAATAATTGGCATCAATGGTATAGAGAACGATACAAGGAGTCCGCCTCCTATTCATCTCTTTTGGATGCACTTGTCCGTACACCAACCGAGCGCGTACAGCTTATGAGACCTTTCTTCGAGCCAACAGAAGAGGAGAAAGAGTTGGGACGGAAAGAACCGACAAAGGCTCATAGGGCAATAGCTCGCTTGGTCAAGGAAGGATATATTCGAGTGATCTTGACGACGAACTTTGATCATCTCTTGGAACGGGCTCTTGAGGCGGAGGGGATTACTCCGCAGGTTATTAGGCATGAAGGTGAAATAGCACAGGCAACCCCTCTTGTGCATAGTGATAGACCAACACTAGTCAAGATTAATGGGGATTATATTGATTGCAAGTTTAGAAATACCTCGGAAGAACTAGATATCTACCCTGACGAGATGAAGTACTATCTACAGCGAATCTTTGAGGATTATGGTTTAGTTACCTGTGGGTGGTCTGCCGATTGGGACAAGGGTCTAATTGATATTATTAAGAGTTCACCACATCCTCGGTATCGTTCCTTCTTGACTTCGGTGGGGGATCCTGGAGATAATCTGAAAGAGCTATCCAAGATGCGGCATGGAGAGATTATGCCTATCAAAGGAGCTGATGAGTTGTTTTCAGAGCTCTGTGAACAGATCATGGCACTGAAGGCGTATGCTATAAGTGCTAATATGAATCAGGAGATGAGGATTGCACGACTGAAGAAGTATCTTTCAGGTGAGCAGTACCGTATAGAGTTTACAGATGCTATCGAGAAATGGGGTGCAGAGGCTTATGAGCAGATTACTGCGGTTGCGAACTATAATTTTGTCCTAACTCCAGCGGATTTTGCGCGCTACGTGGATATTCACTATTCGGCAGTAGAGCCACTGTTAGAAGCCGCAATACTCACTGCGAGGTGGGGAAAAGCTTGGCAAATCAAGCTCTTTGGAGATGTGCTCGTGAAGCTGTGTACCAAGAAATGGAGGGTTGGTGAGCGTAGTGTGGGAAGTACTGGGTACTTGCATGCGTTAGCTCCTATGCTATTGTTTAATACCTTAGGAGTTGCGTGTGTGAAGTGGCAGCGGTTTAAAGAATTGGATGCTGTTTTGAGAATGAAAGTTCCCTCTGAGAACTTTCTCTATATCTCTTATCGTGCATCGCTTTTGTCTTTACTTGCATGTACGTATTGGACAAAGGAAAATTGGGATACTCTAACAGGATCGAAGTATATATATCCTTTTAGCATATTCATTCTCGAGCATTTGAGATCCTTATTCAAGGATTGTTTCAGTGACACTTCAGAGTATGAGAATGTGTTTTATATATGGGAGCATTTGAAGTCTCTCATATATGCTTATGATAAAAGAGAGAAACCAGACCAGTATAGCGATTTTCTTTCAGGGAACTTTCTGGTCTCAAGGATGGAGTATAAAAGAAACTCTCAGATGTCAGGAGTCCAAGAGCCTTATATCCAGTTTTTTGAGGATGCAGATAGGCTCAAGATAGAATGGGAGCCTATAAAGCAAGGTATGTTCGGGGGTAATTATGATACCTATAAGCAGGTTTATAATCAAGCCGAAGAATACTATTCGAAGTGTCAGGTATCCTGACTCCATAAAGCTGTCGTGATATCCCTTCAAAGCATCGTGGGCTACCCTCAGAAGTAGAGGGTAGCCCACGATGCTTTGATGTGAGGAGAAGCGGGCGGACTTAGCCCACGCGCTGGCTGACGTGGTCGATCCAGTCTTGGTGCTCGAGGTACCACTTCACGGTCTTCTCCAGACCTTCCTCGAACTGAAGGCTGGGCTCCCAACCGAGCTCGCGGTGCAGCTTCGACGAGTCGATGGCATAGCGCAGGTCATGTCCAGCACGGTCGGTGACGAAGGTGATGAGCTCTTCGGAGTGACCTTCGGGGTTGCCCAGGAGGCGGTCGGTGACCTTCACCAGCAGGTGGATGAGGTCGATGTTGCGCCACTCATTGAAGCCCCCGATGTTGTAGGTGTCGGCGGTCTTCCCCTCGTGGAAGATCAGGTCGATGGCGCGTGCGTGGTCTTCGACGAAGAGCCAGTCACGGATGTTCTCTCCCTTGCCGTAGACGGGCAGGGGCTTGCGCTTGCGGATGTTGTCGATGAAGAGGGGGATGAGCTTCTCGGGGAACTGGTACGGACCGTAGTTATTCGAGCAGTTCGTCACGATGGTCGGCAGGCCATAGGTGTCGTGGTAGGCACGGACGAAGTGGTCGCTGGAGGCCTTGCTGGCAGAGTAGGGGCTGTGCGGAGCGTACTTGGTCTCCTCGGTGAAGAAGCCCCCGCCGATCTCCAGTGCGCCGTAGACTTCGTCGGTGGAGATGTGGTAGAAGCGCTTCCCCTCAAAGCGCTCGGGCGTAGCGCCCCACGTCACGCGGGCAGCTTCGAGTAGGCTCAGCGTACCCATGACGTTGGTGCGGGCGAAGGTGAACGGGTCGGAGATGCTTCGGTCTACGTGGCTCTCTGCCGCCAGATGGATGATGCCGTCAATGGCATACTCCGTGATGAGGGCACGCATATGCTCGTAGTCACAGATGTCCGCTTCGACGAAGGTATAGTTGGGGAGGCTTGCGACATCCTCGAGGGTCTTCAGGTTGCCCGCATAGGTGAGCTTATCCAGGCAGACGATGTGGTACTGTGGATACTTATTGGCCAGAAGTCGGACGACATGCGAGCCGATGAAGCCAGCGCCGCCAGTGATGAGTAGGGAGCGGTGATAGTGCATGAGTGGGTGGTGAAGAGGATTATTCGGGGAGTGAGGCGGTGAGCTGCAGGCATTCCTCCAGCGCGGTGCGCCAGTGGGGGATGGTGATGCCGAAGGCTTCGCGCACATGTGCCTTGTCGAGGACAGAGTAATGGGGGCGCTCCGCACGTGTCGGGTACTCGCTGCTGCGTATGGGGTGAAGCTGCGTGTCGTAGCCCGAGAGGCGGAAGATGGCTTCAGCAAAGTCGTACCAAGAGCACACGCCTTCATTGGAGAAGTGGTAGAGCCCCGTCTTATCGAGCTGTCTGTGCTCAATGATCCCCACGATGCAGCGTGCCAGATCGAGTGCCGAGGTCGGGGTGCCGACTTGGTCAAAGACGACGCGCATCTCGGGGCGCTCCTTGCCGAGGCGTAGCATGGTCTTTATGAAGTTCGCCCCATAGGGAGCGTAGAGCCATGAGGTGCGTAGGATGATGTGGCGGGGTGCGAGGCGCTGTATCGCCTCTTCGCCACGGCGCTTCGTCTGTCCGTAGACGCCGATAGGCTCCGTGGGCATATCCTCCGTGTAGGGCATAGAGCTGCGCCCAGAGAAGACGTAGTCGGTGGAGATATGGATGAGGAAGATGCCCAGGCGCTCGGTGAGCTCCGAGAGGCGTGCTACGGCAAGGTGGTTGACTTCGTCCGCCTGCTTGGGCTCGTCTTCGGCACGGTCGACAGCGGTGTAGGCCGCACAGTTGATGATGACTTCGATGCCCTCACGGGTAGCGAACTGCTCGATAGCCGAGGTGTCGGAGAGGTCCAGCGTCTCTCTCGTAGCGAAGTGATAGTGGTCGGTAGCACCCTGAGCGACGTGCTCAATGCAGCGCCCGAGCTGGCCAGAGGCTCCGAGGACGAGGATCTTCATAGGCGGCTGGTCGGGCTGTAGTCGAAGAGCTGTGGCGCTTCGGCGAGGCGGGGGTGCTTGCTATCCTTCTCGGATAGATAGATGGCTTCGGCGGGCAGCTGCCAGTCGATGCCGAGTGCGGGGTCATCCCATGCGATAGCTCCCTCAGCATCGGGTGCGTAGTAGTTGTCGCACTTGTACTGGAAGACGGCCTCATCGCTGAGGACGCTGAAGCCGTGTGCGAAACCACGAGGCAGGAAGAGCATCCGATGATTGTCCTCCGAGAGCTCGACAGCGACGTGCTTCCCGAAGGTCGGTGAGCCGGCGCGCACGTCGACGGCTACATCAAGTACCCGTCCACGGACGACACGCACGAGCTTAGCCTGTGCGTGAGGTGGGAGCTGGAAGTGCAGGCCACGTACCACGCCATAGCTGGAGCGGCTCTCGTTGTCTTGGACGAAGTGCGTAGGAGTGACGAGCTCGGCAAAGCGCTGCTCACTGAAGGATTCGAAGAAGTAGCCCCGCCCATCACGGAAGATGCGCGGCTCGATGATGACGACCTCGGGGATCGAGGTAGGGATGATCTGCATGGAGAGGTGAGGCGGATGGGGATTACTTCATGTCTGCTATACGCAGTAGGTATTGCCCGTACTGGTTCTTAGCCATAGGAGCTGCGAGCTCGATGAGTGCCTCACGAGTGAGCCAACCAGCACGGTAAGCGATCTCCTCGAGGCAAGCAATCTTCAGCCCCTGACGCTTCTCGATGACCTCGACGAAGGTCGAAGCCTCAGAGAGTGAGTCGTGTGTACCGGTATCGAGCCATGCGAAGCCACGGCCAAGGGTCTGCATAAGGAGCTGCTCACGGTGGAGGAACTCTTGGTTCACACTCGTGATCTCCAGCTCGCCACGTGCAGAGGGACGTACACCTTCGGCGACCTCGACGACGGAGTTCGGGTAGAAGTACAGCCCCACGACAGCGTAGTTGCTCTTGGGTTCCTTGGGCTTCTCCTCGATAGAGATACAGCGGCCGTCGGGAGCGAACTCCGCCACGCCGTAGCGCTCAGGGTCGCTGACCCAGTAGCCGAAGACGGTAGCCTCATTGCGCTCCTCGGCATCCTCGACAGCCTGACGCAGGGTCTGCGTGAAGGACATGCCGTAGAAGATATTGTCGCCGAGTACGAGGCATACGGAGTCGTCGCCGATGAAGTCCTTGCCGATGAGGAAGGCCTGCGCCAGTCCCTCGGGGCGAGGCTGCTCTGCATAGGAGAAGTGTACGCCATAGTCGCTACCATCGCCGAGGAGGCGACGGAAGGCGGGTAGGTCTTCGGGGGTAGATATGATGAGGATATCCCGTATCCCAGCGAGCATGAGCACCGAGATAGGGTAGTAGACCATGGGCTTATCATAGATAGGCAGGAGCTGCTTGCTCACGCCCTTGGTGATGGGATAGAGGCGCGTGCCTGCACCCCCGGCTAAGACTATTCCCTTCATAGATGGATCGACAATGTAGGAGGATCAGTGCTACTGCACTGTTATCGTTAGATAAAGGTATAAAAAAAGGGTGAGCTACCCGTCTGGGAGCCCACCCTCTATATCGTGATCTCGGTGAGATCTTAGTTGCGTCTGCCGAGGATGCGGAGCAGGTAGAGGAAGAGGTTGATGAAGTCGAGGTACAGGTGGAGTGCACCGAGAAGGGCAATCTTCTTCGTACGCTCTTCATCCCCGATAGACTCCGCGACCAGTGACTTGATCATCTGTGTGTCGTAGGCCGTGATGCCGACGAAGACGAGTACCCCGACGTAGCTGATGATCCACATCAGCGTATCGCTCTGGAGGAAGAGGTTCACTACGGTAGCGATGATCAGCCCGATGAGCGCCATATAGAGGTAGCTACCCATCTTCGAGAGGTCGCGCTTCGTGAAGTAACCGAAGGCTGCCATCACACCGAAGGTCGCCGCCGTGATGAAGAAGGTCGAGGCAATAGAAGCACCCGTGTAGACGATGAAGATAGGGCTTAGCGTGACGCCACTGAGTACGGAGTAGAATACGAAGGCCCCCGTCGCTACTGGGATAGAGAGCTTCATGATGCTACGTGAGAGGTACCATACCAGAGCAAGCTCACCGATGCAGAGACCCCAGAGGAGCCCTTGGTGCTCAAATAGGAAATCCAGAAGGTTGGAGTCGGCGACGAAGAGAGCAGTAAGCCCCGTGATAGCCAGACCGAGGGTCATCCATACGAAGGCACGTACGACAGACTGGCGCACGAGTGCGGGGAAGTCATAAGCGACGTGTGATGAGCTGAGTGGTTCGTCCTGGACGGGGAATCGAGAGTTGTTCATGCGATGTGTGTAATGGAGATTTTGATATCAATATGCGGGGCAGGTGCCGAGACACCTGCCCCAGGTTGGTTCCTTAGAATCGGATAGAGAGGGTAGCTACTGCCTTGTGACGCTGGTTCGTCTCCTTGATAGCTTGCATACCTACGAGTTCATCGGGCTTGACCTTACCTGCACGGATGTCAGCATCCGAAGCATTGAGGTAGGAGCCGTAGTCGTTGACGTAGGGGAAGGCGAAGGTGCGAGCCTTGGTGTCGGAGTAGACGTACGCCAGATCCAGCGAGAGGCTGGGGGTGATGCGGAAGCCTGCACCGAGTGAGTAGCTATTCTGGCTGTCGGGGAGGGTGTAGTGTACCGCAGGACCTGATACGAGTACTTCGGTCGATGCCATGTCACCCTTGAGACGAGCGTTCTTGACGGGCGAAGAGGAGTAGCGATAACCGGCACGCAGGGCGATGCGGTTGCTAAGCATAGCTTCGGCACCGAGTCGGACGGTGTGGACACCACCAAAGTTCGTCTTCAGGCGAGCGTTGTCTTCTTCGAAGCCAATCTCACTGCCATCATTCTCGTCATAGGTGCTGTTGCTGAGGCGCAGAGAACCACTCGTATAGTCATAGTCAGCGCTGATGAAGCCATGACGACCGATGAAGTAAGCACCACTGAGTCCGAAGCGCCAGTTGCCACGCAGGGCGTAGGAGTTAGCTGCATTCTTAGGCGTGACGACCTCGTTGGCCTTGTTGTTATACCTGCCGAGGCTACCTGCCTGGAAGTCCATCTTCATCGAGTAGAAGGTGGGCGTATAGAGCGAAGCACCGAGGCGCAGCCCTTCGACAGGCTCGTAGAGCAGTCCGAGGCCGACGCTACCTCCGAAGCCTGATACACTCTTAGTGTTTTGCAGCGTCAGGTAGTTGTTGCCACGGAAAGCCTCGTGATAGTACGATGCCATCTCATAGTCCAGCGAGGAGAGGGTGAGGGCTGCCCCGAAGTGCAGGGCATCGTTAGCCTCGAAGCCGAGGGCGATATCGTAGTCGGTGATATTCCCCTTCTCGCGTAGTACGAGGTCAGCCTTGTCGGGCAGGCCGATGCTGGGCTGTGGATAGGGCGTCCCATCGGGAGCGGTGCTATACATATAAGCCGAGCGATAGCTTCTGCTGCCATTGTCGATATCGATCCATCCTGCGCCAGCACCGAGGATAGACATCCAGGGTACATAGTCGTTCTTAAAGGCTGCAGTCGTGGTGATGTAGCTCTTCTCGAAGTATTTATCGACGTTAGGGGATCGCTGATTGTCGTAGCGAGCATTATTCGTACGCGCTGCAGAGAAGTCTGCCAGCGAGGAGAAGTTCGCACTCTGAGGCAGTACTGCCGAAGCGTGAAGCTCGCGGTCGAAGCGCCCTGCATTGCGGATGCTGAAGGCGAAGGACACGGGGCCACGTGAGGCTCTATTCGTACCAGCCTGATAGGAGAACTCCTCAAAGAGGAACTTCCCCTTCATGTCCTGCGAGGTTGATGTGCCGTACCAGACACCACGGTCGGTGCCGAAGCCACCACCGAGGGTCAGCGAGAGACGGTTGTTCCCACGGAAGAGGGAGATCCCCGCAGGGTTGCGTACGAGAGAGGCGACGTCAGAGCCCACGGCACCCATAGCGCCCGAGAGGGCAGCATAGCGTGCTGATCCTACAGGCTCATGAGGAGAGCCAAGGCGGAAGGCCTCCATCTCACTCTGTGCACTCAGTGATAGGGGTAGGAGGCTCAGTGCCACTACGCCTAAGATCTTATGCTTGATGTTCATGAGTTATCCAGTCTAATCAAGGTGGAGTAAACGATATACCCTTAGGGCAAGTCTTAGCGACGACGTGGGGGAGCCGTGTAGCCACCGCCACCTCCAGAGTTGGAGTTGTTCGTCGAGTTTGAAGAGCCCTGGTCATAGCTGCGCTGAGGATAGCTGTCATAGCTACGCTGCTGCTGTACAGGACGGCTCTGCTGCGTGCGGGGATAGTCGCTGTAGATCGTACGACCCTGCTGTGACATACTACCCTGATCGTAGGAGCGCTGTGGGCCGATGTAGCCCTGATCGCGTACGCTGGAGTAGGCTGAGTAGCCACTTGAGCGGCGAGTCGTCGAGCGAGCTCCGTGCGAGTAGGGATTGTTGTAGTAGTGCTCGTTGTAAGCACGCGTAGCAGCCCCTGCGGCATAGCCGTAGTAGTAGCCAGGATAATAGCCACCGTAGTAGCCGTCATACCAGCCTCCATAGCGAGAGCCGTAATACCCACCATAGTAGCCACGGGTGTAGCCATAGTAGTAGGGATCGTAGTAGCCCCCATACCAGCTACCGTAGTAGCGGGGATAACCGTAGTAGTAAGAGGAGGTGTAGAAGGGATCATACCATGAGCCCCAGCCCCAGCTGGTACCCCAGCCCCAGCGACTTCCCCAGAAGGGATCGCTGCTGCCTACGCGTACATAGACATCGGGTCCCGCATAGCGGTAGTCGATATCACTGTACCAAGGGTCTGCGTCGATGTAGACGCGACGGGCTCCCTGGATCGTCATCGAGCCATCTCCGTAGAAGCGGCTGAGACGAGAGGAGTAGGGGCCGTAGACCTCTGCACCACCATCCTTCTGGCGCTGCTCCTTGAGCAGACGGCCCAGCTCGCTGCGGGTCAGCGTGATGGTGTCTTCGGGCAGGGAGAGGTGCCCATTGTATGCATCGATCTCACGATCGGCCTGCTTCTTCTTATAGTTGGCGATGAGTGCAGCCTGTTCCTTTTCCCAGGCTTCACGCTCGGCCTTCTCGGCGGCGCGGCGTAGCTCGGCCTTGCGGCGCTCTTCCTTATCGATCTTCTTGAGGTCGCTGCGGCGATAGTAGGCGTCGTCGAGGTACTTGTTGTCGGTCTGCGCCAGGGCAGCCGTACCTGACAGGAGCCCCACTCCTATCAGGAGGAATAGCTTCATTGTCTTCATAAGTCCAGTACGTCTTTATTATTCTATATATCCGTTGTCTTAGGCCCACGCTGCGGCTTTTCACTCTCCTGGGTGGAGAGGCGCATTGTAGGAGTTTACAGCGGTAAAGTTAGCATTTATTTACGAATAGCAAAGCGCGTGCCAGTACTCCTGACTTCTGGCTATTTGTCCAGAAATATCCGCTATACTGTGTCAAGATGACATAATGTGCGGTCGGAGTACAGCTCTTAGATGTGCTTCGTAGTCTGCCGAGAGCCCCTACGAGAGGAGGTGATTAGTTGGGGAGAGTGGTCGTGGGAGCTACAGGAGCGCTGGTCTCGCTATCGTCACCATTCTCCTTGTTGTACTCTTCGACGAGCTGCTTGAGGGCGCGGTGGTAGAAGGCGACCGTCGAGGCCAGAGCGTCGCTCATGCGGAGAGCGAGGCGGTCGATGGGCGTACCAGGCATGATGAAGGCTTCTACAGAGAAGACGATATCGCCCTCTTCATCGACGTAGGCCTTACTGACCTTCTGGTCGAAGTCTGTCTTAGCGCAGGCCTTGTAGAGGAAGGCTTCGTGCACGTCATCGAAGGCTGCACGCTCAAAAGTGGCACGTACGAGGAGGAACTCAGGGTCATCCTCACGGTAGTAGAAGCAGCAGAAGATGCCTTCGTTCTTATAGACGATGCGGATCTCGTTGTCGCGCTCGGGGCGATAACCTTCCTTGGAGAGTGCTTCTAAGATCGTGGGGAGGACAGATGAAGGTGCGAGAGTCGCAGCCTCGCTATTCTTTTTAGTAAACTTATCAAAAAGTGCCATTGCTCTAACTAAAATTGGTTTGTATTTGACAATGGCCCATGCAGCTTGCGCTATATGGGCTTCTACACAAAGATAACCTTTTGGGGATTAATAGCTCTTTAGGCTTCGTGTAGAAGCTGGATCTACGCCTCAAAATCGGTGATCTGTATCGAGGTAGTAGCTACCAGCGTGAAGCGGATTCTTCGGTAAACTTACCCTGTATTGAGACTGTTGCAGGAGAGTCCTGCCCTCTATTTATTCAGCTAAGGCATCGTACGCCCAGCTCCCCGATATACCTCTCCGAAGTGATACACAAGCCCTTCGCCTTATTGCGAGTATTTCTCTTATTCAGCGGAGGGAAAAGTGTCCTTCTCGTGAAGAAAAAAGCGCCTTCCC
>ERZ773043.2078-NODE-2078-length-10753-cov-2.234997_pt1 | contig 10753 bp, 9 predicted proteins | sample MGYA00580636_ERZ773043 | MGnify/ENA primary metagenome ERZ773043 (study PRJEB29015, sample SAMEA2737992) | human oral metagenome | biome: human oral; feature: human-associated habitat; material: dental | place: China | collected 2065 ... | reverse complement strand
CAGATCTGGGCGGTATTGCAGCTGCCTTAGAAGCAGCCAAGAAAGAAGCGGATTTCTCTGCTGAGGAATTCTTTACCAACTTTGCACGCATCTGGCGGATGAAAGGTCGAGAGGAATATATGAAGCTCTTGGCGAGTGTCGATGTCCATGCACCAGCTAAGCTTCGGACCAATGTGCAGCTGCCTAACTTTGACGACTTCTTTACGACCTTTGATGTCCAAGAAGGAGACGGCATGTGGCGGAGTCCAGAAGAGCGTGGTCATCTGGTGATGCCGAGATAAGACGCTTATCGAATCTTGCTCAAATCAAAAATAATCGAGTTCATCTCAATAGTCTGCTTTTGTTTGTGAAAGCAGGCTATTTTATCAAAGAAAACATAAAGCGTTTACATTTGTCTAGGCTTGTGCTATACTGTAGTTGATAACAAAAAATAAACAAAATATCCAAATAGAATAGATTTCAAAGTGTTTATTAATGAATAATAAAGAAAAGAGATGTTCTTATGGTAAAACGATTCATTAGTTCAAATGCTTCAGAAATTTTGAGTATGACTGCGCCAGAGCTGAAACAGAGCATCAAGGCCAGTGAGGGCCGCGTTATCCTGTCTGAAAACGTAGCTTTCAAAGAATCTTATATTGGCGATGTGACCAATGCAGAGATTGCTCGGTCTTTTGGTGCTGACTTGATTTTGCTGAATGGGATTGATATCTTCCAGCCTTTTGTGGCTGGTCTGGATGCCAAGGAAGATTTTGTTGAGGAGTTGCACCGCTTAGTGGGCCGTCCTATCGGTATCAATCTAGAGCCGGTGGACAGTCAGGCCCAGATGGCAGGAGAACGACTGATTATCGACGAAGGCCGTCAAGCTAGTCTAGCGACCATTCAGAGAGCGGAAGAGCTTGGCGTTGACTTTATCTGTCTAACAGGTAATCCGGGGACTGGTGTCACCAATCAAGCCATTATCGACACCATTCGAGTGGTCAAGGAGAATTTTTCAGGCCTCCTGATTGCGGGCAAAATGCATGCTTCAGGTGTGGATGAGCCGGTAGCAGATCTAGAAGCAATTGCTCAATTTATTGAAGCAGGTGTTGATATTGTCCTAGCACCGGCAGTTGGCAGTGTGCCTGGCTTTGACGAGCAGGACTTGAAGCAGATTGTCCGACTGGCCCATCAAAAGGGGGCTCTGGTTATGAGTGCGATCGGTACCAGCCAGGAGAGTGCTGATGAGGATATTGTCAAGCAAATGGCTATCCGCAACAAAATCTGCGGTGTAGATATCCAGCATATCGGGGATTCTGGTTACGGCTGTCTGGCTCCGGTGGAAAATATCTTTGCCATGAGCAAGGCTCTCAGAGGGCAGCGCCATACCATTTCCATGATTTCACGTTCGATTAATCGATAGTAAAATGGGACAGACTTTTAGGGGGATAAGCTCCTAGAAGGCCTGTCTCTATTTTTTTATAAAAGAAAGACCGAGATTGATCTCTCGGCCTTTATAGTTTTCCTTTTTTATCTAAAAATTCATGATAAACACAGAGGCTGACTGCAGAGCGGGCAATGCTGTATTTAGAGTAGGGGATAATGACAATCTCTGCTTGTTTTTGTTTTGGAAAGAGAGGTACTTCCTGCTCTAACTGAGCCAGGACCTGCTCGGCAATCACCGGATAGGAGAAGAGCTGGCCGTCCAGATAAATCCTTTCGCTATCAATAAGCTGGCAGAGATTAGAAATGGAAATGGCCAGATAGCGGCAGGCAGTATGAATCAACTCAATGCTGCCCAAGTCTCCTAAGCGATAGGCGGTCATCAGACTTGTCAAATCAATATCATTAGAATCCTCTACAAGGGTCTTTAAGAGCGAGGTCTGGGAAGCCCGATACAGGATAGCTGCTTTATCAATCAGAGCGCTTTCGCTGGCATAAACCTGCAGGCAGCCGTGCTTGCCGCAAGGACAGCGCTCGCCTTCAGGATTGATGACGGTATGCCCCACCTCCCCGATAAGATAATTCTCCTGACTGTAAATGCTGCCCTTGTACATGTAAGAGCAATGAATACCTCTGGCGACATGATAGACGATAAAATTACTGTCTGTCGGATGATAGCTAAAGAGGCGTTCAGCCAGTGTCAGGCAGTGGGACTTATTGGCAAAGTAGACAGGGAGGTCAAAGGCTTCTTGAATAGTCCGCAGGTTAATCTGTCCCCAGTGGGGATTTTTAGAAATGATAAAATCACTCTCAGAGAGATTCACATGCCCCGGCAGCCCGAGGGCAATCGCTGAGATAGAGTATTGGCTGTTCTTTTTTAGAAAATCTTGAATGAGTCGGATGATTTCCTGGTCAGACGGGCCGCCTGTCACCTCGACCTGATAAGTCCGAATACTGCTTTCTGCAATCTCACCGGTATTGTCAGCAATGACGATGGCCAGCTGTTTTTCAGAAATCTCAAAGCCTAGATAGTAGCGGCTACGGGGCGCAATATCCAGCAGGGTTTTCTTGCGGCCTACGCTCTCGTCATTGAGCTCGCCCAGCTCCAGTACCAAGCCTTCCTTGATCAGTTCATTGATGATGCTGCCGGTCGTGGCTGGTGTAATTTGAGTTTCTTTTGAAATATCAATCCGGGAAATCGGTCGTTTGGTATAGAGCTGATCCAGGACAGTTGCCCTTAGCTCGTTTTGTTTTCTAGTTCGTGTCATCTTGTTTCCTCTGCTGCTATACTATCAAAAAAAGCTAGAAATCTCAAATGTAAGCGTTGACATAGTACAGAAAAATAGTTATAATGTTTATAGAATATTAATAACATAGTGAAAAATATTCTATTTTTGGATTTTTGTTTATATATTAAAAATAAATATTGGGCGTTGTTGCAGGCTAGGTCAGATTCATAAAGGAGGATGCCAATGGAAACAAAACAGATTATGTTAGTCTGTGCGGCTGGGATGAGCACCAGTCTCATGGTTAATAAAATGCAGAAAGCTGCAGAGGAGCGAGGTTTAGCTGCGACGATATTTGCGGTGCCAGTATCAGAAGCAGAAGACTATCTGAGCGAGAAAAAGGTTGATGTCCTTTTGCTGGGGCCTCAGGTCCGCTATCTGCTGGAGGATTTACAGGAAAAACTAGCTTCAAAAGGCATTCCGGTCGATGTTATCCCTATGACGGACTACGGAATGATGAAGGGGGATAAAGTTCTGGATCTGGCAGAGTCGCTCATGAAGTAGGTATTCCTATGGAAAATAAAGATTCCTTAGAGGTCGCTATGACCCTCATTATGTATGGCGGAGAGGCCAAGTCTTGTGCTATTGAAGCCATTGCCGCAGCTAAAAAGCAGGACTTTGACCGAGCTCAGGATAGACTGAGTCAGGCTCAGAAGGCCCTGCTGCAAGCCCATCACGCTCAGGCTGAAATGCTGAGCAAGGAGGCACAAGGAGAAAAGACAGAACTTAGTTTATTTATGGTACATGGGCAGGATCATCTCATGACCAGTATCGCCTTTGTTGATTTGGCAAAGGAGATTGTTGATTTGCATAAAAAATTTGATGAATAGGAGAAATGCAGATGAGTAGTTTGGTTGATAAATGGCAAGCGCGTCTCATGCCTATTGCCAATAAAATCGGCAACCAAAAATTTCTGGTTGCCCTGCGGGATTCCTTTATCGGGACCATGCCTGTGATTATGACGGGCTCTTTCGCCCTCATGGTAAATGCCTTTCTATCTGACTTGCCAGGACAGTTCGGCTGGACCTGGATTTCCTCTACCTTCCAGTGGCTGATTGATATTAACTGGCTGGTATTTAAGGGCAGTATTCCTATCGTTACCCTCTTGTTCCTCTTTACCTTCGGGGTCAATATCGCTAAGATTTACAATACTGATAAGGTGTCTGCTGGTCTGGTAGCTGTGGCTTCCTACATCATTACCATTGGTGGCTCTGTCACTAAAACCTTTGAGTTGGCTGGCAAAACACCAGGGCTGAGCAAGGCGATTTCAAAACTTCCAGAGCTAAAACTTGACGGCAGTAACCTGTCTGTGACGATTAACAGTGTCATTCCAGGTGACCAGATCAGTGCGCGTGGTTATTTTACTGCCATTCTGATTGGTTTTGTGTCTGTCATTATCTTCTGTAAGGTTATGAATCGTAACTGGATCATCAAGCTTCCAGATTCTGTTCCGCCAGCTATCATGAAGCCATTCCTGTCTATCATTCCGGCTGCCATTGCCATGTATGTCGTGGGAATTGCGACCTATCTCTTTAATCTGGTGACAGGCGAGCTGTTGATTGACTGGATTTACAAGATTCTTCAGGCGCCGCTTCTCAGCTTGTCTCAAAGCTTCTGGGCTGTGCTGCTCATTGTCTTTCTCAATAAGATTTTCTGGTTCTTCGGACTGCACGGTGGTAATGTGCTGGCGCCAGTTATGGCTAGTCTCTTTGGTGTGACCATGCTGGCCAATCTGGAAGCTTATCAGGCTGGGCAAGCGATTCCTTACATGTGGACGGATAATTCTTTTGGTGCTTTTGTCTGGTTTGATGCGATTGGGGTTGCCATTGCCATTCTCTGGCAATCTCGGAACAAGCACTATCGTGAAGTGGCTAAGTTGGGAATTTTCCCAATGGTCTTCAACATCGGTGAGCCAGTCATGTACGGTCTGCCAATCGTTTTGAATCCAATTATGTTTATTCCATACGTCCTGACGCCAATGGTCATGGTAACAGTAGCCTACTTTGCAACCTCTATGGGCTTGGTTGCGCCGGTTACTCAAAACGTTACTTGGGTAATGCCGCCGATTCTCTACGGTTTCTTTGCGACAGCCTTCGACTGGCGGGCTATTATTCTTTCGCTGGTTAATATCGCTATTTCGACCGCTATATATCTGCCCTTTGTCAAGATGGCAGATAAACAGGAGGAGCTTGGATAGATGGCAAAATTTGAAATTAAAGAAGAATTTTACCTGGATGGCAAGCCTTTTAAGATTTTATCGGGAGCTATTCAGTATTTCCGGCTTCATCCAGACCAGTGGCGAGATACCCTTTACAATCTTAAAGCTTTAGGCTTTAATACGGTAGAAACCTATATTCCTTGGGCATTGCATGAGCCTCAAGAAGGTCAGTTTGAGGCGGAGGGTATGCTGGACTTTGAAGCATACTTCAAGTTGGTTAAGGAGATGGGGCTTTATCTCATTGTCCGGCCGACGCCCTACATCTGTGCAGAGTTTGACTTTGGCGGCTTGCCAGCTTGGCTCTTGAGATATCCTTCGATGCGCCTGCGGGTCAATCATCCGCTTTTTCTGGAAAAGGTCAGTCATTTCTATGACTGGCTCTTTCCCAAGCTTCTACCCTATCAGAGTGATCAAGGGGGTCCTATCCTCATGATGCAGGTGGAAAATGAATACGGTTCTTACGCCGAAGACAAGGCCTACATGCGCAGCATTGCGCAGATGATGAAGGTACGTGGCGTTACGGTTCCCCTCTTTACTTCTGATGGGACATGGATAGAGGCTTTGGAATCTGGAACCTTGATTGAGGATGATATTTTTGTGACGGGGAATTTCGGCTCTCAGCCCAAGGAAAACACGGATAATCTGCGAGCTTTTATGGAGCGATATGGCAAGAAATGGCCGCTTATGTGTACGGAGTTCTGGGATGGCTGGTTCAGCCGCTGGAGCGAGGAAATCGTTCGGCGAGAGGCAGAAGATTTGGCCCAGGATGTCAAAGAAATGCTGCAGCTGGGCAGCATGAACCTCTTCCTCTTGAGAGGTGGGACAAACTTTGGCTTTATCAGCGGCTGTTCGGCACGAAAGACCAAGGATTTGCCGCAGATTACCTCCTATGATTTTGACGCACCCATTACTGAGTGGGGGCAGCCAACAGAGAAATACTACGCTGTTCAGCGGGTGACCCACGAGGTCTTTCCAGAGCTTGAGCAGATGGAGCCTATTAGCCGACAGGCTAAGGCCTATGGCAGTTTTCCGCTGCTTGGGACTGCAAATCTGCTGGATGTTGTAGCGGACATCACAGAGGAAATTCAGCTGGATTATCCGCAGCCTATGGAGCAGATTGGGCAGAATCATGGCTATATCCTCTACCGTTCCGATATCAAAAATCAATACCATGAGGAAAGGCTCAAGGCCTTGGAGACTCATGACCGCTGTCATTTCTATATCAATCAGGAGCACCTAGCTACCCAGTATCGGGAAGAAATCGGTGATGAGATGCTTTTCTCAGCTGATACCGAGCGAATTCAGATTGATGTGCTGGTGGAAAATATGGGGCGGGTCAACTATGGTTACAAACTGGGCGCACCCAGTCAATCCAAGGGAGTCAAGGGTGGTATCATGATTAACCACCAGTTCCGCAAGGGCTGGAAGCATTATGCGCTCAAGTTTGACCAGGAAATGCTGGCCAAGCTAGACTGCTACTCAGCTCCACCGGAAAGAGTCAAGGCACCGACCTTCTATCGTTTTGAAGCAGAGTTAGATGATATCGCTGATACCTTCATTGACTGCTCTAAGTATGGGAAGGGCTGTATTTCGGTCAACGGCTTCAACCTTGGCCGCTACTGGAATGAAGGGCCGATTCACTATCTCTATGTGCCGTCTGGTTTACTCAAGGAAAAGAATGAATTTATCGTTTTTGAAACTGAAAATGTCAAGATTGAAGAGTTGACCTTGCTTGACCATCCGGTCTATAAGAAATGAGGTGTTGCGATGAAATATATGACAGTCGGGAATGAACTGGAAGGAGCCAGCCAGCTGATTTTGGGATGCATGCGACTCGCGGAGCATGATTCCAAAGAGGTCGTTTCCGTTCTTGAAACAGCGGTAGAAGTGGGAATTAATTTCTTTGACCACTCTGATGTCTATGCTGGCGGCCAGTCTGAAGCCAAGTTTGCGCAGGCTCTTCGTACGGCTAAGATTCCTCGGGACCGAGTTCTCATCCAGTCCAAGTGCGGACTGCGGGATGTTCACACCAACTACCATTTTGACTTTTCTAAGGATTATATCATCAGCTCGGTTGAAGGCAGCTTGGAGCGTTTGCAGACAGACTATCTGGATGTGCTCCTCCTACACCGGCCAGATGCTCTTGTGGAGCCGGAAGAGGTGGCTGAAGCTTTCTCACAGCTGCACCAAGCTGGGAAGGTCCGCTATTTCGGAGTCAGTAATCAAAATCCTTATCAAATCGAGCTGCTGCAGAAAAGTGTGGAGCAGCCTTTGATTGCCAACCAACTGCAGTTTGGTCCTGCCCATACTCCGATGCTGGATGCTGGGCTGAATGCCAATATGCTCAATCCTTTGGCAATCGTCCGGGATGGTAGTGTATTGGACTATTGTCGATTGCATCATATCACGATTCAGCCTTGGTCACCATTTCAGGTTGACTTGAACCAGGGACTTTTTATGGAGCATCCTAAATATGCTCAGCTTACAGAAACTCTGCATGCCTTTGCGTCAGACTATCAAGTTTCTTTTGAAGCCTTAGTTCTCGCCTGGATTTTGCGTCATCCGGCTCAGATGCAGCCAATTGTTGGCTCCATGAATTTACAGAGAATTCGCTCAATGGTGGCTGCTTTTGATATTGAGCTCTCTCGGGCTGACTGGTATAAGATATACAAGAGCGCAGGGAATCCTCTGCCCTAAGCTTGTTTTTGCAGGGAGATTATTTGTTATTCAGAATCAATGAAGGCTAAGAGCAGTGAATCAGTCTGCATACTTCATTGATTAACCTCGAATCTGCACCTTATGAAAGGAGAATGATATGAATAATAAGTTTTCTTGGCAAGGCCTAGCAAAATCTGCTTCTGCTGCCAAGTATGGAAGCGGCTTGCTGCTATGTGCTTCCCTCTTGTCCTTAGCAGCTTTGACGTGCGTCTCAAGAGTTAAAGCAGAAGATGTTGCGCCTGCCCCTGCCGCAGTAGCTGAAACGCCGGCTTCTCCAGCAGCCCAAGCAAGTCCTGAGGCTGAAAATCCAGCTGTGGTTGAACCCCAAGCAGCTCCTGCAAGTCAGGCCGAATCAGCTGCAGCTGCTAGCGAGTTGCCAGCCAGTCAGGTCATGTCCGATGAGCAGAAGCAGCGCGCCATTGCTCAGATGGGAGCCAATCAAGGGGATGTCTGGGTTTGGTCGGAGGAAAATGTCGTTGAAGAAAATGGGGAGCGTCAAAAGCGCGGTCCTAATGGCGGCCCCGGCCAATTTAATGGCGGAGCCGTCGTGTTAGGCGGTCGTCCGACTTATGACCCAGCAGCTGATTGGTACTACCTAGCTTATAAAGGTGAAGGGATGACCGACGAAGAAGCGCAGGCTGTCTTTGACAAGGAACGCGGCAAATGGATGAATGAATTTGATCCTTGGGGCGTTGTGATGGAAATGACGGACAATAAGGCCAGCAATGCTTGGGCGGATATTCGTAACATGCAGGCTTTTGTGCTCCGGAAGGATTCCAATGTCTGGGAGAAAATTGTGGATCACCCTCAAGGGGTTCAATGGGTTTCTCAATTCAAGGGGAATATGTCCAGCAACGTAGGAGATGCCCGGCAGGAAGCCTTGGCTGGCGGGGGAACAGCTATTGAGGTATTAGCTAAGCAGGATCGGGTTGCCCACTGGGGTTCTGATCAGGCCCGTGATATTCCAAATCCTCAAACCATTCGGGCTGTTTTAGTTTCCGTAGAAGCTCGTATTTCTGAAAAATCTGACCCAGATGCCAAGCTTGGTATTCAAGTTGGCGGTGACTGGAAATTTGCTGAAGAAGTGAGCAAGCCGCTCTGGTATCCAGGAGCTGGTCTGGCTGGTATTCAGCGACTGACCAAGGATTGGGCTCGTTACTATTTTGTCAGCCTCACTGGTATTCAAGATGCAGTTGAAGAAAGGGCCATTTCACAAGATGAGTTTATGAAGAGCATCGTGCCGTTGGCCGATATGGAGCAGGCTCCCCAAAATCAAGCTCAGCAGCCAACCCCTGCAAAGCCTGATCCAAAGAGTAGCCAGGTGGAAAATCTGACCTACAAAGCAAGCGGCCAGACGGACCCTCAAGCAGCGTCTCAACAGCCAACTCTTGAGCAAGCTTCTTCCAAACAATTGCCTAAGACTGGCAGCCAAAGCAGTCTATTGACTAATTTGCTTGGATTCGGACTCTTAGGGCTGAGTGCTGGCTTCCTTGGCTTGAAGAAAAAATCTTAGGTTTTGCAAGCTAGAGGGAAAAATAATCTACAAAAAAGCAACAGCAGATTCTAGCTGTTGCTTTGTGTTTGATTTAGGTTTTGCACGACAGGCTGTTCAAAATTAGGTACTTGCGCAGCAGGCGGACTGCAGACTGGCTTCTGGTATTTTTGAGTAAAGCGGCATCTTGGGAAGTTGGAGCAGCCCCAAAATTTCTGACCGGCCTTAGAACCTTTGGATGCTGTACGGAGCACCAATCCATGCTGACAGCGAGGGCAAATCTTTTCTGCTTCTCTACGCTGTTTATTCTGAGCAATGCTGTTAATATGGCGCTCTTTGATGACCTGCTTTCGCTTGGTCAAGGGCAGGAGCATACGATAGAGGTCGTCAATCTGCTCAGGAGACAGGTAGACTTGACTTTGGCAGGCCTGCCGGTCAATTGCCCCAATCACTTGCCAGGTCTGAATAACCTTATGCCTATCACTGTTTAGATGGATTTCCTTAAGCTGACAGTCATTGCCAAAGACGATATAGGAATACAGGTTTGGTGTGTATTGGTTGAGATAGTAGCTGAGCCATTTAAGATGAACTTTATTTTGAATAACGGGATTGAAAAAAGAATGCTTGTAAGATTTTCCGCGGCCACCGGAAAGAACCTGAGTCCAGTATTGCTGATTTTCTGATCCGAAGATCCAGCCCTTGTAGTTTTTTGACTCAAAAATGTAAATTCCAGATGGATGAATCAGCAGGGCATCAATCTCAGTAGTAGTGCCATCTTCTTTGAAGATGTAGAGATTGTACAAAATCTTTTTATAGCCATAGAGCTGGTTCAAGACCTGACCAAGCTGGTACTCTCCCTGTTTTCCCTTGTTGTATTTGAGTTCCCAAGGGGCAGTCTGGGTTTGCTGGAAATAGTCAGGCTCTGGGCTTTGGCTGGATGACCAATCCGAGTCCGTATCTTCCCTGTCTTCAAGTAGCTTATAACTGATAAAAAAGACGATGCCAAAGACAGCCACAAATGCGACGAAAAAGAATCCAAACATTTCCTAATCTCCCTTAAAATCCCTAATTCGAGTATAGCACAAAATAAAGAACGAAAGATTTTTATAAGTGTAAAAACACAGCAATTGAACAACTAACAAAAATGTGTCTAAAAAACGGAAACTATCCTTTAAAAACTTATTTTCCAAAAATACCTCACAAACCTAAAAAATCATGTATAATAAAAAGACAGGAAAAGAATAGGAGTTATCATGTCTCAGGAATTAATCAGTGTTATCATCCCTGTTTACAATGTTGAGCAGTATTTAGCAGAATGTGTGAACAGCGTTTGTCGCCAGACCTATCAAAATCTGGAAATTATACTCGTTAATGATGGTTCAACAGATGCTTCTGGCCAGATTTGCCAAGAGCTGGCTGACCAGGATTCGAGGATTCGTCTCATTCATCAGGACAATCAAGGCTTGTCCGGTGCCCGCAACACAGGGATTGAGCACTCTAGTGCAGACTATTTGATTTTTGTTGATTCAGATGACTGGCTGCCTGAGCAGCATGTTGCCCGCCTTTATGAAAAGCTCCAGGGTAAGCCTGTCTTTATGAAAATCCTTTTTGTATATTTCC
>ERZ773043.2075-NODE-2075-length-10770-cov-7.806440_pt1 | contig 10770 bp, 9 predicted proteins | sample MGYA00580636_ERZ773043 | MGnify/ENA primary metagenome ERZ773043 (study PRJEB29015, sample SAMEA2737992) | human oral metagenome | biome: human oral; feature: human-associated habitat; material: dental | place: China | collected 2065 ... | reverse complement strand
GCATGTGTTAAGCACGCCGCCAGCGTTCGTCCTGAGCCAGGATCAAACTCTCCAAGATATCTTGAAGCTATTTGAATAGCTCATTTGTTTTGTTGTCGCTACCATTAAGTAGCTTTGAATTATGGTTGGTTTTGACTGTGTCAAAACCCGCACTCTGGCATATGTTCAATCATTTTGATTGATTACCTATCATTGTTCAGTTTTCAAAGATCTGTACCAGTCTACACATTCTTTCGTCGAAGTGTTTCATCAACTGGCGACTTGATTATTCTATCAAGTTAAGCTCATTACGTCAAGTGCTTTTTTTAACTTTTAAGAAGTTTTTTATACTTATCATTTGAGCTGTGTCCTAATGACTTGTATTAGTATAGCATAAATATAATAAACGTCAATATATAAAATTGCTACCTTATCATTTTCATCTTACTTTCATCATTTTTTTAACATTCTATATATAATATCTCATTAAAACCCATTTTAACTTGTTAAATACTTCTTTACCCAATTTTTACCTTAAAATATCTATAGTTCTAAAGGAGTATATCTTTTTACCCATATATGATACAAAGCAAGTGCTATCACCATAACCAATGCAGTGAACATATATAAATATTGATAGCCCCACGCACTAGCTAATACTGCAAGTATAACCGATCCAGCACCGACACTTATATCTAAGGCTAGAAAATAAGTTGCTGTTGATACACCCGCACGCTCAATAGGAGCTGATTGTATAGCTAACGCTTGGAATGCAGGTTGTGCTGCACCATAGCCTAACCCCAACAATGGAGCGGTGAATAGAATAGCTAATGGTGTTATAGCTAATCCCAATCCAAATAAGCCTAATATAAATAATCCTAATCCTGTATAGATAATAATTTTTGAACCATATCGAGCATATATTTTTCCTACTATAGGCCGACTAATAATAATCATCAACGCAAAAATAGCAAAGAAAGCACTTCCCCATATTCCTGCCCCCATGCTATTAAGTTCTATAGGTATAAAAACTAAAACACCAGAGTAAGTAAAACCAATAAATAAGCCCATTAAAGCCCAAGGTAAACTTTTATTTTCTATAAACTGGGAAATATGCCAACCTTTATATTTTGATTGTTTAGGTAATGTTAACTCCTTTGATAGGGGAATAATATTACTTAAGACCATGGCCAATCCAGTCATAACCGTTAAAAATATATACAATGCCATACTACCGTATGACGATAAAGCATATAGACCGATAGCAGGTCCTAAAACCATTGCTATATTTGAAAAGATAGCAAACATATTAACCCCCTCACCTTTTCGATTAGGAGGCAATACTAATACTGCTAAAGTAGCCATCACAGTTGTTCCAAGGGCAAACACAACACCATGTAACCCACGTAGTACAAAAACAGCCTCTAAGGAGGTAGTAAAATTAAATAATCCCATAATAATGAAAAACAAGGCTGTTGATATTAATAGAACAATACGCTTATTAAAACCATCTATTAATCGTCCTGCAAAAATCCTACATAAAATTGTACCAATTTGAAAATATGTCATTGCTAAGCCCGCATCAAGATCGCTGCCACTCAGTTCAGACGTGATTACAATTGGCAATGCCGCTACGAGAACATATTGAGTCATATATAAAATACCACTACTAATACCATAATTAGTAAAAGCAGGGCTCCATAATCTATTTGAATCCATATTTGAATCCATATTTGTATCTCCTTTTGTATCGTGTCACCTAGCCATTTTACGCCTCTATCTTATCGAATTCAAGAACAAGCCTCTTTAAATTTTGTATAGTTAAAAATGAATATTATCTGTAATATACCTATACCGTTTTACATAATAAAAGATAGCAAAATAAAAGAACCTCTCTAAAAATAAATCTAGAGAGGTTCTTATACTTTAATCATTAACACAATAATAATAATTTATAACTTATTATTGATTACGTACGTCATTTTTATTACGGCTCTTCCACATAACCCACAAGGATGTAGCTACACAGATAGAGGAGTACGCACCGCTAGCAAAGCCAATAATCATACAAAGAGCAAAGTTCTTTGTAGTATCTCCACCAAATAAATAAAGGGATACACAGGCAAACATAACTGTTGCCAATGTATAGAAACTACGATGAATACTTTGTGTAATAGATGCATTCGCAAGATCTGCAAATGTATCAGAACGTTTGTGAGTATGCGTATTTTCTCGAACACGGTCAAAGATTACTACGGATTCATTCATAGAGTAACCTACAACCGTAAGAATGGCAGCTAAGAAGGATGCATCAATTTCTAGTTGGAAATAAGAGAAAACACCAAGAACCATAATCAAGTCATGGAAAATGGCAACTAAAGCAGAAATGGCAACCTTATATTCAAAACGATAAGAAATATATAGAGCTAATGCTGCGAATGCTATAACAAGATTTAATAACGCATGTTCTGTAACTTCAGAGCCAATTACAGCACCTACAGTTTCAATACGTTTAACTGTATTGTTACCAATAGATTTAGTCAAAGAATCAACAACAGCGGCACTTTCACTAGACTCTAGATTACGTGTACGAATCATTACGTCTTCGCCTGCTGTATCACCAGTAGTATCACCAGAAAGCTGAATTTGTGCATTTTCAAGATTATATTCTTTTAGAACGTCACGAACTTGACTAACCTCTACAGGTTGATCAAATACAACTTCAACAATCGTACCACCAGTATAATCAATACCAAAGTTAAACCCTTTAGTAAATATGGAAATTAAGCTGATTATAACGAGTGTGGAGGAAATAGCAAACCACCAACGATGATGTTTAATTACGTCTAATGTCATTTGCGTTTACCTCCTTTCAAAGATTTAGGTGCAAATGCGTCAGCACTTGTGCTTGGAGAAATATTCGCACCAAACCAGAATGGATGGTTTGTAAAGTTACAATCGATTAATAAGCGCAATAAGAAATGACTCACAGTAATCGCTGTGAACATACTTACCACAACACCTACACCTAAGCTGATAGCAAAGCCTTTTACAGGACCAGATCCTAAAATAGTTAAGATACCAGCTGTAATGATAACGGATACGTTTGCATCAGTAATTGTGGATAACGCACGGCTAAAACCTGCTTCCATAGCAACCCGCATAGATTTACCGGAAAATACCTCTTCCTTGAAACGTTCAAAGATTAGAATATTCGCATCTACCGCAACACCCATGGATAAGATAATACCAGCAATACCTGGCAATGTCATAGTCGCATTAAAGCCCTTGCCCAACACGAGTAATAAGAGCATAACATATACAAGTAACGCTATATTAGCTACGATGCCAGAAAAACGATATAAAATAACCAAGAAAATCATGATCATTGCAATACCGGCACTGAAGGCTACAACAGATTTATCCTTGGAGTCTTGCCCCAAAGAAGGACCTACTGTACGCACTTCCAATACATTAATTTTAACAGGCAATGCACCGGAACGTAATAAAATAGCTAAGTCTTTAGCTTCTTCTAAACTTTGACTACCAGAGATAGTGGCTTTACCACCTGTAATTGCTTGTTGTACTACAGGATTAGTCAATTCTTTACCATCCAATGTAATGGCAATACGACGACCAATATTTTTAGATGTTAAATCAGCAAATTTCTTAGCCCCTTCATCGCTTAATTCAATAGCAACGAGTGGTTGTTTATTTTGACCTAACTCTTCTTTCGCATCTTTTAAATCATCACCAGTCATAACGGTTTGACCTTGGTCGTTTTTAAATTCCAAGACCGCTGTTTTACCGATACGTTTAATCGCTTCGTCAGGATCTTTTACACCTGGCAATTCAATGATAATACGACGAGCCCCTTCACGTTGTACCAATGGTTCAGACAAACCCATTTCATTAATACGACGCTCTAAGATTTGCTTTGCCCGTTCTACTGCATCATTGTCAGCTGTACCAGTCGCAGAATCTTCTGCTTCCAATACAATATGCGTACCACCTTGTAAATCAAGGCCTTGTTTCAAAGAACCTGCTAAAGGTTGAATACAATACGCAAAGGTACCAATGATGACAGCAATGACTACTAAAAACTTGATAATAGCTTTACCGTTCAAAATAGTTGCTCCCTTCTGCTATACACAATGTATAACGCCTTGCTCTGTCACGATTTTACTCATCCGTTGGTCTAACTCATCCATCGGGATTAGTGTATCCCATAATTGTACCGCCCAACATACGCCCATAAATGTACTTGGTAAAAGTTCCTTGAGAAATCGATCATAATACCCATTCCCCATCCCCATACGACCACCTTGACGGTCAAAGCCAGCACCAGGCACTAAAATCAAATCCAAGTCATGTGGATCAATAATATCATATGGCTCAGAGGGAATGCGTATATTTAACACACCCCGAGTAATAGATTCTAGAGACTTAAGACGAACTGCAATCATAGTCGTCTTATCGGTACATACTGGAACGTATACGGATTTACCATGTTCTAAAGCATGACGAATCACATCGTCTAAATCGGCCTCTTTGGGCATCGCCAAATAGGCCATAATATTTTTTGCCGATGTATACTCAGGACTATTGACGATTTGATTCGTCAACATCGGCGTCCACTGCCTACAATCAGCAACGGATAAAGCAGCGCGCTGAGACTTACACGCCTGGCGCACTGCTTCCTTTGTATTCATTATTTTTCTTCCTTGTTTTTCTTAGACAGTACGTTAGCAACTGCTGTACGAGCAAATGTTAATTCAACTTTTTCAGATACTTGTACTTTGACTTTTTCGTCATCAAGTTCAACAATTTCGCCATAAATACCACCAATAGTAACGATTTTTTGGCCTTTTTTTAAGCTACCTAACAAGCTAGCACGCTCTTTTTGTTGTTTCTTTTGTGGACGCCACAATAAAAAGTAAAAAATCACTACCATTAACAAAATAGGCCAGCTAGTTTGCAAGATTTGTTGAATATCTCCCATGTTATCCTCCTAGATTAATAAATATGTATTTCTTTTCTAGTATAGCCACCTAATATAAATTTGACTAGACTTAATTACTATTTTTTAAAGCTATCCCAGAATTGCATTCTAAATTGTGGGAACCGATCTTCTAGAATAGATTGTCTCATTTGACGCATAAACTCTAACAAGAAGTAGAGATTATGATACGTTACAAGACGTAACGCCAAAATTTCTTCCGCCTTATACAAATGACGAATATAAGCGCGAGAATAGTTTTTGCATGTATAACATTGGCACCCTTCTTCTAATGGCCCCCAATCACGAGAAAACTGAGCATTTCGAATATTAAGACGACCATTCCAGGTCATGGCCATCCCATTTCTAGCAACACGAGTTGGATATACACAATCAAACATATCAACTCCACGTGCAACACCTTCTACAAGACAGTCCGCAGTACCAACCCCCATTAAATAGCGAGCTTTATTTATCGGTAATAATGGGGTTGTATATTCAAGGATTTCATTCATTAAATCATGAGGTTCCCCTACGGATAAACCACCGACACTATACCCTTCAAAGTCCATAGCTACAAGCTCTTCCGCACTTTGTTTGCGTAAATCTTTGTACATACCACCTTGAACAATACCAAACATACCTTGGCGGTCATGAGCCTTACGAGCCTCTTGGCAACGATGAGCCCAACGTGTGGTACGCGCTGTAGAACGCTTCGCATAATCATGATCGGCAGGATACGGAATACATTCGTCAAAAGCCATCGCAATATCAGAACCTAATTGTTCTTGTACCTTTGTAGCCACTTCAGGAGATAGAAACTGTTTTGATCCATCAATGTGGGATCTAAATGTAACACCATCCTCAGTAATTTTGCGCATATCGCCTAAACTAAATACTTGGAATCCACCACTATCAGTAAGAATCGCTTGATCCCAATTCATAAATTTATGTAGGCCCCCAGCCTCTTCTATAAGCTCCGGCCCTGGGCGAAGAAATAAATGATAGGTATTACTCAAAATAACTTGAGAACCCATAGCCTTTAGTTCTTCTGGTGTCATAGTTTTAACTGTCGCTTGCGTGCCTACAGGCATAAACATAGGTGTTTGGAAGGTACCATGTGGTGTATGCAATAAACCTGCACGTGCCCCCGTATGAGGACATGTCTTTTGTAATTCATAAGTAATACTCGGCATAGTCCCTCCTAACGTATAAACATAGCATCGCCGAAGCTAAAGAAACGATAACGTTCTTTAACAGCTTCTTCGTAGGCCGCCAAACAGTGTTCACGACCAGCTAGTGCACTAATCAACATTAACAATGTAGATTGAGGCAAGTGAAAATTCGTTACCAACGCATCAATCATCTTAAATTTATAGCCAGGATAGATAAAAATTTGAGTCCAACCACTCATACCTTGTAATACACCATCATCATTCGTAGCAGACTCGAGTGTACGTACAGATGTAGTACCTACCGCAATAATACGGCGTCCGTTTCTCTTAGCTGCATTAATACGGTCAGCGGTTTCTTGAGATACAACGAAGAACTCACTATGCATCTCATGATCTTCAATAGTCTCGGCCGATACAGGTCTAAAGGTACCTAATCCAACGTGCAAGGTTACAAACTCAAGCTCCACGCCTTTAGCTTTTATTTTTTCTAATAGCTCAGGTGTAAAGTGAAGTCCTGCAGTTGGTGCCGCAGCAGAGCCTTTCTCCTTAGCATATACCGTTTGATAACGATCTTTATCTTCTAGTTTTTCATGAATATATGGAGGTAATGGCATTTCACCAATCTCTTGAATGATATCATCAAATACACCATTGCAAGTGAACTCAATGATACGACCTCCAAATTCAGTCTTATCAATCACCATCCCTCTCAAGCGGTCATCAAACTCAATAACTTGACCAACAGGGCACTTTTTACCAGGTTTAACAAGGCATTCCCAACGGTTTTTACCACATGGTGTGAGTAGTAGTACCTCTACTTTACCACCAGAGCCTTGCCGATGACCATATAATCTCGCAGGGATAACCTTCGTATTATTAAATACGAGTACATCACCTTCGTGAAGTTCTTCAAGCAAATCGTAAAAATGCTCTTTATGACTAACTTTACCAGTTACCTTATCCAAGGTTAAAAGCCGTGCTGTATCACGAGGTTCTACAGGATGCTGAGCAATCAGTTCCTCTGGCAATTCATAATCAAAATCTGTAACTTTCATCGTAATCCTTATTAGTACATTTTCTTCAATGTAATGCCACTATAGTAGTGACGCAAAATAGTTTGGTAATAATTTATATCTCCAGGATTAGCACGCTTTGCCATTTCCGCAGCGCCCCATTGAGACATACCAAGGCCATGACCCCAACCGTGGCCTTTAATATAAATAGTATCATTCTTGCCAGTAAAGCTATGATATGCCTTTCCCGTGCCTTTAGCAGGGTTGTGATTTACATAGAAATCAAATAGTGTAGATTTTAAACCTAAAATACTACGCAATGCATCGCCATCTACAGTAGTTTTTCCAGAGGTACCTATGAAAGTAGCACTCTTTATACGACCTGATACACCGCGGTCCGATGTTTGTTGCCCAGGCTTACCAAGAGGAGTCAACTGAATGCTCTTCAATTTACCTACCCCTTTACTTGCCGCATTAAGTTTACTTTCAAGAGCTTGACGAGAGGTAGTAACAGTCCAATTCGATGTAGATGTACCAGTACTAAAGTCTTTTACCCCTTTCAAGTATGGCACATCACTTCCCCAAACATTTACACTATCCTCTGTATAGCCACCGCCATCAGAATGGAATAAGGCATTAATAGGACGTTGATCATAAAGCATAACTACGCCTTTAGTTTTATTTACTGCATTTGTGGTAGCTTGAGATTCACCACTCACACCACTATAAACTTGATGATCCGTGGAATTACTCACATCGTAGAATTTACCTTTATTTTGTTCCATCGTATGAAGAGCATAAGTACGAGCTGCTACGGCTTGTGCCTCTAATGCAGCAGCCGGCCAAGACGGTACTACCTCTTGTGGGACAACACCATACAGGTAATCCTCAAGGGGCACAGAATTAATGACCATCATGGTTCCATTATTGGCACGTAATGTTAAACCGCCACGATAACCTTTACCTTCGAACAAGAATGGTGCATCACCATTCGCAGGCTTCAATGTAACCACACTATCAATAGCCTTTCCATTTACAGCAATCTTGCCGCCGCGAACGCCAATAGATGTACCACGATTAGCACTGATTGTGCTAACTTGACCATTACCGCTGTTCAATACAACCATATTAGCTGTAGATGTAACAGTAGCATCGGAGCTACGACTACCTAGTAGAACACGTACATTTGGCATGTTTTCTTTACGTTCTGTAGCAGGCGTCACTACGGAGCCCACTTTGTTGCGAGTAATAACTGCTGTATTGGCTTGAATGCTATTCACATCCGTTGTTTTTACTACCTTTTTAGTAGCTGTTTTTTCAGTAGCTCTTTTTTGTGCTACAGGTTTATCACCAGTAACTGCAGGTTTAGTAGCTGGCTTTGCAGTAGCAGAAGCCGCAGGTTTTGTAGCCGTTGTAGCTTTACCTGTAGCAGCTGATTTCGTAGCTGTTGCATTAGTACTAGATTTCGCAGTACTAGTTGATTTTGTTGCACTAACTGGTTTAGCCGTCGTTACCGACTTTGTAGCTGTAGCAGGCTTTGCTACACTAACCGGTTTTGCACTAGGTTTAGCCACCGTAGATGTAGCAGTTGACTTAGAAACCGTTTTAGTTGTTGTGACCGGCTTCGCAACTGGTTTAGTAGCAAGTGGACGAAAACTAGATTTCTTCGTCGTATTTACTTTCGATACAGTTGTATTAGATACTGTTGATTTTGGCGTTGGCTTTTTCGTTACCACTGCACTTTTATTTTGCAGCGTCGCTCCATGTGCTACAGAAGCGCCACCAATGTTTACACCTAAAAATAAAGTGGCCATTATCATCAATTGTAATCGTTTCGTTTTCATTGTTATTTCCCTGTCTGTGAAATACCTAAATGCTCATAGGCCAATTTAGTAGCCACCCTCCCACGCGGTGTACGTCCTAAAAATCCTAATTGCATCAAATATGGTTCATACACATCTTCGATGGTATCTCTCTCTTCGCTGATAGCCGCCGCAATGGTATCAATCCCTACAGGGCCGCCATCATATTTTTCAATAATACATTCCAACACACGTCGATCAATTCGATCAAGTCCCATTTTGTCTACATATAAACGTTGTAATGCTTCATCTGCAATTTCTTGAGTGATAACCCCATCACCAATGACTTGTGCAAAATCGCGTACCCGTTTAAGCAGACGGTTTGCGATACGCGGTGTTCCTCGTGAACGACGTGCAATTTCGCTTGCCCCAGTCGACACAATACCAATATTAAGTATTTCTGCGGCTCGAGTCACAATAAATTCTAACTCTGGTTGTTTATAATATTCCAACCGATTAATAATACCAAATCGGTCCCGTAACGGTGCCGCCAAAGCACCCGCTCGAGTCGTGGCACCTACCAATGTAAATTTTGGCAAGTCAATGCGCACAGTTCGAGCACTTGGACCCTTACCGATGATAATATCAATAGCATAATCTTCCATAGCAGAGTACAACACTTCCTCTACACTACGAGACAAGCGATGAATTTCATCAATAAATAATACATCATGGTCGTCCAAATTTGTTAATATTGCAGCTAAGTCACCAGACTTTTCAATAGCAGGACCAGAAGTTATACGAAAATTAACACCCAATTCATTTGCAATTATCCCTGCTAATGTTGTCTTGCCAAGACCTGGAGGCCCATAAAGTAGCACGTGATCCAATGCTTCCCCACGCTGTTTTGCAGCTTGAATATACACATTTAGATTGCCTTTAGCCTCTTCTTGACCTACATACTCATTAAAAAGCTTAGGCCGAAGGCTATATTGCCATATATCCTCTTCGTGCTCGCCATTGCCGACAAGGCGTACTTCTTCATTCATCCTTATCGTCCTTTCCCAAGCTCAATTAAGCTGACTTTTATCAACTCAGATACATCACGCTTACCATCATCTAAAGACTCTACAATATCTGCTACATCCCGTTCCAAGTATCCTAAGGATACGAGGGCTTCAATGGCTTCTCCTGCAGCACCGTTTGCAGCAACACCAACAGGCTGAATAGTCGCAGGTGATTCCGCAGAAATATGTGTCATCTTAGCGATTTTATCCTTTAACTCTAAAACAAGTCGCTCCGCAGACTTCTTACCAATACCAGGTAACTTTGTTAATTGCTGTACCTGTCCATTGATAATCGCTAATTTGAAAGCCTCAGGTGTCATGCCTGACAAGATGCCAAGCCCCACCTTGGGCCCGATACCAGAAACAGAAATGAGGAGTATAAACAACTCATATTCTTCTTCCGTCCAAAAGCCATAAAGTTGCATTGCATCTTCTCGTACATTAAGATACGTGAATAGCGTCGCCTCATGGCCCTCTGTCAGCTGTTGACGCGTAGTGGTCGGCACATATACGCGATACCCTACGCCATGTACATCAACATAGCACGATTCTTTAAAAAGATGTGTTACGATACCTCGCACATACCCTATCATTATACCAACCTCTTTAATCAATCATTGTGAGAACTATGAGCCGTACAGATAGCAACAGCTAATGCATCTGCCGTATCATCAGGCTTAATTTTCTCACGAATCCCCAAAATATTCATCGTCATATAAATGACCTGATTCTTAT
>ERZ773043.2072-NODE-2072-length-10777-cov-11.472860_pt1 | contig 10777 bp, 7 predicted proteins | sample MGYA00580636_ERZ773043 | MGnify/ENA primary metagenome ERZ773043 (study PRJEB29015, sample SAMEA2737992) | human oral metagenome | biome: human oral; feature: human-associated habitat; material: dental | place: China | collected 2065 ... | reverse complement strand
AGCTGTTCGCGGGCGATGCCGCGGCCGTTGTCGATGATCTGCAGGCGGCGCAGGCCGCCTTCCTCGATGCGGATCTCGATCTGGGTGGCGCCGGCGTCCAGGGCGTTTTCCAGCAGTTCCTTGATGGCCGAGGCCGGCCGCTCGATCACCTCACCGGCCGCAATCTGGCTGATCAGGATGTCGGGCAGTACGGCAATGGGGCGCGATGCGGCGGTATCCGTGGCGGCTGGCAGGGAAAACTGGCTGGCGGAGTCGGTCATGGCCAACAGGTGGGGCAGGCGGGTGGGAAGATGGGTATCCATTATAGGGAGTGCATTTGCCCGCCGGCGCCACACTGCGATTGCAGCAGCCGGCAATCCCCTCGGGTAAACTGTGTGCCCCTGTCTCCTCCGGTTTGTTTTCATCCATGGACTTCTCCAGCCTGCTCGACATCTTCCTGCACCTCGACAAGCACCTCGAAATGGTGGTGCAGAACTATGGCGTCTGGGTGTATGCGCTGATGTTCGCCATCATCTTCGTCGAAACCGGGCTGGTGGTGATGCCCTTCCTGCCGGGAGATTCGCTGCTGTTCGTGGCCGGTGCCATTGCCGCGGTGGGCGGGCTGGACCTGCTGGGGGTCATGGCGCTGCTGACGGTGGCGGCCGTGCTGGGCGACGCGCTCAACTATTCCATCGGCCGCTACATCGGGCCGAAGGTGTTCCAGTGGGAGGACAGCCGCTTCTTCAACCGCGAGGCCTTCGACCGCACCCATGCCTTCTACGAGAAGCATGGCGGCATCACCATCATCGTGGCGCGCTTCATGCCCTTCATCCGCACCTTTGCGCCCTTCGTGGCCGGGGTGGCGCAGATGAGCTATCCGCGCTTTGCCATGTTCAACGTGGTGGGCGGCATGCTGTGGGTGTGTGGCCTGTCCGGGCTGGGCTACCTCATCGGCAACAACGACTGGGTCAAGGCGCACTTCTCGTGGGTGACGCTGGCGATGATCATCATCCCGGGCCTGCCGGCCGTGTTCGAGGTGGTGCGGCACTTCATCAACAGGCGCAGAAAGGCCGCCTGAACGCCTGGACCCCGGCCGGGCGGGCCATGTGCCTGCCCCGGGACCGGTGAACCTGGAGAAGGGGCAGGCGGGGCCTGACACACCTGGATATTTCGCGCTCCAGAAATGCACAAAACCCGCCAGGCTGGTCCGGATCCTCTGCGATCCGGCCCGTCTGGTAGGCTTTGTGCTGTCTGGCTGTTACGCGGAGGTCCCGGCCGGGTGGGCTTCCACAGGCTGCCGGGGGGTCGGCGCTGCCTGTGGCAGGATCAGCCCGGTGCCCGCAGCGTCCAGACCTTGATGTCGGCCGGCATGCGTTGCAGGATCGGGTTGAGGATCGTCAGTATGGCGGCAATCAGGGCAGCCTTGGCGGCGGACATGTTGCGGTCGTAGCGGATGCGGGCGTACAGCCCGCTGGTGCTGATCGAGGGCAGGGTGGAGGTCTTCTCCAGCATCAGTCCGGCACGCTGGCCGATGGCGCGGATGCTGTCGTCATCGAAATAATGGACGTGCGGCGACGGAAAGCCCTTTTGCCACATCCGCTCGAAGCTGCCGCGCATGCCCAGGCGGTTCATCAGTTTGGAAATGCGGTAGAGCACGCCGGTTCTGGCCGGTGAATTGACAAGAATGCGGCCGCCTGGCTTCAGGTGCTGCACGCAGGCATCGAAGGCTGCGTTGACGTTGGGGATGTGTTCCATCACGTCATTGAAGCTGATGACGTCAAAGCGCTCGTTGGCCTCGAGCACGTCGGGGAAGAAGCCCCTGCGGACCTGTACACCCTGGGCTGTGGCCATCTCGGCAACCCGGGCGTCGGGTTCGATGCCAAGCCCGCTGAAGTGTGGCGAGGTGGCCTTCAGGAACCAGCCATGTCCACACCCCACGTCCAGCAGGGTGGGGGATGTGCCGGCCGGCGGGTTCAGGGTTTCATCCAGCTCGGCGGCCAGGGTACGAAAGTTGCTCTGGCGAAGGTCGCTGAGACCTTCTTCGCGCAGTGTTTCATCGAGCACTTCGCGGTCGCCATGCACGTCGATGTCGACCAGCAGCGAGCTGCCTTCGTAGGAACAGGCACTGCAGACCAGGTGCCACGGGTACAGGCCGGTTTGCAGGCGATTCTGGCAGGCAGGACATGACTGGGATGCAGGGGCGTTCATGGCGGGAGACTCGGTGAGGGGCAGATTTGACGGACCGGGTTTTCTGGACGAACGTCGCCAGAAAATTTGCATGCGTACCATCATCCGTGTGGTGCGGCCGTATTCTTGCACCCGTCTGTACCAGAAGGAGGGGGCTGTGGTTTGCTGAGCCACAAAACTTCACGATCCGTGTCGTCAGGGCGCGTTTTTGCAGGCACTTCCCGTGGGCTCACCGCTCCGGTCGCTGGCCAGGCACAAAAAAGCCTGCCGAAGCAGGCTCGAGTCAGAATGATCAGGCTGCATTCGGCAGGCTTTGGGCGCCCGGAGGCTCAGCAGGCCCTGGCGGTGTCGAGCAGATCTTGCCGGGCGGGCACCACAGGCAGTCGGGATGACGTCCGGCACTGTCCGTGTCAGGGGACTGGGCGCCATCCACACGCATGTTCCAGCCGGGATGATGCCCGGCACTGCCCGTGGCAGGGGCTGGCTGCTTACCGGCCCGGGTAGTACCGGATGTCGATGCCGGCGGCGTAGGCGTTGGCCGATTTGCCGGCACCGGCATCGGTGCTGGCGCGGAAGCGGCCGCTGGGCATGAACACGCCGGCGTAGGCCTGTACCTTCCAGGCGGGACCGGGTGTCCAGCCCCAGACCAGATCGAAGCCGTTGCCCAGGGTGCGGCGGTTCTGCAGGTCGGCCTCCGGGTTCAGGGCCGTCTTGCTCAGCGCCCCCAGCTTGTCCTGGCGGTAGTGGTGATAGACCAGATCCAGCGAGCTGTCCTTCATGGGGGCAATGCCCACGGCGGCCGTCAGCACGTGGATGTTGGTCAGCGCCGGGTTCAGCACCGTGCCGTAGGTCTTGAAGTCGTACACGGCGCCCATTTCGGACTTGTTGGTCTGCATGCCGGTCTGGTGGTGGCTGTTGTCGGTGCCCTTGCCGTCATCGCCACTGCCCCAGGCGTAACCCAGCGTGGCGCGCGGGTTCCAGCGGCTGCTGCTGTCGACGAACAGGGTGGCGCCCACGTCGATGGCCTCGCCACGCACGCGCCGGTCGTTCTGGTGGCCGCTCACGTAGCTGGCCAGGGCCCAGTGCTGCATGCCCTCGGAGGGGGTGTTGATCGAGCCACCGATCAGGTGGGTCAGGTGCATGCCCTCCTTCTTGTCATTGACCTGCCGCAGGCCCTTCAGGATCAGCTGGTGATCCTTGTTGAGCCGGTAGGTGCCCATGGCGGCCGCCAGTTTGTCACCCTTTTCGTGCGGGGCGTTGTGGTTGAACAGGTCGTGCCGCCAGACATCGTACTGGGCGACGAAGGCATCGACCAGCCAGGGACCGCGTTCGACGGTGACGTTGAGACCGTCGAAGTCGGTGTCGAAGAACCAGGTGCGCTCGTCATCGGTGCTCCAGCGGCCCAGACGTGCGCGGGTGCCGTATTCCTTGAACTGGGCCTCGGCGTAGAGCTGGGGCAGGTACAGCATGGTGTCGTTTTCCTGCGGGTTGCCGTCGGCTCGCCACAGGCTGACGTAGGGTTCGATGTCGAACACGAAGCCCCAGTGATCGTCGTGCTGGTAGCGGGTGACCAGCCGGGCCTCCGGCATGCCCAGCGACTGGCTGCTGATGTTGTTCTTGCGCAGCTTGAGGTTCTTCTGGATGTCCTGCTGGTACATGATCCGCGAGATGAAGTGCCAGCCCGGCTTCTGCCACCGGATGGCATCCTTCGCCTGGGCACTGCCCAGCAGGGAGGCGCCCAGCATCAGGGCGACCAGCGGACCTGCGGCCCGGCGGAAGGGGGTTGCCGGTGCGTCCTGGCTGTGTGGCGGGCGGAGCATGGTGTTCATGCAGGGTCTCCTGGGAAGGTCGGTTGGTTGTCGGGTTGTAACGGGTATGTCCGGTACAGCAGAACATGTTGCGTGTTGCAAGGCACGTATTATCAGGTACTTCGGTCCCTGAACAGGCCCGCAGACGTATCAGGGTTTTCCTGAATGGGGCGGACCGGGGCCGCATGGTCCCCAGCGCGTGTGGTGGACGCCTTCATCCCCGTGCACCCCCTCTTTGGGTGTGCGTGTCCCGACACAGAAAAGCCTGCCAGCCTCCGGAGCGGAGGGTGGACAGGCTTTCGTGTCGCGCCCGGGCAGACTGCATGGGCGCTGCTGCGCGCCGGCAGCTGCGGGGGCAGACGGCAGTGATCGGTGCCCTGGGACCTTCGGCGCGCGGGCTGGTTACTTCCTGCCGGGGTAGTACTTGACCTCGAAGCCGGCAGCCCAGGCATTGGACGACTTGCCGGCACCGTCGCGGCTGCTGGCGCGGAAGCGCCCGCTGGGCATGAACATGCCGGTGTAGGCCTGGATCTTCCATTCCTTCGTCGGTTTCCAGCCCCAGACCAGGTCGATGCCGTTGCCCAGGGTGCGGCGATCCTGCAGGTCGGCGCGCGGGCGCAGGTCGGTCCGGGTCAGTTCGGTGGTTTTGTCCTGGCGGTAGTGGTGGAAGACCAGATCCAGCGAGCTTTTCTTCATCGGGGTGATGCCGACGCCGGCGGTGAGCACGTGGATGTTCGACAGTTGCGGGTCCAGCACCGTGCCGTAGGTCTTGAAGTCGATTTCGGCGCCCATGTAGGACTTGTTGCTCTGCCAGCCGGTCTGGTGATGGCTGGTGTCCACGCCTTCGCCGTCATCGCCGCTGCCCCAGGCGTAGCCGAGGGTGGCACGCGGGCTCCAGCCGCTGCGGTCGTCGAGGAACAGGGTGGCGCCCAGGTCGATGGCCTCACCGCGTACGCGACGGCCCTTTTCCTTGCCGCTCACGTAGCTGGCCATGGCCCAGTGCTGCAGGTGCGGGTCGCCCTCGTTGAGGGAACCGCCGGCCACGTGGGTCAGGCGCAGGTCGTCGTTGTCTTCCTCCTGGTGCAGACCCTTCAGGATGATCTTGTGGTCTTCGGTCATCCACCAGGTACCCAGAGCACCGACGACATCGGCACCTTTTTCGTGTTTGGTGTGGCGGTTGAACAGGTCACTGCGCCAGTTGCTGTAGCGGGCCACGAAGGTGTCCAGCTGGTAAGGGCCGTAATCGAGGGTGGCGTTGAGGCCGTCGAACTGGGTGTCGAAGAACCAGGTGCGCTCGTCATCGATGCTCCAGCGGCCCAGGCGCGCACGGGCGCCGTACTCCTGCAGCTGGGCTTCCGCAAAGAGCTGCGTGACTTCCAGCCGGGTCTGGCGGTCGGTGGGGGAGCCGGTCTCACGTTCGATGCTTTCGTACAGTTCGAAGTCACCGACGAAGCCCCAGCGGCTGTCGTGCTGGTAGCGGGAGACGAGCCGGAACTCCGGAACCGTGTCCGATTTAGTGCGTTCATCGCTGCCCCGCAGGTCGCGGTTCTTCAGCCGGTCGTATTCCAGGGAGATCCGGGGCAGGAAGTCCCAGCCGGGTTTCTCCCACTTGATGGGGTTCCCGGCCTGGGCATTGCCCAGCAGGATGGTGCCCAGCAGCAGGGCTGCCAGCGGGCGCAGGGCCGGCCGGCAGAATGTGGCTGGCTGAACGGAAGTGGCCGGACAGCGGGAGCTGGCTGGCTGGCTGGAAGGGGCTGGCGTGCCCGGTCTGTGCGGGGGATGGGGGTTCTGGTTCATGCTGCGTCTCCTGTCGTGGGTGGTCTGGGGCGCCATGGACCCATGCATCCGCGTGCTGCCGGTCTTGCCCTGTCTGGTAGGGCGGCCGGCCCCGTCCGTGCATGGCATGCTGCTGGCACGGGGGGCGGGGTCAGTGCGGGGAGGCATGCGTCCATGACGCGCCCTGGCGGGTTGCGGGATTGGAACATGGAAAGATCAGATGCCCAGCTGGTGCTCGCAGTATTCCAGCAGGGGCAGGGTGGTGGTGTGCCGGTCGTCGAACTGCGTGGACAGCTGGACGTGACGGGCCAGTGACAGCAGGGTCCAGCCCTCGATGGCCGTCATGTCCACGTGCGGGGTATCCTGCCGGAAGCCGTCGGTGAAGGCCCGCTGGTGCGCCTGCAGGGCGTGCAGGCTGCCATGATGGCGCAGTGCGTCTTCCATCAGGTGGGCCACGAAGTTGCCCACGTCCAGGGCAGGATCGCCCAGGCAGAACAGGTCGAGGTCCAGCCAGGTGAGCCGCTCGCCGTCCACCAGGATCTGGTCGGCGTAGCAGTCGCGGTGAATGCCGGTGGGCGCCGTGGTCGGCAGGCGTCTGGCCAGCCTGCGGGTGGCCGGGATCAGCGCACGGATGCGTTCGGCCCAGGCAGGGCGGGCTTCGGCCGCCTTTTCCAGGCGGCCGTGCAGCATGTCCAGTTCGTCCTCCAGCGTCCAGCGGCGGCTGGGATCGATGGGGGGGGGGCCGGTTGCAGGCTGGCCGTTGCGGGCAGCGTCCAGCAGCTGGCCGCCTGCCCGGTGCAGCGCGGCCAGGGCCTGGCCGATCCGGAAGGACAGGCCCGGGTCGCTGCCGGGGCGGATGAGGTGGCTGGCCATGGTGCCGGGTACCCTGCGCTGCAGCCACAGGCGCTGTTCGGGCAGGATGGCGAGCGCCTCGGGCACGGCTACCCAGGGCAGGTCGAAGCCGTGTTCGTACAGGGCTTTCTGTACCGCAAAGCCACGCTGGTCGGCGCCCTTGAAGCGCAGTTTGCCCAGCAGTTCGATGCGGGTGGTGGCCGGGGCTGCGCCGGGCGTGGCACAGCCGGCTGTTGCAGGCGTGGCGGGCGTGTCCGGCGTGTCCGGGGCAGGGATGGCTGCGGTGGATGTACCTGCAGTGGACGTGCGGGTGGTTCCGGCAGGGGCACGGTGGATCAGGGTGTAGTCCAGCAGGGCGCGGCGGCCGGCCTTGTGGCGCAGCACGCGTACCGGTTCCAGCTGCCAGTCGCCGGCCGGCAGATGCAGGGCGTCCAGCAGCAGCGGCTGCATGAGGGTGCGGTCGGTCTGGGGCCAGCTGGAAGGCGTGTTCCCGATGCCGGGGGCGCTGGCGGTGACGGGCGTGTGTCCGGCCTCCACTGCTGCAGGATGGGCTGGTGCCGGCCTCATCGATGAGGTCTCCCGGCCTGTCGTCTCCGCGGCGACAGCGCCGGTTGTCGTGGACGGCAGGGATGTGGAAGGGGGTTCTGTCGTGCCGGCCGGATCCGGTGCGGTGGTGAACCAGCTCTCGGTCATCGGGTCATGCAGGCAGGCGGCCAGCAGGGCCAGCTTCGCCTCGGGATAGTCCTGGGCCTTGCTGCCACCCAGCAGGCCGTGCCGAAAGCCCAGCTTCCAGCGGATGCCGCGCTCGATGCGCGTGACATCGGCAAAGCCGGCATGGTGCAGGATGTCGATGGCCTTGGAGGACCAGGGCGAGAGCGTGCCCTGACGGGCCGTGACCCAGAGGGAGCGCTGATGCTTGCCGTCGGGGGCATCGGGCAGCGGGTGCTCGTCCACCAGCAGCTGCAGGCGGGCCAGCCGCTCGCCGGCCAGGGCGCCATCCGGCCCCGGGGCCGAGACCTCCAGCGGGTAGAACCATTCGGCATCGAGGGTCTCGATGGCATCGTCGATGGCCTGCAGTTTCTGCAGCAGTGCCTGGGCACGGAAGGGGCTCAGTGCATGCCCACCGGGCAGCGTTGGATAGGTCGGGGTGCTCATGGCCATGAAGGTCCGGATCGGGGGTCTGCGTCGGGAATGAACAGGCCGGCGGCAAGGCGGGTTGCCCCGTGCGGAGGCGTGTTCCAGGGGGTGATTATAGGAAAGCCTGAAGGGGTCCCCTGCCCTGCCATGCAGGGCTTTTCTGCAGTGCACCGGAGGCCGGGGCGCAGCCGTGTCGTGAAAGAGCACATGGGATGCCTGATTTCCCGGACGGGGGTAGTATCAGATCTATTCGATTCCGATTCCGATTTTTCAACCCTAAGGAGACATCATCCATGTCTAACCTGTCGTATCTCAAGCCGCAACCCGGCAGCCCCTGGGATACCTATCTGGCGCAGGTGGACCAGGTCACGCCTCACCTTGGCCCGCTGGCCAAGTGGGTCGAGACGCTGAAAAAGCCCAAGCGCGCCCTGATCGTCGATGTGCCGATCGAGCTGGACAACGGTACGGTGGCCCATTTCGAGGGATACCGCGTGCAGCACAACGTCTCGCGCGGGCCCGGCAAGGGCGGCGTGCGCTACCACCCGGACGTGACGCTGGAAGAGGTGATGGCGCTCTCGGCATGGATGACGATCAAGAATGCGGCCGTCAACATCCCCTACGGCGGCGCCAAGGGCGGCATCCGGGTCGATCCGAAGAAGCTGTCGCCCAATGAGCTGGAAAAGCTCACCCGCCGCTACACCAGCGAGATCGGCGTGATCATCGGGCCGACCAAGGACATCCCGGCTCCGGACGTGAACACCAACGGCCAGATCATGGCCTGGATGATGGACACCTATTCGGCCAACCAGGGTGCCACCGTGACCGGCGTCGTCACCGGCAAGCCGATCGAACTGGGCGGCTCGCTGGGGCGCGTCAAGGCCACCGGCCGCGGCGTGTTCCTCACCACCCGTGAGGCTGCACGCAACATGGGTCTGGCCCTGGATGGCGCGCGCGTCATCGTGCAGGGCTTCGGCAACGTGGGTGGCGTGGCCGCCGAACTGCTGGCCCAGGCCGGTGCCAAGGTGGTGGCCATTCAGGACCACACCGGTTCGGTGAAGAACGACAAGGGCCTGGACGTCCCTGCCCTGCAGGCGCATGCCCGCAAGACCGGCGGCGTGAAGGGCTTTGCCGAGGCCGAGGCCATCGGTGACGAGGACTTCTGGGGTCTGCCGTGCGACATCCTGGTGCCGGCGGCGCTGGAAGGTCAGGTCGACGACAAGCGCGCCGAGCGCGTCAAGGCCCGGCTGGTGGTCGAGGGCGCCAACGGCCCGGTCACCAAGGCCGGCGACAAGGTCTTTGCCGACCGCGGCATCACCTTGGTGCCGGACGTGATCGCCAACTCGGGCGGCGTGATCGTCTCGTACTTCGAGTGGGTGCAGGACTTCTCCAGCTTCTTCTGGGGCGAGGACGAGATCAACCTGCGTCTGGAAGCCATCCAGCTCAGCGCCTTCCGCGACATTCAGCGGATCGCGGCCGAGAAGAAGGTGTCGCTGCGCACGGCGGCCTACATCATTGCCTGCCAGCGGGTGCTGCAGGCCCGTGCCGAGCGCGGTCTGTACCCATGATCATCGGCCGTTGACGGCTTGCCGGGGCGTTCGCCCCGGTGCCTTCACCCCGGTGCCTTCACCCGATGAAGCAAGCCCCTCGCAGGAGGGGCTTTTCTTTTGGTGGGGCCTGCTTGCGGATGGGCCTTTCTTTCTGGTGCTGCTTCCCTTGCTAAGGGCGCCTTTTGGGGGCGCTTCCCTATGGGGCAGCCGGGGGTCAGGACTCCAGCCGTTCCAGGCGTTCCGTCAGCGCGGCCACCTGCTGTTCCAGATCATCCACGCGCAGCTGCAGGAACTGAAGTGCCTCCGCGTCAGCCGGGTTGGCGGGAGGCTGGATCGGAGCGTCGTACCCGGCGTTGCCCTGCGCCACCGTGGCGGTGCCGGCTGGCTCGGACAGACAGTGACGCCACCGGGCCTCGCGCTCGCCGGGCTGGCGCGGCATCAGCTCCACCAGGGCGCCAGCCGTGCGCTCGGCCATTTCCTGCAGATAGGCTTCCACCGATGAGGTATCGGCAAACTTCGCCTGGCGTTCCACGTGCGCGCGCAGCCCGGCTGCCGTCTGCGGGCCACGCAGCATCAGGACCGACAGCAGCGCTGCCGCTTCGGACGGGATGCCCAGCACGCGCGGCAGGTTATGCTCATAGCGCGTCACCCGCCCGCCACTGCTCTCGATCACCAGCGACAGGCTGCGCAGCGTCTCCAGCGCGTTCAGCAGCTCGGTTTCGTTCAGGTTCATGACCGGATCGCGGTTGCTGCGCTGGTTGCAGCCGGCCAGCAGGGCATTCAGCGACATCGGATAGCTGTCGGGAACGGTCTTTTCCTTTTCCAGCAGCACCGCCAGGGCGCGGGCGGCGTGGGCATCCAGTCGGGGCAGCGAGGGGGAATCCGTCATGGGCGAGGTCCTTGTCGTGGGAGGCGTGAGGGTTCGCGGAAAGGCCGGATGGGCATCGTCCGAAGGCCGTCGATGATAACCGGCTGCCTGCAGGATGGGCTCCTGACGCATGGGAAACAGGGAAACACCGAGGCCGTCTGTGGGGGCTCTATGGGCGGGGACCTTGCAACGGATCATGGCAGCTGATGGAGACATCGGCCGGGTGGCATACTGTCAGCATCAAGACAAGCTGCTTCGGAACCATGAAAACCCGTTCGATCACTGCGGCGGTCCGCCCGGCCCTTTCGCAGACCCCCGCCTGGGTGCTGGACCTGGCCACCATCCGCCGTCTGGAAGGCCGCTGGCTGGACGAGACGGAACCTGGCGAGCTGATGGCGTGCGCCGGTGCGGCCGTGGCCCGGGTGGCGATGGCCATGTGGAAGAACCTGCCGGCGCACGCGCCGGTGATCCTGCTGGTGGGACCGGGCAACAATGGCGGCGATGCGCTGGTGGCCGGACGCATCCTGCGTCGCGCGGGGCTGGCTGTGTGGGCGGCCGGCATGCCGGGGCTGGACACCATGCCCCCGGAGGCCGAGGATGCCCGCGCCGCCTGGGAAGCCTGG